>NHCFC00100__coassemble_10252_pt1 | contig 2116 bp, 2 predicted proteins | sample NHCFC00100__metabat2_high_PE_026 | metagenome-assembled genome bin NHCFC00100 | reverse complement strand
GATGCTTATTAAAAATTGTGGTGAATCCGTTCTAATCTAGACGTTATACTGAACATTCTTTATGGAATCTACCATTCGATGCAGTCAGGGGAGACGCACTGCACCTCACACCTCACAAGCGCACTCTTCGCAGTCCTCGATCTCGCCGACGATCGGCGTCGGGTCGATGCCCTGGCGGCGGTAGTAGTCCGAGACCGCGGCCTTGATCGCCTGCTCCGCGAGCACCGAGCAGTGCACCTTCACGGCCGGCAGGCCGTCGAGCGCTTCCATGACCGCCTTGTTCGTCAGCTTGAGCGCGTCCTCGATCTTCTTGCCCTTGACGAGGTCGGTCGCCATGCTGCTCGTCGCGATGGCCGCGCCGCAGCCGAAGGTCATGAACTTGACGTCCACGATCGTGTCGTTTTCCACCTTGATGTACATGCGCATGATGTCGCCGCACTTCGGGTTGCCGACTTCGCCGACGCCGTCCGCGTCCTTGATTTCGCCGACATTGTGCGGGTTTGCGAAATGTTCCATTACTTTTTCACTGTATGCCATAATCAGTCAGATCCTTTCCAAAACAAAATCCTCTTTTTTATTCAGCGGTGCGGCCGTGGACGATCGCATCCCAGAGCGGGCTCATCGCACGGAGGCGGTTGACGATCGGCGGGAGGACCTCCAGAATGTAATCGATGTCGCTCTCGTCGTTTGTGTCGCTGAAGCTCAGGCGCAGGGAACCGTGCGCGACCTCGTGCTTGAGGCCGATGGCGAGCAGCACGTGGCTCGGGTCGAGCGAGCCGCTGGTGCAGGCGCTGCCGGAAGAAGCGCAGACGCCCTTGAGGTCGAGCATCAGGAGCAGCGATTCGCCCTCGACGCCTTCAAAGCAGAAGCTGACGTTGCCGGGCAGGCGCTTCTCGCGGTCGCCGTTGAGGCGGCAGCGGTCGATCTTCAGGATCTCGTTGATCAGCCGGTCCTGCATGCGGCGGAGCTTCGCGTTCTTTTCCTCCATGGTCGCGATCGCGTTCTCCATCGCGACGCCGAGTCCGACGATGCCGGCGACATTCTCCGTGCCGGCGCGGCGGGTTCTCTCCTGCGCGCCGCCGTCGATCAGGTTCGGGATCGAGATGCCGCGGCGGATGTACAGCGCGCCGACGCCCTTCGGGGCGTGGAGCTTGTGGCCGCTCAGGGAGAGCATGTCGATGTTCTGCGCCTTGACGTCAATCGGCACGTTGCCGACAGCCTGTACCGCGTCGGTGTGGAAGAGCACGCCGTGCTTCTTGCAGATCGCGCCGATTTCGGCGATCGGCTGGATCGTGCCGATCTCGTTGTTCGCGTACATGATCGTGACGAGCGCGGTCTGGTCGGTGATGGCGGCTTCGAGCTCCTCGGGCACGACGATGCCGTTTTCATGCACGTCGAGGTAGGTGACGGTGAAGCCTTCCTTTTCCAGCGCCGCGCAGGTGTGCAGCACGGCGTGGTGCTCGAATTTGCTGGTGATGATGTGCGTCTTGCCCTTGGCTTTCAGCTTGTGCGCGACGCCTTTGATGGCCCAGTTGTCGCTCTCGCTGCCGCCCGAGGTGAAATAGATCTCGTTCGCGTCGGCGCCGAGGCAGCGGGCGACCTTCTCGCGCGCCTCCTCCAGCGGCTTCTTTGCGGCATTGCCGAGCGAGTAGAGGCTCGAGGGGTTGCCGTAGAGCTCCTTATAAAACGGCAGCATCGCGTCGAGCACAGCGGGGGAGACAGCCGTGGTGGCGGCGTTGTCTGCATAAACAATTCTCTTGCCGTTCTGTTCCATAGCGTTTATCAGTACCTTTCGGATTGTATTTTTTCGTGAGGGAATGGCCGCTTTTTCTTTAGTCTTTCCTCATCGAGACAAATATACACCAATTTAGTATACATTTCAATAGGCAAATGCAAATATCGGCAAAAATTCAAATTTTGTTTAAAATTGCAACAGAAAGCCGTACAACATGCCGAAGCGGCGCGCAGAGCCGCGGAATTGCCGCTGCGGAGCGCGTGCGCGTGTACGGGCGGTGCCGGAAAGACCTTCGCGCGTCTTTGGGGCATGTCCTTTTCGGCATGTGTCGGGAAAAATATGTCCGGAAAAGCCGGGCGACGGGGCCGGAACGCAGGCCGG
>NHCFC00100__coassemble_8992_pt1 | contig 2351 bp, 1 predicted proteins | sample NHCFC00100__metabat2_high_PE_026 | metagenome-assembled genome bin NHCFC00100 | reverse complement strand
GCGGAGCGGATACCGGGAACGGCTTGATGTTCGGGCCGCGCAGAACCTCGACCGTCTCGGAGAGGTAATCCGGCGCAGGCTCGACGATCATGTTGTCGTTGATGAGGAAGCTCTGCGGCATTTCGATCTTCTCCCATGCGCCGAGCGTGCGGGGATCGGTGAACATGCCGGTGAGCGCAGAAGCCGCCGCCGTCTCCGGGCTGACAAGGTAGATCTGTCCGTCCGCCGTGCCGCTGCGGCCCTCAAAGTTGCGGTTGAAGGTGCGCAGGGAAACGCCGCCGGAGTTCGGCGACTGGCCCATGCCGATGCAGGGGCCGCAGGCGCACTCGAGCACGCGCGCGCCGCTTGCGATGATGTCGGCGAGCGCGCCGTTTTTCGCGAGCATATTGTAAACCTGCTTGGAGCCCGGGGCGATCGACAGGCTGACTGTGGGGTGGACGGTCTTGCCCTTGAGGATCGCGGCCACGCGCATCAGGTCGAGGTACGAGGAGTTCGTGCAGGAGCCGATGCAGACCTGATCCACCTTGATGTCGGAAAGCGCGGAAACGGGCTTCACGGCGTCCGGGCTGTGCGGGCATGCGGCGAGCGGCTCGAGCGCCGAGAGGTCGATCTCGATGACTTCGTCGTATACGGCGTCTTCATCGGAGGCGAGCGCCTGCCAGTCCGCTTCGCGGCCCTGTGCCTTGAGGAATTCGAGCGTGATGTCGTCGGAGGGGAAGATGGAGGTCGTCGCGCCGAGCTCGGTGCCCATGTTGGTGATTGTCGCGCGCTCGGGGACCGTCAGCGTGCGGATGCCGGGGCCGCCGTACTCGATGATCTTGCCGACGCCGCCCTTGACGCTCATGCGGCGCAGCACCTCGAGGATGATGTCCTTCGCGGAGACCCACGGGGAGAGCGCGCCGGTCAGGACGATCTTCGTCATCGTCGGCATCGTGATGTGGTACTCGCCGCCGCCCATGGCGACCGCGACGTCAAGGCCGCCCGCGCCGAAGGCGAGCATGCCGATGCCGCCGCCCGTCGGGGTGTGGCTGTCCGAGCCGATCAGCGTCTTGCCCGGGATGCCGAAGCGCTCGAGATGCACCTGGTGGCAGATGCCGTTGCCCGGGCGGGAGAAATAGATGCCGTGCTTCTTCGCAACGGTCTGGATATAGCGGTGGTCGTCGGCGTTCTCAAAGCCGGTCTGCAGCGTGTTGTGGTCGATGTAAGCCACGCTGCGCTCGGTTTTGACGCGCGGCACGCCCATGGCTTCAAATTCGAGGTACGCCATCGTGCCGGTGGCGTCCTGCGTCAGCGTCTGGTCAATGCGCAGGCCCACATCTGCGCCGGGCGTCATTTCGCCGCTCAGCATGTGCGCCTTGATGATCTTCTGTGCAATAGTCAGTCCCATTTCGATCTCTCCTTCGGATAGAATCTTCTGTTATTATCTACTATTTGTACGGAAATGTCAATGCAAAATCGATAATTTTTGCAGGATTCTGAGAATGCCTTGCAAAATTTGCGGCAGTGCGTTCGAAAAAAGGCGAAACAGCCCGGATATCTCCCGGTACAGCCGGCGCTTTGCCGGAAAAGCGCTGCATGTGCGTCGGCGGCGCCTGCAAAATCTCCCAGATTATCCTTGCGGTTTGCGCGGGGAAGTGCTATAATGGTACGCGTGTAAATCTGCACCTTGCCGGCAAATGCAGCTGCGGCGTATGATTCTGCGTTTTCTCCTCAAACTATGCGTATCAAAATCAAGGAGCTGTAACGCATGAAGAATACGAAAAAGCAGGCGCTCTACTCGATCGATGACATACGGTCGACGAAGAGGCGGAGCGCCAGAAGCAGATCCGCGAAAGCGGGTCGGTCATCGCGAAAAACCGCAGGCATACCGTTCAGTGCCTGACGATCATCGGGCAGATCGAAGGGCATTACATCGCGCCGTCGCAGAATAAGACGACGAAGTACGAGCACGTGATCCCGCAGATTGTCGCCGTGGAGGAGGACCCGGAGATCGACGGTCTTCTGATGATCCTCAACACGGTGGGCGGCGACGTGGAGGCCGGGCTCGCCATCGCGGAGCTTGTGGCCGGGATGAAAAAGCCAACAGTCTCTCTGGTGCTGGGGGGAGGGCACTCCATCGGCGTGCCGCTGGCGGTCTCCGCCAAGCGGTCGTTTATCGTTCCCTCTGCCACTATGACGATTCACCCCGTGCGGATGAACGGCCTTGTGCTGGGGGTTCCCCAAACCTTGTCCTACTTTGACAAAATGCAGGATCGCATCGTTAATTTTGTCACCAAAAACAGCGACATTTCAGAAGATCGGTTCCGGGAACTGATGATGACGACTGGGGAGCTGATGATGGATGTGTGAAC
>NHCFC00100__coassemble_5280_pt1 | contig 3781 bp, 3 predicted proteins | sample NHCFC00100__metabat2_high_PE_026 | metagenome-assembled genome bin NHCFC00100 | reverse complement strand
CGTTTAATCAAAGAGCCATTAAAGTATATCGTTCCTGCGGATTCAAAGATTCCGAAATCACAAAGCGCAATTCGAACGGCGGGGTATATGAATTTTTAACTTTGGTCAAGTAGAATCCTATGTTGCCGAACTGTTATCGGCAGCCTTCCGTTCGATGAAGCAAAAATCACGGCATGAACCGGCGCCGCCTGCGCATATGCTTGTGCAAGGGGCGTTCCTGCGGAAATAGGCGCCCGAGGAAAGGACGGTTCTGGTTATGCGCATTCGAATGGGAAAGAAAAAACGGGCGGTGCCGCTGCTGCTCATCGCCGGGATGCTCTGCGCGCTTGTCGTTCCGCTCGCGCCGCCTGCATCGGCCGAGGGGCTCGACGTGCCCGCGCCGGCCGCCGTGCTGATGGAATTTTCGACGGGCGAGGTGCTCTATGAGAAAAATCCGCACGAGATCCGGCCGTGCGCTTCGATCACAAAGGTGATGACGCTGCTGCTCGTGTTCGAGGCGATTGACAGCGGCGCGCTGCACTACGACGACATGCTGACGGCCTCGGCGCATGCGGCGGGCATGGGCGGCTCGGACATCTGGCTCAAGGAGGGCGAGCAGATGACGGTGGACGACCTCATCAAGGCCTGCGTCGTCATGAGCGCCAACGACGCGGCGGTCGTGCTCGCCGAAGCCGTCGCCGGCACGGAGGAGGCGTTCGTCGAGCGCATGAATGCGCGCGCGGCGGAGCTCGGCATGAGCGATACGGTTTTTAAAAACTGCAACGGCCTCGACGAGGACGGCCACGTCACGAGCGCCTACGATGTGGCCGTGATGAGCCGCGCCCTGATGCAGCACGAGAAGATCTTCGATTACACGACGATCTGGATCGATTACGTGCGCGGCGGCGAGACGCAGCTCGTCAACACGAACAAGCTCGTCCGCTCCTACAACGGCATCACGGGTCTGAAGACCGGCACGACCAGCGCGGCGGGCAGCTGCATTTCCGCGTCCGCCGAGCGCAACGGCATGACGCTGATCGGCGTCGTGCTCGGCGCGGCCAGCACGAACGACCGCTTTGCCGCGGCGACAAGCCTGCTCGACTACGGCTTTGCCAACTGGAAGATCGCGGCGCCCGAAGTGCCGGCGCTGCCCGTGCTGCCGGTGACCGGCGGCATGACGGGGGAGGTCCGGCTTGAAGCGGCCGCGCCCGCCGGCGTGCTGACGCCGGTTTCGGAGCAGAGCGCGCTGGAGACCGTCGTCGAGCTGCCGGAGAGCGTCGCCGCGCCGGTGGAGGCGGGGCAGGCGGTCGGAACGCTTCGCGTGCTGCTGGGTGGGGAGACCGTGCAGGAGATCCCGATCACCGCGGCGGAAAGCGCCGAAGCGATCACATTCGGCTCGGCGTTTCAGTATCTTCTGAGCTGGTTTTTCCGCGCCGCCGCGCCGGACGCCGCGGGGTAAAATCAAACTTTTTGTGAAACATGGTATTCTAGTCTTGAAAAACGCCACAAAATATTGTAGAATGAAAACATCCAAAGGGTTCGTCGATTTTGTTTAATCAAAGAATTCATGCAGGAGGGAAAACAAAATGTCGTTAAAACTGGAATGCGGATATTTGAAAGGATTTATTCAGGATCACGAGTATGAGGCGATCGCACCGCAGGTGGAAAGTGCGCATAAGCTGCTGGAATCCGGCAAGGGTCCCGGCAATGATTTTCTCGGCTGGGTGACGCTCCCGACCGATTATGACAAGGAAGAATTCGCGCGCATCAAGGCTGCGGCCGAGCGCATCAAGAAGAATACGGACGTTTTCGTCGTCATCGGCATCGGCGGCTCGTACCTCGGCGCCCGCGCGGCGATCGAGTTTCTGAAGAGCGAAAACTACAATGCGCTGAAGAAGGATACGCCGGACATCTACTTCACCGGCAACAGCATCTCCTCCTCCGCGCTGGCGGAGCTCGTGCAGATCTGCGAGGGCCGCGATGTTTCGATCAATATGATCTCGAAGTCCGGCACCACGACGGAGCCGGCGATCGCGTTCCGCGTGTTCCGCGAGATCCTCGAGAAGAAGTACGGCAAGGAAGAGGCCAGAAAGCGCATCTTCTGCACGACCGATAAGGCGCGCGGCACGCTGAAGCACCTCGCGGACGAAGAGGGCTACGAGACCTTCGTCGTTCCGGACGACGTGGGCGGCCGTTACTCGGTCCTCACCGCAGTCGGCCTGCTGCCGATCGCCGTCGCAGGCGCGGACATCGACGCGCTGATGGCGGGCGCCAGAAAGGCGCAGGCGGCGTACAGCAACCCGAATCTCGAGGAGAACGACTGCTACAAGTACGCGGCGATCCGCAACATTCTCTACAACAAGGGCAAGAGCACCGAAATCATGGTCAGCTACGAGCCTTCCTACACGCTGATGAACGAGTGGTGGAAGCAGCTCTACGGCGAGAGCGAGGGCAAGGACGGCAAGGGCCTGTTCCCGGCGTCCGTGATCTTCTCGACCGACCTGCATTCGATGGGCCAGTACATTCAGGACGGCCGCCGCGATCTCTTCGAGACCGTCGTGCTGTTCGAAAAGCCGAAGCACGAGATCGTCATCGGCAACGACCCGGCGAACGTCGACGGCCTCAACTTCCTCGAGGGCCGCAGCATGGCGTACATCAACCGCAAGGCCTTTGAGGGCACCGTGCTCGCGCACAACGACGGCGGCGTGCCGAACGTCGTGCTGAACGCGCCGGACTTCTCCGAGGATACGCTCGGCCAGCTCATCTACTTCTTTGAGCGCGCCTGCGCGATCTCCGGCTACATGCTCGGCGTGAACCCCTTCAACCAGCCCGGCGTCGAGAGCTACAAGAAGAACATGTTCGCGCTGCTCGGCAAGCCCGGCTACGAGGGCGAAAAGGAAGCGCTGGAAGCGCGCCTTTCCAAATGATTCAGGCGTAAATCCGTTTATGCGGAATATAAAATACACAGGAGGATTTCATTATGATTACTCTCTTAATTGGTAAAAAAGGCTCCGGCAAGACGAAGAAGCTCATCGAGCTCGCAAACGAGGCCGTCAAGAATTCGAACGGCAACGTCGTCGTCATTGAGAAGGGCCTCAAGCTTACATATGATATTTCCCACAAGGCCCGCCTCGTCGATTCCGATGCGTACAGCATCGAGGGTCTCGACGCGCTCGTCGGCTTCATCAGCGGCATCTGCGCGGCGAACTACGACGTGACCGACATCTTCGTGGACTCCACGCTGAAGATCACCGGCAAGGGCGTCGGCGAGGTCGAAACGCTTACGGCGAAGCTGAAGGCGCTCAGCGAGACCGCCAATGCGAACATCTGCCTGCTCATCTCCGCTGCGGCGGAGGAGCTGCCGGAATCCGTCATGGAGTACGTCAGCAAGTAAACCGGCAGGAAAAGCGGAGCGGTTTTCCCTCCCTTTAGAAAAAAGCGGCGTTCCGGCGGAGGCAAAACCCGCCGAACGCCGTTTTTCAGGGGAAAAACCGCAGGATTTTTCAAACTTTTCCTTGACAAAAGTCCGTCTGGTATTTATAATATATCAGTACGGTTTGAGGATACCTATGCTCATTGATTTAAAAAAGTATTTCTCAGGCGAGAATATTTCCCAGCAGATCGATTACACGATCGATTTGTCGGCGGTGGAAATCGACGGCGTGAAGCCGTTTGTTTCCCCGGTGCACGTGGTGGGGGACCTGAAGGCCTTCGCCTCCAGCGCAGAGCTGAACGTCACCGTGCAGTATGCGTTCTCGATGCCGTGCAACAGGTGCCTGAAGGAAACCAGGAAAGAGATTTC
>NHCFC00100__coassemble_4452_pt1 | contig 4494 bp, 3 predicted proteins | sample NHCFC00100__metabat2_high_PE_026 | metagenome-assembled genome bin NHCFC00100 | reverse complement strand
TGAATCTTTTTCGCACAAAGATCGAAAGGCATCCTCAAACTATGCGATCGATATAGACGGCAACATTGCGTTGTATGTAGAAGAAGCGAATCGGGCATGGAGCAGTGCAAATCCCGAAAATGACGATGTAGCTGTAACCATTGAAGTGGCAAACGAAACACTGGGCGGTGACTGGAAGGTCAGCAACAAGTCCTACGAAGCGCTTATCGCGCTGTGCACGGATATCTGCCGCCGCAACGGCATTGAAGAACTGACCTATACCGGCGACGCACAGGGAACGCTGACAACGCACAATATGTTCGCAGACACGCAGTGCCCCGGTCCGTATCTCGAAAGCCGCATGGAGGACATCGCCGCGCAGGTCAATGCGAACCTGCAGGCCGATACGGAAATTCCTGCTGAAAAGCAGTTTACATAAACAAGACAGAAAGGATGGATAATTATTTATGGAAGTGAAGGAAAAAGGAAAGGTATTCGCATACTGCGGGATTCTTTTCCTTATGCTCGGCATGGCGCTGCTGGTCCTGTTCGGCGGCGACGTGCTTGCCTCGGCCGGTAGTTATGGTTCGTACAGTACATACACACCATATGCCAGCCTCACACCGACACCGACGCCGGACAACAAACCAACCCCAACGCCGGACAACAAACCAACCCCAACGCCGGACAATGAGCCAACCCCAACGCCGGACAATGAACCGACCCCAACGCCGGACAATGAGTCAACACCGACGCCCGCGCCCGTCGCAACGCCCACACCGGCCCCTGCCGTAACGCCGACCCCGGCGCCCGAGCAGCCGGCAACCGACGCGCCGAAAACCGGCGATGAAACAAATCTGGCCGGCTGGATCATGCTTGCAGCGGCCGGCGCCGCCAGCCTGACCGCCGCACTCGTACTCCGCACGCGCAGACGGTCTGCGGACAAGCGGTAAACCATAACAACACATAAAAATTCAGGGAGGCTTTCCGGACACGCGGAAAGCCTCCCTTCTTTTTGTGCTGCGAGCCCGGGCTTTTACGGCTTTGCCGTCTGTGCCCGGGGCGCAGGCTTATGGACTTTATAACAGAACTTACAGGTCGCGGTACTTCTTGACGCGGCGCATCTTGCGGCGCTTGCGGTTCATCCAGACGGCCAGCACGATGTATATGGCCAGCAGTACGAGGATGACGCCCGCCGTAATCAGGAACCACGGCGAGGTGATGATGTCTTTGCCCTGCTGGATGGTCTGTACGATCTCGCTGCGCTCGACGCTCTCCGCCGCGACGAGCGGCACCTCAGCCAGCACCTCTCCCATGTAGGTATACGTCGCCGTGCCGATCACGTCGCCCTTTTCGACGGGCGCCTTCACACTCTCCGGCAGATCCAGCGTCATCTTGATGCTGCTCTCGTCGAGGTCCTTCGGCAGCATAGCCGTCACATTGCCCTGCGCGACGACCTGCAGGCGGTCCTTGTTCCAAACGTACTCCAGATCGACCTCGCCGAGCAGGTCGCCGTCCGTGACGATCGTCTTGTTCTCGATGCTCGTCAGCGCCCAGCGGAACAGCGTCGCCGCGTCGTACATCTCGCCGTGGTAGTCGATGTGGTTGCCCTCCGCGTCGACATACGGGCTCCCGAGGCAGACGACCAGATAGCTGTAGCCGTCATAGGAGGCCGAGGCCGCGATGCAGTAGCCGGACTCGTTGAGCGAGCCGGTCTTGATGCCGGTCGCATACGTGTAGTATTCCTCCGCCGTCTCGACGAGCATGCGGTTCGTCGTCGTGACCGTGCGCGCCTCCTCCGTCATATTCGTCGGCGCCTGCGTGTAGCTCGTCTGCGACGTGATGTCCGTGAAGTACGGCAGCGTCAGCGCGTATTCGGTGATCGTCGCCATCTCGCGCGCCGTCGTGTAGTGGTTCTCGTCGTACAGGCCGTGCGGGTTCACAAAGTGCGTGTTCGTGCAGCCGAGCTCCGCCGCCTTGCGGTTCATCAGCTCCACGCAGCTCATCCGGCCGTCCCCGTCCGTATCATAGGCCGGGTCGTCCGCCGCGATGCCGAGACCGTCTATGTATTTCGCAAGCGTCAGCGCCGCGTCGTTGCCGGAGGGCACCATCATCAGGTTCAGAAGCTCGTAGATCGAAAACTCTTCGCCGGTCTGGATCTCCGCCAGCGACGAGCCGGTTCCCTCAAGCTCCTCCGCCACGCTGGCCGGCACCGCCGTGCGCGTATTCATCAGGTCGTCGATGTTCTCCGACACCACGATATACGTCATGATCTTCGTGAGCGAGGCCATCGGAAGCCGCTCGTCCGGGTTCATCGTGAACACGACCGTGCCCGTATCGAGGCTCACCATAAAGATGGACTTGCTGCTCGGGTCCGTCAGCGTCTCGCAGACAAAGCCCTCCTCGGGCTGCACCGGCTCGGGCGAGGGCGTCGCCTCCGCGCTGTCGGACGTGCCGCCGTCCGCCGTATCCTCGGCAAAGGCCGCGGGCGCCCAAACCGTCATCATCAAAAGCACCGCCGTCAGAAACGCGGCAAATCTAAATTTTTTCACTATTCATTCTCCACCAAACATGTTATACTGATATTTACGGAGTGCCCGGCTTCGCCGGACGTTCCCGTATATTGTACCACGATTTTGGCTTTCTGAAAAGGGCCGTCAGGCGGTTTTCAGAAAATTGTAATATTACGCGGCCCGCGGGCGGAACTGCGGCGCCGCTGCCCCAAGGATGGTGAACCGATTGAAATTCCTGCACATAGCGGACCTGCATCTCGGCAGGCTCCTGTACGGGCGCAGCCTGATCGAGGACCAGCGCCACTTCCTTTTCGAAAATCTTCTGCCCGCCATCGACCGGCACAAGCCGGACGGCGTGCTGATCGCCGGCGACCTCTACGACCGGCCGGTCGCCTCCACCGAGGCCATCGCGCTGTTCGACGCGCTGCTCGACGCACTCAGCGCGCGGCAGGTGCCGACCGTCGTGATCTCCGGCAACCACGACGGGCCGGAGCGCATCGCGGTCGGCGCGAAGATGCTCGCGCGCTTCGGCATCCACATCGTGACGAGCCTCGACGCCGCCTTTCAGCCGATCGAGCTCGGCGGCGCGCAGATCTTCGCGCTGCCCTACTTCGACAACGCCCAGATGCGCGCGTTCCTCGGCGACGAGACGCTGCGCGGCGCGGGCGCGTGCATGCGGGCCGCCGTCGAAAAGATGGAAGCGCAGTTCGCGCCGGGAAAGCTGCACGTGCTCGTCGCGCACTGCTTTGCCGCCGGCGCCTCGACCTCGGACTCCGAATCGCGGCTGTTCGTCGGCGGTGCGGGCGACGTGCCGACCGACTGCTTCGCCCCCTTCGATTACGCCGCGCTCGGCCACCTGCACGCGGCCCAGTCGGCCGGCAGCACGGCGCGGTACGCCGGTTCGCCGCTCAAGTACTCGGTGGACGAGGCGCACCAGAAAAAGAGCATGACGCTCGTGACGCTCGAGCCCGGCGCGGCGCCGCAGATCGAGCTGCTGCCCGTCACCCCGCTGCACGACGTGAAGCGCCTGAACGGGAAATTCGACGACCTGCTCGCGGCCGGCACGGCGCAGCCCGACGGCGACTACGTGGAAATTTTGCTCGAGGACGACGCGCCCGTCTTCTGCCCCGCGGACCGGCTCCGCCCGTACTACCCGAACCTTTTGAGCGTGCGGAGCGCGTGGTTCCTGAAAGCCGGTGCAGCCGCGCCCTCGGCCGCCGCGCAGAGCCGGGACCGCACGGCGGTCTTCGACGGCTTCCTGCGCGACATCTGCGGCGACGAGCCGCAGGCGGGCGACACGGAGCTGTTTCTCGAAATCATGCGCGAGCTGGAAGCAAAGGAGGCGTAACCATGCGGCCGCTGACATTGGAGCTCGAGGCGTTCGGCCCCTATCTGGACCGGACCGCGCTCGACTTTGAAAAACTGAACGAGGCCGGTCTGTTTCTGATCTCCGGCCTGACGGGCGGCGGCAAGACGACGCTGCTCGACGCGATGTCGATCGCGCTTTTCTGCAAGTCGACCGGCGGGCGGCGCAGCTTTTCCGACATGCGCAGCCTGCGCGCCGACAACACGCAGCGCACCGAGGTCGTGTTCACCTTTGCGCTCGGCGGCAAATCCTACCGCTTCCGCCGCGCGCTCTTCATGAAGAAAAAGCGCGGCACGGAGACCTACGAGCTGCACGACCAGCACGAGTGCTTCTCACTGGAGAACGGCGCGTGGAAGCTCGAGGCGAGCGGCGCGGCAAAGCGCGTCACCGAATACGCGCAGTCTCTGCTTTCGCTGACCGCCGAGCAGTTCTCGCAGGTTATCGTCCTGCCGCAGGGCGAGTTCCTGCGCCTGCTGCGCGCAAACTCGACGAGCAAGGCTGAAATCCTCAAGACGCTCTTCGGCTGCGAGGTCTGGGACGCGCTGCCCGCGCGACTCAAGCAGCGGCTGAATCACGTCTATGCGAAGCGGCAGGACTGCGCCGCCCGGATGCAGTCGCTGCTCGAAAAATACCAGG
>NHCFC00100__coassemble_4369_pt1 | contig 4594 bp, 3 predicted proteins | sample NHCFC00100__metabat2_high_PE_026 | metagenome-assembled genome bin NHCFC00100 | reverse complement strand
TTCCGTTTAGAAAAAGCACAGCACCAATCTCAATAATCCGATCAGAAGCGGGGCTCAATCCCGTTGTTTCTACATCAAATGCAATAAAGCAGTTTCTTATGTTGTCTTGATTCCTGTAATCCACCTCAATCCGCTTTGAGGTAGCAACGCCGCGTTGAACCGCAATATCCGTCTTGTTTTCCTCTTTTGCTTGTGACTGAACATCCACTTTCTTTTTTAAAAAATCAAATATACTCATTGTTGCCATCGCCCCTCCAATTTTGTAAAAAATGTTTGTATATATAATTATACATGGATCCTGTCGATTTTCAACACGACGCGAAGAATTTATTGCATTGAAGTGATGCTTATTAAAAAGAGCGATGTCAAGTCTTTCGACTTGACATCGCTCTTGTATTGCTGGCTCCAGCGCCTGACAGGCAAATGCGATAAATATTGTAATTACTGTCTTACGAGCGCACAACTACACACGAACGCCTTATTCGACGGCCACCCACTCGCCCGGCACGGCCTCCGCCTTGTGCGCGGCCTCGAGGATCGCCGCGATCGCGACCGTCTCCCGCGCGTCCACCTGCACTTCGCCGGTCTCGAAGAAGCGCACCATGCCGGCGATCAGCCGGTCGAAGGTCTCGGTCGATTCCGCGATCGGCACGACCGCGCCGTCGGCGAATTTCACCGTCGTCTGGAACGGCCCCTCGACGAGAAGGTTCGCGACGCCGAGCTTGCCGTCCGCAAACTCGACGGTGTAGCTCGCCGCACCCTCGACGCCCGCGTACAGCACGCGCACCGGGCGCGCGCGCAGCAGCGCCACCATCGGCTCGATCTGGTGGATCAGGTAATTTTCCGGCTTTCCCGGGCCGCTCAGCAGCACGAAGCGCACGTCCTTTTCCGGCAGCTCTGCGAGCTCTTTCGAAAAGCGCAGCGCCGAGGAGGAGTACATCGGCGTGCCGTTTTCCTCCGCGAGCGCGAACAGGTCGCGGGCGATCTGCGCGGTCGGCGCGAACGTCTTGTCCACGTACACGCGCTTGCCGCTGCGCAGCGGCTTCTGGCAGAGCGCCCAGTGCTGCTCCGGGTTGTCCGGCGAGAGCACGATGATGCAGTCGCTCTTCTCGATCAGCGCGTCGATGCTCTCGCAGCGCTCGACGTGCATCGCGTCGCACCACTGCGCCGTCGTCTTCCCGCCGAGCGGCGAGTCGATTTCGCCGTACGCGTACGCGACCGTATACGCGCCGCCCGACGCCTTTTCAATCCACGCGGGATAATTGTTTGCGTGCCATTCGTCGAGATAATAGTCGATGAATCCGATTTTCTTTGCCATTTCAATCCACACTCCTTGTTTTGCGCCCCCGGCCCTGCGCCGTAAGCGCCGCTTCCCATGCGGCAGACCTGCGGGCCGGGTTCCAGTTTCATCTTAGCGCAGGCCGCCCCAAAAAACAAGAGGCGGGCGAAACTCCATGAAAAAGAGCAACGCCCGCTTTTATTTTGGTGAAATGGAAATTTGAAACGGCAGACGCGCGTTCCGCGCCCGCGCCGGTTCAGCGAATCGCGCCGCAGTCGCAGTACTGGTAGTCCACGTAGGTCTCCGTCTCGTACCAGCCCTGGTCCTCCTGATGGGAGCCGACCTGCACCTGCTGTTCTTCGTAGATGGTCTCCATACGATAGTTATCTGGTACGCCCGCACGTAAAAGTTCTTTAGCGTGTTCTTTTGCAGCGTTTATGTCACTCGTCGTATAGCCGTCATATGCGAAAATATATGTCGTGCCTACGGGAATCTGCTGTATCTCATAGTCCGGCACCTCCACCAGATTCTCCACCCAGACCTCCCGGGTCGCGGTGTGGTCCTTCCACTGGTGGACGTGCGCCGGCTGCGAGGGCTCGTCCGCACCGCCGCCCGTGCTGCCGCCCGTACTGCCGGAAGATCCGCCGCTCTGACTGCCGGAGTTCGAGCCGCTGGAACTCGAGCCGCCGGGCGTACCCGTGCCGCCGCTCTGGCTCCCGCCCGCGCTGCTCTCCTGCGTGTTGTCCGCCTCGGACGCACGGCTCGACTCCGCTTTCCCGTCGTCCTTTTCGGGCGCTTTCGTGGCCTGCGGCTTGCTGCTCTCCGCCGCGGGCTCCAGCGCGTCGAGGATCGCCTCGCCGTTTTCGCCCTGCAGGCTCTCGTCGCCCTTCTCCACCGCATTGCGGATCTGCTCCTCGAGCGCCTGCAGCATTTCGTCCGTCACCTTGTCGGCCGGGACGCGCTCCATCGCGCAGTCCACCGAAAGCGCGCCCGACGCGTCGACCGTGATCTCCTTCGCGTCGCCCGTCTCATAGACCGCGTAGCCGTCGCCGTCCCGGACGATGGGGCTGATGAATGTCACGGTGTATTTGCCCGCCTTGAGCTTCACGCTCGAAGCGCCCCGGTTTCCGTCGGCGTCCGGCATTATGGCGTGGTAGAAGTCGACGTCCGCGTTCGCCTTGTCCGCGCCCTTGATGTGGACGATCGCCGGCATGGCCTTTTCGCTCCACCCGTCGTCCGCCGTGATCTCGAGGGCGACCTCCACCTCTTTCGCTTCCGGCTCCGCCGACGGCGACGCCGATGCTTCCGGCGCGGAGGATTCCCCGCCCGCCTGCGGCTGCGCCGAGAACAGGCCGAGCCCCGCAGCAACAGCCGCGGCAATCGCAACAACAAGCACAACCGCAATCGCCGCTGTCTGCGGCTTATGCGTTTTCATCCACTGTACAAATTTCTGCATTGTCTTCGCCTCCTGAATCAAGCCGGCCCATGACCGGCCGGTTTCCAGTATAGCCCAAACCGCGCGGCTTTTCAAGAGGCCCCGCCCCGATTTTCTCCCCTTTCCCCCGCACCGGCCGCGGCAGGCAAAAGCGGCGCGGGCGATAAGATAAAAGAAAAAGCTGAACCTTGGACGCGGACTGCGTCCAGGCTCAGTCCGGGAAGCGCTGACAAACCGGAACCCGCCGCAAGCGCGGGGAAAAAGCCGGAGCAAAACGAAAGCCCCGAACGCGACTTGCGCGTCGAGGCTCTCGACTGGTGCCGCTAACCGGGGTCGAACCGGTACGATGTCTCCATCGAGGGATTTTAAGTCCCTTGTGTCTGCCAATTCCACCATAGCGGCGCGGTTAACTAAGATATGATAGCATATCCGCCTTTCAAAATCAAGTCAAACCGGCGGAAAATCCCGCAATTTTTTTGCGGTTTTGCATTTACAAACTCCCCCGTTTTATTGTATACTGTTAATAAATAACCGGGGGCGGGTCAGCGGCTTTCCGGGCAATATCAAATCAAAGGAGTTCGTATTATGTATTATCTTGGCGTAGACGTAGGCGGCACCAACATCGCCGTCGGCGTCGTCGATGAAAACAACGCAATTATCGCAAAGGCGTCCCAGAAGACGCCGGTCCCCTGCTCGGAAGAGGTTTTCTGCGATAAGATCGTCGAGGTCTGCCACGAGGCGCTCGGCAAGGCCAACCTCACGCTCGACGACGTGCCGTGGATCGGCATCGGCTGCCCCGGCACCGTCAACCGCGCGACCGGCATCATCGAGTTCTCCAACAACCTGTACTTCAAGAACCTCAAGCTGCGCGAGATGATCGCCGACCGCACGAACGGCAAGCTCGTCATCCTTGAAAACGACGCCAACGCTGCGGCTTACGGCGAGTACCAGGCCGGCGCGCTCGCAGGCGCCGACAACGCGATCGCCGTCACGCTGGGCACCGGCCTCGGCGGCGGCATCATCATCAACCACAAGATCTATTCCGGCAGCAACTTCGCCGGCGGCGAGATCGGCCACACGGTCATCGTTGTGGACGGCCGCCCCTGCACCTGCGGCAGACACGGCTGCTGGGAGACCTACGGCTCCGCGACCGGCCTGATCAACACGACGAAGAACCACATGCAGGACGCCCCGAAGGATTCCCCGGTGTGGACGCTCGTCGACGGCGACATCAACAAGGTCAACGGCAGAACCGCTTTTGACGCGATGCGCGCAGGCGACCCGGTCGGCAAGGCGATCGTGGACGAGTACATCAAGTACCTCTCCGTCGGCCTCACCGACATGATCAACATCTTCCAGCCGGACATCCTCTGCATCGGCGGCGGCATCTGCAACGAGGGCGAGACGCTCCTCGCGCCGGTCCGCGAGTATGTGGACGCGCAGCAGTACGCGATGAACTCCACGAAGAAGACGAAGATCGTCCGCGCACAGCTCGGCAACGACGCGGGCATCATCGGCGCGGCGCTGCTCGGCAAGCAGGAGGAGGAATAATCCGAAATGTCCCTCACCTGCTCCGTATTCGGAACGCTGCCGAACGGCGCGGAGGTCTCCGCCTACACGCTGAAAAACGCGGCGGGCACGGCGCTGACCGTCACGCCCTACGGCTGCCGCATCCTGCGCCTGCTCACGCCGGACCGGGACGGCCGCTTCGGCGACGTCGTGCTCGGCCATGCGACGCTTGAGGAATACCTCGGCCCGAACTTTCAGGGCACCTTCGTCGGCCGCTACGCGAACCGCATCGGCGGCGCTTCGCTGACGATTGACGGCGTGACCTATGCGCTGGACAAAAACGACGGCGAGAACACGCTGCACGGCGGCCG
>NHCFC00100__coassemble_3028_pt1 | contig 6783 bp, 4 predicted proteins | sample NHCFC00100__metabat2_high_PE_026 | metagenome-assembled genome bin NHCFC00100 | reverse complement strand
GCGTAAACGTCCTCGAAAACGCGGTCGGCGTTCACCTCGGTGACGAGCGCGTGGCGCACATGCGGGTACAGCGTCATCGTGACGTCGTGCCCCGTTTCCCGCAGCTTTTTCTCGATCTTCCGCACGCCCTTGCCCATGCCGCCGACCGGGTCGTTCTCGCCGGAGATCAGGTAGACCGGCAGCTTCTTCGGCAGGCGGCGGTACCACTCGTCGGTGTTGACGGCGTGCAGCAGCGCGCCGAGGTCTATGTACCCCTGCACCGTGAGCGGAAAGCCGCAGAGCGGGTCGTTCACGAAGCGGTCGACCTCCTCTTCCTTGCTCGTCACCCAGTCGAAATCGGTGCGGTTCGGCTTGAACTTCCGGTTGTACGGGCCGGTCACGATCTGCGCGAGGTACGGCAGCTTCGCCCGCGGCCCCTTCGATTTTTTCAGCATTTCGAGATACGCGCGCTCCGCACGCCAGACGCCCTCCGGGATGCCGGCGCTCGTGCCCATGAACACGGCCGCCGTGAGCGACGCGCCGTACGCCGCCGCAAACTCGCGGGCGACGAACGAGCCCATGCTGTGGCCCATCAGGAAATACGGCAGGTCGGGGTATTTCTCCCGCAGGATCGACTGCAGGTTGCGCACATCCTCCACCACGTTGTACAGGCCGCCCCGGTCCCCGAAGTGGCCGTACAGCGCGCCCGAGGCGACGCTCCGCCCGTGGCCGAGATGGTCGTTGACCGCAACGACCATGCCGCGCTGCGCCATGTATTCGCAGAACGGCTTGTACAGCGCGCTGTGCTCCGCCATGCCGTGCGCGATCTGCAGCACGGCGACGGGCGGCGTATCCGGTTCATACAGCCGCGTGAAAATCTTGTTTTTTGCCGTACAGGAATTAAAGGTGAATTCGGATGCCCTCACAGTTTTCAGCCCCTTCGGTTGGATTGATTTTCCGGATCTTCCGGCGTATCCTTTTTCATTACTCAGTATACACTCAAACGACGATCGTGTAAACCGCCGCCGTGTGCAGAACGCTGCCGAGCAGCACAAAAAGATGCCATACGGCGTGCATGTACGGGATCTTCTTGCCGAAACCGTACGCGGCGACGCCGACCGTGTACGCGATGCCGCCCGCCAGCAGGAACCACAGCCCGGCCGCCGGCATCTTCTCGAGCACCGTGCCCATCGCAAAAACGACCGCCCAGCCCATCGCGATGTAGCAGACCATCGAGACGGCCTTGAACCGCTCGAGGCTGACGGCGTTCAGCACGATGCCGAGGACGCCCGCGCCCCACACCGCGCACAGCAGCACAAGCCCCGCCGTGCCGCCGAGGCAGCAGAGCGTGATCGGCGTATAGGTGCCGGCGATCAGCAGGTAGATCGTGCAGTGGTCGAGCACGCGGAACACGCGCTTCGCCCGGTTGACGTTCAGCGCATGGTAGAGCGTCGAGACCGTGTAGAGCAGAATCATCGTCGCGCCGAACACGCTGACGCTCGCCACCGTGACCGGCGTTTTCCGGCAGGCGACAAGCAGCACCACGAGCGCCGCCACGCCGAACAGCGCCGCCGCGCCGTGCGAAACCGCCGAAAAAATCTCCTCGCCGAGCGAGTAAAGCGGCAGCGAAAGCCGCTCGCGCTCCTCCCGGCGCCAAACCTTCCGCACAGACCCCGCCACAGCCGTATGTGTCATATCGACCCGCTCCTTTCCGCCGCATCGCCGGGGGACACCCGCGCTTTCGCGCGCGTTCTCCCGGTTCTTACATCTTTCTTAAAAAATCTTAAAATTATGTGATTTAGTTTTTAAAACCAGATTTGTTTATATTATAATCCGTTTTCCTGCAAAAAGCAAGCGGAGAATTCTGAACAATTCCTTAAAAATCGTTCCACATTCCGCGCGATTTATGCGGGAAAGCGTTGACTTTTCTCCGGCCCCATGCTAAAGTGATAGTACCGTCATGCAGGCGCCGCAGAGCCGTGTTTCCCGGCGCCGTATACTTCACCAAAGGGCACGGGAATCGTTCTCCCGCGCCCGAATTTTGCTGTGCAATCGGCACAGCGCAGGCAGGCGGCCCGGGGAGGAGAAGCGCCGTGGCTTTCCGCCCCCGCCGCCTGCCGGAAAGGCTGGTATTTTGTGAAAAAGGAAGTCAAACACACAAGCATTCTGCGGTTTTTCCCGTTTACGAAGGGGCTCCGCCACCATTTCGTTCTGGCGCTCATCGCCATCATCGTCGCGGTGTTTGCAAACTACATGACGCCGCAGGTCATCCGCGTCACGGTCGACTCGGTCATCAACGACACGCCGTTCAACCTGCCGGCGTTTCTGACCGACTGGATCGAGTCGCTCGGCGGGCGGGAATTCCTCCGGCAGAACATCGTGCTCTGCGCGCTGGCCTCGCTGCTGTTCGCGCTGCTCTCCGGCGTGACGAACTACCTCTCGCGCATGCACATGGCCAAGGGCTGCGAGGGCACGATCACGCGCATCCGCGACAGGCTGTTCGCGCACATCCAGCGCCTGCCCTACGCGTGGCACAACCTGAACCAGACCGGCGACATCATCCAGCGCTGCACGCAGGACGTCGACCTGATCCGCAACTTCATCAGCGACCAGATGCTCGAGCTCGTGCGCGTCGTCGTCCTGATCGGCGTCTCGCTTGCGCTGATGTTCTCGATGAACGTGCCGCTCGCGCTGATCGCGCTGATTTTCATCCCGATCGTCGTCGCCTACTCGCTGATCTTCTTCGTGATCGTCGGCAACCGGTTCCGCGTCGCCGACGAGGCCGAGGGCAAGCTGACCGCCATCGTGCAGGAGAACCTGACCGGCGTGCGCGTCGTGCGCGCATTCGGCCGCGAGCGCTTTGAAAAGGACAAATTCAACGAACAGAACGACCTGTTTTCCGACCTGTGGGTGCGCCTCGGCCGCGTGATGGGCCTCAACTGGGGCCTCGGCGACCTGCTTTCGGGGCTGCAGGTCATCACGATCCTCGCGGCGGGCGTGTTCTTCGTCGTCAACGGCTCGATCACCGAGGGCGAGTACCTCGCCTTCATCGCCTACAACTCGATGCTCGTCTGGCCGACGCGCAGCCTCGGCCGCCTTCTGAGCGAGCTTTCCAAGACCGGCATCAGCTCGAAGCGCCTGTTTGAGATCCTCGACGCCGAGGAGGAGCACGACGCCGAGAACCCGGTCGAGCCGCCGATGGACCGCGACATCGAGTTCAAGAACGTCAACTTCTCCTACGGCACGACCGGCGAGGTGCTGCACGACATCAGCTTCAAGATCCCGGCCGGCACGACGCTCGGCATCCTCGGCTCGACCGGCAGCGGCAAGAGCACGCTGACCTACCTGCTCGACCGGCTCTACGAGCTGCCGGAAGGCGCGGGCGCGATCACGATCGGCGGCGTGGACATCCGGAAGATCTCGCTCTCCCACCTGCGGCGCCACATCGGCATCGTGCTGCAGGAGCCGTTCCTGTTCTCGAAGAGCTTCAAGGACAGCATTTCGGACGGCTCCGACCGCCACGACCTCGAGAGCGTGCGCGAATACGCGCGGCTCGCGGTCATCGACGACACGATCGGCAGCTTCGCCGAGGGCTACGACACGCAGATCGGCGAGCGCGGCGTGACGATCTCCGGCGGTCAGAAGCAGCGCGTCGCGATCGCCCGCATGCTGATGCAGGACACGCCGATCAAGATCTTCGACGATTCGCTCTCCGCCGTCGACATGGAGACGGACGCGAAGATCCGCGAATCGATCAACAAAAACGTCCGCGGCACGACGATCATCATCGCGCACCGCATCACGACCATCATGAATGCCGACCAGATTATCGTCATGGACAAGGGCCGCATCGTGCAGCGCGGCACGCATGAAACGCTCTCGAAGGAGGACGGCATCTACAAACGCATCTACGACACCCAGCGCTCCGCCACGTAAGGCGAGCGCTTTCGGAGAATGGAATTTATGAAAATCAAAAGCAAATCCTTACAGACCTGGGCGAAGCTCCTGCCGTTTCTCGCCCCGTACAGAAAATACATGGTCCTGATCGTGGCCGCGATGCTGTTCAGCGCCGCGATCGACACCGTGCAGCCGCTTTTCTCCGGCTATGCGGTGGACCACTTCATCGAGCCGGGCACGACGGAGGGCATCGTCCCGTTCGTGCTGCTCTACATCCTGTGCGTCGTGCTGATGACGCTCTCCACGATCCTCATGGCGATCCTCGCGCTGAAGGTGGAGATGTACCTCGGCCGCGACCTGAAGCGCCGCCTGTTCGAGCACCTGCAGACGCTCGACCTCTCCTACTACAACACGACGCCGGTCGGCCGCATCATGGCGCGCGTGATGAGCGACACAAACAAGATCGGCACCGTGCTCGCCTGGAGCCTCGTCGACATCTTCTGGAGCGCCGCGTACGTGGTCGGCTGCGTCTTCGTCATGCTCGCCTACAACTGGAAGCTCGCGCTGATCCTGATCGCGATCATCCCGGTCATCGCGGTGTTCACGGTCATCTTCCAGAAGAAGATCCTCGCCGTCAACCGCCGCGTGCGCGCGATCAACGCCGAGGTGACGCGCCACTACAACGAGGGCATCTCCGGCGCGAAGACCTCGAAAACGCTCGTGATTGAGGAGAAGAACGACACGGCCTTCCGCGCCGTGACCGACGACATGCGCCGCACGACGATCCACGCCGTATGGCTCAACGCCGTGTACATCCCGATCATCAGCTTCCTGACCGCGATCGGCGTCGCGCTCGTGCTGACGCGCGGCGGCAGCATGGTGCTGTTCGGCGACATCTCGGTCGGCGACATGACCGTTTTCATCAACTACGCGCTGGTCATTGCGGACCCGGTGCAGCAGCTCGCGCGCACGATTTCGAACTTCATCGCGACGCAGGCGAACATCGAGCGCGTCTCCGCGCTGATGGAGCGCCCGGCGCTGATCACCGACACGCCGGCGGTCATCGAAAAGTACGGCACCTCGTTTGAGCCGAAGCGCGAGAACTGGGAGCCGATCGTCGGCCGCATCACGTTCGACGACGTGACGTTCCGCTACCCGGACGGCACCGAAAACGTGCTCGAGCACTTCTCGCTCGATATCCCGGCCGGCACGACCGTCGCGATCGTCGGCGAGACGGGCGCGGGCAAATCGACGCTCGTCAACCTCGCGTGCCGCTTCTTCGAGCCGACCGCCGGGCGCATTTTGATCGACGGGCGCGACTACCGCGAGCGCTCGATGCTGTGGCTGCACTCGAGCATCGGCTACGTTCTGCAGACGCCGCACCTGTTCTCGGGCAGCGTGCGCGAGAACATCCGCTACGGCAAGCTGGACGCGACCGACGAAGAGGTGGAGGCCGCGGCGAAGCTCGTCAGCGCGCACGACTGCATCATGCGCATGGACAAGGGCTACGACAGCGACGTCGGCGAGGGCGGCGACCAGCTCTCGACCGGCGAAAAGCAGCTCATCTCGTTTGCGCGCGCCGTGCTCGCCGACCCGCGCATCTTCGTGCTCGACGAAGCGACCGCCTCGATCGACACGAAGACCGAGGAGCTGATTCAGCACGCGATCTCGACGCTGCTCGAGAACCGCACCTCGTTTTTGATCGCGCACCGGCTTTCGACGATCCGCCACGCGGACCTGATCCTCGTCGTCCGCGGCGGCAAGATCATCGAGCAGGGCACGCACGAGGCGCTGCTCGAACAGGGCGGCTACTACGCCGACCTGTACAACAAGCAGTTCGAGCAGGAGGCCGCCGGCCGCGTGTTCGGGGAAGAATAAGCGACAAGCGCCCGAGGCGAAAGCCCGAACGCGCAGAATCCATCGCATAGAACGGGAAACAGGCTGCCGGTTCGGCAGCCTGTTTCTTTCGTCGGCGTTTATGGAAGGCGGTGCAAAGCGCTTGTTCCGCGTGCTGGTGCAGGTCAAGCCGCCCGCTTGCAAAAACGCTTTTCTACTTCTCGTTTTTCTCCATCCGCTGGTATTCCAATATATCCCCCGGCTGGCAGTCCAGCACATCGCAAATTGCTTCGAGCGTAGAAAACCGAATCGCGCTGACATGGCCGTTTTTCAGCTTTGATAAGTTGACATTTGCCACGCCTACTTTTTCGGATAATTCATTCAAGGACATTTTGCGGTCCGCCATCACGCGGTCTAATCTCAGGATGATCGGCATACGCTTCTCCTTTACAATGTCTCGTCGGAGAGCTTCTGCAGTTCCTCTCCATACGTAAATATATGAGACATCAGCAGCAGGACAAAGAATACGACGAGAAAGCCCAGATCAAAACGGAAATTCGCTGTGACAGACTGGATTTGGCTGTTCTGAAACAGCGTATTCAGATCAAAGACGCGGAGCATGTTCAGCGTTTCGACCGCGCTCATAATATTCTGTATGATGCCGATGATAAGGCTGGCAAAGGCAAGCCTGCGGATCTCCTTTCCAACCGTCGGATGGAAAGGATTGCCCTGCGCCATAGGCGCAAGAATTCTTCTGATGATGCGGATCGCATAGCACACAACAGCGATGATCGCGACAGCCGCCGCGGTCATGATCCAGGCGTAGAGCAAAAAGGCGTTGTGATCCGGCGCCACTTCTCCCGTCAGCGCAAAGGTGAGCGGCCCGATATCCACGGCGCTGTAATTTCCCACGGCCGTGGAGCCGTGGCTGACGACATTCACGACCGTAAAAACACCGAGAACGGCTGCGCACACCACGGCGCCAACCAGGATGATTCCCCGTATAACGCGCAGCGCCTTATCCAGACCCTTCGCCGTCCTTGCTATTTTTTCTCTTGCCATAACAAAACC
>NHCFC00100__coassemble_2755_pt1 | contig 7547 bp, 8 predicted proteins | sample NHCFC00100__metabat2_high_PE_026 | metagenome-assembled genome bin NHCFC00100 | reverse complement strand
ATCTTTTTTGAAAAAGTCCAGAGCTTTTTTTGAAATCCGCTTGAAAAAGGAGATCCATACGATGCGCTGTGTTTCCCGCGAGCGCCTGTGCCGCTCTCTCTTATACCTCTGGCGCGTTCTGATTGTCGCGCTCGTCAACGCCGTCATGCTCGTGATGCTGCTGCGCGCGCCGTTTTGAAAGAAGCGCCCGGCCGGAGAAAATCCGACCGGGCGCTTCCCTGTCTTATATATAGTATTGCAATGGATGCCGGGCCGCCGCTTCCGGTCAGGCCTGCTCCTCGGCCATTTCGGCCGCATGCTTCTTCATAAACCTGTGGTGCACGATCAGATAGCAGATGAAATGCGCCAGCGCCGTGACGAACCACGAGACCGGGTACGAGAGGAACAGCGTGGACAGCGTCGGGTTCATCTGGAAAATCGTCATGATCCAGACGATGCGCAGCACGCACGCGCCCGTAAGCGAGACGATCATCGGCATGATCGAATACCCCATGCCGCGCAGCGAGCCGACGAGCGTATCCATGATGCCGCAGAGGAAGTACGGCAGGCAGACGAACATCATGCGCTCGAGGCCGTACTGGATGACCTGCGGGTCCGACGTATATATAGAAAGGAGCGTGGAGCCGCAGAGGTACGCGCCGCCGCCGAGCAGGATGCCGATGGCCGTGACATCCAGCACGCAGATGCGCATGATTTTGCCGATACGCTTGTATTTGCCGCCGCCGACGTTCTGGCCAGTAAAGGACAGGGCCGTCTGGTACAGCGCGTTCATCGCCGTATAGACGAAGTTCTCGATGTTCGAGGCCGCGGTGCTGCCCGCCATGACCGTGGAGCCGAACGAGTTGATCGACGACTGGATCAGGACGTTGGAGATCGAGAACACGGCGCCCTGCATGCCTGCGGGCAGACCGATCTTGATGATTTCGAGCAGCTTGCTCTTGTGGATGCGCAGCTTCTTCAGCTCCAGCCGGTACGGCGCGTCGGTCTTGATGAGGCAGAGCGCGACGAGCACCGCGGAGATCACCTGCGAGGTGACCGTCGCGATCGCAACGCCGGCCACGCCGAGGTGGAAGACCAGCACGAGGACGAGATTCAGAATGACGTTGACGATGCCGGAAATGAACAGGAAGTACAGCGGGCGCTTCGTGTCGCCGACGGCGCGCAGGATCGCCGCGCCGAAATTGTAGAGCATCGACGCCGGCATGCCGACAAAATAGATGCGCATGTACAGCGCCGCCTGGTCGAGCACGTCGTCCGGCGTGCCCATCAGCGTCAAAAGCGGCTCGGCGAGGATGAGGCCGATCACGATCAGGGCCGTGCCGCTCAGAACGCTCGTGAGCACCGAGGTATGTACGGTTTCATGCAGGTGCTTCGCGTCGCGCGCGCCGTAGTACCGCGCGACCAGCACGTTCGTGCCGACCGAAAGGCCGACGAAAACATTGACAAGCAGGTTGATCAGCGAGCCGGTGGAGCCCACCGCCGCGAGCGCCGTATGGCCGACGAACTGGCCGACGACGATGATGTCGGCCGCGTTGAAAAAGAGCTGCAGCATGCCCGAAAGCATCAGCGGGACCGCAAAGATCAGGATCTTGCCGAACAGCGGCCCGTTGCACATATCGATTTCATAGCCGCGCGAGCGTCTGCGGTGCCGCCGGCGCATCTGCAGCCTGAACAGCATAAACTGGATTTTTCTCTTCATATTCATAGCGTCAGTACCCAAGCTCCTCTCCGACAAGAATCACATGCACGCGGCCGCGGACACGCTGGCGCGCCATGACCGTGTATTGCGCACAAAGGCGGTTTTCCGAGCTGCAGCCGCTGCACAGGTCGCCGTCCGTGCCCGGGCAGGCCGCGTGCGTGCAGGGCGTGTCGATGTGCAGGCGCAGCGCGTTCGCGGGCACCGTGACCGCTTTGACGTACAGCTTCGCCGTGTTCAGATCGCGCACGATCTTGTTCCAGCCCGCGACGACGATCACCTTCTTCGGGCCGAACAGCATCGCGGCCACGCGGTTTCCGCCGCCGTCGATGTTGAACAGCTCGCCGCGCTCCGTGATCGCGTTGGAGCTCGTCAGGAACGCGTCGGCCGAGAAGGTCTGCCGGTAGATCGCCTGCCGTTCCGCGTCGGTCTCCACCGCTTCGCGGTCGAGAAAGTTATACCGGCCGCTGCGCATCAGCGCCTTGACGCCGGATGCGTCCAGTGTGACGCTGCCGCCGCAGGAGATCGTATCCCCCGCGCAGAGCAGGCCCTCCACAAGGCGCACCGCTTCCTCGCTCGTCTGCGCAAAATAGGCGCTCATGTTGTTTTTTTCGAGCGCCGCCATCGTGCGTTGGACGCGCAGCTCCATTGCCTCGCGCCGGCGGGGCATGTCCTTTTTGTCCATTGCTTCGTTTCCCCCAAACCTGAAAATAGACCTGAAAAGTATCAAGGACGGGAGAGCCGCAGCCCTCCCGTCTCTTTGTTCCTTACTTGCCGGCGGCCTCTGCAAACGCCGTGAAGCAGGCCGTCACATGGTCGCGATGCGCCACGCTCACCTCGTCGCCGCTTTCCGCCTTGGCGTCGGTATAAATGATCATGAACCGGCCGCTCTCCGAAAGCTGCGCCGGCACGGTGTTGTCCAGAATCTCAAAGCTGCCCCTCTCGCGCACGGAATCGATGACCGTCTGCGCGGCCTCCGGGATATTCTCGGTCGGGAACTCATACAGCTCGAGCTGCACGCTCGAATCGTTGTACTGATACGTATACTTATAGCCGTTCGCGGCGCCGATGACGTCGTAGGACATCTGCACCCGCTCGCCGACCACAAGACCGCTGGCCTCGAAATAGTCGCACATGCCGTCGACGTCCATTTCAAAATCGGCCGGGTCCTTCTCGGTCGTGATGGGCTCGCCGTCCTCGGTCGTGCTCGAGGTCTCCAGCGTCTCCACAGACGTCTGCGGCGCGGCGCAGGCGGCAAGCGATGCGCACAGCACAACCGCCAGAAGCAGCGCGGCCAGCTTTCTTATATTCTTCATTGCGGCAATCAATCCTCTCTTTTTTTGCGCGGCCCCGAAACGCCCGGAGCATACGCAATGATTCTACCATATCGCCGGATAGGAAGCAAGCCTAAAATGGAAGAATAAAATAAAATGTGGCTTTCGCCGCCTGTTCCGATTGCTTTTTATTGTTTCACATGCTATACTTTTATTGTCTAAACCGACAGAATCCGGCAGATTTATCGGCACACGCACGCAGTCCGCCGCCATTCCGCCGGCCGCACGACCCCTATGCGTGGAGTTTTCTCCATAATCCAATCAGAAAAAGGAGCCCTGTACAATGAAAGCTGCAAAACGCCTCACCGCACTTGCCGCCTGCCTGCTCGCCTTCACGATGCTGTGCACCGGCTGCTCGACCATCACTTCCGCGCTCGGCAACATCTTCCAGCCGCACTACGAGACGCTGGAGGAGTGCTTCGCCGACCCGGAGATCAAGGCGGAGATCGACGCGGAGGTCGCCGCCTCCATGGCGGAAAACGAGATGATGGACGCCTACGCGAACGCCGAAGCGCGCGCCGAGGGCAACGTGCTGATCTACGACTACACCTATGCGAATACGGTCACCTGGGCGGACGAATCCGAGCGCCGGATGTGGAACAACACCTTCCTCGAGGAGCTGGAGGCCGGCCGCAGCCAGTTTGACGCCGTCGCCGCCAACATCGCCGAAATGTATGCGCTCGAGGGCGTGACGGTCCGGCTCGTCTACCGCAACCCCGACGGCGCCGAGCTGATGTCCTACGACTACGCGAACCCGCCGGCCCCGGTCTATTACGCGAGCGTCGAGGAGTGCATGGCGGATCCCGCGGTCGCGCAGCGCTTTGTCGATGAATTCGGCTTTGAGGAATTCACCGGCGTCGCTTCCGGCGAGGGCAACACGCTCGTCTACGCGCTGACCTTCATGGTGCCGTTTGTCGACGCCACGTATTCCGCGCAGGACGCCGCCGTCGACCTCGCCGCCTACTGTGAGGAGAACAGCGGCGCCTTTACCGTGGACTTTGAAGAGCTGCGCGCCGTTGTCGACGCGGACCCGCTGCAGATCCGCTACGACTTCTACGACTACGACGGCACCCAGCTGTACAGCCACCTGTTCACCGACACGTCCGGCAGCGTGACCTCCGAGAGCGCCTTCAGCGCCCCGGCGGCCACCCCCGCCCCGGCGGCCGCCATGACGCTGGAGGATTACCTGGCGAACGAGGACATCGCGCGCTCCGTTCAGGACGAACTCAATGCGTTGGTCGATGATGATTTCTCCATCGCGTTCACAGCCGAGGGCAATACGGCGATCTTCGCCTATACTTTCGGCGATTCGTACGACTTTTCCGACGAACAGGTGCGCGCTGCGGCGGCGGAGGAGCTGGCGGCTGGCGTAGAGCTGCAGCGGGCCACGTTTGAAACCATGGTGGACCAGCTGCAAAGCCAGCTGCAGCTTGCGGACGTCTCCATGCGCATCATATATCTGGCGGCCGACGGCACCGAGATCTACACCGCGGATTTTCAGTAAATTTTACCTGCGGCGTATTGCCTTTCCCTTTTGACCATGCTATAATGAGCTTGTTCAAAATTTATTCAAACTTTATTCAAAAAAGGGGTTTTGTGGAATGAAACATGCAAAGCGGTTCACCGCGCTTCTGGCCTGCCTGCTCGCCGTCGTTCTGATGTGCACGGCCTGCTCCGGAAAGCCGAAGGACGTCGAAGCCTACCTGCAGGACGAGACCGTCGCGCAGCAGCTCGACGAGCAGCTCAGCGCGATGGAGAGCAGCGACTACTCGGTCGACGTCACCGCGGAGGGCAACACGCTGATCTACACCTTCGCCTTCGGCCAGCAGATCGACCTCTCCGACGAGACCGTCAACTCGACCGTCGTGAGCGCGCTGGAATCCGGCATGGAGCAGCAGAGCTCCGTGTTCGAGGGCATCGTCGACGAGCTGCAGAATGAGGTGCAGGACGCCGGCGTCAAGGTGCGCATCGTGTACAACAACGCGGACGGCACCGAAATCTATTCCTGCGAATTCGAATAATTCCTGAAAAGAAAAAAGCACGGCGGTCCCGCGGGATCGCCGTGCTTTTCCTTTTCGTGCTTTTCTTTCGCCGATTTCCCGCCTCCGGCCTGCACGGCCTGCTCCGAAAATCTTTGCCCGGAAAAATCAGAACGGACGGGAGCGCTTCCCGTCCGCTTTCTGGTGACCCGGACGAGAATCGAACTCGTGTTACCGCCGTGAAAGGGCGGTGTCTTAACCGCTTGACCACCGGGCCATATGGTAGCGGCAAATGGACTTGAACCATCGACACTTCGGGTATGAACCGAATGCTCTAGCCAACTGAGCTATGCCGCCATATAGACTCCAAATCTTGATGGAGCGTACATAATTATAACCGATGCTTTTTCTTTTGTCAAGTGCTTTTTCGCTGGAAAATTTCATATTTCTGTGCTATACTGTTGCCATACGGCAAACGGAGGGAGGGGCGCGCCGTGAAAAGGCTCGTGCGCAAGCATTTCCTGTGGTTTTACGAGAAAATGGACAAGGACGCCATAGACGCCTACGCCGCGCAGGCCTCGTTCTGGATCCTGATCGCCTTCATCCCGTTTCTGATGTTCCTGCTCACGCTTTCGCAGCTGATCCGCTTCGAGGACACGACGCTGCTGTTCGCGTTTGCGAACGTGATGCCCTCGCCGGTGGACGAGATGCTGCGCATGCTTTTCAGCGAGATCCGCGCGCCGGAGGGCATCCTCTCGATGACGGCGATCATCTGCGTCTGGTCGGCCTCGGCGAGCATGCTCGCGCTCGTCAAGGGGCTTTACGCGGTGTTCGACGTGCCGAAGCGCAACTACTTTTTCATGCGCGCGCTCGCGATCGTCTACACGCTGGCGCTCGCAATCATCCTGCTCGTCAGCATCGGCCTGCTCGTGTTCGGCGACATGCTCTACGACTGGCTGGTCGACTACATGCCGCCCTCGTTCCCGCGCATCATCAACGAATTCAAACCCCTGATGGCCTTTCTGATTCTGCTGCTGTTCTTCTGGCTGATGTTCATCGCGATCCCGCGCCGGCAGGTCTCCTGGAAGAACGCCTTCTGGGGCGCAGCGTTTGCGGCGGCGGGCTGGGTGCTTTTTTCCACCTTCTTCTCTATTTTCGTCGAAAACTTTTCGAATTATGCAACGATCTACGGCAGTCTCGCCGCGATCGTCATTTTGATGATGTGGCTGTTCATATGCATGTATATCCTGCTGATCGGCGGGGAGCTCGCCGTATGGCTGCAGACGAGCAGCATCAAATCGGATATGCGCCGCGTGTTCCGGGTATTCCGGCGCAGGCGGGCGCAGAAGGGAGACGATCGACATGACCGGTCAAACGAAGAAAAACAAGCCAAATAGACGCGCGGCGGCGCTCTGCCTTGCGCTGCTGCTCTGCGTTTCGGCGGCCGGCTGCAGCGCCGGGGAGACGCCATCGGCTGAGGGCGCCGCGCCCGCGGCCGCAGAAGCCGCGCCGGAAGCCACGCCGGAAGCATCGGCCCCGGCAGAAGCCGAGGCGGAAGCTGAGCCGGACAGCGCAACGGCCGCCGAGCCCGCTGCGGGCAGCACGGTCGCCGCCGTCGCCGCGCAGGACGTTCCCGTCTTCGTGCCGAACGACAGCGGCCTGACGCAGTACACGCTGCAGGGCGAGACGACGGACGCCGCGGCGCTCGTCGAGAAGATGGCGGAAAAGGGCGCGTTCCCGGCGGACGTGGTGCTCGAGGCGCTCGACGAATCCGACGGCGTTGTGCGCCTGCAGTTCTCGGGCGCGCTGCAGAGCTACATCGACGGCGCGTCCTCGGCGGCGGCGCTCGAGGCGATTTCCAAGACGTTCCGCGCGTTTTACGAGGCGGGCGGCCGCCCGATCGAGACGCTGGAGATCTACGCGGCGGGCGAGCCGGTGACGGTGGGCGGCGTCGCGGTCGACTGCACGGTGCTGATGTACGGCGAGCTGCCGGTTTCCGGCGTTGTGGAGGAGCCGTAACGGAAGTTCAGACTTTGGAGGCATAGGGAAATGAAAATACTGGTGATCGACGGGCAGGGCGGCAAAATGGGCGCCGCGCTGACCGAGCAGATCCTCAAGAGCGTGCCGCAGGCGGAGCTGGTCGCCGTGGGCACGAACAGCATGGCGACGGCGGCGATGCTGCGCGCGGGCGCCACAGCCGCCGCGACCGGCGAAAACCCGGTCGTTGTGAACAGCGCCTGGGCGGACGTGATCGTCGGCCCCATCGGGATCATTGCGGCGAACGCGCTGCTCGGCGAAATCACGCCGAAAATGGCGGCGGCCGTCTCGGAGAGCAGCGCGAGAAAGGTGCTGATCCCGGTGAGCCGCTGCGCGGTCAGCGTAGTGGGCGTGCAGGAAAAGCCGCTTGCGGAATACGTGCGCGAGGCGGTGCAGCGCCTGCTGCCCCCCAAGCGCGAAGCAGAGGGAAAGGGGAACAACACATGAAAACGGAACGCGTTTACACGCGCAGCGCGACATACCAGAAATTTGAGGTGCTGA
>NHCFC00100__coassemble_2510_pt1 | contig 8479 bp, 9 predicted proteins | sample NHCFC00100__metabat2_high_PE_026 | metagenome-assembled genome bin NHCFC00100 | reverse complement strand
GAAAGATGTGGCCGGAAAGGCGTGCGCGCTGATCGCCTGCTGCGAGGAGGAAGACGCCACGGTGCTGGACGGCGTGCGGATCCCGGTGGAGCGCTCGGCGGCGCTGCTGAAATGGCGCGTGGTCGGCGAAGTGCTCGTGCCCGGCGTGCTGAACGCCGGCGACATCGAAAAGACGGACGGCTGCCGGCAGGCGGCGGCTCTGGCGGAAAAATTCTGAGAAAGGCGGCGCGTGCAAATGAACAAAAAGATTGTGGTTCTGAACGGAAGCCCGCGCAGAAACGGCAACACATCCGCACTGGTTCGGGCTTTTACCGAGGGCGCGGAAAGTGCGGGTCACACTGTGACTGCGTTTTTCCTGAATGACATGGACATCCATGGCTGCAGAGGGTGCTTTGGCGGGCACAGCAGCCGCCCCTGTCCCTGTGTGCAGAGCGACGATATGGACAGGATCTATCCGGCCGTCCGGGACTGCGACGTGCTGGTGCTGGCAAGCCCGCTGTATTATTGGAATATGAGCGGCCAGCTTCGGACGGCGGTTGACCGCCTGTTCGCGCTGGAGGAAGGGGACGGCAATCTGCTCCGGGGCCACGACCGGGCTGCTGCGATTCTGATGGCCGCAGAGGGACAGGACTTCGAGGACGTCCTTCGGTACTACACGCATCTGACAGAGCATCTGCGGTGGAAAAATCTCGGCCATGTGCTGGCCGGCGGCAACGGCGGCGTCGGCGATATTGCGGGGAAACCGGAGCTGCAGGAAGCCTATGCGCTGGGAAAATCGATCGGTTGATCTCTCCTGAAAGCGCCGCGGCGTTTTGCCGTGCGGGCAGAAGAAAACCCAGCCGGGGCTGCTTTACAAATGCTGTAAAAAGTCGTATACTGTTAAGCGTAAACTTATTGGGGAGGCAACAGCAGTATGCAGGCAGTCAGCGATTTTTCGAGGGGAAAGGTTTCGGGCAACATTCTGCGCCTTGCCATGCCGATGGTGGTGGCGCAGCTCGTCAACGTTCTGTACAATATCGTAGACCGCATGTACATCGGCCATATGCCGGAGGATTCGGTCAATGCGCTGACCGGCGTGGGCCTGACCTTCCCGATTCTGCTGATCGTCACGGCGTTTGCGAACCTGTTCGGCACCGGCGGCATGCCGCTGTTTTCGATGGCCCGCGGCGCGGCGCAGCACGAGGACGGCGACGCGCAGCGCAGGCGCGCGGCGACCGTCATGAACAACACCTTCCTGCTGCTCGTCATCACCGGCGTCGCGCTCACCGTGCTCGTCCTGCTGGTCAAGGAGCCGTTCCTCTATCTGTTCGGCGCGAGCGACGCGACGTACCCGTATGCGGACAGCTACATCACGATCTATATGTTCGGCAGCGTGTTCGTGATGATCTCCCTGGGCATGAACGGCTTCATCAACGCGCAGGGCTTTGCGAACAAGGGCATGCTCACCGTGCTGATCGGCGCGGTTCTGAACATTGTGCTCGACCCGATCTTCATCTTTGCGCTCGACATGGGCGTGAGCGGCGCCGCGCTCGCGACGGTGATCTCCCAGCTGGCTTCGGCGCTCTGGGTCATCCGGTTCCTGACCGGCAAGAAAACGCTTTATAAGCTCGATTTCAAGCACATGCGCCTGCAGGCGAAGCTCGTGTGGGAGATCGTCTCGCTCGGCGCCGCAGGCTTCATCATGAGCTTTACGACGAGCGCCGTGCAGATCGTCTGCAACATGATGCTCGCACAGTTCGGCGGCGACCTGTTCGTCGGTGTCATGACCGTCATCAACTCGATCCGCGAGGTGACGTACGCGCCGGTCAGCGGCATCACGAACGCCGCGAACCCGGTGATGGGCTTCAACTACGGCGCGCAGGAGTACCGGCGCGTGCGCAAGGCGATCGTGTTTGTCAGCATCGTCTGCGTCGGCTATATGGTCGTCGTCTGGCTGCTTCTGATGCTGTTCCCGCGGTTTTTCATCGGCATCTTCAACGACGACCCGACGCTCGTCGAGGCCTGCGCCGATTCGATGTTCATCTACTTTTTCGGCTGCTTCATGATGTCGCTGCAGATGGCCGGGCAGGCCGCGGCGCAGTCGCTCGGCCGCTCCAAGCAGGCGATTTTCTTCTCGCTGCTGCGCAAGGTCATCATCGTGATCCCGCTGACGCTGATCCTGCCGCGCATCCCGGGCATCGGGGTCAACGGCGTGTTTCTGGCCGAAGCGATCTCGAACTTCATCGGCGGCGGCGCGTGCTTCATCACGATGCTCTGCACGATCTGGCGGGAGCTCAAACAAAAGGAAAAAACTGCGCAGGCCGCGTGAGCCCGCGCAGTTTTTGCGTCTTGTGAGGATGTTGCGCTTCTGGATCGCGCGCTGTCCTGCGCCGCAGGAAAGCGCGGGCGCTATGCTTCGGCGCTTTCCGGCGGCTGCGATTCGCCGGCGGCCGGGTCCTCCGCGCCGGGGCTGGCCTCCGCTTCCGGCTCCGGGTAATCGAATTCACCGAGCACGGTTTTGCCGTCGCTGTCGAGCACCGTGAAATGGACGGCAAAGGCTTCGGGGTCCTCGCCGGAAAAGGCGGCGCAGAGCAGGGCGGGGATGTAGACCGCCTGTGCGACTGTGTTGTCGCGCGCCGGGCTGTAGCGCGCGGCCGCGCTGTGCAGCGTGGCCTTCGTGCAGTCATCGCTGAGCTCGACGGCGTCGAGGAAAGGCCAGGTGCCGCTCTCCGGCAGAGCGAGCAGCTGTTCGTCCAGGCTTTCGCGCAGCGCGGCGGAGGCGGTTTCCTGCTCCTCGGCGGTCATCTGGATGGTGCAGGAGCCGTCGTCGTTGTCCGTGACGTTCGTGAGGCCGAGGCCGCGCGCCGTGGCGGCCGGGTCCAGGCCGGTTTCGTGCAGCAGCGCTTCGGAAAACGTGACGGAGATCGGGCGGCTGACCGCGTCCTCCGGCGAAGCGGAGGCTGTGGGCTCGCTTTCCGCCGCGTCGTCCGCGCGGCATCCGGCGGGCGAGAGCAAAAGGGCGGCGCTCAGAAGCAGCGCGCCGGCGGCTTTCCTGTATCGAATCATGGGACCATGCATCCTTTCCGTTTTTCGCTGGCGGCTGCGGTGCGGAAAACGCGTAAGAAAGCCCGCTTTTTCGCAGCCGTACTGGACATAGCATACCGCATTTCTTCAAAAAAGTCAAAAAGCGCAGAAGTTAACAAAAAACATGTGGAAATCCGTATAAATCTATGCTATAATCAAAGTACCATATCCAAAAAGGGGCTTTGGGATGTACGGAGCAATTTTAGGAGACATAGCCGGGTCGCGGTTTGAATTCAGCAAACCGTCCGGCTTCAATTATAAAACGGTCAGCCTTTTCGGCAGCGGCTGCGCCTATACGGACGATACCGTGATGACGATCGCGACGAAATACGCGCTTCTGAACGATATCTCCTACGCGCGCGCCTACGGCAAGCTCGGGCGGATGTACCGCCGCGTGGGCTACGGCACGCTGTTTCAGAAATGGCTGGACGGCCACAGCGAAACCGGCTACGGCAGCTTCGGCAACGGCGCCGCGATGCGCGTCAGCTACATCGCCTACCATTTCGACACGCTCGAGCGCGTGGAGGAAGAGGCGAAAAAGAGCGCGATGTGCACGCACAACCACATCGAGGGCGTCAAGGCGGCGATGGTGACGGCGGGGCTGATCTATCTCGCCCTGCAGGGCGAGCGCAAAAAGGACCTCGCGAAGTATTTCCACAAGGAGTACGAATACCCGGTCCGCAAGCCGCTGTGGGCTTACCGGCCGAAGGGCAAGTTCGACGCCACGGCCGCGGGCACGATGCCGCTTGCCTTCCGCTGCTTCCTCGAGAGCGAGGACTGGGAGAGCTGCATCCGGAATGTGTTCAGCGTGAAATGCGATACGGACACGGTCGCCTGTATTGCGGGCGGCATTGCGGAGGCATACTATAGACGGACGGTGCCCAACGAGCAGGAGCTGCTGAAGCAGTACCTGATCCAGCCGAACGAGCTGGGCGAGTTCGACCGCTTCCTCTACGAGTGGGCGGTTCGTTAGGGCGCTTCGGCGCATTGGAAGAAAACGGGATTTGAGGAAAGGGACGGTCACACAGATGATTATCGATACGTATCAGTCGAGCGCGGTCATGCGGATCCTGCAGAGCGGGGAGGTCTACTGGGCGAAGCCGAGCATCTCCTTCAAGGGGGAGTATGCCGCGCTGATCGACATGCTCGGCCTGCACTGCGAATGCCCGATCTTCGGCGTCGTGCACGGGCGCAAGCAGAACACCGGCGGCCGCGTCTCGGGCGCCGTGCGCATCCGGCTCAACGTGCCGAAGGAATACGTGCGGCTTACGGAGTATTCGGTCTGGGTCGATTTTATGAGCAATTTCAAGTACACGAGTCAGAAGGATTACAGAACGATCATCGTCGGCACGAAGGATGCGAATTCCATCACGCACCAGCGGCTCATCGCGGACCTGAAAAACCAGCGCCCGCTGTATAAATACCGCGTGCCGCAGGCGATTTTGGAATACATCGACCCGCAGTGGGTCCTGCGGTACAAGATCATCCACAATACCCGCGAGCAGGAGGACAAAAAGGAGAAATTCCTGAACCTGTTCCGGTTTTGAGGCCGGCGGCGGTCGGAATTTTGGGAGACAGGGAGTTGTAGCAGCATGAAAATCGGCAAATATATTCTTTCGCTCGACCAGGGCACGACCAGCTCGCGCGCCGTCCTCTTCGACGCGCTGGGCGGCGTGGCCGGCATGGGGCAGCGCGAGTTCACGCAGATTTACCCGAAGCCCGGCTATGTCGAGCACGACGCGGTGGAGATCCTGCAGACGCAGCTCTACGCGATGCGGCAGGCCGTGCACGAGGCGGATATCACCGCCGAGGACATCGCGGCGATCAGCATCACGAACCAGCGCGAGACGACCGTCGCCTGGGACGCCGAGACCGGCATCCCGATCTGCAACGCGATCGTCTGGCAGTGCCGCCGCACCGCGCCGGAATGCGAGTGGCTGAAGGCGCAGGGGTTGGAGGAATACATCCACAGGACGACGGGCCTGATCATCGACCCGTATTTTTCCGGCACGAAGATGAAATGGATCCTCGACAATGTCCCGCGGGCGAAAGCGCTCGCGCGGCAGGGGCGGCTGCGCTTCGGCACGATCGACACGTGGCTGATCTTTTCCCTGACGGAGGGCAGGAGCTTTGTGACCGACGTTTCGAACGCGTCGCGCACGATGCTCTTCGATATCCGGAAGCTCGACTGGGACGAAAAGATGCTCGAGGTGTTCGGCATCCCGCGCGACGCGCTGCCGCAGGTCGTGCCGTCCTCCGGCGTCGTCGGCATGTGCGCGGAATCCGTGTTCGGCCGGGAGATCCCGATCGCGGGCATCGCGGGCGACCAGCACGCGGCGCTGTTCGGCCAGTGCTGCTTTGCGCGCGGCATGGCGAAGAATACATACGGCACGGGCTGCTTCGTGCTGATGAATACAGGCGAAACGCCGGTGTTCTCCGACCAGGGCCTGATCACGACGATCGGCTGGAAGATCGGCGACAAGGTCACCTACGCGCTCGAGGGCAGCGCCTTCAATGCGGGCTCCGCGATCAAGTGGCTGCGCGACGAGCTCGGGCTGATCGAATCGCCGCAGGAGGCCGACCGGCTCGCCGAAACGGTGCCCGACGCGGGCGGCGCCGTGTTTGTCCCGGCGTTTACGGGCCTCGGCGCGCCGTATTGGGACATGTACGCGCGCGGCGCGCTGCTCGGCGTGACGCGCGGCACCTCGAAGGCGCACCTTTGCCGCGCGGTGCTCGAGAGCATTGCCTATGAGAGCCTCGATCTGTTCCGGGCCATGGAGGCCGGCAGCGGCGTGCAGATCTCCGAGCTGCGCGTGGACGGCGGCGCGTCGCGCAGCCGCTTCCTGATGCAGTATCAGGCCGACATCCTGCACTGCGCCGTGCGGCAGCCGGTCTGCCTTGAGACGACGGCGCTCGGCTCGGCCATGCTCGCCGGCCTTGCGGTCGGCGTGTGGGATTCGCTCGAGGAGCTCTCGACGATCTGGAAGCTCGGCCACGCGTATGCGCCGCAGATCGAGCCCGGCGAGGAGGAACCCGCCCTGCGGCGGTGGCACAGGGCTGTCGAGCGCAGCCGGAACTGGGCCAATGCGGAATAAAGTAAGCGAGAGCTGTGCCGTCCTGTGCGGCGCAGCTCTTTTTACCGCGCAAAAATGCGGAGTGGAATTGACAAGGCGGACGATTTTTGCTATTATTGTAAAGTGTTAAATCTTAAAGGAGGTGCGCTCTGATGATCGCCATTATCGATTACGGTGCGGGCAACATCCGCAGTGTGGAAAAGGCGCTTGTGCACATCGGCTGCCGGGTGACGGTCACGCGCGACCCGCAGACGCTGCTTGCGGCCGACGCCGCAGTGCTGCCGGGCGTCGGCTCATTCGGCGACGCGATGCAGGAGCTCCGTGCGCGCGGGCTGGAAGCGCCGATCCGCGCATTCATCGCGTCGGGCAGGCCGTTCCTCGGCATCTGCCTCGGCCTGCAGATCCTGTTTGAAAGCAGCGAGGAGTCGCCGGGCGTCGCGGGCCTCGGCCTGCTGCGCGGAAAAATCGTCCGCATCCCCGCGGGAGAGGGGCTGAAGATCCCGCACATGGGCTGGAATTCCCTCGACATCCGCCGGCCGCGCGGCCTGTTTGCCCGCATCCCGGCCGAGCCGTACGTCTACTTCGTCCACTCGTATTACCTGAAGGCCGAAGAGGACATCGTGACCGCAACGGCGTCGTACGGCGTGACGATCGACGCGGCAGTGCAGAAGGACAACCTCCTTGCCTGCCAGTTCCACCCGGAAAAGAGCGGGGCCGTCGGCATCGAGCTGCTCCGCAATTTTGCCGCGATGGCGGGGGAAGGGGGACGTGACTGATGTATGCAAAGCGGATCATTCCCTGTCTCGACCTGAAAAACGGCCGGGTCGTCAAGGGGACGAATTTTGTCAATCTGCGCGATGCGGGCGACCCCGTCGAAGCGGCGGTCGAGTACGACCGCCAGAACGCGGACGAGCTCGTGCTGCTCGACATCACGGCTTCCTCCGACGCGCGCAATATCATGGTCGACATCGTGTCGCGCGTTGCGAACAGCATCTTCATCCCGTTTACGGTCGGCGGCGGCATCCGCACCGTGGAGGATTTCACGGCGATCCTGCGCGCCGGCGCGGATAAGGTCTCGGTCAACTCGGCGGCGCTGAAAAACCCGCGGATCATCGAAGAGGCCGCGTACAAATTCGGCAGCCAGTGCGTCGTCGTCGCGATGGACGCAAAGCGCCGCCCGGGCGGCGGCTGGACGCTGTACCTGAACGGCGGCCGCGTGGATACGGGCGTCGACGCGCTCGAATGGGCGAAGAAGGCCGAAAAGCTCGGCGCAGGCGAGATCCTGCTGACGAGCATGGACTGCGACGGCACAAAGGCGGGCTACGACCTCGAGCTGACGCGCGCCGTCTCGGAATCGGTCGGCATACCGGTGATCGCCTCGGGCGGCGCGGGCAGCCTCGAGCACTTCCGGGATGCATTCGTCGAGGGAAAGGCCGATGGGTGCTCGCCGCGTCCCTGTTCCATTTCCGGGAGATTGCGATCCCGACGCTCAAGGACTATCTGGCGGAAAACGGCATACCGGTGCGCAGAAACTGAAAGCAAAGCGCCGGCTCCATCTGGGGCCGGCGCTTTCATTTTGAATCAAACGGGCTTCTGCGGTCTGACTGTCCCGGATATTCTGTTCAGCGGACGGGACGCTGCGGCTCACCTGCGTTCATTCTTTTCCCATCAAAAGAATTCGCTTTGAAAAACCGCCGCGTTCAGCGTGCTTTTTTTCGTAGACCTTTCTCAATTCGTCGACGGAATGTCCCTGTGCTTCGCACAGCGCGTAAAGCACTTCCAATACATCGGCAAGCTCCTCGATTTCTTTGCTTTCGAGGTATTCCGCGACTTCCTCCTCCAGCTTTTTCTCTAAGCCGACCGTGTATTCCAGATCATCCATCACGCGGACGATCGGCTTTTCGCCCTGCGCCGCGATGATCTCGGGTATCCTGTCTCTTACCAGCTTATTATAGTTCATCGATAATCTCCTTTCCGAATACGAATTTGCCTAATTAAAATTTGCAAAGAACAAGCTAGTCATCAGTTAGACTAACGGATGTGTGCGCAAATTCCTTATTTCACAATCAAAAAAGACACCTAAATTTTCTGGAACATCTCCACATAAAATCTTATCCGTAAGCTTGCGCACCATATATTCTTCAAAGGCATTTAATTTTCCCGCTTCGCTGCCATTCAGGTAATACGAGGCATCAAGATCGAGATTTACAAGGCTGCAACGCAAAATTTCATCTTTTCTGTTCTCAACAACCGGATGTACTGCGTGATGAAGAAACTCATGTATAACGGATTCTTCACTGAGTGCCCCCGAGCAAAATATAAAAGTTTCATCTTTCACGTGA
>NHCFC00100__coassemble_2375_pt1 | contig 9121 bp, 8 predicted proteins | sample NHCFC00100__metabat2_high_PE_026 | metagenome-assembled genome bin NHCFC00100 | reverse complement strand
AGCGCGCCACAGAAAACCCGCAGAAACACTGAGTTTTTGCGGGTTCTTTCTTTTTTGTTTGATTTTTCAGGGCGGCCCGGTTTATCAGCGGTTTTCAAAATGGGCCCTGAGAGAAGCCTAAGCTTTTTGCATATTGAGGGCGTCCCTCCAAAATGCCGGAACTTTAAAACCGGCGGCTTTTCTTCACAGGCAAGGCGACGCACAAGGCACGGCCGGACAGTATTTATGGAAGCAAAAGGGCGGGCGCAGGGAAGCACTTCCCGGCACCTGTTCTTTTTTGTCTCTGAATCACTTCGCATTTGAGGATGCATCCGAATCCCCGCCGATCCCGCGGAAGAAGCTGCGCAGGTCGGTGCCTGCGGCCGGTCGGCAAAGGCAGTAGTAGGTCACGTTTGCCTCTCCGTCCAGAATCGGGATGTTGATGCGGTTCTTTGGGCTTCCCTCCCGCCGGAGCGCGACGTCCGTTGTAAAGCTGGGCAAAGCCGAAAACTGCACAAGCTCGTTAAAGGCCACGTCCTCCTGCTCCAGAAAACGGGTATCCGGCATTTTCCGGACGGCCATCTCCCGCCAGAACCCCAAACGGTTCCGAAGCGGCATGGTCTCGCCGTTGAGCGCCTTCATGTAAAGCGCCTTGCTGCCGGACAGGGGGTGCGCCGGCGACAGCGAAAAGAAGAGATGCTCCTCCCCGTATTTCGCGCAGGTTATGCCCGCCTCCTCGACCGGATACGGCAGGATGATCAGCTGGTAAACGCCGTCCCGCAGTCCCTCGAGCAGCACCTGATTTTCCCGCATCTCCGAGGCGATCGTCCGTTCCGGGTAGAGATCCGCCAGAACCTGAGATATCTCCCAAAGCGGCGCGGGCGCGCACGAGCCGACGAGGATCGTCCGCCGGCCGCGGTCAAAGGCCTGAATGCGCGCCGCCATGTCCCGCGCTTCGCCGACGATCCGGCCGGCGTATTCCACGGCCATCTGGCCGTTGTCGTTGAGTTCGATCTTGTTTTTCTGCCGGTCAAACAGCGAAACCTGCAGCGCCGTTTCCAGCCGCTGCATCGAGCGGCTGAGGGCGTGCTGGACACCGGCAAGGGCCACCACGACCCCGAAGCCCCCGGCGTTGCGGAAATGCTGCTGCGAAACTTCAAAGTGCACGACTGAGATTTGTAAGGCGCCGGTACAGGCCTTGCGGCGCTTTGCTCCGGAATCTTCTGTATATCATGAAAAGAGCTTGCTGCCTGCGAATGCGGGCAGCGGGCTCTTTCTCGTTTTGACGGAAAATCGCGGGGACGGGCCGCTCCCCGTTCTTGTTGCGCATTTTACTTATATCTTACCTGTTCTTTTCTTTCGCGCGATAGATGGCCTGTTCCGCCTCCGGTACAATAGTCTTGAAACTGGGAAACTGCACCCATCCGAAGGAGGTTCCTATGAAATTCCGGAAAGCGTGTTCCATCATCCTAACGGCTCTTTTCATACTGACTGCGCTTGGCGGCTGTGAATCCGGCAGCCGGAGCCAGACCGCCGACCAGGTGCTCGGCAGCGGCAGCAAGGTGCTGCGCATTCTGTCCGGCTCGGAAAACAGCGAGCTGGAGCCCATTCTGGAGCAATTTGCGAATGAAAATGACATGCGCATCGAGATGACCTATCAGGGCTCTTTGGACATTATGCGTCAGCTGGAGCAGGATAAGCTCCCCTACGACGCTGTGTGGCCCGCGAGCTCCCTGTGGCTCAACGTCGGGGACTCCCCTCTGAACCTGAAGCACGCCGAGTCCATCTCGATCACGCCGGTGATATTCGGCATTCGGCAGAGCCTTGCGGAACAGCTGGGATTTGTGGGCAGGGAAGTGTCTGTCGGCGATCTTCTGGAGCCGATCCGCAGCGGTCAGCTTCGTTTCTGCATGACCAGCGCCACCCAGTCCAATTCGGGCGCAAGCGCCTACATCGGTTTTCTCTACGCCCTGCTCGGGAATCCGGAATCCATCACGCTGGAAGACCTGCAAACGGACGCGCTCCGCACGCAGATGACCGAGCTGCTCGCGGGCGTGGAGCGCTCCTCCGGCAGCTCCGACTGGCTGAAGGATATGTTTCTGGAGGGCGATTTTGACGCCATGGTCAACTACGAGTGCCTGATCATACAGGCAAATCAGGCGCTGGAGGCCGAGGGGCGGGAGCCGCTCTACGCGGTGTACCCCACAGACGGCCTTACGATTGCGGATTCCCCTCTGGCGTATGTGGATCAGGGGGACGGCCAGAAGGAAGAACTGTTTCTCTCGCTGCAGGAATACCTGCTTTCCGACGCGGTGCAGAGCCAAATTCAGCGCACAGGGCGGCGGTCCAGCTACACCGGTGTGAATCCGGAAAACCGGGATGTATTCCGGGAGGACTGGGGCCTGCAGCCGGACCGGGTGCTCTCTCCCATCCACATGCCTGCCGCCGACGTGCTGTTCGAAGCGCTGGACCTGTACCAGACGCAATTCAAGAAGCCTTCACTGAACGTCTACTGTCTGGACTATTCCGGCAGCATGTCCGGAGACGGCAACCGGCAGCTGGAGGCCGCCATGGAGCAGCTTCTGATCCAGAGCTACGCGGCCGAGAACTTCCTGCAGGCTTCCGAGAACGAGGTGAATATCATCATCCCCTTCAACGACGAAACGCTGGGCGTTTACACCGCTGAGGGGAACGGCCCGGCGCTGGAAGACCTGTACGCCACGATAGAAGCGCTGGGGCCGGGCGGCGGCACCGACATGTATCAGGCCGCCGTTCAGGGCATAGACGCTTTGAAGCAGTACGATCTTTCCGCGTACACGCCGGCCATCATACTGCTGACCGACGGCCAGTCCGGCGGCAGCTTCAGCCAGCTGGCCGACGCCTACGCGTCGCTGGGCAGTCAGGTCCCGATCTTCTCCATCATGTTCGGCGATGCGGACGAAAGCCAGCTGGAAGACCTCGCGGAATTCTCCAACGCCCGGGTATTCGACGGCCGGGAAGATCTTGTGGGGGCTTTCCGCAGCGTAAAGGGGTATAACTGATGAAAGGCACGGCGAGGATGCTGCTTTCCCTTCTGGCGGCAAGCGGACTGTTTCTGATATTGTTTCTGGTCCTGCACTGGAACCCCATCGTTTCCTTTCTCCTGAGCGCGGGCGTATATTTCGGCCTGTTCTTCCTGTTGAAGCCCAGCCGGAAAATCGCCGGCCTGCGCCTGGACGGGCTGAAGGACGGGGGAGAACTGCTGACGCTCCTGCAGGGCGCTCAGGAGGATCTGGAAACGCTGGAGCGCGCCGAACAGGAGATCTCCAAAGCGGCCGTCGCAGACCAGATCAGGCTTCTCACCGCCACAACCCGGCGCATGATGAGCTACCTGAAGAAGAACCGGGAGAAAATCCCACAGGCGCGCAGATTCTTTCTCTATTATCTGGATACGGCGGCAAAGCTGCTCGACCGCTACATGGAACTGGAAAAGACCGGCCTGCACACCCGGGAGGTGCTGGAGGTCCAGCGCAAAACCGAGGATGTTCTCCCTGTTCTGAATCAGGCGTTTGAAAAACATTTCACCCACCTGATGGCGGGAGAACTTCTGGATACGGAAGTGGACATACAGGTGCTGGAGCAGACGCTCGGAAGCGACCCGCTGGAAAAGAGGCGGTAGTGTGCCTTTGCCACGACAAGCAAAGCGGCAATCGGCTTCGCCGACCGGCACAAAAAAATAAGGCATGGTGATTAAAATGAAAACGAAATGGATCGGGCTTCTTCTCCTGCTGGTCGTGGCTTTGGGCGCGGTCGGGTACGTGTGGTTTTCCGACGCGCTGCAGGTGACCGAGATCAAGGGCTACGTCGGCGGCGAGAAGATCGGCCTGCTCGAGGACGAAGCGGTGCAGGACATCCTGCGGGACCGCTACAAGCTTTCTCTGGACTATGCGCGGGAGGGCTCGATTGAGATGGTCACCATGGATTCCTCCGGCCAGAACTTCCTGTTCCCCTCCAACCAGACTGCGCTGGAGCTGTATGAGCAGAATTTCGGCGCCCCGCAGGCCAGCGAAATCATTTTCAATACGCCCATCGTGCTGTACACCCACACCGCCGTGGCCGACGCGCTGAAGGCGCAGAACATCGCGCAGGAAAGCGGCGGCATCACCACGGTGGACATGGAAGCGCTTACGGAACTGATCGAATCCGGAACGGAATGGGCGGACATCGGCCTGCCGGCGCTCTACGGCACCGTTTCGGTGGGCACCACGGACCCGGCCAAGTCCAACTCCGGCAACATGTTTGCCGGGCTTCTGGCCAACACTTTGGCGGGAGGCGTGGCCGCGGAAGAAGACCTGCCCGCGGTGCTGCCGCGGCTGCAGGCGATCTTTCAGCGGCTCGGGTACATGGAAAGCTCCTCCTCGGACCTGTTCGACCAGTTTTTGAAGACGGGCATGGGCGCGAAGCCGCTCATCGCCGGATATGAGAGCCAGCTTCTGGAATTCGCCGTTCAGGAGCCGGACACGTGGGCGCAGATTCAGGAGGATATCGTCATCCTGTACCCCACGCCCACCGTGTGGTCCTCCCACGTGTATATCGCGCTGGACGAGGCCGGCGCCGCGGGTGCGCAGGCGCTTCTGGACGAGGACATCCAGCGGCTTGCCTGGGAACGCCACGGGTTCCGCACCGGCGTGTACGACGCCCCTACGGATGTCGCCCAGTTCGGCGTTTCCGGCATCGCGGAAGAGGTCACGCAGGTTGTTTCCATGCCGAGCGCCGATGTGATGGAGCAGATCATTGAGGCGCTGTCCTGAGAATTACTGTCAAAGTGAAAAGCGGTCGGCTGAAATGCAGCCGACCGTTTTTGTGTTTTCTGTTTTCGGCGCCGCCTGTGCGGCTTGTCCGGTTTTCCTGCGCGCCCTGCGGCGCGTCGGGTTTAGCTGTTAAACTTCTTCTTGATGGCCACGAACAGCCGCTCGATGGCGTAGGCGATCAGGAACACCAGCAGGATCGCCACGCCGGCCGTGCCGTAATCGTACCCCTGCAGGGAATTCGAGATCACGTAGCCGATGCCGCCCGCGCCGACCATGCCGAGGATCGCGCACTCGGAAAAGTTCGTTTCCAGCCGCATGCCGGCCCACGCCACGATCTGGGAAAAGGCCGCGGGCAGGATCGCGTTGCAGAAGATGCTCAGGCGGCTGGCGCCGGTGACCTCCAGCGCCTCGATCGTTTCCTGCGGGATGCTCTCAAAGCTCTGGGCAAACGACTTTGTAAAGAACGCCGTCGTGTGGACGCAGAGCCCGGCCACGCCGGCCTCGGGCCCCATGCCCAGACAGACCAGCATCAAAAGCACCCAGACCGGGGTGGGCACCGCCCGCAGAAAGGTGAAGAACGCCTGCGTGACCACGGAAAGCACCGGGATCCGGAACACGTTCCGGGCGGCCAGCATGCCGAACAGCACGCCGAGCACAAGGCTGTACAACAGGGAAAGCACGGCGATGGAGACCGTTTCGACGAGAGAAGAGAGAATCAAATCCATATTGGAGAAGTCGAGATGGGCCAGGTCCCAGAACACCACGCCGATGTCCGGGATGCGCGATGCCATCTTGCCCCAGTCGATGCCGAGATACAGCAGGCTGGCCAGAGAGAGCGCGGCCACGCCGATCAGGAAAGCCGGGATGAACCGGTTGCGCTGGCGGCACTTCACCGGGATGCGCTTTGGCCGCCCCGGCTTTTCCCGCGGCAGGGAGACCGCCTTTTCCAGCTCCAGCGCGGAGCCGGATTCGCTCGAGTATTGCAGGTTCATTTCAACAGCTCCTTTCTCAGCTTGCCGGTAATCTGGTCCACCACGATGACCATGAGCGCCACCAGCAGAATGATGCTCAACGCAACGTCATACTGAAAGCTCTTGATGTAGGAGAACAGGGTCAGGCCCACGCCGCCTCCGCCGACCATACCCACAATGGTCGAGGCGCGGATATTCACCTCCACGCTGTAGAGGAACCAGGAAAGAAAACCGCTGAGGCAGGAGGGCAGAATGGCCTGGCTCACCCGCTGGGGGAAGCTGGCCCCCACCGCCTGCAGGCTCTCCACGCAGTCCTCGGAGACGTCCTCCATCGTCTCCACAAAGGCCCGCACCAGAAACGCGAAGCTCGTGATGCACAGCGCCACAAAGCCGACGCCCGTGCCGATGCCGAGGGAGGAAAACAGGATGAACGCCCAAACCAGCGCGGGGATGTTGCGCAGGAACGTGGCGAAGCCCCGGACGAATTTCGCCGCTTTCGGGAAGGGCGAGACCTTCTCGCTGCCGAACAGGGCCACAAAGAACGCGAGGATTGCCGCCACCGTCGTCGAGGAGAGCGCCAGCGCCAGCGTGACCACGACGCTTTCCAGCACGCCGGGGATGCGGCTCGCCTTGGGCAGCGCCGGCGGCAGGAAGTCCTGCGTGATGAACTCCACAAAGGCCTCGCCGTTTGCGATGAGCGTCATCGGGTTGAACTCGGTCAGCCAGCTGCACAGGACGAACAGCGCGAGCGCAGCGATCAGGAAGCCGGTGTACAACCGCTTCAGGTCCCGGGCGATGAGCGGAATGCGCTTATGCATGGTCTTTCCCTCCCAGCATCAGGTTTTCGCGGGTGGTGCCGTAGATGCGCTGAATCGTTTCGTCGTCGAGCTGCTGCGGCGGGCCGTCGAAGACGATCTCGCCCTTGCTCAGGCCGATGATCCGCGTGGAGTACTGCAGCGCAACATCCAGCTGGTGGAGGTTGACGATGCAGGCGATGTTCCGCTTCCGGGTCATCGAGCGCAGCAGATCCATGATGGTCTTGGAGCTCGAGGGGTCCAGCGAAGCGATGGGTTCGTCGCAGAGCAGCAGCTTCGGCCCCTGCATGATGGCCCGGGCGATGCCGACGCGCTGCTTCTGGCCGCCGGAGAGATCCGACGCGCGGTTGTAGCTGAATTCCCCGAGCCCCAGCTCCTCCAGCAGATCCAGCGCCTGGCGCTTGTCCGCCTCGCTGTAGAGGCCGAAGATCCCCTTGAGGCCGCTCATATACCCCAGCCGGCCATGGAGCACATTTTGCAGTACGGACAGGCTGTACACCAGATTGTAGTTCTGGAAAATCATGCCCACCTTCCGGCGCAGGGCACGCAGCGCGCGCCCGTGCTGCTGGGAGACCGCCTCCCCTTCAAGCAGCACCTTGCCGCCGCTGATCGGGATCAGCCGGTTGATGGCGCGCAGCAGGGTGGACTTTCCCGACCCGGAAGGGCCGATCACCGAGATGAACTCGCCCTCCTCCACGTCAAAACTGACGCCGTTCAGGGCATGCACCCCGTTGGCATATTGCTTGGATACGTTATCGAAGCGCAGAAGTGTTTCCATGCCGATCTCTCCTTAATGTCGCGCTTAAAACTCGTTGATGATCTTGTTCAGCTCGATGATGTCCTCGTAGTCGCTCATGTCGCACTCGATGAACCGGGCACCGGGAACCTTGATCACGTCGGTGAAATACTGCTCGTTGTCGTAGCTTGTGAGGAAGTCCGTAAGCGTCTGGCGGACCTCGTCGGACACATGCTCCGCCACGACCATGCACTCCGCGGGAATCGCGCCGGATTCATGGATGATCTTGACGTCGCCCTCCGCCGCAGCGCCGTTCGCGATCTCGGAGGCCAGAATCTGGTCGGAAATGGGCGCCACATCGACGTCGCCCTTGATGACCGCCTGCAGCCCCGCCTGGTGCGAGCCCGAGAAGCTGACCGCCTCGAAGAAGTCGCCGTTCGTGTGGAGCATGTCGGAATTCAGGTTTTCATCCGGGAACGCCTGGATGATCTCCGCGGTCGGCACCAGATTGCCGGAGGTGGAATCCGGGTCTACAAAGGCCATCGTTTTCCCCTGAATGTCCTCGATGGAGTTGATCTCGTCGTTGTCCGCTCTGGCGATGAGCACCGAGTGGTAGATCACTCTTTCCGGGTCGCCCTCCTCGGCCTTCATGACGATGGGCTCCAGATCGGTGCGCTCCACGCCCAGCGCCAAGGCCTGCGAGCCCATATAGGCCATATCGGCATTGCCCGTGCGCAGCGCCTCGATGATCGCGTTGTAGTCGCTGGCCTGGATCTCCTCCACCTCGCAGCCGAGAACCTCCTGCAGCTCCTCCGCCAGACCCTGACGCGCGTCGGCGGCCTCGGTGTTCGATTCGTTGGCGCATAGGCGATGGTGAACACGCCGTCCTCGCCGCCGGGGTTGTTTTCATCCGCCGCGGCGCCGCTGTCCCCGCCGCAGCCCGTCAGCACGCTGACGGTGAGCAGCGCGCCGAGGAACAGCGCGGAAAGTCTTCTGCCGTTCTTCTTTTCGTTCTTTTTATATCTGTATTGCATCGTGATTTCCTCCTGACAGATGGTGTTACGCGTAGATGGATTGCAGCAGCTCGCGGATCATCTCCGCGTCCAGCGCCACAGGGTTGTTGTCCGCCCGGCCCCGGGTCATGCCCAGGGCGGCCAGACGGGGCAGGTCGTCGGGCTGCACGCCCCAGTCTTTCAAAGCAGAGGGCTGTCCCGAACGCTTCAGCAGGCCGTCGACCCGCGCTTTCAGGTCCGCAGTGTCCCGGACGCCGAGGGCCTCAAGCAGCCGGTCCACGCCGGGGACCGCGGGCGCATTCAATTTCAGAACCGGAGCCAGCAGCATAGCCACGGCCGCGCCGTGGGGGATGCCGTAGTGCATGGTCAGCGGATAGGAGATCGAGTGGCAGGCGGTCGTCTTCGTGTTGCTGAAGGCGAGGCCGGCCAGCAGACTGCCGCGGGCCATGGCCTCGTGGGCAGCCAGCGCGTTTTCCAGCAGCCCGTCGATGCCGCCCATGATCGTGGCGACCGCTTCGAGCGCCAGACCGCGGGACACCGCGTTCGTGTGGTTGGCCCAGTAGCTCTCCACGGCGTGCGCCGCCGCATCCAATGCGGAGGACACCGCCAGCTTGACCGGCATGCCCTTGGCCAGCGCCGGGTCTACCAGCGCGGCATACGCGTAGTTTTCATGGCTCTCCAGAGAGCGCTTGCAGTCCTGCTCAGGGTCCCAGATGGTGGCCCAGCAGGTGACCTCGCTGCCGGTGCCCGCCGTGGTGGGCACGCCGATCCAGCGGGCGGCGGGCCGCAGCTTTCCGCCGGCGACGGCCTCCCGCAC
>NHCFC00100__coassemble_2280_pt1 | contig 9819 bp, 8 predicted proteins | sample NHCFC00100__metabat2_high_PE_026 | metagenome-assembled genome bin NHCFC00100 | reverse complement strand
GTAACCTTTTGTAATGCCCGATCAGAATTTCGAGGGATTGCTCGAAAGGTACTTCTTGACCATGAGCGCCACCTTGAACACGATGGCGTCCTCGAATTCGCGCAGGTCGAGGCCCGTGATCTTCTTGATTTTCTCCAGGCGGTAGACCAGCGTGTTTCTGTGGACGAACAGCTTTCTCGAGGTCTCGGAGACGTTGAGGTTGTTCTCGAAGAAGCGCTGGATCGTGAACAGCGTCTCGTGGTCGAGCGATTCGATGGAGCCGCGCTTGAAGACTTCCTTGAGGAACATCTCGCACAGCGTGGTCGGCAGCTGATAGATCAGGCGCGCGATGCCGAGGTTGTTGTAGCTGACGATGGTCTTTTCGGTGTCGAACACCTTGCCGACCTCCAGCGCCACCTGCGCCTCCTTGAACGAACGCGCGAGGTCCTTGATGCTGTCGACAACCGTGCCGATGCCGACGACGCAGTGCGTGTAGAACTCGCTCGAGAGCGTGTCGACGATCGAGCCGGCCAGCTTGTCAATGTCGCGCGGGTCGATGTTGTTGCGGATCTCCTTGACGAGCGCGATGTCGGTTTCATTGATGTTGATGACGAAGTCCTTGTTCTTGTCCGGGAACAGGTTCTGCACGACGTCGTACGCCGAGACGTCCGTCTTGCTCGTGACCTTGATCAGCATGCAGACGCGGCTGACGTCCGAATTGAAGCGGAGCTCGCGGCTCTTCAGGTAGATGTCGCCCGGCAGGATGTTGTCGAGGATGACATTCTTGATAAAGTTGCTGCGGTCGTACTTCTCATCGTAATACTGCTTGATGCTGTTCAGCGAGACCGCAAGCAGGCCGACGTATTTCGCCGCCTCTGGATCGTTGCCGGAGACGAACACCGCGTATTCCGGACGCGGACGGCTGCCGAAGGATTTATACGTATAGTTGCCGGAGACAAACGCCGCCTGCGACGCAATGTCTTCCGCCGTAACGGAATCCGCCACTTCACCGATCTTGCCCAGCTCGCTGCAGGCAATGATAACAGAGGATTCGTCGATTACGCCGATTGTGCGGTCAATGGAATCGCGCATCTGATGGATGACGCCCTGGAACAATCTGTTTGACATGGTTTCCTCTTTTCTCCGCCGATTTATAATCAGTCCTGCACGGCAATCGACGGTCCCCGCACAGGTATCCATTCTATCTACTACTATATTACAGAATTCTTTTCGATTTTTCAAGTCTTTTTGAGTATTTTTTTTTGCAGTTCGTAATCCTGCACAAATCCCTTGATTTTGCTATGTTTCTATTTGCTTTTTTATAAATGTATCTTCGTTTTAAGGCCCTCTCCACGGTACAAAGTCATTCATACAGTGCTATTTATAGGAAACGATCGCCTTATCCGCTTCAAGCCCGGCCAAACGCCGTTCAAATTGTAAAGCCGTCCCCATCACCCACGCTGCAGCAGGCCGTGCGGCGCACGATGCTGCGGCGCCTCCCGGCCCGGACCCGGAAATTTCGCGCCGGTGCGCGCTTCGAACCCGGCCTGCCGCGCCGCAGGACGAGCGCGTTTTCCTTCCCTGTACCCGGGGCTGCGCATTGCCCTGCGTTTTGCCGGAAATATCAAAAGCGGCGTCCCTTTGCAGGAACGCCGCCTTGTGGATTATTGCAGAGTGATCTCTTAGTTGAGGATCGTCTTCTCCGTTTCCTTGTCGAACAGGTGCATCTTGTTCATATCGAAAGCGATCGTGATCTTGTCACCGGACTTCGCAACGGACGTCGGCTCAACACGCGCGGTGAGCGCGTTGCCTTCGCAGTTGAGATAGAGGTATGTTTCGGCACCCATAAGCTCGGTAACTTCAACGTCAGCCGTCGCCTTGGTGTCCGTAGCCTTCGCGAGGAAGTCAGGCTCGTCATGTACGTCCTCCGGACGGATACCGAAGACAACTTCCTTGCCAACATAGTTCGCGATTTCGGCATTTGCCTTCTTCGCCGGGATCTTGATCTTCGTGCTGCCGAAGGTGAGCGCGTAGTCGGCGCCGTCCTTCACGAGCGTAGCGTCGACAAAGTTCATCTGCGGGGAGCCCATGAAGCCTGCGACGAACTCGTTGACCGGGAGGTCATACAGGTTCTGCGGGGTGTCGACCTGCTGGATGAAGCCGTCCTTCATAACGACGATTCTGTCGCCCATGGTCATAGCCTCGGTCTGGTCGTGGGTAACGTAAATGAACGTGGTGCCGAGTCTCTTGTGGAGCTTCGCGATCTCGGTTCTCATCTGCGCACGGAGCTTCGCGTCCAGGTTGGAGAGCGGCTCGTCAAGCAGGAAGACCTTCGGGTCACGGACGATAGCACGGCCCAGCGCGACACGCTGTCTCTGACCGCCGGAGAGCGCCTTCGGCTTTCTGTCGAGCAGGTGGGAAATATCGAGGATGCGGGCAGCCTCTTCAACGCGGCGCTTGATTTCGTCCTTCGGCGTCTTTCTGAGCTTCAGGCCGAACGCCATGTTGTCATAAACCGTCATATGCGGGTACAGAGCGTAGTTCTGGAACACCATCGCGATGTCTCTGTCCTTCGGCGCAACGTCGTTGGAAAGCTGATCGCCAATGTAAAGCTCGCCCTTGCTGATTTCCTCAAGACCCGCGATCATTCTCAGCGTCGTGGACTTGCCGCAGCCGGAAGGTCCGACGAGAATGATAAACTCCTTGTCTTCAATGTCCAAGCAGAAATCCGTAACGGCCGTGACGCCGCCAGCGTAAATCTTATAGACATTCTTCAGTGTTACGCTTGCCATAAGTTTTTCCTCCTGATAATGGTGATTTGGAGCCGTCGCTTGACAATCAACCGGACGACCACATCTCGATTTCGATGCACTCATTATAACAGAATTCTCATGAATTGAACAGGCCTTTATTGCACGGAAATTCGGATTTTTGTTTAGTCAAAATAAACAAAAGCCAAAATCAGGCTACACTTTTCGGTCAAATTGCTCTGGTTTCTTTTCAAAGACAAGCATAGCCTCTTTTTCCGACAAAACGCGCGCCTCTCCGGGACCCAGCGCGGGGTCAAGACGCAGCGCGCCGATGGAAAGCCGCCTGAGCGCCGTGACGGTCTTTCCGCACGCGCGGAACATCCGCTTGACCTGGTGGAATTTTCCCTCGCGGATCTCGACCCAGACCGTGTGCGGGTCCGCCGGCGAAATCTCGAGAAGCGCCGGCGCAAAGCAGTCCTCCCCGCTCCGGATGCCCGCGGCAAAGCGGGTCTTGTCCGCCGCCTCGGCGGGCAGGTCGAGCGCGGCCTCATAGCGCTTCATCACGTGGCTTTTCGGCGCGAGCATGCGGTGCGCGTAATCGCCGTCGTCGGTGAGGATCAGAAGGCCGGTCGTGTCCTTGTCGAGCCGGCCCGCCGGAAACAGCCCCCGCCTTTTCAGCGCGGGCGGCAGCAGGTCGAGCACGGTTTCGGCGTGGCTGTCCCGCGTCGCCGTCAGAACGCCCGCAGGCTTGTTCATCATGATATAGGTATGCGCGTTGTAGCGCACCGGCGCGCCGTTCACGCAGACCGTGTCGCACGCCGGGTCCACCTGCATATCCGCCTTTTTTACGGCTTGTCCGTTCACGGTAACGGCGCCGCTCCGCACGAGCACGCCGACCGCCTTGCGGCTTCCGATATTTTCATTTGCAAGAAATTTGTCGAGTCTCATGGATCAATCCGCTTTCCTTTAATTTTCGCTCTGCGGCATATTGAACCGCGCGCTGTCCGCGGCAAAGCCGTGCATGAAGCCGTCCGCCGCTTCCGAGGATACGTCGCCGCCGATGATCCGGTCCTCAAACACGAGGAGCGTCGCGAAAACCGTATCGGGGCAGTCCGGGTAATTCGTCACGATGTACCGGTACTGCATGCACTTTTCGCCCGCATACGGCTTCAGGTCGAAGCCCTGCGCGTTCTGCATCGCATTGTACGCCGTGTACACGTCGTTGAACTCCGCGGGGATCACGACCTCGCGGAAATCGGCTGGCTCCTCCTCCACCGTCCAGTTGAATGTCGAAAGGAACGCGACGCGCTCCTCGTTTGTCATGCCGGGGTAGGTGACGCGCTCCGGCTCGCGCGGGATCAGGAAAAACGCCCCCACCGCGATCGCGACCAGAAGCAGCGCCGCAAGAATCCGCTTTTTGTTGGCGCCGACAGACAACACCATACGTACAACCATCTTCCTTTCTGCAGGCCGCGAAGCTCTGGTCCCGCCGCAGCGGAACGCCGGCCCTTATTTGTGGCCGGGAAGCACGGGCCTGCCGGCCGCGCCGCAGGCCGGAGCCTGCTCCGAAGTGCCTTCCCGTTTGCTTCATACGTATGCGAAAGGAAAACGGTTTATTCCGCGGCAGCCAGAAAGAAGCCGTCGCGCATTTCAAAATGCAGCTTGTAGCCGGGGCAGACGGGCCTCTCCCCCTCGAAGCGGACCGCATAAGCCTGAAAGGATTCCGAAAGCCCGACGCCGCGCTTCTTCGAGATGCTCTCCTTGAGCGTCCAGTACTGTAAAAAGCGCGCCGTCGGATCTGCCGCCGCCGCGATATCCGCAAGCTCTTCCGGCGTGCAGACGCGCCGCATCGCGCCCTCGGTCACGCGGCGGTAACGTTCGCAGTCGACGCCGACCGGCACCTGCGAAACCGCGCAGCAGACAAAGCCCCGCGTGTGGCTCAGGCTGATAAACGGCATGTCCGCGCCGGGCAGGTACGGCCTGCCGAGCGCCGTCTTTTCGACGCGCGAAGCCCGGATCTGCCAGTCCGCCCGCAGCGCGTCAAAGAGCAGCGCATATGCCGCGTCGTGCAGCGCGGCGGCGGGCAGGTCCGGCTCCACGGTTTTTGCGTACAGCTTCATTTCCGCTTCTCCTCCAGCCAGGCGCGCACGCGGCGCAGCGCCTCGCCGTCGCGCTCGTTGCGCATGCGCGGGAACGCGCGGAGCAGGCGGCGCTGGATCCGCCGCTGCAGCTTCGAGCTGCGGGCGATCCACTCGGCGCGGAGCTGCTCGGCGGTCTGCTGCATCTGCGCGCGCTTTTCCTCGAGCGCCGCGCGGTGGGCCGCCTGCTTTTCCTGCATCCGCTCGCGCTGCGCCCGCATCTTGTCCTCAAGCTCCGCCCGCGTGTCCTCCGCGCGCTCGAGCAGCTCTTCGCGCTGCTCCGCAAGGCGTTCGTCCGCGCGCAGCGCCAGCCGGCCAAGCCCGCCGGAAAGCGCGTCGCTGTTGCGGCGCAGCTGCGCCGCCGTCGCGCTCAGCAGCGTCAGGTTGCGGTTGATGCGGCAGACCGCCAGCACCGTGACCACCGTATCCGCCAGGAAATACGCCATCAGGATGCACAGCAGCACCACGCCGAGCGGGAACGGGATCCAGTGCACGAACGCTTCGACCGCCCGGTGCAAAAGGCGCACCGCCAGAACGACGCACACGCCCCACGCCAGGCTGAACTGCAGGCAGATGTAGCCGCCGATGTTCAGCGGCTTTTCCGAATAATCCCACCATGTCGTGTGGAAAAACTTCTTGAGCGCCCAGCCGCCGACCAGCTCCAGCGCGCTGGTGAGCACCATGCCGCCGAAGAAGAGCAGCGCGATGTTGTCGGAAAATCGGCCGAGCACCGCGAGCACGATCACCATGCCGAAGCCGTAGATCGGGCACACGGGGCCGTTCAGGAACCCGCGGTTGACGAGCTTGCCCGTGCGGACCGTGCAGAACACGACCTCCATGCACCAGCCCAGAAAGGAATAGATGGAAAAGTACCAGAGCAGCTCGTAAAATGTCAAAACACACGCCTCCCGCAAGTCGGTTTTTTCCTGATTATACGCTCATTGACAGAACTTGTAAACATCTATAATTCAAAAGGTGAATCTATACAAATCATTGAATCTTGACTGCCCAATTGGATACCTCGCATTTTTAGCCCGAAAACAAATTGAATATATATTCTCCCGTAAAAGTAAGTTGTTGACATCACTCTAATTTTGATATATATTGTAAGCATAAAATATATAAAAATCTTATTTTTAACGCGAAAATTATTTATTTATTGCACTTTTGATAGACTTTTCTTTGGTATTATCGGATATTTCCGCTTGATACAAAAATATTTTTATTGGAGGTCTTAGTAATGAAAGCCAAAAAAATCCTCGCAATCGGCTTACACCGAAAAATGAGTAGTACGGTTATGGCTAAAAGAATTTTTTGCATCCTTCTTTTATCTTTGACCTTTAGTGTTCTTGTTGGATGCCAATCCTCGACATCTGGCGAAAATCAATCCGCTAAAACGGTAAATCTAACTCTTCAAGATACATACCAAGATGTTCTGTTTGAGAAAAGTGAACAATTCGAATCTGGCCCATATAGTTTTGCTCAATTAGATTTGAATTCCCCCGCTAACGTACAAATGCTTTATACGCTGGCTTCGTATGACAGCAATGGTAATCGTCAACACCTTTTCGAAGACGTCCTCTGCGTCAGTACAGACGCAGAACAAGATAATGTCATTTGCAAAATTTGCCCCGGAGGCTATTTTACACTCTCTGTAAAACGGATTGATTCTGCCGAAGACGTATCAGTCGATTTCACGATTAGCTGTTTTGGAACTTAATACACAACTTCTTTAAAGCGTAGATCTCGATTTTACATAGAGATCTACGCTTTTTTATCACCGGAGAGTCTACCCAAATACGGAAATTTGGCATTGAAACCCGGCGCCGAATACGGTATACTGTAGGATAGGATTTTATGCGAAACAGGCAGGAGGGCTGCGGCTATGGATATTGTGGTTCTGGACGGCGGGACGACGAACCCCGGCGACCTTTCGTGGGCGCCGCTCGAGGCGCTCGGCCGCGTCACGGTCTACGATTCCACGCCGGCGGACTGCGTTGTAAAGCGCGCGCGGGACGCGGAAGCGCTCATCGTCAACCGCATCGTGCTGAACCGCGCCGTGCTCGACGCCCTGCCGAAGCTGCGCTACATCGGCACGCTCGCGACCGGCTACAACACGATCGACGTCCGCGCCGCGCGCGAGAAGGGCGTCACCGTCTGCAACGTGCCGCTGTACTGCGTCGAAACCGTCGCGCAGCTCACCTTTGCGCTGCTGCTCGCGCTGTGCTGCCGCGTCGAGCATCTCAGCGCCGTGACGCGCAGCGGCGGCTGGAACGACGCGGTCGAGGCGACGCACACCACCGCGCCGATCCTCGAGCTTTCCGGCAAAACGCTCGGCATCCTCGGCTTCGGCAACATCGGCCGCGCCGTCGCGCAGCTCGGTCTGGCGCTCGGCATGCGCGTCCTCGCGCACAGCCGCACGCAGCGCGCGCTGCCCGCAGGCTGCACCTGGTGCAGCTTCGAAACGCTGTTTGAAACCGCCGACGTCGTCTCGCTCCACTGCCCCCTGACCGATGAAACGCGCGGCATCGTCGGCGCATCGGTGCTCGCGCGCATGAAGCCCACCGCGCTGCTCATCAACACGGCGCGCGGGGCGCTCGTGGACGAAAACGCCCTTGCGGATGCGCTCAACAGCGGCCGTCTGGCCGGCGCCGGGCTCGACGTGATGGCCGAGGAGCCGCCGCGCCCGGACCACCCGCTGCTCACCGCCAAAAACTGCCTGATCACGCCGCACATCGCATGGGCTTCCCGCGAAGCCCGCCTGCGGCTGATCGACGCCGTCGCCGGCAATCTGCGCGCGTTTCTTGCCGGGCAGCCGGTCAACGTCGTTTCCTGACAGGCCAGTCCTGCGGTTTCCCGCCTTTTGATTTTTTCCGCAGAAAAGAGCAAAAGGCGAGAAAAATTCTCGCCTTTTGCTCTCTTTTGGGGAGGAGTTGTATTGAAAAGTCGCGGTAAATCCTTACCGCAGAGCTCGTAATCATTGACTACGCCTTTATTATAGCGACCGGAATATCGATTGTCAATGCTTTTTTAGACAATCTCCCTTTTGCCTGTCTCACACAAAGTTTAACCAGGAAAAATAGTCATATTCACTACAGGTTTTGCACATTTCGAATTTGTGAAACATTTCTCCGGCTGCGCGCCGCGAAATGTTCCGCATGATTCCTGCGTTTTCCGCCCCTTTGGGCCGAATGTTTCACCGGAGGTTTTTGCATGATCAGGAAAAACGATATTTTTGAAGCCGATATCACCGCCATGACGGCCGAGGGCAGCGGCATCTGCCGCGCGGAGGGCATGGCTGTCTTCGTGCCGGGCACCGCCGTCGGCGACCGGTGCGCCGTGCGCATCGTCAAGGTCCTGCGGAAGTACGCCTTCGGCCGGCTCGAAAAGCTGCTCGCGCCCTCGCCCGACCGCATCGCGCCGGACTGCCCCGTCGCCGCGCAGTGCGGCGGCTGCGTGTACCGGCACATCCGCTACGAAGCGGAGCTTCGGATCAAGACGCAGCGCGTGCGCGACGCGCTCGAGCGCATCGGCGGCCTGCAGGATTTTCAGATGGAGCCGATCCTCGCCGCGCCGGACCGCTGCCGCTACCGCAACAAGTGCCAGCTTCCCATCGGCCTTTCGAAGGACGGCGCGCTGCAGCTCGGCTTTTACGCCGTCAACTCCCACCGCATCGTGAACACGGAAAGCTGCCTGCTGCAGCCCGAAGCGTTTGACCGCGCCGCCGCCGCGTTCCGCCGGTGGTACGCCGTGTCGGGCGAAAGCGTCTACGACGAAGCGTCGCACAGCGGCGTGCTCCGCCACCTGTACATGCGCCGCGGGGAAATGAGCGGCGAGATGATGGTCTGCGTCGTCGCAAACGGCGCCGCGCTGCACGAGGAAGCGCTGCTCGTCGAGATGCTGCGCGAGGCCGTGCCGGAAATCACCGGCGTCCTGCTCAACATCAACCGCGAAAAGACGAACGTCGTGCTCGGCAAAACGTGCCGCACGCTCTGGGGCAAGGACACGATCACCGACACGCTCTGCGGTCTTGCATTCGAGATCGCGCCGCACGCGTTTTACCAGGTGAACCGCACGCAGGCCGAGCGCCTTTACGGCAAGGCCGCCGAATACGCGGGGCTGACCGGCGCGGAGACGCTGCTCGACCTCTACTGCGGCACGGGCACGATCGGGCTTTCGATGGCGAAAAATGCGAAAAAGCTCATCGGCGCGGAGATCGTGCCGGCCGCCGTCGAAAACGCGCGGCGCAACGCCGAACGCAACGCCATCCAAAACGCGGAATTCCTCTGCGCCGACGCGGCCGAAGCCGCAAGGATCCTGTTCGAGCGCGGCGAAAAGCCGGACGTCATCGTGATTAACCCGCCGCGCAAGGGCTGCGACAGCGCGCTGATCGCGACGATCGCGGCGATGCGCCCGAAGCGCGTCGTCTACGTCTCGTGCGACCCGGCCACGCTCGCGCGCGACCTGAAGCTGTTCGGCGAAAGCGGCTACAAAACCGAAACCGTCACGCCGGCCGACATGTTTCCCGGCACCGCGCATGTGGAGACGGTAGTGCTTTTGTCCAAACTTAATACCAAGCAGCATGTCGAGGTGGAGTTGAATCTGGACGAGCTGGATTTGACAGCGGCGGAGAGCAAGGCTACCTATGACGAGATTAAGGCGTATGTGCTGGAAAAGCACGGCCTGAAGGTGTCCAGTCTGTATATCTCCCAGGTCAAACGGAAGTGCGGGTTGGATGTGGGGCAGAACTATAATTTGTCGAAGAAAGAAAACGCTAAAGTGCCGCAGTGTCCGCCGGAGAAGGAAGCGGCGATTATGGAGGCATTGAAGCATTTTCAGATGATCTGATATTGAAACCATGGATGATTTGCCAACCGGCGATCAACTTCGCATCAAATTTCGATATATTTCAAATGCAAGCTAAAAAGACGCCACACCGTCCACTGAAACGT
>NHCFC00100__coassemble_2199_pt1 | contig 10321 bp, 11 predicted proteins | sample NHCFC00100__metabat2_high_PE_026 | metagenome-assembled genome bin NHCFC00100 | reverse complement strand
GAATTCTTTGAAAAGTATTTTAACGGGAAACGAGGCGAATCCCATTTCAATTCTGCGACCGGCATCAGCAGCCTCTTTATATCTTTTTCAGACAATTGCGGCATAGAATTGACAAGTCTGCCACAGAGAATCCGGCATAGCACAATCCTTACCTATGGGTATATGCATATAGCATTTTCGGTCGGGTCTCGCACGGATGTGGACAAGTTGATTCTTCGGTTGACCCACGATGGATATGGTTTGAATACGTACCCCCGAATCAATAGTGCTGGAAATTATGAAGGCAGCATATTTGATCCGGATGGAAATCTTATAGAAATTACGGAATGAAGACCTCTTTGCTGTGAGGCGGGTCTTGTCGGTTTTCCTGAAACGGGCCGGAAAACTGCGCTCTTGCAAAAGAAGGGATGCAGGCGTATAATTTGAGTGCAACATTCTGTTTGAAACGATTCGGGGGAAAGGGGAAACTGTATGCGCACGAAAGACGAAATGCCGGCCTGCCCGGTTGCGACGACCGTGCAGCTCATCGGAAGCAAGTGGAAGCTGCTGATTATGCGGAATCTGCTCAAGCGGCCCTGGCGCTTTAACGAGCTGCGGCGGGATCTGGACGGGATCAGCCAAAAGGTGCTGACGGACAGCCTGCGCTCCATGGAGGAAGACGGCATCATCACGCGCACAGTTTATCCGGAGGTTCCACCGCGGGTGGAATACGCGCTGAGCGATCTGGGCGAGTCCATGCGGCCGATCATTCAGGCAATGGAGCAGTGGGGCACGGAATACAAAAAGAACCATGCCGAATAGGTTTTGGCTTGTCCGTGCGCGGCGGTTTCCACACGTTGTTCGCTGCGCGGAAGACCGCAGAAAAATATACGGTTTGACGGCGGCCCGCTTTTTTAGTATAATTTGAGGGATTTTGAAAGCGGCGGCCTGAATATGCGTGCCCGGAAAGATGCGTGTGCAAAAGGCTGCGGCCGGCGCGTATTTCGCGGTAAGGCGCGCTTTCGCAGAAAACGAGAGTGATCGGAGAATTCGGAGGATAAACCATGAAAACCAGTACAATCCGGCGTTTTATCGCTGCAGCGGCTGTGGCCGCGATGCTGACAGGCTGTGCGGCGCCCGCAAAGCAGAGCGAAACGAGCGATGTCTCGACACAGTCCCAAGCCGCCGCATCGTCTGCACCGGCGCAGGAGATGACGTTCACGGACGCGCTCGGGTATACCGTGCAGCTGCCCAGCTGGGACCGCGTCGCTTCGCTGTACGGCAGCTTTGCCGAGACATGGGTGCTCGCCGGCGGATCGCTGGTTGGCGCGACGGTCGACGCGGTGGAGGAGCGCGGGATGGAGCTCGGCGACGGCGTAGCCTTGCTCGGCAGCGTCAAAGAGCCGAATCTGGAGGAAATCATTGCGGCTGACCCGGATTTCCTGATCCTCTCAGCAGATATTGCCGCGCAGGTCGACATGCACGACGCGCTGACCTCCGCGGGCATCCCGCACGCCTACTACCGTGTGGACGGCGTCTCCGATTACCTTGCGATGCTGGAGCAGTTCTGCCAGATGACCGGCCGCGAGGATCTGTATGAAGAAAACGGCCTTGCCGTGCAGGCGGAAGTCGACCGCGTTCTGGAGGCCGTGCAGGACGAGCCGCATCCGACCGTGCTGCTGCTGCGCGCTTTCTCGAGCGGCGCCAAGGCGAAGGGCGACGACAATCTGGCCGGCGTTATCCTGCGGGATCTCGGCGCGGAAAACCTCGTAGAGCAGCATGAAAGTCTTTTGGAGGATGTGAGCCTCGAAGAGGTGATCGCCGCGGATCCCGATTTTATCTTTGTCGTGACGATGGGCTCGAGCGAGGAAGCGGCGCTCGACTACATGGAGCAGAATTTTGAAAGCAACCCGGCGTGGGCGGAGCTGACCGCCGTTCAGGAGGACCACTATGTCCTGCTGCCGAAGGAGCTGTTCCATTACAAGCCGAACGCGCGCTGGGGGGAGAGTTATGCCTATCTTGCGAAAATCCTGTATCCGGAGCTTGCCGCCGAAATCGGGTAAGGGCCGCGCCACCATGCTGGCTGCGCTTGTCGCGCTGCTGCTGGCTTCCGTTTTGCTGAGCCTGCGGTTCGGTAGCCAGAATTATTCGCTGGCGCAGCTGATTGCCGCGCTGCGCGGCGGGGATACAAGCGACCCTGTATGGCGCATCCTCGTGCATGTCCGGCTGCCGCGCACGCTGGCGGGGCTTGCGGCCGGCGGCGCGCTGGCCACGGCCGGTGCGCTGATTCAATCCGTTCTGAACAATGCGATGGCGAGCCCGAACGTGATCGGCGTCAATGCGGGCGCAGGCTTTTTTGCGATGCTTGCCGTCACGCTGGCGCCGGGCGCGGCGGGCGTTCTGCCGGCTGCCTCCTTCCTCGGCGCGCTGTGCACGGCGCTGTTTATCTATGCGCTGGCGGCGCGGGCCGGGCTTTCCCGCACGACGCTGATTCTGGCCGGCATTGCGGTCAGCAGCATTTTGACGGCCGGCGTCAATGCAATCACGCTGCTGTATCCGGACGATGTGATCAACGCCACGGGCTTTATGCTCGGCGGCTTTTCCGGCGTGACGATTGCCACGGTCGGGAATGCGGCGTGGTACATGGCCGCCGGGCTTTTGCTCGCCCTGTTTCTGGCGGCCGATTTGAACGTTTTGCAGCTCGGCGAAGAAAGCGCGCTGAGCCTTGGCCTGCACCTGGGGCGCACGCGGTTTCTCGCGATTTTGGCGGCCGCGCTGCTGGCCGGCGCTGCCGTGAGCTTTGCCGGACTCTTGGGATTTGTGGGGCTGCTTGTGCCGCACATGGTCCGGCGGCTTGTGGGAAACGACAACCGCTGGCTGCTTCCGGCGTGTGTTCTGCTGGGCGGCGCTTTCGTCCTTCTGTGCGATGTGCTGGCAAGGGTGCTGTTTGCGCCGTTTGAACTGCCGGTCGGCATCGTGATGTCTCTGCTGGGCGGCCCGTTCTTCCTGATTCTGCTGCTGCGCCACAAAAGGAGCCGCGTATATGATTGAGATTTGCCATGTGACGGCAGGCTATTTGCCGGATCAGAACATATTGCAGGATGTGAGCTTTACGGCGCCGCAAGGTCAGATCACGACGCTGATCGGGCCGAACGGGTGCGGGAAAACGACGCTGCTTCGCGCGGCGGCGCGGCAGCTTCCGCTCAAAGGCGGCGAGATCCGGATTGAAGGCCGGCCGATCGGCGCGTATTCCCGCAAGGCGTTTGCGCAGCTCGCCGCATTTCTGCCGCAGGTGCGCAGCGTGCCGGCCATTACGGTGCGCAGCCTTGTGGCGCACGGGCGGTTCCCGTATCTGGGATTTTCCCGCCAGCTGCGCGCCGCCGACAAGGCAGCCGTGCTCGAGGCGATGGAAATCACGGGCGTAGCGCCGTGGGCGGACCGCGACCTGCGCGCCCTTTCCGGCGGAGAGCGGCAGCGCGTCTATATCGCCATGGCGCTGGCGCAGGACACGAAGGTGATTTTTCTCGACGAGCCGACGACCTACCTCGATTTGCGCCATCAGTTCGAGCTGCTGGAGCTGCTCGAGATGCTGAAGCAGCGCGGCAAGACGATTCTGTTCGTTCTGCACGATCTGGCGCACGCGCTGCGCTACAGCGACCGCATTGTCCTGATGGAGGGCGGAAAGCTGGCGGGACAGGGAACGCCGGCGCAAATACTGGAAAGCGGCATGCTGGATGCAGTGTTCGGCATCTGCACGCACGCCGCGCCGGACGGCTACTGGTTCACGCCGCAGCATGGCGACGCAGGAAGATTCTAAAAAGGCCGGAAACTGCGCGGTGCGCGGGATCTGCATCCCGGCACCCGGCGGTTTCTGCGGCGTTCACAATAAAACGAAAGGGTTCTTAATCATATGTATAAGCTTCTCAAACAGGAAAACAGGGCGCGGCGCGGAGAATTTCACACGGTGCACGGCACCATCCAGACGCCCGCGTTCATGAATGTCGCGACAGCGGCGGCGATCAAGGGCGGCCTCTCCGCGTATGATCTCCGGGAGATCAAATGCCAGGTCATGCTTTCCAACACGTACCACCTGCACCTGCGGCCGGGCGATGAGAACGTCCGCAAGCTGGGCGGCATCCACAAGTTTACGGGCTGGCAGGGGCCGGTGCTGACGGACAGCGGCGGCTTTCAGGTCTTTTCCCTCGCGAAGCTGCGGAACATCCGGGAAGAAGGCGTGACTTTCGCCTCACATATCGACGGGCACAGAATTTTTATGGGACCGGAGGAAAGCATGCGCATCCAGTCGAACCTCGGCTCGACGATCGCCATGGCCTTTGACGAGTGCATGCAGAACCCGGCGGAATACGACTATGCGCGGAACTCCTGCGCGCGCACGGTGCGGTGGCTCCGGCGCTGCAAGACGGAGCACGACCGCCTGAATGCGGCGGAGGGGACCGTCAATCCGCACCAGATGCTGTTCGGCATCAATCAGGGTTCGACCTATGCAGATCTGCGCATCGAGCACATGAAGGCGATCGCCGAGCTGGACCTCGACGGCTACGCGATCGGCGGGCTTGCGGTGGGGGAATCCACGGAGGAGATGTACCGCATCATCGAGGCCGTCGAGCCGCATATGCCGAAGAACAAGATCCGCTACCTGATGGGCGTCGGCACGCCGGCGAATATCTTGGAGGCTGTGTACCGCGGCGTCGATCTTTTCGACTGCGTGATGCCGAGCCGCAATGCGCGGCATGGGCACGCCTTTACGAATGCGGGCTGCCGGAATCTATTGAACGCCAAGTATACGCTCGACGACCAGCCGATCGACCCGGAGTGCGACTGCCCGGTCTGCCGGCGCCATTCCCGCGCGTATATCCACCACCTGTTCAAGGCCGGCGAGATGCTGGCCATGCGCCTGACCGTGATGCACAACCTGTATTTCTACAACAACCTGATGGAGCGTATCCGCGATGCGCTGGACGCAGGCACGTTCCAGTCGTTCTACGATACGTACGCGCAGGTGCTCGGGACAAGGATATAGCCGGACATTCGGGATTTTGTGAGCGGTATTTGTTCGTTCTAAAAAAATTCACAAAAGAATTCGGATTTTGCTTGCAAGTATTTCCCGTTCTTGTTATAATCGATATTGTGAGTTCAGGAGCATGGAAGTGCACCGATACAGAAAGGAAAGAGAACAACTATGATTTTTAACGTAATGGATACAACGGCGACGGCATCTCAGGGCGGCTGGGGCTCCATGCTGATTATGCTGTTGGTATATGGCGGCATCATCGCAGCTATGTACTTTATTTTCTTCCGTCCGCAGAGCAAGAAGAAAAAGAAAGAGCAGGAAATGCGCAAGAACGCGCAGGTCGGCGATGAAGTGACGACGATCGGCGGCATCTGCGGCAGAATCATTGCGGTAAAGGATGAGACCGAAAGCGTCATCATTGAGACCGGCAGCGATCGTGCGAGACTGCGCGTAAAGCGTTGGGCGATCGGCAGCGTGGATACGATCCATGAGGAAGACGCGTAATCGAAAATAAAATCGGGAATAGTTGAAGACCCTTCAGAATAAGTATGAACAAACTTATTCCGAGGGGTCTTTTTCTATGCTGCAAATCAAGAAACTGCTTTTCGGCCTCGTGGCGTCCCTGGCGCTCACAGCGGCGCTGCTTGCGGCCTTCTCTGCGCTCATTCTGAAGCTTGGCGCGCTGCCTGGAGAAATCGCGGGCACGATCGCGCTGGCGGTCGGCTGCGTCTCCGTTTTTGCTGCGGCCTTTTTCACGGCGCGCATCGCGGGGGAGAAGGGGCTGCTGCACGGCCTGGTCCTGGCGGCCGTTTATGTTTTTCTGTATCTGGCCGCTTCCCTCGCGCTGTATGCCGATGCGGACATCGCCGCGGTCGGTGTGCGCACGGCCGCGATCCTGCTCTGCGGTGCATTGGGCGGCGTTCTCGGCGTTGGGAAGAAGAGCAAAATCCGTTTCTGAGTTTGTATCCAAGATGCAGGGGGATTGCCACCCCTGCATCTTTATGCATATCCGGTTTTCATAACAACATCTTGTGTTTATACATTAGTTTACATAAAACAAAATACATAAAACAAAGGGGTTTGCAAGCAAAATGGGAAAATATTCGTTTTTGCTCTTGCAAAATTCGCCAAAAAGGTATATAGTATATTACATGAAACCCCGAGAAGGAGGATGTTGAAATGGAAAACGGAAAGATCGGCTTCATCGGCATCGGCAATATGGCATCCGCGATAATCGGGGGCATTTTATCCACAAAAGCGCTTTCTCCGGATCAAATCTGCATGTATAATCCCCACCCGGAGAAGATGCAGCGCTTTGCAGAGGCTGGGTGTGCGCCGTGCGGCTCCATTGCGGCGCTCTCTGAAAAATGCGGTGTGATTTTCCTGTGCATAAAACCGCAGGTTTTCCCGGAAGTGCTTCGCGAGTTGAAACCTGCGGTTGCAAATAAAAAGGAAAGCGATGTATTGTTTGTCTCCATCGCCGCCGGCGTGACGTTCCGGAATCTGCAGGATGCGCTCGGCCCTGCATACGGTTTTGTCCGTGCAATGCCGAATACGCCGCTCCTGCTCGGTGAAGGCGCGACGGCGCTGTGCCGCACGGAAAATGTTTCCGACGCGGCGTTCCGGCAGATTGCCGACATTTTCTCCTGCTGCGGCATGGTCCGCGAAATTGAAGAATCGCAGATGGATGCGGTGATCGCCGTGAGCGGGAGCTCTCCGGCGTACCTGTACAGGCTCGCGGATCTGACCTGCGCCTATGCGGAAGCGAAGGGCATCGACCGCGAGACCGCGCTGGAGCTTTTCTGCCAGACGCTGAAAGGCAGTGCGGACATGCTTTTGAAGAGCGGGAAAACGCCGCAGGCGCTGATCGATATGGTGACCTCCAAGGGCGGCACGACGTTTGCGCTGCTCGGCGCGCTGGATGACGGAGACTTTGACCGGACCATGCAGGCGGCTTTTGCAGCCTGTGAAAAGCGTGCGGGCGAGCTTTCCATGTAGACATACCCGCCGGCTTTTGTTCATATCCTTTAGCAATACTGCTTTTGGATGTGATCTTGCAAATGGATAAGCTCAGAAAAAACATGAACGTGCCGGCCGGTGCGATGCTGTTTGCGGCGCTGCTTCTGATCGGCGCATGGATCGGCTGCCTGTTCACGTGGTTCTCGCCGTCTCCGCTTTCGTTTGAGCAGAGCTCAGTCTTTTTCAACGGACTGTTCGACGATCTTTCGGCGGGCAGGCTCCGCGTTTTCTCAGCTTTTCTTTTTGATTTTCTTTTTTATCTTTTGCTTATATTCCTCTTTGGCATGACCTTCCTCGGTGCGGCGGTGATTCCCGCAGCGGTTTTCTGCAGGGGCTTTACGCTCGGCGCATCGCTCTCTGCGCTTCTCGCATCGGAAGGGACAGGCGTGTATTTCCAAAGCTGGATAACATATCTGCCGGTGGCGGTCTGCTGCACACTGGTGTTTCTGATTCTTTCGGGGCGCGCATTTGCCGCGTCGCTGAAGGTTGCGGGGCAGCTTCTGAGCCGCGCAACTCTGCCGGCGGCTGCACTGAAGCGCTACGGCGTGCAGTTTCTGGCGGCTCTGCTGATTTTTGTCTGTGCGGCTGCCGTGCGCTGCGGTTTAGTATTTTTAGCGTCGATCTTTTCCTGAGGAGGCAAGGGGTATGAACGATTACTATTCATTGTTCCGGGAGTACCTGATCAATCAAAAATCGAATTCCGCCAATACGCGGGAATCGTATCTGCGGGACGTTGCGTTCTTTCTCGACTACCTGTCTCAGAACGGCATCGCTTCTCCGACGCTTGCGGACGAGCAGGTGCTGGACGACTACGTGCAGTATCTGCGCGGCTTGAACCGCTCGGCGACGACGATCTCCCGCAATATCGCATCGGTAAGGTGCTTCTATAAGTTCCTGATTTTCCGCGGGGAGATGGATACCAATCCGGCCAAAACGGTCAAGCTGGAAAAGGCGCAGAAGAAGCTGCCGCAGGTGCTCACCGGCGAGGAGATTGATCTTCTGCTGGCGCAGCCGCGCGTGACAGACCCGAAGGGCTGCCGCGACAAGGCGATGCTGGAGCTTCTGTACGCGACCGGCATCCGTGTCAGCGAGCTGATCAACCTCGACATCAAGGACATCAACCTGCGTGCCGGTGTGCTGCACTGCAGGGGCAGCAAGGGGATACGGACCATTCCGGTGTATCCCTCGGCGATCGTGGCCGTATCGGATTACATTTACCGCATGCGCGACCTGATTGCGGATCCGGAAAGCGGGGACGCGCTGTTTGTCAACCTCAACGGCTCGCGGCTGACGCGGCAGGGCTTCTGGAAAATCGTCAAGAGCTATGCGACGGAGGCCGGCATCACCAAAGAGATCACGCCGCACACGCTGCGCCATTCCTTTGCCATGCATCTGCTGCAGAACGGCGCCTCGGTCAAGGACATTCAAACGATGATGGGGCATGCCGATATTTCGTCCACACAGGTATATGTTCAATTATTAGATCTTGATAATCACGTCAAATCGGTGTATAATGATTGTCATCCTCGTGCAAGGACAAGCTAAATTTTTTTGGAGTTGATTTTGTGGCATTCTTTGGATTGTTCGGAAATTACGATAAGCCCGGACCGGGCGTAAGCAAGGATGAGCCGAAAAAGGCGGCGCCGGTGCGTTTTTTTGAAATTCTATGGCGCAAATTGTCGAAGCTCATCCAGCTCAACCTGATCTATATGATTCCGTTTATCGTCGCGGTTGCGCTGATGGTCGGCGTCTTTTTGCTGCCGCTGCCGCATTTTGCGTTCAATACGGTGCTTCTTGGGCCGGTGGACCTGTATGCGCTCTACGCAGTGCCGCTGCCGCTCATCCTGATGGCGCCGTTTTCGGCCGGCATGGCTTTCGTGACCCGGAATTTCGCGCGGGAAGAGCACGCGTTTGTCTGGTCTGATTTCTGGGAAGCGGTCGGCAAAAACTGGAAGCCGTCGCTTTTGAACGGCGTGATCGTCTATGTGGCGTACGTTTTCCTCAGCTTCTCGATTTTCTTCTATTCAAACCAGATGAGTTCCAACTGGCTGTACATCATTCCGTTCGCCATCTGCGCGATCCTGCTGTTGCTGATGCTGTTTGCGCAGTATTATATCCCGCTGATGATCGTCACGATGGATCTGAAGCTGCGGCATATCTACAGAAATGCGTTTATCTTTGCAATTCTCGGTCTGCCGCGCAACATCCTGATCACGCTGATTCTTGTGGCGATGGTTGTCGGAACGCTGTACTGCCCCGGCGGCTTCCTCGCAATTCCGTTGATCCTGTTGATTCTCATCGTCTTCTCGTTTGTAAGCTATCTGTGCAGCTTTGCGGCGTATCCGATGCTGGATAAGTACCTGATTCAGCCGTATTACAGAAAAGAGGCGGAGGCCGCGGAGAAAAAGACCGTGGCGGCGGAAGGGGAGACCTTCTCCTTTGAGGCTGATGAGTTGGACGACGAGGATGAGGATGCGCCGAAGTACGTATACGTCAACGGCCGTCTGATCGAAAGAAGCGCTTTGAAACAAGAAGAATCGGTTTTTTCGGATGAGACCAAAGAGCATTTGAACTGATTGAAATAACCCAAAACGCCTGATGCAACGGAAATTTGCATCAGGCGTTTTTGTTTGTCTTATTCTCGTTTTCTTCTGGAGCCATTTGAATCTTCTTTGGACGGTCAAAGCACTTTCGAAACTTATTCTGTCTTTTTCTGACTGATATGGGAAAGCGGGTTGGAATTTATGGCGTCTTCCATCTGTGTGCTGGACGTGTGGGTGTAGATTTCCGTCGTGCCGAGGTTCTCGTGCCCGAGAATGTCCTGCAGGACGCGGATATCGACATGGCCGTGACGGTACATCAGCGTGGCGGCTGTGTGCCGCAGCTTGTGTACGGAATAGCCGGCGCTGCCGAGCCCGATTTTCGTCAGATACTTGTTGACCATGGACTGCACGGTTTTCGGGCTGATCCGTGTGCCGCGGTTGCTCAGGAACAGTGCGTTCCGATCGACCACATCGTCTTTCGGCCGCACTTTGACATATGCGTCGATCGCCGACAGACAAGCGTCATTCAGATAGACCATGCGCTCCTTGTTGCCCTTGCCGACGATGCGCAGCGTATTGTTGTTGTGGATCACATCGCTCAGATTAAGCGAAACCAGCTCGGAAAGGCGCATGCCGCAGTTTAAAAACAGCGTCAGAATGCAGTAATCCCGCGCCTTGTCCGGCCCTTCGACCGCATTCAAAAGTTCGATACTTTGTTCGAGTGTCAGAAAACGGGGGAGCTTTTTGG
>NHCFC00100__coassemble_2142_pt1 | contig 10739 bp, 9 predicted proteins | sample NHCFC00100__metabat2_high_PE_026 | metagenome-assembled genome bin NHCFC00100 | reverse complement strand
CACATACCAAGAGGAACCACAATGAAAAGCTTGATTTTTGACATTCAGCGCTTCTGCGTATACGACGGGCCGGGCATCCGCACCACGGTGTTTTTCAAGGGCTGCAACATGCACTGCGCGTGGTGCCACAACCCCGAGAGCTTCTCCGCCGCGCCGGAGCTGCTGTACCGCGCCGAGAAGTGCGTCGCCTGCGGCGCCTGCGCGGTCTGCCCGAACGGCGCGCACACCTTCGAAAACGGCGCGCACACCTTCGACCGCGCGAAATGCACCGCCTGCGGCGCCTGCGCAGAGCTCTGCCCGAACGGCGCGCTGGAGCTTTCCGGCCGGGAGATGGACGCGGCGGAGGTCCTGCGCACGATCGAAAAGGACGCGAAATACTACAAGTCCTCGGGCGGCGGCGTGACGTTCTCCGGCGGCGAGGCCTCGCTGCACTTCGACCTGCTCGTGGAGCTTCTGGAGGGGTGCCGCAGCCGCAGCATCCACACGGCGCTCGAGACGAACGGCCTGATCCCGCCCGCGCGGCTGCAAAAGCTGCTCCCGCTCGTCGACCTGTTTCTGTTCGACTGCAAGCACACGGACCCGGACGAACACCTGCGCTGGACCGGCGCGCCGCTCGAGCCGGTGCTCGAAACGCTGCGGGCGCTGGACGCGGCCGGCGCAAACGTCGCGCTGCGCTGCCCGATCATCCCGGGCGTAAACGACACGGACGCGCACTTCGCGGCGATCCGCGCGCTCAAGGCGCAGTATGCCTGCATCCAAAGCGCCGAGATCATGGCCTACCACGACATCGGCAAGACGAAATGGGAGGCGCTCGGCAAGCCGTATGCGCTCGCCGCGCTCAAGACCGTTTCGCCGGAGCAGAAACGCCTCTGGGAGGCGAAAATCGCCGACTGACCGCGGTCTTTGGAAAAATTCCGCAAAACAAGTGCGCCGCAGATGCGTTTTTTCTGCGGCGCGCCTGCATTTTTCAGGGAAAGAATTTGACAGATACTGCGGAATATTGTATTCTTAAAGCAATCAACCCAGAAGGAGGTCAGCCTATGTTTTGCATATACTGCGGTTCCACGCTGCCGGAAGGCGCGACGAAATGCGACGTCTGCGGCAGCCCGGTCGTCCTGCCCGACGCCGTGCGCGCCGCGGCCGATGCGGCCGATGCAGTCGATACCGCCGCGCCGGAAGACGCGGCGCCGGCCGAAGTGAAGGCCGGGGACGATGAAGGCGACGCGCCCGCAGCCGAAGCGGAAACCGCGATCAATGCGGAAGCCGCCCCCGAAGCCGACGGCGAAGCGGAACCCGCGCCCGGCGAGGACGAAGCATCCGCACACGACGGCGAGCCCGCCGCGGAGGATACGCCGGAAGACGCGTTTCCGGAGGAGCTCTCCTCCGGCGAGCAGCTTCCCGAACCCCAGCCGCCCGTTTACCGGGAGGGCTACAGCCTCATGCCGCAGGAGAACGAGCCCATCCCCTACGGGGACGACTACGTCTACGAGGAATACGACGAGGACAAGCCGCGCAAAAAGCGCTCGCTGAAATGGCTCTGGATCGCGCTGCCGATCGCCGTGGCCGTGATCGCGACGGTCGTCGGCATCGCCGTGTGGTTCAACGCGCCGATGCAGCGGCTGACCCGCGCGCTCGAAGAGAACGACTACGCCGCCGTGACGCAGATCCTGCCGCAGCTTTCCGAAGAGGAGCTGCGCGGCATGGCCGACGAGATGCAGACCTACGCGGAAACGGTCGTCGAGCGCTACAACAACGGCGAAACCGATTACACGACCGCCTACGAGCTGCTCGACCGCCTGCGCCGCCTGTTCCCCGACAGCAACCTGGACACCGCCGTCGACCGCATCGAGGCGCTGAACGCCTCCAAGGATGCGTTCAACGAAGCGCAGTACCTTGAGGAGAGCGGCGAAGCGGCCGGGGCCATCAGCCGCTACGGCGAAGTGATCGAGGACGACACGAATTACGAAGCGGCGCAGGCGCGGATCGAAGCCGTGCGCGCCGCCTATAAGGAGCAGGTGCTCGAGGAGGCGCAATCGCTCGCGGACAGCAAGGACTACCGCGGCGCGGAGGCCGTGCTGCTGAACAGCAGCGACGTGCTCGGCGACGACCCGGACATCGCCGCAAAGCTCGAGGAGCTGCAGGCGGCCGAGCTGAACGACTACGTGGAGGGCCTGCTCAAGACCGCGCAGGGCTTCGCCGACGAGGGCGACTACGCCGGCGCGATCCAGCTGCTCGAGGACGCGACGCGCGAAGACGAGCGCCTGACCGAGCAGATCGAGACCTACCGGCAGCAGTATAAGGAGGCCGTGCTGGACGAGGCCGCCGGCTATGCCGACAACGGCGATTACGAATCCGCCGTTTCGACGCTCGAGGGCGCTTACGACCTGCTCGGCGACGACGCGGACATCGCCGCGCGCATCGACGAGTACGAGGCGATGTTTCCGGTGCTGCTGACCGACCTTTCGCCGAGCGGCGGCACGGACTGCGACTCCGGCTGGACCGCGGCCGACGCCGCCGGCAACAGCTACGGCAACGGCCTGAGCTTCGCGCTCTACCCGGTCATCCAGACCTCCGTCGAAACCGAGTACGCCCCGGGCGGCCAGTACCGCCTGCTGAGCGGCACCTGGGTCGTCGAGGGCGACAGCGCGGAGGGCTTCTCCGCGACGGTGCGCGTCTATGTGGACGGCAGCCTGCAGTATGAGGTCTCCTCCCTCACGCGCGACAGCGGCGCGACCGACATGAGCCTTGTCATCGACGGCGCGCAGACCGTGCGCATCGAGGTCGAGGGCAGCTTCGACTCGCTGCGCTCCACGGGCTACGTCTACCTGGCCGACGCGACCTTCAGCAACTGACTCGCGGGCTTCCATGCTCTCCGCCGAAATCGAACAGCTTCCGTTCCGGGAGCAGCAGCGCATCTTCGCCGTGGTGGAGACCATGGTCCGGGAAGCCAAAAAGCCGTAAAAAATCCCGCAGGGCACAGGCTCTGCGGGATTTTTCAGTCTGCCTTAAGCGGCGCTCAGTCCTTCAGCTCAAACATGGCCTCGATCTCCACCGGGAGATTGCCGGGCAGCACGTTGACGCCGATGGCCGAACGCGAGGGGATGCCGATCTCCTCGCCGAAAAGCTCGCCGAGCAGCGCGGTCGCGCCGTTCGCGACGGCGGGCTGGCTGTAAAAGTCGTTCGCGCTCGCGACGAAAACGAGGATCTTGACGCAGCTCTTGACGCGGTCGAGATCGCCGATCTCCGCCTTCAGCACCGAAAGCACGTTGAGCATCGCGTCGCGCGCATAGCGCTGGCCCTCCTCGAGCGTGAAGTCGACGCCGAGCTTGCCCTCGACCGGCGCGTCGATGACGCAGCCGCAGCCCGAAACGTACGCGAGGTTCGCGCCGAACGGCTTGCAGGACTTGTACAGCCCGCCGCGCGGGGGCGGCGGCGGAAGCTGGAGGCCGAGTTCTTCGAGTTTCTTTTCGATCTGCATGAAAATCATCCTTCCTTATTTTTTGTGCCGGTCGGCGAAGCCGATTGCCGCTTTCCTCGTCGCGGCAAAGGCACAAATATTTTTCAAACGGTTGTCGTTTATTTGCGCGCCCCAAGCCAGCGCCCGGGGCGTTTTCCCGTCAGTTTGTCTTCGCGCACGACGGCCTCGCCGGCGATCAGGCTGAGCGAGAGGCCGGAGGCGAAATCGCTGCGTCCCGAGAAATCCGCGTTGTCCGTGAACGCGCGCGGGTCAAAGAGCAGCAGGTCCGCGCGGCAGCCGGGCGCGATGCGCCCGCGGTCCGAAAAGCCGAACCGCTCAGCCGGCAGCGCCGTCATCTTCCGCACGGCCGCCTGCGGCGTGACGACGCCCCGCTCGAACGCATACGCGCGCAGAAAGCGCGGGAACGCGCCGAGCAGCCGCGGGTGCGGCGTATCCGTCGCGGCATACAGCGCGTCGGAGATCAGGATCGAATACGGCAGCCGCGCCACCGCGTCGACATCCGCCTGGTCCATGCTCAGGTTGATGATCCCGCAGCCGCCGCCCTCGGTGTGCATCAGGTGCGCGGCGAGCGCCTCGGCGTCCGGGAAGCCGAACCGCCGCGCGCCCTCCGCGACGGAAAGGCCGAGGAAGCGCCGGTTTTCGGGCAGCGCGGCCGTGCCGACCAGAATGCGGTCCCAGCCGAGCGAAACGGCGTAGTTGTCCCAGCCCGGGTACGTTTTCCGCACCGCGCGGCGGAATTCCTCCACGCCCGCGGCCGTGCCGAGCCGGTCGCAGGCCGCGTCCACGCCGTCGGCGCACAGCGCCGGCGGCAGCATCGTCGTGAGCATCGTCGAGCCGCCGCAGTAGGGGTAAAAGTCGCAGGTCACGTCGAGCCCGCGGGCGCGCGCCGCCTCGATGCGGTCGATCGCACGGTAGATCTCCCGCCCCCAGTTCTGCATGCCGCAGGACTTGAAGTGGCTGATCTCGAGCGGGCAGCCGACGGCTTCGGCGATGCGGATGACCTCCTCGACGCTCTCGACAAGGCCGTCGCCCTCGCCGCGGATGTGCGCCGTGAGCGGGCGGCCGTACCGGCCGAGCGGGCGCAGCATCGCAGCGTACTCCGCAAAGCTGTTGAAGCATTCGGGCATGTACATGATGCCGCAGGAAACGCCGGGCGCGCCGAGCGCGAGCGCCTCCTCCACGCAGGCCGCGGCCCTTTCAAGCTCCGCCGCCGTGAACGGCGCGGGCGAAAAGCCCTTGAGGCTGATGCGCACCGCGCCGGTGCCGATCATCGCCGCGAAGTCGAGCGGCAGCGCGGCTTTCCCGAGCCGCTCCGCATAGCCGCGGTACGTGTCGGGCGCGTCCGCCGGCACCGGGCCGAGCACCGCGGCCGAAAACGCGCGCTGCTCCGCGCGATACGGCGCGGCGGACGGCGTCAGCGAGATGCCGCAGTTGCCGGAAACCGACGTCGTGATGCCCTGCCGCAGCTCGGCCTGCGCGTCCCAGCCAAGGAGCGGCTGCACGTCGGCGTGGCGGTGGATGTCGATGAAGCCGGGGCAGAGCATCCGCCCCTTGGCGTCGAGGACCTCCGCATCCGGCGACGCCGGCAGATGCGGGCCGACCGCCTCGATCTTTTCCCCGCGCACGAGGACGTCGCCGAAAAACGGCGCGCCGCCCCCGCCGTCGAAAATCTCCGCGCCGCGTATCAGAACCGCCATGCAACCGCCTCCCCGCACTGTATCTGAATTCCATTTCACTATACTGGATACAAACCGAAAAGTCAAGGGACGCGCGGGGAAAAGCGGCGGCTTGACACGGCGGGGCCGGCAGCGTATACTTGGGGCAAACGCTGTGAGGAGGCCATGCCATGCAGGCTGAACAATACCGAATTGAAAATGAAAACGAGATCCTTTCCCCCGCGCTGATCTACTACGCCGACAAAATCCGCGAAAACACGCGGCGCACGATCGAGATTGCGGGCGGCGCGGCGCGCCTTTGGCCGCATGTGAAGTCGCACAAGATGCGCGCGATGCTCGAGATGCAGCTGGAAATGGGCATCCGCCGCTTCAAGTGCGCGACGCTCGCCGAGGCCGAGATGACGGCGCAGGCCGGGGCCGAGCACATCCTGCTCGCCTATCCGCTCGTCGGCCCGGCAGCCGCGGCCTTCGTGTCGCTCGTGCTGCAATACCCGCAGGCGCAGTTCTACGCGCTCGCCGACGACCGCGCCTGCCTCCTTGCGCTCGACAGCGAGGCCGCGCGCCGCGGCGCTTCGTTCGGCTTCTTCGTCGACGTCAACATGGGCATGAACCGCACCGGCGTCGAGACCGCCCGGCTGTACGATTTCATGCGCGCCATCGGCCCGCTGCAGGCGCTCCATTTCAGCGGCCTGCACTGCTACGACGGGCATGTGCACACGACCGACCTGCTCGAGCGCGAGGCCGAGGTCACCGAAATGGTCGCCGCCATCGCCGACGCGCTCGACCGCCTCGAGGCCGACGGCGTCGAGATCCCGGCGGTCATCGCGGGCGGCAGCCCGTCCTTCCCCTGCCACGCCGCCAACCCGGACGTTTTTCTCTCGCCGGGCACGGTGTTCCTCTGGGACGCCGGCTACAGCGCGGGCTACCCCGACCTGCCCTTTACCCCGGCGGCCGCCGTGCTGACGCGCGTCGTCAGCCACCCCGCCGACGGCGTTTTCACGCTCGACCTCGGCTGCAAGGGCATCGCGAGCGACCCCGCCGGCGCGCGCGGCGTTGTCGTCGGCCTTGAAAACGCCGAAGCGCTTTTCCAGAGCGAGGAACACTGGACGTACCGCATGCTGCCCGGCCACGAAGCCGAGCGCCCGGCGATCGGCGCCGTCTTCTACGTGCTCCCGACGCACATCTGCCCGACGACATCGCTGTACAGCGCGGCGCTCGTCGCGGAAAACGGCAGGATCACCGGCCGCTGGACCGTCGACGCGCGGCGCTGACGCGTCTTTCCCCCGCAGCCCTTTCCGTCGTTTTCTGACGAAATTCTGCACCGGGGCTGTTATGGAATTGCTGGCAAAATGTTTTTGAGATATTAAAAAACGGCCCGCCGCTCGAATGCGGCAGGCCGTTCGCCTTTCACGCCCTTTGCTCCGCCTCATAGGCGAACAGCGCGGGGGCGATGTGCCCGCCCTGCGTCTCCCATGTCGTGCGCGCCCGGTGGCGGCTCAGCAGGTATTTGCCGTCCATGTGCGAAAGGATCACGACGAATTTGTACTCCCCCAGCGTGTTCGCGGGGAAAACCTCGCATGTTTTCAATGCAGCCACTCCCTCGGTTCTGTCTCCGCCCACAGGCCCGGTCCGGCCCCGTCGGCGGGCAATGCTTCCCCTTTATTATACCGCTGCGCGGGAGCGGCTGCAAGCCCTGTGCGGCCCGTTCACGCGTCCTTTTCGTTCCGGCGCCGGAGCACGACGTAGGAAATCACAAGCGGCACGAGCACGGCGCCGCCCGCGACGGTGTACCAGAGCGGCACGCGCATGTGCATCTGGTTGCGTATGAACACGCAGCCCAGCATGAAGATCACCGCGATGACCTGGATCGCCCGCAGCACGGCCTTTTCGTAATCCGGGCGGTGCAGGCGGCGGCCGTACGCCGCCTTGAAGAAGCCGACCGCATCCGCCGCCGCGCGGTCGGCCCCGGCGTCCGGCGCCGCCGTCTCCCGCTCGGCGTGGAGCAGCTCCAGAAGGGTGACCCCGAGCGCCTCGGCGAGCGGCTCAATCGTGTGGATATCCGGAAAGCCGAGCCCGCGCTCCCAGCGGCTGACGGCCTTATCCGTGACGTGCAGCTTCCCGGCCAGCGCCTTCTGCGTCATATTCTTCTCCTTCCGCGCCGCTGCGATGAACGCGCCGAATTTTTCAGCATCCATAAACCGACACCTCCTGCCCTCTATTCTAGCCGCCGGCCCGCCGGTTTGCAACCGATCGCCCGTCGATTTCCCCCCGTTTCGCACTCTACGAATCGTTTACCGCAGAAAAATCCCGTGCAGGACGCGCTGCACGGGAGAATTTCACCTGTATTCGGTCGCGAGGCGGATGCGCTCGTACGGCGTGTCGGACTGGATCGAGCAGTCTGCGCCGAGGATGAAGCCGCTGCGCCCGGTCTTTGCGCACAGGCGGCGGATCTCCGCCTTGAGCTCGTCGTCCGTGCCCTTGTACAGCACGCCGGCCGGCGTGTTGTCGAGCCCGCCGAGCACGCACTTCACGTTCGGGAAAAAGTCCCGGCCCTCGCGCATGCCCATCTTTTCGACGTACACGGCCCAGTTCACCGCGGCGGCCTCGTAGTCCTGCCAGACCTCGATGTTGTTCCGGTCGCCCGCCCAGCCGCAGCAGTGCAGGATGTTGAGCTCGCCGAGCGTGTTCGCGTAGTCGAGCACCGCCCGGTCGGACGGCGTGATCATCCTGCGGTATTCCTCCACCGTGAAGCGGTTCTTCTCGCCGCCCTGCACGCTGTAGTAGATGCCGTCCGCGCCGGCCTCAAAGAGCGCCTTGACAAACATCCTGTTGTCCTCGGCGATCACGTCGAGCGCGTGGCAGACGGCCTTCGGGTCCTCCCGGATCGTGCGCATCACGAGCTCGTCGCCGTAGCCGAAGCGGATCGAGGAAAACGGCGCGAACACCGTGTACAGCACGAGCGCCTCCTGCCCGACGGCCTCGACGATCGCGCGCGTGCGCTCGACCTGCTCGCGGAAAAACGGGTGGTCCGGCCCCATCGGCTCGATCCTGTACCAGTCCTCGGCCTTCTCGACCTGCAGCGGGTTCGGGTAGTCGAAATAGCTGTCGCACATGATCTTCATCATGTCGAGGTTGCACTTTTTAAAGTAGTCGATGTGCGCGTCGATCGCGCCCTGTCCCTTCGCGGCCTCGCCGCCGAAGTGGAACCAGAAGCCCGCGGGCACGCGGTCCGGCTCGCCGCCCTTTAAAGCGGTAATCACGCGTTCTCTCTTGTTCATTTCAATACGCCTCCGTTTTCGCACCATGGTGCGGTTGATACATTTCCACTATGGCCCAGACTCCAAAGCTGTTCCCAGCGATACAACGCGTCGTCGCTGTTTTCAAGCGGTGACGCATTGCCCTCAGGGTCCACCCGGTAGAAAACGGCGTGCAGCACGGCCAGAAGCAGACGGAGCACGGCGGTGTCCTGGCTGGGCAGCTCTCCGGCGAGGTCCGTGTATTCGTGGGCGTGCAAAAGCGCATCGGAGAGGGAAACTTCCGCCACGGTACAGTCCGGCATTCGCACCCGGATCCACGGTTCTTCCAATAAATTGAATTCAATCTCCTGCATCACAGTCCTCCTTTATATAGGTCAGGCCGATTTCTCTGTCATACGTCAGTATGGTCTTAGCCAAATGCACGGTGTGTGCATCATCCAGCAGCAAAATGAGCTCGCCTTTCAGCATGGGGGCGCTTTGCCAGGCGGGAAGCGCCTGTTTGTTTTGCTCTTCCAGCTCCCCGATGACCCGGTCGATATTCCACTGTTTGCTGAAGTATCCCGGAAGGCGCAGCCGCTGTCTGGCAATTTTGCGGCTTTCCTCCTGTGAAGGGGGACTGTCTGCCGCTACGGCTGCCCCGCCCTCCTGCCATGGCAAAAAGTGAACGGTGCCGTCGCTGCGGCGCGTCATCACCAGGACCTCAATGGAGGGATCCCCATCGCGCACGGCGGCGCGGGCCTGCGCGTCCGAATGGGCGCCTTCCGTCGACATCCAGTTGTCCAGCACATCGCGCTGCGGGTAACGCGGGTGTTCCTCCGGAGGGAGAATGGTGAACGCGTCCGCATTCTGTTTCTTCAGGGCTTGTTCATTCTCGTACTGCGTGAGTGCCGCAAGGCTTTCCGGTGTTTCCTGCAGAACGTCGTGTTCTGCCCAGCCGTATGTATTCTGCACCAGGGTGGGGATGTCCTCCGGCAGACAAATCGCAGAGGGAAGAAGCGCTTTGGTGCGCCATAAAAGCCATTCGCCATAGACCGCCGTGCTGCCGGAATCCAGAGCGTCTCCATCCGGCGTGAGGACGACGCAGCGGGCTTTTTCCAGTGCGGGCGGACGCCTGCGGGAATGACGGTGCTCCCGGCCCAAACGCTGCAGAAGCAGATCCATGGGGCAGAGCTCCGTCGCCAGAAAATCGAAGTCGATATCCAGAGACTGCTCCAATACCTGCGTACCCACGACAAGGAGCTTGTCCCGCTGTTGTGGGGTGGAATTTTTCCCGAGGTGTTCCAGCAGGAACCGTTCCTTTTCTGCGCGGTCCGGCATGAGAAATTGCGCGTGGAACAGCACCACCCGGCAGTCGGGAAGCTTGTCCCGCAGGAGAGCGGCCAATGCCTGTGCTTTCTTCACTGTGTTCACGATCACACCCGCGCATCCTCCTTGTGCAAGAGCCGACGCCAGCAGATGCGGGAGAGCGTCCTCCTGCGCAAAGGACAGCTCCAAAACCCGATGCGGGGCGGAGAGCGAAAGCGTGCGCTGGTATGCGTGTGTTCCCTGCGTCCAGGTCAGCAGGGGGTAGCCGCGGTTCTCGAGAAGGGCTTCATCCGGTGCTTTGGCGCCGGTGTAGGCCTCGACCAACGCCACGCGGCGCTTTGCGGGGAGTGTGGCGGAAAGGAGGACGACGGGGACGCGGTACCATCCAAGCCATAGTAAGGCCCGGTCCAGATACCGGTTCATGTATGCGTCATAGGCGTGCACCTCGTCGACGATGACCACTTTGCCCGCCAGCCCCAGATGCCGGAGCATCAGATGCTTTTGCTTTAAAGCGGCCATGAGGAGCTGGTCCACGGTGCCGACGACGAAATCCGCCAATAAAGCTTGTTTGTTGCCCTGAAACCAGGGGTGGACGTAGACGCCGTTTTCCGGAATATCCTCTTCCGTACGAGATTGTCCGGAAAAGAATTCGCGATATTCTTCGTTTAATTCGGCCATGCCGTGCGCCAGCCGGATGGAGTGAACGGTATCGTCCGACTGGGTGCCTGCCCAGGAAGCCAGCCGCCCGAAAATGCCGTTGGCGGTGGCCTGCGTGGGAAGGCCGAAGAAAAATCCGCCTTCTTTCCATTTGGCGGCAAAGGTCTCCGCTGCGGCAAGGGCTGCTTCGGTCTTTCCGACGCCCATTTGGGCTTCGACGATCAGGAGTCCGGGCGCATCCATGGAAGCGGTTACGTCCAGTACGGCCTGCTGCACTTCGTTTGGTGCAAAGCCGAATCTGTACTGAAAAAGGTCGCTGTCCATGGCGGTGGAAAAGTGCGTTTCCCATGGGAATGTCAGCTGAAT
>NHCFC00100__coassemble_2005_pt1 | contig 12230 bp, 9 predicted proteins | sample NHCFC00100__metabat2_high_PE_026 | metagenome-assembled genome bin NHCFC00100 | reverse complement strand
CCGCCGATATCCGTATCCAGCAGAATCTTCTGCATTTTCATCCTTCCTTTCTGTATCTTCCCGCACAGCGCTTATGAGACGGATTGTATGCAGGCGGAAAACGCGCAACTCCTCCCCGTGTGCGATTTTCCGGCAGCCGATAAAAAAAGATTCCCCCGGGCACCTTGCGGCGCCGGGGGAATCTGGAATCATCAGCTTACGCTATCCGTATTACTTGCGCGGATTCTTGATCGCAGCCTGCGCAGCAGCGAGGCGCGCGATCGGCACGCGGAACGGAGAGCAGGAAACGTAGGTCAGGCCTGCGTTGTGGCAGAACTCGACGGAGCTCGGGTCGCCGCCGTGCTCGCCGCAGATGCCGAGCTTGATGTCCGGTCTCGTGGACTTGCCAAGCTCGCAAGCCATCTTGATCAGCTTGCCGACGCCAACCTGATCGAGCTTTGCGAACGGATCGTTCTCGTAGATCTTCTTGTCGTAGTACGCATCGAGGAACTTGCCCGCGTCGTCACGGCTGAAGCCGAACGTCATCTGGGTCAGGTCGTTGGTACCGAAGGAGAAGTACTCGGCTTCCTTCGCAATCTCGTCAGCCGTCAGCGCAGCTCTCGGGATCTCGATCATGGTGCCGACCTTGTAGGTCATGGAAGAACCGGCCTCGGCAATCAGCTTGTCCGCCGTGGTGGTGACAACCTTCTTGACATACGCCAGCTCCTTGACTTCGCCGACGAGCGGGATCATGATCTCCGGCTCGATGTTCCACTCCGGATGCTTCGCGGAGACGTTCAGCGCAGCCTTGATGACCGCGGTGGTCTGCATCTCAGCGATTTCCGGATAGGTGACGGCCAGACGGCAGCCACGGTGGCCCATCATCGGGTTGAACTCGTGGAGGCCCGCGATGATCGCCTTGATCTGCTCAACGGTCTTGCCCGTGGAATCAGCCAGCAGCTTGATGTCGGCTTCTTCGGTCGGAACGAACTCGTGGAGCGGGGGATCGAGGAAACGGATGTTGACCGGCTGGCCTTCCATCGTCTCGTACAGCTTCTCAAAGTCGCCCTGCTGCATCGGCTCGAGCTTCGCAAGCGCAGCCTTTCTGCCCTCGACGGTGTCGGCGCAGATCATCTCGCGGATCGCGGCGATTCTGTCGCCGTCGAAGAACATGTGCTCGGTACGGCAGAGGCCGATGCCCTCGGCGCCGAGGCGCTTCGCATCGATTGCGTTCTGCGGGGTATCCGCATTGGTACGGACCTTCATCTGACGGAACTTGTCCGCGAGCGCCATGATGCGGCCGAAGTCGCCGGAATCCACGGAAGCCGGAACCGTCGGGATGATGCCGTCGTATACGTTGCCGGTGGAACCGTCGATGGAGATGTAATCGCCCTCGTGGTAGGTCTTGCCGGCGAGTTCAAACTTCTTGTTGTCTTCGTCCATCGTGATCGCGGAGCAGCCGGAGACACAGCAGGTGCCCATGCCGCGCGCGACAACGGCAGCGTGAGAGGTCATGCCGCCGCGGACCGTCAGGATGCCCTGCGCAGCCTTCATGCCCTCGATGTCTTCCGGAGAGGTCTCGAGACGGACGAGAACGACCTTTTCGCCTCTCTCGTTCCATGCCTTCGCATCCTCAGCGGTGAAGACGATCTTGCCGCAGGCAGCGCCGGGGGACGCAGCCAGAGCCTTCGCAGCCGGCGTAGCAGCCTTCAGGGCCTTCGCGTCGAACTGCGGGTGGAGCAGCGCGTCGAGGTTTCTCGGGTCGATCATCAGAACGGCCTGCTTCTCGTCGATCATGCCCTCGTCGATCAGATCGCAGGCGATCTTCAGCGCGGCAGCCGGCGTTCTCTTGCCGTTACGGGTCTGGAGCATGTAGAGGTGTCTGTCCTCGATCGTGAACTCCATGTCCTGCATATCCTTGTAGTGGTTCTCCAGCTTGTTGCAGATCTCAACGAACTGGTCGTAAACCTCAGGCATAACTTCCTTGAGCTGGTCGATGTGCTGCGGGGTGCGCACGCCGGCAACGACGTCTTCGCCCTGCGCGTTCATCAGGAACTCGCCGGTCAGGACCTTCTCGCCGGTCGCCGGGTTGCGGGTGAACGCAACGCCCGTGCCGGAGGTCTCGCCCATGTTGCCGAACGCCATCATCTGCACGTTGACAGCGGTGCCCCAGGAGTACGGGATATCGTTGTCGCGGCGGTAGACGTTTGCACGCGGGTTGTCCCAGGAACGGAACACGGCCTTGATGGCGCCCATGAGCTGCTCCTTCGGATCGCTCGGGAAGTCCTCGCCGATCTTGGCCTTGTACTCGGCCTTGAACTGGTTCGCGAGCTCCTTGAGGTCCTCAGCGGTCAGCTCGACGTCCTGCGTGACGCCCTTTTCTTCCTTCATCTTGTCGATGAGCTGCTCGAAGTACTTCTTGCCGACTTCCATGACGACGTCGGAATACATCTGGATGAATCTTCTGTAGCAGTCGTACGCCCAGCGCGGATTGCCGGACTTCTTCGCCATGACCTCAACGACTTCCTCATTGAGGCCGAGGTTCAGGATCGTATCCATCATGCCGGGCATCGATGCACGAGCGCCGGAGCGAACGGAGACGAGGAGCGGGTTCTCCAGATCGCCGAACTTCTTGCCGGTGATCTGTTCCATCTTCTCGATGTACTCCATAATTTCAGCCTGAATTTCATCGTTGATGCGGCGGCCGTCCTCATAGTACTGGGTGCAGGCTTCGGTGGAAATCGTGAAGCCCTGGGGGACAGGCAGGCCGAGGTTCGTCATCTCAGCGAGGTTTGCACCTTTGCCGCCGAGAAGCTCACGCATGCTGGCGTTGCCCTCTGTGAACAAATAAACGTATTTTTTGCTCATTGGAAACTACCTCCTAAAAATTTACATCGGCAGAACCGAGTATTAACGCTGTCGGGCAAAACAGAAAAGGAGCGCACTGTTTCGCCGCACTCTATTATAGCAAATATTTTTGTGAATTTCCATACCTTTTTTTGATAAATCCGCGCTTTTTGGAAATTTTTCCGCCCCGCCCCGGAAACGGCGGCGCATTTTGGGATTTTCCCGCCGCTTCCCGCGCAAAATAGGCTTGCAAACGGCCGCTTTCAGTGGCATAATAGCAGTACGGCGTGAAGATTTCTTCACGCGCCGGCGCCGGCCGAAGGTCACCGTTCCGCCGCGCCGGCCTGCATTTCGAAAATAAACCGCGCAGAGCGCAGATGCCCCGGGGGTCCCCGGCGTCTGCGCAGTTTCCGCGTGCGCGGAAAACGCGGCGCGGCACGCGCCCCGCACAAGAGAGGAGCCCTGCAGATATGCTGAAATTATTCCCGAGGGACAGCGCCCAAGGCGGCGCGGGCTGGCTGGTCGTCGGCCTCGGCAATCCCGGCCCGAAATACGATATGACCCGCCACAACACCGGCTTCATGATGATCGACGCGCTCGCCGACCGCTTCGGCTGCGACGTCCGCCGCCTCAAGTTCAAGGGGCTTTACGGCCGGTGCAAAATCGCCGGCGAGGACGTGGTGCTTCTGAAGCCCTCGACCTTCATGAACCTGAGCGGCCAGTCCGTGACCGAGGCCATGAATTTCTTCCACATCCCGCCCGAGCACGTGCTGCTCGTGTTCGACGACATCTCGCTCGACGTCGGCCGCATGCGCATCCGCCTGAAGGGCAGCGACGGCGGGCATAACGGCGTAAAAAACATCATCTATTTGAGCGGCAGCGACCGCTTCCCGCGCGTCAAGGTCGGCATCGGGCACAAGCCCGAGGGCTGGGACCTCGCGAACTGGGTGCTCTCGCGCTTTTCGGCCGAGGAGCTGAAGCAGCTCGAAGCCGTCGCGAAAAACATCGGCGACGCCGTGGAGCTGATCGTCTCCGGCCAGCCCGACAAGGCCATGAACCGCTTCAATTCCTGAACCATACGAAAGGGAACGCTATGAGCATGAATTTTCTGACGGACGCGCTGCGCCGCGTCCCCGAATACCGTGCGCTCGAGAACGCCGTGAAGCGCGGCAAAACGCCCGCCGCCGTCACCGGCGTCGCCTCCGTACACAAGGCGAACATCGTCCACGCGCTGCTCGCCGAAACGGGCAGGCCCGGCCTGCTGCTCGCGGGCGACGAGGCCGAGGCCGCCCGCCTCGTGGAGGACCTGGACGCGATGGGCACGCCCGCCGTGTTCTACCCGCTGCGCGACTTCAGCCTGCGCGACACCGAGGGCAGCTCGCACGAATACGAGCGCCAGCGCATCGAAGCGCTCACGCGTCTGCAGAACGGGCAGGCGCGCTGCATCGTGACGACGATCGACGCGGCGCTGCAGTACGCCCTGCCGCCCGAAAAGCTGCGCGAGCGCACCGTGGCGCTCGAAGGCGGGCAGGCGATCACCGTGGAGGAGACCGTGCAGGCGCTCGTGCGCTGCGGCTATGTGCGCGCCGACCAGATCGACGGCACGGGCCAGTTCGCGCGCCGCGGCGGCATCGTCGACTTCTTCTCCCCCGGCGGCGAGGCGCCCGTGCGCATCGAGTTCTGGGGCGACGAGATCGACACGATCTCCTATTTCGACCCGGAGACGCAGCGCCGCACCGACCCGGTCGAGCGCGTGACGATCTCGCCCGCCGTCGAGGTCGTGCCGGACAGCACCGCGCTGCTCGTGAAAAGGATCAACGCCCACGCGGGCACGCTGCGCGGCAAGGCCGCCCCGGCCGCAAAGGAGATCCTGTTCCGCGAGGCGGAAAAGCTGCAGACCGGGCTGCACATCGGCTCGCTCGACAAATACTATACTTTTATATATGAAACGCCCGCGACGCTCTTCAGCTACTTCGGCACGGACGCGCTGCTCTTCTTCTCCGAGGGCGCAAAGCTCAAGGAGCGCATGCGCACGACGCTCTGGCAGTGGGGCGAGGACGTGCGCGGCCTGCTCTCGGAGGGCGTGCTCTGCCGCGGGCTCGACACCTACTCCGAAACGTACGAATTCGCGCTGCAGCGCGCCTGCGACACCGCGAGCGTCTACCTCGACGCCTTCGCGCGCGGCAGCTACGACACGCCGGTGCAGTCGCTCTCGAACATGACGGCGCGGCAGCTCTCCGTCTGGGGCGGCAGCACGCAGCTTCTGGCCGAGGACCTCACGGCCGCGCTGCACAACCGGCACGCCTGCGTGGTGCTCGCCGGCACCGAGCGCGCCGCGATGACCGTGGCGGCCGACCTGAAGGCCGCGGGGCTCCCCGCCGGCTACGTGGAAAACGCGTCGTCCGTCGCGCCCGGCACCGTGGCCGTGACGACCGGCACGCTTTCGGCCGGCTTCGAATACCCGAACGTGAAATTCACGCTGATCACGCACGGGCGCGTCAACCAAACCCGGCAGAAGCCGAAAAAGAAGGACAAAAACAGCCGCGAGATCTACAGCCTCGCCGAGCTTGTTCCCGGCGACTACGTCGTCCACTCGACGCACGGCATCGGCATCTTCGAGGGCATCCACAAGATCGACATGCAGGGCGTCACGAAGGATTACATCAAGCTGCGCTACGCGAAAAACGACACGCTGTACGTGCCGGTCACGCAGCTCGACATGGTCGCGAAATACATCGGCCCGCGCGAGGACGCCGGCGTGAAACTGCACCGCCTCGGCGGCGCGGAGTGGCAGAAGGCCAAGACGCGCGTGCGCGCCGCGGTCAAGGACATCGCCAAAGAGCTCATCACGCTTTACGCCCAGCGCATGAAGCAGAAGGGCTACGCCTTCCCCGAGGACACCGACTGGCAGCACGACTTCGAAGCCCATTTCGAATACAACGAGACGGAGGACCAGCTCCGCTGCATCAACGAGATCAAAAACGACATGGAGCGCGACGTGCCGATGGACCGCCTGCTCTGCGGCGACGTCGGCTTCGGCAAAACCGAGGTCGCGCTGCGCGCGGCGTTCAAGTGCGTGACGGCCGGCAAGCAGTGCGCGATCCTCGTGCCGACGACGATCCTCGCCTGGCAGCACTACCAGACCGTTTTAAAGCGCATGGAGGGCTTCCCGGTCGACATCGAGCTGCTCTCGCGCTTCCGCACGCCGAAGCAGCAGGACGAGATCCTGCGCAAGCTGAAGCGCGGCAGCATCGACCTGATCGTCGGCACGCACCGGCTTGTCTCCAAGGACGTGCAGTTCAAGGACCTCGGCCTCGTCATCATCGACGAGGAGCAGCGCTTCGGCGTCCAGCAGAAGGAGCGCCTCAAGGAGGTCTGCAAGTCGGCCGACGTGCTGACGCTTTCGGCGACGCCGATCCCCCGCACGCTGAACATGGCGCTCTCCGGCATCCGCGACATGTCGGTCATTGAGGAGGCGCCGCACGACCGGCACCCCGTGCAGACGTACGTGCTCGAGTACGACCCCGGCGTCATCACGGACGCGATCAAGAAGGAACTGCGCCGCGGCGGGCAGGTCTACTACCTGCACAACGACGTCGCCTCCATCGAGCGCGTCGCCGCCGGCATCCAGGCGCGGGTGCCCGAGGCGCGCATCGGCATCGGCCACGGCAAGATGAGCGAGCAGGAGCTTTCGGAAATCTGGCGGCGGCTGATCGAGCACGAGATCGACATCCTCGTCTGCACGACGATCATCGAGACGGGCGTCGACGTGCCGAACGCGAACACGCTGATCATCGACAACGCCGACCGCATGGGCCTTTCGCAGCTGCACCAGCTGCGCGGGCGCGTGGGCCGCAGCACGCGGCGCGCCTACGCCTACTTCACATTCACGCGCGGCAAGGTTTTAAGCGAGATCTCGCAGAAGCGCCTTTCGGCGATCCGCGAATTCACGGAGTTCGGCTCCGGCTTCAAGATCGCGATGCGCGACCTCGAGATCCGCGGCGCGGGCAACATCCTCGGCGGCGAGCAGCACGGCCACATGGAGAGCGTCGGCTACGACATGTACCTGAAGCTGCTGAACGAGGCCGTCGCGCTGATGAAGGGCGAAACGCCCGAGGTGCCGGTGGAGGAGTGCTCGGTCGACATGCAGGTGCAGGCGCACATCCCGGAAAGCTACATCGACTCCACCGCGCTGCGCCTCGAGGTGTACCGCCGCATCGCCGAGATCAAGACATACGAGGACTCGAGCGACGTCGTCGACGAGCTGATCGACCGCTTCGGCGAGCCGCCCGAAAGCGTTTACGGCCTGATCGACATCGCGCTGCTGCGCAGCCGCGCGACCTCGCTCGGCATCACCGAGGTCAAGCAGCAGGCCAACGCGATCCTGCTCTACAAGGACAAATTCGACATGGACCGCGTCAAGCGGCTGATTCAGGGCATGCCGAACAAGGTCATGCTCTCGGCCGGCAGCCGCCCGTACATCAGCGTCGCGCTGGCCGGAAAGCCGCCGCTCGACGTGCTCGAGGACACGCTGAAAATCCTGTGCGGCGACGCGGAAGCCCGTTGACCTTCACAGAAAATACACATTCGCCTGTTAAGATGCTGGACAACCGGCCGCATCGGCAGTATAATAACGAAAGCACACCAAAACGAAAGGCTTGAACACACGATGAAAAAATTTGCAAAACGCGCTGCGGCGTTCCTGCTCGCAGCCGTCCTGAGCCTCAGCCTCGCGGGCTGCTACAACGAAAACCTGACCTGGTCCGCGCGCCGTGGCGATACGGAGCTTCCCATCGGCGCATACATTTATTATCTCTCCGTCGCATACAATGAAGCGGCGGCGCAGATCGACACCGAGACCAGAGTGCTGGAGGGCGAAGTCGAGGATACCCCCGCCGCCGAGTGGATCACGGACCGCGCGGCGTCCTACATCAACCAGTATTTCTGGATGCAGGACGAGATGGAGCGCCTCGGCCTCACGATGACCGACGACGACTACGCGCAGGCGCAGCAGACGACCGACAGCTACTGGAGCCTGTTCGGCACCTCGCTCGAGGAATTCGGCATCGCCAAGACCTCGTTCGACATCGCCTACTCCCAGTACAACACGATGTACCTCAAGGTCTTTGAGGCGCTGTACGGCGAGGGCGGCGAGCGCGAGATCTCGGAAGACGAGCTGCGCACCCATTTCACCGACACCTACATGAACTACGAATACTTCACCGCGCCGCTGACGAAGACCGGTGAGGACGGCGCCTCCGAGGACATGACCGACGAGGAGAAGGCCGCCGTCACCGAGGAGCTCGAAGCGCTGCAGGCGCAGGTCGAAAGCGGCGAGCTCACCGTGGAGGAAGCCGCGGAGGATTACGCCGCCTCGATCGACAGCGACTCCAATTACGTGCAGAGCGTCAACAGCCGCGACAACATGACGGCCTCCTACCTGCCCGAGGCGTTCATCACCTCGCTCGAGTCGATGCGCGAGGGTGCCATTCAGGTCTTTGAGGGCTCCGGCTACATGGTCTTCCTGCACCGCCTGCCGATCGCGGACGCCGTGGAAGAGGAGCTCTCGAACGAAGACAACCGCCTCTCCCTGATGATCGAGCTGCGGAACGAGGAGTTTCAGGACTACGTGCGCGAGGCCGCCGCGTCCGTCGAGGGCGTCGAGATGAATGAAGAGGCGATCAGCCGCTACCAGCCCTCGATGTTCGAATCGACGACGGAGAACGGAACCTCCTCCACGCCGGAGGAAAGCAGCGATACCGAGAGCTCGTCCTCGGAATCGAGCAGCGCATCCGGTGAGGAATCCTCCGCTTCGGAGAGCAGCACAGAAGAATAAACCGCCGCTGCAAGATCCGCCCGCAGCCCGGCATGTCCCGCACAGGAAACAATTTCGCGGGCATCGCCGGCCTGCGGGCTTTCTTTGCACCCCTTACAGCGCCGAACCCCCTTGATTTTCATCCATTTTGAACAAATATACGACATTTTTCAACGTATATTGTCAATTTTATGTTAAACTCTTGACGCTGCTGTTCCACTATGATAGAATTTATTCACAGTCATTCGGCTACGCCTTTGGGGTATGGGCCACCGTATGACCGCCATCGTGAAAGGAAGGTAGATTCCATGAGCAACACACCTTATCAGCAGCCGGCTCCGGCGCCCATGCCGCTCAAAGCCATGAACAACGAGCGCGCACTTTGGAAGTTTATCGTTTTCGGCCTGATCACCTGCGGTATTTATCCGATCGTCTTCTGGTCCGGCATCGGCGAAGACCTGAACATCGCCGCCACACGCCGCGACGGAAAAAAGACCATGCATTACTGCCTCGTTCTGTTCCTGCTCGGCCCGATCACCTGCAGCATTTACCTGTTTGTCTGGTTCCATCAGATGTCCGAGCGGCTCGGCAGTGAAGCGCGTGCGCGCGGCTTCGCGACCGATTTCGGCGCTTCGACGTTCTGGCTCTGGTATGTTCTGGGCAGCCTGATCATCGTCGGCCCGTTCATCTATGTCCACAAGCTCTGCACGGCTATGAATGCCATTGCGAACAGCTACAACACAAACGGCATCTGATCCGTCTTCCGCAAATTTCCCAAACCAAAGCAAAAAGGCGCTGTTCCTTGGCCCCGGGAACAGCGCTTTGATTTTGTGCTTTATCCTATAGATTACGCCGCCCGGCTCGAGTCGATCGAAAACCGGGCGGCGTTTTGTTTACAGCGCGCGCAGCAGGCGGAAAAGCAGGCCGCTTTCCGGGTCCGGCGCGATCACCGGGTCGCCGCACAGCAGGCGGACAAGATAGACGAGTATAAAAACACCGGCAAACGCCAGAATATACGCGGTCTCGCGTTTTCGCGGCATGTGCAGCAGGCCGCAAACGCGCAGGCCGATCCACAGCGCCGCCGGGACCAGCAGCGGAAACAGCGGGTGAAAGCCAAACGCCGTCTCGAGATCCGAAAACACGGCGGCCACCAGCGCGCGCGTCATGCCGCAGCCGGGGCACGACACGCCGAAAATATACCGGAACGGGCAGTGGTAGACCAAAAGCAGCGCCGCCGCTGCCGCCAGCAGGCCGAGCAGAATTTTTGCGAGCCGCCGCGCCTTTGTGTTCCGCACCGTCTTCTCCATTTCCCGCTCCTTTCCATGACCGGCGCACATCGCCTCAGTAAACGCCCTCTCCCTGCCGGACGCGCCGGATCACGCGGAAATACGCCGGGAAAAGGAAGAGATCCGCCATGATCCACGCGACGGGGCTCGCAAAGCACGCCGCGGTAAAGCCGAAGATCGGCACGAACACCGCGCCGACGACGCCGCGGGCCACCATTTCAAACACGCCCGCAAACATGGCGATCCGGCTGTAGCCCATGCCCTGAATCGTCAGGCGCACGATGTTGACGAAGGCCAGCGGGATGAAAAACGCGCCGCTCGTCACGAGGTACTGGCGCGCCGCCGCGATGATCTCCGTCTCCCCGGAATCCACGAACAGCAGGAGCAGCCAGCCGCCGAAAAAGATAATGATGAGCAGCGAAATAATCGAATAGACGATGCCGACGATGCCGCACGCCTTCACGCCCTGCCCGATGCGGTCGATTTTCCGCGCGCCGATGTTCTGGCCGCTGTAGGTCGACATCGTGACGCCCATCGCGTCGAAGGCGCAGGCGAAGAACATGTACAGCTTGCTGCCCGCCGTAACGCTCGCCACCGCGACGGAGCCGAGCGAGTTGACCGAAGCCTGCAGAATCACGCTGCCGATCGCCGTGATCGAGGTCTGCAGCGCCATCGGGATGCCCATGCCGAGCAGGCGGCGCACATACGGCGCGCGGAGCTTGAAGTCGTCGCGCGCCATGCGCAGCACCTCGTAGTGGCGGGCCGCATAGAACAGGCAGCCGAGGCCGGAAACGAACTGCGAAACGATCGTCGCGATTGCGGCGCCCGCCACGCCGAGCGGCACGAAGACGATGAGGACGATGTCGAGCACGATGTTGATGACCGACGCGATCACGAGGAATATGACCGGCGTGCGGCTGTCGCCCAGCGCGCGCAGGATGCCGGAAAGCATGTTGTACAGGATCGTCGCCGGGATGCCCGCAAAAATAATCACGAGATACGCGTAGGCGTCGTCGATGATGTCGGCCGGCGTGCCCATCAGCTCCAGGATATTGCGGCAGAACACGACCGTGAGCACGGTGAGCGCGGCGCCGAAGCCGACGCACAGCCACACCGCGTTGCCGATAAAGCGGCGCAGCTCGTCGTAGTCGCGGCTGCCGAAGCGCTGCGCGACCGGAATCGCAAAGCCGCTGCACAGGCCGAGGCAGAAGCCGATGATCAGGAACGTGACCGAGCCGGTGGAGCCGACCGCGGCGAGCGGACCGGTGCCGAGCACGCGGCCGACGATGATCGTGTCGACCATCGAGTAAAACTGCTGGAATATATTGCCGAAAACCAGCGGAATGGAAAAGCCCAGAATCAGCTTCATCGGCGAGCCGTGCGTCATTTCTTTTGTCACAGAAACATTACCCCCATCTTCCCCGGAAACCGCGCCGCCACCCCGCACAAGGACGGCGCGCACCGCAAAGGGAATCGATATACCGTACAGTTTAACACCGGAGCCGCGGCTTTGTACAGACAGAAAAACAGAAAAAAGGACAGCCGAAGCCGCCCTTTTTTTATGGAAAATTCCGCAATATGTACGGTTTTACATCTTGGAGATTTCATCCGCCCAGGCCAGCGCCTTCTTGATGTCCTCATCCGTCGGCTGGCCCTTCTTGAACAGGCCGCCCTTGACCGCGATGCCCAGCGGCTTGCCGTAGGTCTCCACGCCGTTCGCCTTCATCGCGGCGATGATGCCCTCGAGGCCGTCCGTCTTGCCGGTGCTGTTCAGAACGTAGAAGGCAACGCCCTTGGTTCTCGTCGGATTGAGGTCCTTGCAGAAGTGATCGACCGGGCCCGGGAGCTTGCCGTTCATTTCAATGCCGATAAAAACGACCTTATCACCTTCGCAGGGATAGGCCGGCGGGATCTGATCACATACGCACTGCATGACTCTGCCGATTTCGGACGCGATCGGCTGCACGCAACCGCTTTTCGAATAGTGAAGTGACTTTGCTTTCATTTCTAACTCTGCCTCCTGTAAATTTGCGGGCTGAACAGCCCGTGCATTCAAATATCATTATTGTTAATTATAGCATATTTTTCGGACAAGATATAAATAAAATGTTAACATTTCAGATTTTCGAAAGAAATTCTTAAGAAATGCCTTTCGTTTCAACCGTGCCGCCGCTTTCATTCCCTGCCGGGCATACACCCATCGGTTTTTCAGCACCCTATACAAATTATCTCATCCATCTTCCAGAATTGTAGGTTTGTCAAACATTTTGTACAGCGAGAGATTCAAAGAAGGCAGCAAGTTT
>NHCFC00100__coassemble_1955_pt1 | contig 12943 bp, 11 predicted proteins | sample NHCFC00100__metabat2_high_PE_026 | metagenome-assembled genome bin NHCFC00100 | reverse complement strand
GTTGCCCCTGTCGCGCCCGTCGTACCCGCAGGGCCTGTCGCGCCCGTGGGGCCTGTTGCGCCGGCCGGGCCCTCAACGCCCTGAATGCCCTGCACGCCCTGCGGTCCGGTCGGACCGGTCGCGCCGCGCGGCCCGGTGGGGCCCTGTACGCAGCAGCACGGCGTGCAGCCGCAGACGTTGCAGCAGCCGCAGCCGCGGGGCGCGCTGGGGCAGGCGTCCCAGTCGTCGCTCGGTCGATAAATCTTCATACGGAAAAATCCCCTTTCATTCCGTTCACATTGAGCTCTTGTGGAGGCCTCCACAAGACAGAATATGCGGACAGGCCCGAAAGGGTGCCGGATGACGAAAAAACCGGCGGGCCGAAAGCCTGCCGGTTTGCTCTTTTTTAGAAAGATTCAGATGTTTTTCGGGAATTCGCGCTCCGGCTGAATCGCCTTGTACGCCGGGCGGATGATCTTGCCCGCGTTGATCAGCTCCTCGATGCGGTGCGCGCTCCAGCCCGCGATGCGCGCGCAGGCGAAGATCGGCGTGTAGAGCTCGATCGGAAGGTCGAGCATGCTGTAAATAAAGCCGCTGTAGAAGTCGACGTTTGCGGAAACGCCCTTGTAGATGCGGCGCTTCTCGCCGATGACCTCCGGCGCGAGGCGCGCCACGCGCATGTAAAGGCCGTACTCGTCCTCGCGGCCCTTTTCGGAGGAAAGGCCCGCCGCGAAGCTCTCCATGATCTTGGCGCGCGGGTCGGAGATCGAGTAGACCGCGTGGCCCATGCCGTAGATGAGGCCGGCCTTGTCGAAGGCCTCCTTGTCGAGCAGGCGGGTGAGGTAATCGCGGATCTCGTCCTCGTCCGTCCAGTCCTTGACGACCTGCTTCATGTCCTCGAACATGCGCACGACCTTGATGTTCGCGCCGCCGTGCTTCGGGCCCTTGAGCGAGCCGAGTGCCGCCGCGATCGCGGAATAGGTGTCGGTGCCGGAGGAGGTGACGACGTGCGTCGTGAAGGTCGAGTTGTTGCCGCCGCCGTGCTCCGCGTGCAGCATCAGGGCGATGTCGAGCACCTTGGCCTCGAGCGGGGTGAACTTTTTGTCCGAGCGCAGGATGCGCAGGATGTTTTCGGCGGTCGTCAGCTCGGGCTTCGGCTGGTGGATGTAGAGGCTGCGGCCGTCGTTGTAGTGGCGGTAGGCCTGGTAGCCGTACACCGAGAGCAGCGGGAAGATCGCGATGAGCTGGATGCACTGGCGCAGCACGTTCGGAATCGAAACGTCGTCCGGCGTCTCGTCGTACGAGTACATCGTCAGCACGCTCCGCGCGAGCGTGTTCATCATGTCGTTGCTCGGCGCCTTCATGATGATGTCGCGCACAAAGCCGGTCGGCAGCGTGCGGTAGAAGGAGAGCTGGTCGATGAACAGCTTGAGCTGCTCCTTCGTCGGCAGCTCGCCGAACAGCAGCAGGTAGGCCGTCATCTCAAAGCCGAAGCTGTGGTCGGCCGGCATGCTGCGCACGAGGTCTTCGATGTTGTAGCCGCGGTAGAAGAGCTGGCCCTCCGCGGGGACGCTCTTGCCGTCCACGACCTTGCTGGACCGGATCTCCGAAATGCCGGTCAGGCCGGTCAGGACGCCGTTGCCGTTCAGGTCGCGCAGGCCGCGCTTGACGTCGTACTTTGTATAAAGCGTGGGATCAATCGTACCGTTCTGTACGCAGCAGGAAGCGAGCTTCTGGATTTCGGGGGTGATTTCCGAGTACTTCGATGTGGGCATTCTGGGATCATTCCTTTCTCAATTGGGGCCCCATAGGGGCGCAGCGTTCGTTAAAGCAGCGTATAATACACCTTTATTATAGCAGATTGCCAAAGGGGTTTGATGTCGAATCTGTGAACTTTTTATAAGATCGATACGGTGGCGGCGGGCCTTCCCGGCTTTCGCGCAGGCATACCGCGGCCCGGCGCGCCATACACATGGAAGAAGACGAAAGCGGGGGAAGCACGGATATGAGACGGATTGCAGTCAAAGCGATGTGGATACGGAAAACGGCGTGGACGGCCTGCGCCGCCGCGGCCGTTGCGCTGTGCGCGTGGTGCATGGTGGACAATCTCCTGCCGGCCGTCCGCGAAAACGGCGGGGCGTGGGCGCTGCGCGCGGCCGGGCTGACGGTCGCACCCGAAGCGGAAGCATCGCCGCAGCCCGACGGCGGCGGTGCTTCGGCGGAAACGCCGGAGACCGAGGCGGACGGGATTTTGTCCCCCTGGGCGGAGCCGGAGCCCGAGGTCGCGCCGACGCCGGACCCGGAGCGGGAGACGGCGCCGGTCGCCTCCACCTGGATGGGCGGCGGCGAGACCGTGGACGGCTTTTCCGTCAAGGATACGTCGGAATCCGGCGTGGACCTGTACGAGGAGCTGCAGATCGACCCGGACGTGCACGTGAAGCGCGACGGCTCGCCGGTCGTCCTGCTGTACTCGACGCACGCGAGCGAATCCTTTTTGCTCAGCGACACCGACTGGTATTACACGGACGACGATTTCCGCTCGACCGAGCCGGACGAGAGCATCCTCTCGGTGGCGGCCGAGGCCGCGGCGGTCATCGAGGCGGGCGGCTTCGGCGTGATCCACGACACGACGCTGCACGACTACCCGGCCTATTCCGGCAGCTACGACCGCTCGATGGAGACGATCCGGAAAAATCTCGAAGCGTACCCGACGATCCAGATCACCGTGGACGTACACCGCGACGCGTTCGGCGAGGACGAGGACGGCACGCGCTACAAGCCGGTCGCCGAGGTCAACGGGAAGGACGCGGCGCAGATCATGATCCTCACGGGCTGCGACCTCTCCGAGGACCCGCTCTTTCCCGACTGGCGCGAGAACCTGCACTTTGCGCTGCGGCTGCAGCAGAAGGGGGAAGCGCTGTTCCCGGGGCTGTACAGGCCGCTGTTTTTTTCACAGCGCAATTACAACATGCACGCCACGCACGCCTCGGTCCTCGTGGAGGTCGGCACGGAGGTGAACACGCTCAGCGAGGCGCAGTATTCGGGGCGGCTGCTCGGCGAGACGATCCTCGCGGTTCTGAACGACCTTGCGGAATAGGCGCGCCGCGGCGCGGGCATACTCGGTACAGAAAACGAAAAAAGGAGTTCTGTACCATGCACAGCCGTTTCCGCACCCGCCCGTTTCTGATTTCCTTTCTCTGCACTGCGCTCGCGCTGCTCTTTCTGATCGGCATACTCGTCGTCGACGCCGAGGGCCGCCGCCTGAGCTTCAACGACACGTCGCCCGCGCTGGAGCTTGTCTACAACGCGGACGGCACCGCGGACATGCAGGTCAACGCCTTCCGGCTCAACCGGCAGTTCGACGTGACGGGGCTCGTGCGCGTCTGGCACTTCATCGCCGACTTTTTCTGCATCCCGCACGGGCGATTTCCCGAGGGGGCGAATGCGTTTGCGTCTGCCGGATGAAAACGGCAGGGAGACCGGGCGCGACTGTTTTGCGCCGGTCTCCCGTATAGCATTCGAACACATCATTCGAACACAACGGTGCATTCGTTGATGTAAAGACAGGTGATGAAAAACGATTGAATCGTATCATAGTCTCCGCCGAATATGGCCGTCCCGTTCGCCGGCCTGTATTGTACGGAGACGGGATCAAACTGAAGATCGTCGCCGGCGAGCACGGAATCCATGCGGATCGTATAGCTGCCGTCCCCACTGTCGGTTACGGTCAGCGTAACGTCATAGCCGGGGCCGCCGAGCCCAAGGCTCTTGCTCACGCAGAGAAATCCGTCTACGTCCTGCGCGTATACGGAGTCGAGCAGCGCTTCGGCCGTGTCGGCGTCAAAGTAGCGTTCGGTCGCTGCCAGCAGCGCGTCGCGCGAAGCAATGCCGTCTACCGCGGTGGGGTAAACCATCGGCGCGCCCGATGCGTTGTAGGGCGGATAGAGCACGTCGTCGCCGTAGGCCGGGTCGATCACGGCGCTGCGGTCGTAGAACCAGTCGCAGAAGAAGGCAGTGGCCTCGTCGATCTGCGCAAGCAGCGCAGCTTCGGTCAAGGGCGCGGCGGTGGCCTCCGGCGTGGGTTCCGCAGTCGGCGCCGCGGTCGGTTCGGCAGGTGGTTCGGCGGTCGGTTCAGCGGATGATTCGGCGGATGATTCGGCGGTCGGCGCGGGCGTTGGGGTTGTCGTCGGCTCGGTTCTGGATCTGTCCAGAACGGCGGATAAGGTGGCGCAGCCCGCTGTGCAGAGCAGCATGCCGGAAAGCAGCAGCGCCGCGGCGGCCCGCACCCATTTCTTTGCGGTCATTTCAAAGACTTCCTTTCGTTTCTGGAGGTGGATTTCCAAAGCTGTTTAAAGCTGCTTTCAGTATAACAGACGGAAAAAGCGTTGGCAATATGCCGCGCCGGGGAGAATTTCGAAGAAAGTCAAAAAGTTCGTGATTTTTTAACAAATTTATAGTATAGTAAAAGGCATACAGAATATGGGGGCCGCCGGAAGGGGCGCGCCCGCGTGAGAAGAGGTTGAATAGGCAATGGCAAAAAAACAATTCAAGGCGGAATCGAAGCGTCTGCTCGATTTGATGATCAACTCGATCTATACGCACAAGGAGATTTTCCTGCGCGAGCTGATCTCGAATGCGAGCGACGCGATCGACAAGCTGTACTATAAGTCGCTGAGCGACGGCGATACGGGACTGAACCGCGACGACTTCGAGATCCGCATCGAGGTGGACAAGGACGCGCGCGTGCTGCGCATCCGCGACAACGGCATCGGCATGACGCAGGAGGAGCTCGACCAGAACCTCGGCGTCATCGCGAAGAGCGGCTCGCTCAAGTTCAAGTCGGAAAACGAGAAGAGCGAGGACATCGACATCATCGGCCAGTTCGGCGTCGGCTTCTACTCGGCGTTCATGGTCAGCGACCACGTGCGCGTCGAGTCGAAGGCCTACGGCGCGGACGAGGCGTTCGCGTGGGAGTCCGACGGTGCGGACGGCTACACGATCCGCGCCTGCGAGAAAGCGGGCCACGGCACCGAGATCACGCTGCACGTCAAGGCCGACACCGAGGACGAAAAGTACAGCGAATTCCTCGATACATACCGCCTGCGCGGCCTTGTGAAGAAGTACTCCGACTACATCCGCTACCCGATCCGCATGGAGGTCGAAAAGACGCGGCCGAAGGAGGGCGCGGAGAACGAGTACGAGCACTATTTTGAGGTCGAGACGCTCAACAGCATGGTGCCGCTGTGGAAGAAGAACAAAAACGAGGTCACGGCCGAGGAGTACAACAACTTCTACAAGGAGAAGTTCTACGACTGGCAGGACCCGCTCAAGGTGATCCACACGGCGGCCGAGGGCACCGCGACCTACAACGCGCTGCTGTTCATCCCGGCCAAGGCGCCGATGGACTACTACTCCCGCGACTATGAAAAGGGCCTGCAGCTCTACGCTTCCGGCGTTCTGATCATGGAGAAGTGCGCCGACCTGCTGCCCGATTACTTCGGCTTTGTGAAGGGCCTTGTCGACTCGCAGGACCTCTCGCTCAACATCTCGCGCGAGATGCTCCAGCACGACCGCCAGCTCAAGCTGATCGCCGGCCGCATCGAGAAGAAGATCGCCTCCGAGCTCAAATCCATGTGCGACCACGACCGCGAGACGTACGAGAAGTTCTTCGAGAACTTCGGCCTGCGCATCAAGTTCGGCATGTACGAGAACTACGGCGTGAACAAGGACAAGCTCAAGGACCTCGTCCTGTTCAGGACGTCCTCCGGCAAGATGCGCACGCTGAAGGAGTACGTCGACGACATGAAGGAGGACCAGACCTGCATCTACTACGCCTCGGGCGAGACGGCGGAGCGCATCGCGCACCTGCCGCAGACCGAAGCCGTGCTCGACCGCGGCTACGAGGTTCTGTACCTGACCGACGAGGTCGACGAGTTTGCGCTGATGGTGCTCCACGAGTACGAGGGCAAGGAGTTCAAGAACGTCTCCGCCGAGGACGCGCGCGTGCAGACCGACGAGGAGAAGGCCGCGGCCGAAAAGCGCGCGGAGGAGAACAAGACGCTGCTCGAGAAGATCAAGGCGATCCTCGGCGACCAGGTCAAGGACGTGCGCCTGTCCGCGTCGCTCAAGAACCACCCGGTCTGCATCACGACGGACGGCGCGCTCTCGATGGAGATGGAGAAGGTGCTCAACTCGATGCCCGGCGCGGAGCAGAAGGTGAAGGCCGAGCAGATCTTCGAGATCAACGCCGAGCACCCGGTTTTCGAAACGCTCCGCCGCTTCGAAAACGACGAGGACAAGCTGAAGAAGTACACCGAAGTGCTGTATAACCAGGCGCTGCTGATCGAGGGCCGGTCGATTGCGGACCCGGTCGCCTATGCGAATGCGGTCGCCGAGCTGCTCGCGCAGTAAGCTGTGCAGAAAGACTGAGGGGGACAGGGAGATGAAACGAAAGAAAAAGGAACGAAACTGGGGCAAAATCTTCACGATCGCCGTTCTGATCAGCTTTGCGGCGCCGATCGGCTTCCTCATCATGCGGATCATATCGGGCGAAGAGGCGGAGGGCGTCGGCCGCGGCCGCGAGGACTACATACTCATGCTGCTGCAGTGCCTGCTCGGCATTGCGGCGATCCTCGTTCCGATCAGCCTGATGCGCCGCCGGGATGTGGAGATCCCGCGCGTGATGTTCCTCCTTTACATCGGCTTTCTCTACTGCGCGATTTTCCTCGGCGAGGTGCGCAGCTTCTACTACGTCGTGCCGCACTGGGACACGATCCTGCACGCGTGCAGCGGCGCGATGCTCGGCGCGCTCGGCTTTTCGATGATCGCGCTGCTCAACAACACGCAGCGCATCCCGATGAACCTGTCGCCGCTGTTTGTCAGCGTGTTTGCGTTCTGCTTCGCGCTGGCGCTCGGCGCGGTGTGGGAGATCTACGAGTTTTCGGCGGATGCGCTGTTCGGCACGAATATGCAGAAATTCGCGCTCGACGACGGCACGCAGCTCGTCGGTCAGGACGCGCTGTGGGACACGATGAAGGACATCATCGTCGACACGGGGAGCGCGTTGCTGATGAGCGTTATCGGCTACATCTCCCTGAAGTACAAAAAGGGCTGGGTTGAAAAGCTGATGATCCGCATCGGGCACAGGAAGAACAGGCGGGAAAAGCCGCAGGAGGAGTCGGCGTAAGGCGGCCCCTGCGCGCCGCGCAGAAAGGAAGGGATTCGTGCGAAAAATACTTTTTCGCACACGATTTGTGCCTTTGCCGCGACGAGCAAAGCGGCAATCGGCTCTGCCGATCGGCACAAAAAATAAGGAATGGTGATTGAAATGAACCGATACCAGTCGCCGTACGGCGTTTACCCGCAGCAGCCGTACGTCAGCGTACAGCCGCCGCAGTGGGCGGACCCGATGAAGCTCGAGCAGAAGGAGCTGCGCCGCGCGGCGTCCCGGCTCTCGTTCGCCGCGCTTGCCGGCCTGCCGCTGCAGTATATCTTCATCAACGTCGCGGCGATCATCCTGATGCTCTGCGGCGTCAACCTGCTGGCGCCGACCGGCAACACGGTCGGCGGCCTGCCGGCGACGGCGTATTATCTGGTCGCGTCGATGATGTCGTACTTCTCGATCGTTTTGCCCTACGCGCTGTTTCTGGCCGTCGGCAGGCGCCGCCTGCGCGACACGGTGCTCGTCGAAAAGACGGGCGCGCTGAACGGGATCCTGCTCGTGCTGGCGGGCGTGTTCGTCTGCATGGTCATGAACATCCCGGCCAACCTGATCTCCGTTCTGCTGGAAAGCCTCGGCCTGAACGGCGCGGCGAATACGGAGAGCTTCACGGTGACCACGCTGCCGGAGCTGCTTACGATGCTGCTCTCGGTCGTGCTGATCGCGCCGGTCACGGAGGAATTCGCGTACCGCGGCGTCGCGACGGCGGTCATGCGCCGCTGGGGCGACTGGACGGCGATCCTCTTCTCCGGCCTGCTCTTCGGCATGGCGCACTACAGCTTCCAGGGCCTGCCGGTCGTGCTCGTCGGCGGCTTCGTGATGGCGTTCCTCTACGTGCGCACGCGGAACATCTGGATCAGCATCGCCGTGCACTTCATGAACAACCTGATCGCCGTGCTGCCGATCGCCGTCAACTACCTGTTCGGCGCGGAGGCGTCGACCGCGGTGAACGTCGTCTCGTTCTACGCCGTCATCCTCGTCGGCATTGCGGCGCTGGCCATCCTGTGCGTGCTGCACGCCTCCGGCCGCCCGGTGTTCCGCACGCCGATGCAGCGCGGGCTGCCGGTCCGGAACAAGGCGCTGCAGCTCGTCGGTAACCCCGGCTTTATCGTGTATTTCATCGTGTTCATCGCGATGTCCGTGGTGTCGCTCTATGCGGCCTGAGGCGGCCGGACGGGAATTCCTGCCCGACCGGCGGTTCATGGAAGCGGCGCTCGCGCTTGCGGAAGAGGCGTATGCGGCGGGGGAGATCCCCGTCGGCGCGGTGGTCGTCAAGGACGGCGCCGTGATCGGCCGCGGGCGCAACCGCCGCGAGGCGTCGCGCAGCGTGCTCGGGCACGCCGAGCTCGAGGCGATGGAGCAGGCGGCCGCATCGCTCGGGGACTGGCGTCTTTCGGGCTGCACGCTGTACGTCACGCTCGAGCCCTGCCCGATGTGCGCCGGCGCCGCCGTCAACGCGCACGTCGAGCGGATCGTCTACGGCGCGGAGGATGAGGTCATGGGCGCGTGCGGCACGGCCGTTTCCGTGATCCGCCTGCCGCGGGCCTTCCGGCCTGCGCTGTACAAGGGCCTGCTCGGCGAGGAATGCGGCGCGCTTCTGCGGCGCTTCTTTGCGGAGCGGAGAAAATAAAGGCGCACCGGTGCGGGGCTTTGCACCGGCGTGTTTTGCTTCAGGAAAGGGGAATGTATCGTGGAGAAAACCGAAAACAACGCGCGGCGTCTCGCCGTGCTCGAGTACCCGTATCTGTACGCGGCGTGGCATGTGTGCCGGGAGGACCATGCGCGCGCGGTTTCGGAGCGCCGCCCGTTTTCCGGCGCGCGCCGGTCGGTCGACCTGTACCGCGAAAAGGGCACGTACGGTAAAGCCGGGGTTTCGTATACCGTGGAGGAGATCACCGGCGCGCCGTACCCGGCGCTTGCGCCGCACGAGGCGATCCCGCTGCACTTCGCCGAAGCCTGCCGCAGGGCGGCCGCGGCAGGGGACCGCATCCTGACGTCGTCGGGCTACTGCGCCTTCGCGCCGGCGGTGCTCGGCGGCCTGCAGCAGGCGCTCGGGCCGGAAAAGAAGGTCGGCCTCGTCTGGGTGGACGCCCACTGCGACAACGTCATCGTGGAGGAGACGGAGCGGCCCGACCTGCGCTTCGTCGCGGTGCCGCTCTCGACGATCGCCGGGCAGACGATGCGGGATTGGGGCCGGGACTTCTGCCGCATGGCGCGCCCGCTGACAGCCGGGGAGATCCTCCTTGGCGACGGGCACTGCAGCGGCGCGGAGGAATACGAAAACCTCGCCCGCGCGGGCATCGACCGCGTTTTGCCCGCGGAATTTGCGGACACAGCGCGCTGGGCCGCGCGCGTGCAGGCGCTGGCCGACAGGGTGGACGCAATCTACCTGATGGTCGACGTCGACATCCTGCGGAACGAATACATCCCGGCCTACTTCCGCCCGGAGCCGGGCGGGCATGCGCTCGAAACGGTGCTCGGCAACGTCCGCGCCGTCATGCGCACGGGAAAGGTGCTGGCGTTCTCGTGCTTCTGCGTCGATTTCGACAAGTACGCGCAGGGCGGCGAAACCACGTTTGAGAGCGGACGGCAGATCATCGAAGCGGGCCTTGCGGCCTGGGCAGAAACCTGAAAAAGCGAAGCCCGCCCCGGAAAGGAAGGCATTCCTTTGGGGGCGGGCGTTTTTTGCATGCAGAGCTGCTGCGGTTAAAGCTGCGGTACGATCGCGCGGACGGCCGGCTTCAGGCCGCGGCCGGGATGCTCCTGCTGGTGGTAGATCTGGCCGTCGTAGGCGGGCAGGTCGTTGCCCTCGACGAGCACCGGGCCGTCCGGCGTCACGGCGACGTCCCAGCCGACGTAGCGCATGCCCGGCCGCACGCGCGCGGCGCGCCGGCAGAGCTCGACGGCCTCTTTATAGCACGGGACGCGGAAGCCGATGAAGCTGCAGCCGGTGTCGGGGTGCGCGTCGAAATACTCGCCGGTCTTGTCGGAGAGCGCGGGGCGGCGGATCACGCCGTCGGAGCAGATCAGGGCCGAGAGCCCGCCGCTCGTCGTGTTGTCGACAAAGGCGCCGCCGCGACCCGTGCGCAGAAAGGCGTACAGCAGGTGCGGCTCGCCGTCTTCGTCCGCGAGCGTGACGATGCGGATCGTGTTGATCGACTTGGGGTACAGCGCGCGCATCTCGGCGTGCTGGGAAAGCCTCTCCTCCACGAGGTACAGCCCGCGGCCGACCCAGTCGTTATGGAGCGCCTGCACGCGCGCCGTGTCGCCGAGGTCCACGGTCGACGCGTCGAACCGCTCGACCTCGAGGCCGCCGAAGCCGCCGGGCGCCTTCACGAACACGACCGGGTGGCGGCGCAGAAAAGCGGCGAGCGTCCCTTCGTCCGTCTGCCGCAGATCCAGATATTCACGCCCGAGGAATGGGCCGAACGTCCTGCAGAACAGGACCTTGTCCCGGAAGACTTCGGCGTCCTCCGGCCGGTTCACAAGACGGCAGAGGCGCCAGTTGTCGCGCATGGTGAAGAAGGTCTTCCGGTCGCGGTGGCGGCGGATATGGACGAAGCCGAAGATGTGGTAATCGAAAAAGCCGACGTTGTACAGCAGGACGCACAGGAGCATGTCGAGCACGATGAACAGGCACGGCATTTTTGTTTCCTTTTTGACCTCGCGCACATAGACGAGCATGCGGCCGAAGCTGAAGCCGCGAATCCGTCGAAAAAGCAAGCGTAAACTCAACATTTTTCATAAACCTCTCAATTGTGACTTATAGAAAACGACTTCTTTCTACAGAATATGCCTTCCAGTACAGTATAATATACAGGGGCGGAAATGTCCAGAAAAAGTATTACGCGTATTTTGCAAAAATGTTGCAAAAATTCTTAAGATTTTTGCTTTTTGCTCTGGCGGAGACGCGCCGCGGGGCTTATAATATAAAGAAAAGCGTGTTAGGAGAGGTAAGATCATGGCGATTGGCATTGTAAAGACGGCGAGCGGCGCGGTTTCCGGCGTGGAGCAGAACGGCATCACGGTGTTCCGCGGCATCCCCTACGCGGCGCCGCCGGTGGGCGCGCTGCGCTGGCGCGCGCCGCAGCCGGCCCCGGCCTGGGCGGGCGTGCGCGATTGCACGGCGTTCGGCGACATGTGCATCCAGAACGGCGGGTTCGTCGGCATGGACGCGTTTTTGCACCACCCGCAGAGCGAGGACTGCCTGTACCTGAACATCTGGACGCCGGCGAACGCGGCGGGCGAGGACCTGCCGGTGCATTTCTGGATCCACGGCGGCGGCTTCCAGGGCGGCCTCGGCGACGAGCCGCTGTATCAGGGCGTTTCGCTCGTCGAGCAGGGCGAGATCCTCGTCACGATCAACTACCGCCTCGGCGCGCTGGGCTTTCTCGCGCATCCCGCGCTGACGGAGGAGGACGAAGCCGGCGCGTGCGGCAATTACGGCCTGCTCGACCAGATCGCCGCGCTGCGCTGGGTGAAGAAGAACATCCGCGCGTTCGGCGGCGACCCGAACCGCATCACGATCAACGGGCAGTCCGCGGGCGCGATGAGCGTCGCGGCGCTGCTCGCCTCGCCGCTGACAAACGGCCTGTACAGCGCGGCCATCCTGCAGAGCGGCGGCCCGCGCCCCGGCACGCGGACGAAAGCGGAAGCGGAGGCGGACGGCCTTGCGCTTCAGAACGCGCTGGGCTGCGCGTCGGTCGAGGAGATGCGCGCGCTGCCCGCCGAAGCCGTTCTGGCGGCGACGAAGCCCGCGCCGGGCGATGCGCTGCGCTTTCGGCCGGTCGTGGACGGCGTCGTCCTGCGCGAGGACCCGTACGACGCGTTCCTCGCCGGGCGCATCGGCCAGGTGCCGGTGCTGATCGGCTCGAACGCCGACGAGGGGCTGTTCGCGCCGGTCAACGGCGAGACCTTTGCCGCGTTTGCGGCCGATGCGAAGCGGTATTTCGGCGAGGACTACGACGAGTTCTGCGCGCTGTACAATTTCACCGAGGAGAATTTCCGCCGGTCGTCGCTCGACGTGCAGCGCGATTTCGCGTTTGTGAACATCCGCCACGTGCTGTGCGCGCTGAGCCGCGTGCACCCCTGCCCGGTCTACCAGTATTACTTTACGGAGCCGATCCTGCTGCAGGACGGCACGTTTGTCGGCGCGACGCATTCGGCCGAGCTGTTTTACGTGTTCGGCACGCTCGACGTGCTCGGCGGCAGCACGGTTGAGGGCGATGTGCTGGAGGTCCGCAAGGGCCGCCCGCAGTACCAGCTTTCGGCGCAGATGGGGCGCTACTGGGTGAACTTCGTCCGCCGCGGCGACCCGAACGGCCCCGGCCTGCCCGAATGGCGGCCGGCCGGCGGGGGCGAATACATGCACTTTTCCGCGAACGACGTGAAGAGCGAGCAGACCCGCCGCCCCGCCCGCGTCTCGTTCATCGAAAAGCACAGGCCGGACTGAGCCGGGACAGAAAAGCGCCGCACCGGCGGAAAGGGTGCGGCGCTTTTTGCGCGGGCCAGGGGCGAAGCGCAAGGCTTGAAAAAACCGCCGCGTTCCTGTATGATACAGATATGTCTGAATTGCCGGCTCGCGGCAGGGGAGGCGGAAGAATGAAAAGAAAAATCAACATCGGGATCCTCGCGCACGTCGACGCGGGTAAGACGAGCCTGACCGAGCAGCTTCTGTTCTGCGGCGGTGCGCACCACCACGTCCACACGCACCCGCTCGACTTCTTCGTCTGCACGCCGATGGCG
>NHCFC00100__coassemble_1946_pt1 | contig 13027 bp, 10 predicted proteins | sample NHCFC00100__metabat2_high_PE_026 | metagenome-assembled genome bin NHCFC00100 | reverse complement strand
CCACAGCCGCCTCGTCGTACGCCGCCGCTTCGCGCTCGACGAACGAAATCGCGCCGGTCGGGCAGGCGGGCAGACAGTTGCCGAGGCCGTCGCAGTAGTCGTCGCGGATCAGCTTCGCCTTGCCGTTCACCATCGCGATGGCTTCCTCCTCACAGGCATTGGCGCACAGGCCGCAGCCGTTGCATTTTTCCTCATCGATCTGAATAATTTTGCGAATCATATCGTATCGTCCTTCCGTTTGTGTATTGACTTTATGGCCTGAGTATACTACGATGGTGGTGAAAAGTATGTTGTTAAAACAACAGAACCGCTTGCATCCGCAAAAAAATTTCTGAAGGGCGCGTCTTCGTGTCGAGGGCAAGCGCGCCCATCTTATTTTTAGGAGGTCAAAATGGATCTTGATTTTCTGACGCAGACCCAGCTTTTCCGCAACATTCCGGTCGGCGAGCTCAGCGGGCTGCTCAACTGCCTGCGCGCCGTCCGGCGGCAGTACGAAAAAGGCGCCGTACTCTGCAGCGCCGGGGAGCGTACCGCGTCGATCGGGCTTGTCCTCTCCGGCAGCGTGCACATCGAGAGCGACGACGTTTGGGGCAACAAGAGCATCCTGAGCAGCGTCGGGCCCGGGCAGGTTTTCGCCGAAACCTACGCCTGCCTGCCGGATGAACCGCTGATGGTCAGCGTCACGGCGGCGGAGGACACCGCGGTGCTTTTCCTGCACGCGCCGCACATGCTCGCGCCCTGCACGCAGACCTGCACCTGCCATGCGCAGCTCATCCGCAACCTGCTGTTCGTCAGCGCCCGGAAGAACCTCGAGCTTTCCCGGCGCGCATTCCACACCGCGCCGAAAACGATCCGCGGCCGCCTGCTCTCGTATCTTTCCACGCAGGCCATCCACGCGGGCAGCGACAGCTTCTCGATCCCCTTCGACCGCCAGCAGCTCGCCGATTATCTCGGCGTGGACCGCAGCGCGCTTTCCGCCGAGCTCGGGCGCATGCGCCGGGAGGGTCTTCTGGACTTCAGAAAGAATTGGTTCCATCTGCGGCGGCCCGAGTGACAAAAACCCGGACGACGCGCAGGTGTAAGACGCCGCCCCACTATGTCCTTATAATCGAACGAACGCGGCAATTTGCCTGTATTTTATGCCTTCCCACGCATTTGCGCAGTTGTTTTTTCACGATGTATGCACTATAATGAATGCAATGAAGCCGCGGTGGTGTGCACATACGGTAACTTTTTCCGCTGAATATGCCACCAGAATTTTTGACATACGGATTGAAAGGGTGATCTCTCATGGCCAGATGTGTGCGCTGCGGGAAGAGCGGCGTCTTTCTAAAGGTCAACTACCGGGGATTATGTGAAAAGTGCCAGAGCGAGCAATACGCGCAATCACAGGTTCCCGTTATGTCGGAACAAAATTCCGTCAACATCCTGCAGGATCAAATTCGGCAGCTGACCATGCAGCGAGACAGCTTGGCACGAAATGTACAGGAGCTGCAAAGCGCTTCGGGCAAATTGAAGACGGAAATTCGGAGCATGCAATCGCAGGTTTTGGATCTGGATGAAACCCTCATGCTGCAGGATGTCGGACTATACCAGCCTAAGTATGACCTGATGAATGCCGATGCCTACAAAGCGCGATTGCTGGAAATCCGGCAGAAGCAAAAAGAAATGGTGAAGGCAGACGGCGCCGTTACCGGAGATATCGGCTGGACAGTCAATGGAAATCGCGCGCAAGGCCGAAAAATGATCAAGGATATGCAGAAGCTTTTGCTTCGCGCTTTTAACAGCGAATGTGATTCTGTCATTGAAAAGGTCAAGTACAACAACTATGACGTATCGTGGAGGCGGATCACCGCTTCAGCCAATGCCATTACAAAACTCGGTTCAAGCATGAGCATCGCGATCACCACCGCTTATTATCAGCTGAAATGCGAGGAATTGGCGCTGGCGTTTGAATACCGTCAGAAAAAGCAGGAAGAAAAAGACGCGCAAAAAGAGCTTCGCGCGCAGATGCGTGAAGAAGCGCGCGTTGCACGCGAGATGGAAATAGAGCGGCAAAAAGCGGAAAAAGCGCTTTCGCACTATCAGAATGCCATGGCCTCCCTTAACCATCAAATCTCCATCGCAAGCGGCGAACAACTCACAGATTTAATGCAGAAAAAAGCAGAGCTGGAAAAATCGCTGCAGGATGCGGAACGCACACTCAAAGACATCGACTATCGCGAAGCAAATCACAAAGCCGGTTATGTCTATGTCATCTCGAATATCGGCTCTTTTGGCGAGAACGTCTATAAGATCGGCATGACGCGCAGGCTTGACCCAACAGAACGTGTCGACGAACTCGGCGACGCCTCGGTCCCCTTTGATTTTGATATTCACGCAATGATTTTCTCCGATGATGCGCCGGCACTTGAAGCCGCTCTTCACCGCGCGTTTGAAAACAGAAAGCTAAACATGGTGAATACGCGGCGGGAATTTTTCCGCGTGACGCTGGATGAAATCAAAGCGGTTGTCAAGGCGAACTATGACAAAACAGCCGAATTCATCGACATCGCAGATGCAGAGCAATTCCGCATCTCAGAGAAAATCCGGAATAAACTGCAATAAAGCAATATGGAAAAGAGGGTGTTACATCGTGTTTTGTAAAAACTGCGGCGCTGAAAATCCAAGCGGAACTACATTCTGCAACAGCTGTGGCGCAACACTGAGCGAAATGAAGTATTGTCAACACTGCGGCGCACAGATTGATAAGGCCTGTGTGATTTGCCCCAGATGCGGGAAACAGGTTTCATCTTTAGGCGCAGCGCCGGCCGCACCGCAGCAGCCGGTTCAGCAGGTTGTGGTCAACAATACAAATACGGTCTATGCAAATCCGTATGCGTATGGCAGGCTGAAAAACAAATGGGTCGCATTCTTTCTTTGCCTCTTTTTGGGCATCCTCGGCGCGCACAAATTTTACGAAGGCAAAGTCGGCATGGGAATTCTTTACCTCTTCACCGGCGGCTTGTTCGTAATCGGTGTAATTATCGATCTTATTTCCATTTTAGGCAAACCGAGAAATTATTACACCTGAAAACCGCCCCGGAATTGGCGTTCCGGGGCGGCATTTTTAGTTTGAAAGAACGAGATAAAAAACAGCGCTGTGCTCTTTCGAAACACAGCGCTGTTTTTGGAGCTGCTAACCAGATTCGAACTGGTGACCTCGTCCTTACCAAGGACGTGCTCTGCCTACTGAGCCATAGCAGCAAACCAAAAGGGCAAGTTATCACTCACCCTTCTGTGGCGACCCGGAACGGGCTCGAACCGTCGACCTCTAGCGTGACAGGCTAGCGTTCTAACCAACTGAACTACCGGGCCAAATGGCAGGGGCAGTAAGATTCGAACTCACGGCACGCGGTTTTGGAGACCGCTGCTCTACCAACTGAGCTATGCCCCTATCTGCCGGCCATCTCCGACCGCTCGATTATTTTACCATCCCCCGCGAAAAATGTCAAGGCTTTTTTGCAAAATATTGTGCTGATGCAAAAACGCCCGCCGCAGCTGCGGCAGGCGTCCCTTGTTTGCTTTGAAAATCAGCGGGAAAGGTTCTGCGAGATCTCGTAGAGCTTCTCGTCAAACACGCGGGGCATGTTCAGCGCTTCGGTGATGTCGAAGTCCGTGATGCGCTCGCCCTGCATGACGACGACGCGGTTGCTCTTGCCGTCGCGGAGCAGCTCGACCGCATGATAGCCCATCTGGCTGCCGACAACGCGGTCGCGGAGCGTCGGGGAGCCGCCGCGCTGCACATGGCCGAGGATCGTCGCACGGCTTTCGATGCCGGTCTCCTCCTGGATGCGCTTGCAGAGCTCTTCCGTGTGGCCGACGCCTTCGGCAACGACGACGATGAAGTGGCGCTTGCCGGTCTGCTGCGCAAACTTGATGCGCTCGATCAGGTCGCGCTCAAAGTCGATCTCCACTTCCGGCACGAGCGTCGCGATCGCGCCGACGGCAATGCCGGTGTTCAGGGCGATGTCGCCGCAGCGGCGGCCCATGACCTCGACAACGCTGCAGCGGTCATGCGACTCGGTCGTGTCGCGGATGCGGTCGATCATGTCCATCGCGGTGTTCATCGCCGTATCGTAGCCGATCGTGTATTCCGAGCTGGAAATATCGTTGTCGATGGTGCCGGGAACGCCGATGCAGGGAATGCCCGCATTCGAAAGGTCGCGCGCACCGCGGAACGAACCGTCGCCGCCGATGACGACAACGCCGTCGATGCCCATTTCACGGCAGTTGGCCGCCGCCTTCTCAACGCCCTCCGGCGTGTTGAACTCCGGGCTGCGCGCCGTGAACAGCGCCGTGCCGCCGTGCTGGATGATATTGGAAACGCTGCGCAGGTACATGCGCTCCACTTCGCCGTGCAGAAGGCCGTTGTAGCCGCGCTTAACACCGAAAACCTCCATGCCGAAAGAGATCGCGGTTCGGACAACAGCACGAACCGCAGCATTCATACCCGGCGCATCACCGCCGCTTGTCAGTACTGCGATTTTCTTTGCACACATTTTTGATTCCTCCATTTTTATATCGAAATACAAAAGACTCAGTATCCATTTGACTTTTATTATAGTATATCTTGCCGCCATAATCAAGAGGAAAAAAAGCGTTTCCGGACGGATTTTGCAATTATGCTTCCTTGAGCGCCACATTTTCCTCGCCGAGCAGGCGCTTGAGCGCCGCCACAAGCGCGTAATTGACGGCCACGCGGTACCGGGCCGGCGCGCGGACGAGCTTTTTCTCGTCGAGCGCGTAGAGGTACAGGTCCGTCACGCCGTCGAACACCTCGACATACTGCAGCGCCTTGCGGCACAGCGGGTCGTTCATCGAGGGCACGCGCAGGTACAGCCCGCGGTACGCCGTGTTGTAGCCGCGGATCTGCACGGGCGCTTTCCCGCCGCCCGCAGGCGCTGCGCTCTGGCCGTCCCGCGCGCCCTGCGCGAGCATCGCCTCGGGCGAATACGGCGCCGTGAAGTATTCGCAGACGAGCTTCGGGTCCTTTTCCTCGGTAAAGCTGATGCGGCCGTGCGCCTTGACCGCGCTGCCGGGCGTCAGCAGATCCGCGCTGCGCTCGAGCACCTTCGGGAAGACGAGCGCCTCAATCGAGCCGTAAATGTCTTCGAGCGTCACGAACGCCATGTTCGCGCCGGATTTCGTCACCTTGCGCTTGACGTCCGAGACGATGGCGAGCACGTCGACGTACTGCTCGTCGCTGTACTTGTCGGATTCCCCTGCGGCGCTCTGGGCGATCTCGTCCGTGCGGGCGACGAGGTCGCGCCGGTACACCTCCGCGTACGGCGCCATCGGGTGGCCGGAGAGGTACATGCCCGTGACCTCCTTTTCCATCGCGAGCAGCTCGGCCTGCGGGAATTCCTCCGCTTTCGGCATCTGGTAGGTGTCGGCGCGCTCCTCGCCGCCGAGGTCGAACAGGCCAATCTGGCCCTCGATGTTTTTCCGCTTGTCCGCGTCGAGGCTTTCCAGCACGGGGGTCACGGCCAGCAGCATCTCGCGGCGGTTGTTGCCGAGGCCGTCGAACGCGCCGCAGCGGATGAGGCTTTCCACCGCGCGGCGGTTCAGGTCGCGCCCCTGCATGCGCTTGCAGAAGTCGTAGAAGCTGCGGAATTTCCCGCCGCGCTCGCGCTCCAGCAGCATGCGCTGGATCACGCCGCGGCCGAGGTTCTTGATCGCGAGCAGGCCGAAGCGGATGCTGTCCTCCGAAACGGAGAAGCCGGTGTCGCTCTCGTTGACGTGCGGCGGCAGGACCGGGATGCCGATGCGCGCGCACTCCTCCATGTAGGCCGCAACCTTGCCGGAGGAGCCGAGCACGCTGGTGAGCAGCGCGGCCATGTACTCCTTCGGGTAATAGTATTTGAGGTACGCCGTGCGGTAGGCGACGACCGCGTACGCGGCGGCGTGCGATTTGTTGAACGCGTAGGAGGCGAAGCTCTTCATCTCGTCGTAGATGATCTCTGCGGTGCGCTCGTCGACGCCGCGCGCCACGCAGCCCTCGATCTCGACGGTGCCGTCGTCGCGCCTGAGGCCGTGGATGAAGTACTCGCGCTCCTCCTCCATGACCTTGTGCTTTTTCTTGCTCATCGCGCGGCGCACGATGTCCGCGCGGCCGAGCGAATAGCCCGCAAGCTCGCGGAAAATCCGCATGACCTGCTCCTGATAGATGATGCAGCCGTACGTCACGTCGAGGATTTTGGAAAGCCGTGGGTGCCGGTAGGTGATCTTCTCGGGGTGCTTGCGGTTTTCGATATACGTCGGGATGAACTTCATCGGGCCGGGACGGTACAGGGAGATGACGGCGATCAGGTCTTCGATGCTCTCCGGCTCGGACTGCATGATGACGCGCCGCATGCCGGCCGATTCGAACTGGAACACGCCTTCGGTCGCGCCGCTCGTGATCATCTCGAACACCTTCGGATCGTCCTCCGGCATGTTCTCGACGCGGAAGCCCGGCGTGTGCCGGCCGATCATCTGCTCGGCATGGTCGATGACCGAGAGGTTGCGCAGGCCGAGGAAGTCCATCTTGAGGAGGCCCAGCTCTTCGATCGCCGTCATCGTGTACTGCGTGACGACCGCGTCGTCGTTCATGCTCAGCGGCACGTAGTCGACGACCGGGCGGTCCGTGATGACGACGCCGGCCGCATGGGTCGAGGTGTGGCGCGGCATGCCTTCGATCTTCCGCGCCATGTCGATCAGCTCGCGCACCTGCTCGTCCGACTCGTACTTGTCGCGCAGCTCCGTCACGCTCTCGAGCGCGTGGTCGAGCGTCATGTTCAGCTCCATCGGGACGAGCTTTGCGACCGTGTCGCAGACGTTGTAGGGGATCGCCATCGCGCGGCCGACGTCCCGGATCGCGAGACGCGCCGCCATCGTACCGAAGGTGACGATCTGTGCGACGTGGTCGGCGCCGTACTTGTCGACGACGTACTCGATGATCTCCTGCCGGCGCTCGTCGCTGAAGTCGACGTCGAAGTCCGGCATGCTGACGCGCTCCGGGTTCAGAAAGCGCTCGAACAGCAGGTCGTAGCGCAGCGGGTCGACGCCCGTGATGCCGATGCAGTAGGCGGCGAGGCTGCCGACGCCGGAGCCTCTGCCCGGGCCGACCGGAATGCCCATGCTCTTCGCCTGCCGGATGAAGTCGTAGACGATCAGATAGTAGTTTACATAACCCATTGTATCGATCGTCGAAATCTCGTATTCAAGCCGGTCGATGATGCTCTGGTCGGGGTGCTCGCCGTAATGGCGGTACAGCCCCTCGTAGCACATGCGCCGGAAATATTCGCGGTTGTCGCTGCCGTCCGGCGTGTCGAACCGTGGCAGCTTCGTGTGGCCAAACTCGAACTCGAGGTTGCACTGGTCGGCGATGACCTGCGTGTTGTCCGCCGCCTCGGGGCAGTCCGGAAACAGCGCGCGCATTTCCTCCTCGCTCTTGAAGTAGAACTCGTCCGAGCCGAATTCGAGCACGTCCTCATCCTCGATCGTGCGGTTCGTCTGGATGCAGATCAGGATGTGGTGCATCTTCGTGTCTTCTTTTTCGATGTAGTGGCAGTCGTTCGTGACGACGAGCGGGATGCCCGTCTCGCGCGAAAGCCGGATGAGCTGCGGGTTGACATAAGCCTGATCCTGCAGGCCGTGGTCCTGCAGCTCGAGATAAAAGTTGCCCGGGCCGAAAATATCGAGATACCGCTCGGCGGCTTCCTTGGCCGCGTCGTAGGCGCCAACGGCCAGTGCGCGCGGGATCTCACCCGCAAGGCACGCCGAAAGCGCGATGAGCCCTTCGCTGTGCGCGCGCAGCAGGTCGAAATCGGCGCGGGGCTTGTTGTAGAAGCCGTCCGTCCACGCCTTCGAGACGATCGCGACGAGGTTGCGGTAGCCCACCTCATTTTTGCAGAGCAGGACGAGGTGGCGGTTCTCGTTGTCGATGCCGTGCACCTTGTCGGTCATGCCGCGCTTTGCGATATAGATCTCGCAGCCGATGATCGGCTTGATGCCGCGCGCCTTCGCGGCCTTATAGAAATCGATGACGCCGTACATGACGCCGTGGTCGGTGATCGCGACGCTCGTCTGGCCCATTTCCTTCGCCTTGTCGAGCAGCTTTTCGATGCGGCACGCGCCGTCGAGCAGGCTGTATTCCGTATGCAGATGCAGATGTGTGAATGCCATGGCAACCGCCGCCTTTCCAAAACCGCCGGGCCGCGCCGGCAGGATTTCCCCTTACTCTTCCGCCTTTTCCGCGCGCTGGGCCGCGGCCTCCGCCTCCGGCGTGCCGAGCGTCTCGGCAAACTCGAGGATGCGGCGCAGCCGGTGGTTGACGCCGGAGCGGCTGATCGAAAGCCGCCCGCTCATCTCGCGCAGCGACATCTCCGGGTTGTGCAGCCGAAGCAGCGCCGCTTCGCGCAGGTCCTCGGGCAGCGCGTCCAGCCCGACCTTGTCGCTGATCAGCGCGATGGCCGCGATCTGCCGCGAGGCGGCGGAGTACGTCTTGTCGAGGTTCGCTGTCTCGCAGTTTGAAACGCGGTTTAAATTGTTGTACGTTTCCTTGTACATTTTGATCTGCATCAGCTCCATCGCGGAATTGACCGCGCCGATCAGCGTGAGGAAATCCTCGATCGCGCTGCTCTCCTTGATGTAGACCATATAGCCGTTTTTGCGCCGGGTGACCGCTGGCGCAAGCTGCGCCGCCGGCACGCACTGCAGCAGCGCCGCGAGGTCCTCGGCGAGATGCAGGTGCGGCGTGGAAAACTCCAGGTGATACTCCTTGTGCGGGTCGGTCACCGTGCCGCAGACGAGGAACACGCCGCGCAGAAACGACGCGACGCAGCAGTCCTTTTTGAAGTTTTCCTCGCGGATGCGCAGGCTGACCTCGCGGCCCGTGTGGCCGAACGAGGCGATCATCCGCATGCGCGCCTCCGCGTCGGGAATCGAGATCGAAAACGCGCCCGCGCCGCGGCGGCGCTGCTGCGTGCGCACCTCCGCGTACACGTGCGCCGAAACGGCCGCAGCCTCCGCAAGCCGGTGCGCAACGGCCGCGTTTTCACAGATCATGCGCGCTTCCCGCAGGGAAAAGCACTTTGAAAAAAGCAGAAGGCCGTAGCATTCTGCTTTCAGACAGCATGACCGCCTGTTTTCTATTTTGCAAAGCTCCGCCTTGCAGTCCGATGCAAAGGACATGGCGCCCCTTCCCTTCCGCTTTTTCCAAACTTTATTTCAACACTTTATAAACGTATAAACGCGCTCAGCTCTTTGCGATGTCGCGGTGCGTCACGCTCGCGCGGATGCCCTTTTCGACGAGGTGGTCGTACATATACTGCGCCAGCGCCACCGAGCGGTGGTGGCCGCCCGTGCAGCCGACCGAGATGACGAGCTGGCTCTTGCCCTCGCGGATGTAGAGCGGCAGCATGTAGTCGATCATGTCGGTGAACCGGCTCTTGAAGCCCTCGGTCTCCTTCGACTGCATCACGTAGTCGCGCACCGGGGCGTCCAGCCCGGTCTGGTGGCGCAGCTCCTCGATGTAGAACGGGTTCGGCAGGCACCGCACGTCGAACACGAGGTCCGACTCGAGCGGCAGGCCGTATTTAAAACCGAAGCTGACGCAGTGCACCGCGATGGCGTCGCTGTCGTTCTTCAGGAACAGGCTGGAAATGCGCGCCTTGAGACGCGCCGCCGGGTAGTTCGTCGTGTCGATCACGTAATCCGAGATCTCGCGCACAGGGCGCAGCATGTCGCGCTCCAGCCGCACGGCCTGCTCGAGCGAGCCCTGCATCGTCTCGGCCAGCGGATGCTTGCGGCGCGTCTCCTGAAAGCGGTTGACGAGCACCGCGTCCGAAGCGTCGAGGAACAGGATCTTATACGGCCTGTTCTGCGCCTTCAGCGTCTCGAGCGCCTTGAAAAACGACTTGAACAGCTCTCCGCCGCGCGTGTCCGTCACAACGGCGATGCGCCGCTGGATGCCCTCGGACTTGTCGCAGAGGTCGTAAAAAACCGGGATCAGGGCCGGCGGCAGGTTGTCGACGCAGTAAAAGCCGATGTCCTCCATCGCGTGCATCGCGCGCGTTTTGCCGGCGCCGGAAAGCCCCGTCACAATTACAAATTCCATTTTCCGTTCCCTTTCCTTTCCGCAGCCTGTGCGCCGCGGCTTACAAACGCACGCGCCGGATCTCCGGCTCGAGCTGCACGCCGGTCTCACGCAGGACCGTTTCCTGAATGTGTTCGATCAGCTTTTCGACGTCCGCGCAGGTCGCCCCGCCGCGGTTCACGATAAAGCCCGCGTGCTTTTCGCTGACGCACGCGCCGCCGACCGCGCAGCCCTTGAGGCCGCAGCTCTCGATCAGCGAGCCTGCAAAGTGCCCCGCGGGGCGCTTGAAAACGCTGCCGGCGCTCGGCAGCTCCACGGGCTGCTTCGACTTGCGGCGCTGCATGAGATCGTCCATCTTCGCGGTGATCTCGGCTTCCGCGCCGCTTTCAAGCTGCAGCTCGGCCTTTGTGATCACGCGCTTCGTGTTCGTAAACGCGCTCGTGCGGTACCCGAAGCAAAGCGCCTCGCCCGCAAGCGAGGCCGGGGTGCCGTCCGGCTCGAGGAACCAGACGCGCGACACGACCTGCTTCATTTCGCCGCCGTAAGCGCCCGCGTTCATGTAGAGCGCGCCGCCGAGCGAGCCGGGGATGCCCCAGGCGAATTCCAGCCCGGTCAGCGCATTGCTGCGCGCAAAGGCGCAGATCGACGCGAGCGACGCGCCGCTGCCGCACAGCAGCCGGCCGCTGCCGGTCAGCTCCACGGCCTTGAAGCTGCCCTCGAGCGCGAGCACCGCGCCGCGCAGCCCTTCGTCGGGCACAAGCAGATTCGAGCCGTTGCCGAGCACAAAATACGGCACCGCCGCCTCGCGCAGCGCGCGGAGCGCCGCGGACAGCGCCGCGGCATCCGCAATGCGCAGGAACCGGTCCGCCGGGCCGCCGATCTTGAAGCTCGTGTGCGCGGCCATGCTTTCCTCTTTTGTAAACGGAACGCCCGCCCGCGTCAGGGCGGCGTCCAAAACGGCATAATCAGGCATTCTCCATACTCCTTAAAATCGCATCCGCATTTTTCCTGTTGCGCAGGATATTCGTGTGCCGCCGCAGATAATCGAGCAGGCGACCCTTGTCGGCGTTGAGGATCAGTTCTTCGGGGAATTCGATCTCCGCGAGCATTTCAAGCGCCGCCGCATGGTCCTTCACGCTCGTCTCAAAGTGCGCGTCGGAGCTGACGATGATCGGCACGCCGTGCTTTTTGCAGCAGAGCGCGATCTCCCGGCAGTTCGGGATGTTCGCCGGGCGCGCCTCGAACGAGTGCGAATTGATCTCGACGAGCTTGTGGCAGCGGCCGAACTCCGGGATCACCGTCTCGTAATCGTAGCGGTACTCGGGGCTGCCGCTGTGGCCGATGACGTGGACATCCGGGTCGTGCGCGACGTTCATCCAAAGCTGCGTGCACTTTTCGACCGTCGGGTTCTTAAGGCCCTTGAGCCCGATGTTGTGGATCGACGCGACGACCCAGTCCACGCGCCGGCGCTCCTCATCAATGATGTCGAGCGCGCCCGAGAAGTCGAGCACGTTCGCCTCCATGCCCGCGAGCAGCAGCACGCCCTTGTACAGGAGCGGCAGCTCGCGCATGGCGGTGAAAAACCACGGGCCGGGCGCGCCGGGCATCGTCCGCGCATGGTCGGTCAGCGCCAGCGCAAGGAGGCCCTTCTCGTGCGCCGAAACCGCCATTTCCTGCACGGTGCTGTAGGCGTGCGTGGAGGCCAGTGTATGCGTATGCAGATCTGCAATAATATTGTACATAAAAGCGATTCCTTTGAAATTCAAATATCCAGCTCGCGCTTGATCTCCTCGTGCGGCATCATCGAGGCGTCCATGCCGAGCGCCGAGAGCAGCTCGTGCGCGGCGTTGTAGCCCATCTTCTTCTGGCGGTTGTTCATCGCCGCGACCTCGATGATGATCGCGAGATTTCGGCCGGGCTTGACCGGGATCGTCATCACCGGCACGCGGATGCCGAGGATCTCGGCGTATTCGCTGTCGATGCCCATGCGGTCGTAGACCTTCGTCGCATCCCAGATCTCGAGATTGATGCACATGTCGATCTTTTCGGAGAGCTTGACGGCGCCCATACCGAAGATGCGGCGGGCATTGATGATGCCGATGCCGCGCAGCTCGATGAAGTGGCGGATGTTCTCCGGCGACTGGCCGACGAGCGATTTGCTCGAGACGCGGCGGATCTCCACGGCGTCGTCCGCAATCAGCCGGTGGCCGCGCTTGATCAGCTCGATCGCCGTCTCGCTCTTGCCGACGCCGCTGTCGCCGACGAGCAGGATGCCCTCGCCGTAGACCTCGACGAGCACGCCGTGGCGCGTGATGCGCGGCGCAAGCTCAACGTTCAGATACGCGACGAGGGAAGCCACGATGTTGGATGTGGATTCCGTCGTGCGCAGCAGCGGCACGCCGTAGCGGACCGCCAGCGCGTGCATTTCCTCGCTCGGCTCGATGCCGCGGGCAAAAATGACGGCCGGCGGCTGCTGGGAAAAGTAGCTTTCGAGCGCAATGCTGCGCTTGTCGGTGCGCCAGCTCTGCACCATCGCCGTCTCCGCACGGCCGATGACCGCAATGCGCTTGGGGTCGAAATATTCGAGATAGCCGCTCAGCTCCATGCCCGGCCGCACGACGTCGCGCGACTGGATCAGGATATCGTCTGCGCTTTTCGGCAGATAGGTGGCCTCAAGCTGCAGCTCGTGAATGATCTTCGAAAGCGGCAGTGTGTAAATCTCCGGCATAACAGCAACCATCCTTTCAGGGGACGAAATTCATTTTGCATTTTCCAGCGCCCGGCCCTTTCATCGCGCCGCCCAATATACCGCGGCGGCCGCGCGCCGGCGCGGGCCTATTGCTATTATTATAACGGATCGCACGGTAAAAATCAACCGAATGTCCGCGCTTTCTGCGCGCCGCATAC
>NHCFC00100__coassemble_1845_pt1 | contig 14530 bp, 10 predicted proteins | sample NHCFC00100__metabat2_high_PE_026 | metagenome-assembled genome bin NHCFC00100 | reverse complement strand
CCGGACCCGCGCCTGAGAGACCTCCATCTGTTTCCGCGTCTGGGCATTGGTCCTGTTCTGCGCATCTGCCTGGTCACGGAGTTCGGCAATGCGGTCTTCCGTCCACACAACCGCGTCGGCTGCATGGACCAAATCGCTGTAGCTGACCCCCAGTGAGCTCAGCAACAGCTGATAAGATTCTGCGGCGTCCAGCGCCTCCTCATAGGCCTCCTCTGTCCGCATGTAGGGAAGTCCGCAGCTTAGTTCACGGCTCTGCTGTTCGATGCGGGCAGCGGCCTGCTTAGCTGACCGCTCCTGATCCATGCACCGCTCTTTTTGGGCTTCCGCTTCAGACAATCCCTCCTGCGCCTGTGCCAGCATTTCCAGCGCGTGGTCCATATCCACCGCCACAGGCAGCTGTTTCCGCTCCTCCTTCAGCCTCGCCAGGCGGCGCTCCAGCGCTTCCACTTCGGCTCTTTTCTCCCGTACTAGCGCCTCAGCCCGCTCCAAACGCTCCTCACACTCCCGGAGCTGGCGCTCCCGGTTGGCGCGGCGTGCCGCGGCTCCAACAAAACCGGCAGGCCCTTCCGCACAGCTGTATCCATGGACGGTACCGCAGCGGAATCTCCCATCCGGCAGCAGGGCGGTCCCCGCCCGCAGATCGGACCGAGAGATACCGCGCAGGCAGGCAAGGACAGTTTCCCGGAAGCGCGGATCCCCATCCGGGAACAGACTGGTAACGGGATCGCCTACCGGCGGTTCCGGAGACAGAAAACGGTCCGGATATTCTTGGAGCAGTTCTCGAATCTCCTCCAGGTGTTCCTGCGGAACCACCAGCGCGTCCAAGATCCCGGCGTCGGCAAGCTGCGCTTCCAGGAGATCCCGCTCCTGCTGTCCCAGTTCCGGCGCAAAGTCTACGACCTCATAGAATGCCGCATGCGGGATACCCCGCATCACCAGCTGAATGCGAGTCGCTTGGATCTGATCCCTGCGGGGCGGTACGGGTTCCGGCAGCTTCCGAAGCCGCGTCAAGTCTCTCTGTACCTCGTCCCGTGCTTGACACAGGTTCTTTAGTTCTAGGTCTCCCCTGTTTTTTTCATCCTGAAGCTGGCTGAGCCGGTCTAGATAACAGGAGCTGATCAAGTGGTTGACCGCTGTCCAGTCTGCGGGGGAGCGGTACTGCGCAAGCATCCTTTTTAAGCGCATCATGTCTTCCTGGGGAAAACGGAGCTCCTGATTGCTCTCCTGCCGGCGCGAGAACGCTTCCAGAAGCTGATCCCGCTCCTGTTGTTCCTGCTGCTGCGCGTCGCGCAGCGCGCCCTTTGCCTGGACTTCCGCCGTATATGCCAGATCCAACGCCTGGCAGGCGGCGTCATATGTATCTTTGGCCTGGGACAGCTCCCGAAAACACGTCAGCATTTGTCCGATCTGCTTTTTCCTCTGCAGGAGGGCAGCGGACAGGGTCCGGCTGTCGGCCTTTGGGTCCTTTACCCGCAGTGCCTGTACATATTGATCGTGCTCCTCTCCCAACGACAGGAGCTCATTCTGCTCGTTGAGATCTCGGATCCCATCGTCCACCTGGTCCCGTGCATCGGACATCCGGCGCTCCTTCTGCCGCAAGTCCACCTCATTTCGGGAAATGCTGTGCTGGAGGTTCTCTATCTGACGCTCTCCCTCGGCCAGTTGTTCTGCAAACTGCCGACAGACAGCCTCTTCCTCCTCCATCCGTCTCCGCTGGGCCTCCAGATCGTCTTCGCCCAGGGCCGCATACTGGGCCTTCGCTTGCCGGAACCGGGATTCTGCGTCTTCCTGCTTCTGGATCTGGTCACGAAGCTCCTGTTCCAGTTTTTCCATCTCCATTTTTGCATCCTGAAGCTGGTTTTGAAACTGCAGCGTTCTGACATGCGCTTTCAGGTAGGCCCGACCCTTCATGCCCAGGATATACTGATTATAGCGGCTGTACTCATTGCGGATGATCGCAGCATCCCGCATGGCCGCCTGAAAATCCCGAAGTGTGTCCTCCAGAGCATCCATGCGCTCCATGGTACTGACCATAGCAGATAGGTCCTCATCTGTCAGCACCTGAAGCGATTCGTTCAAGATTTTCTTCACTTCAGAGGGACGGAAAGCCTCTTTGGACAGCTTTGGCGTGCGCACCTTGATGAGAAGCTGGATCAGCTGCTCATATTGGCGGATATCCCGGAACTGAAACACCCGGTCATTGACCAGCTGCTTGTAGACGCCGGGCGCTTCTGCCCAGTTGTTTTCATCGCCAATCAGATTGCGGAGCTTCTGCTTGCTCAAGGGAAGCATCTGGCCCCCGATTTTTTCGTAGAGCGAAACGCCGCCTGTCCCAATGCGGCGCCCATCACACAGGCAGAATCCCCAGAAATCGATCCCTTTCCCCTTCTGCGCCCGCATCCCAACGCCGATGGTGAGATATTCTTCTGTATCGGCTTTTTTGAACTCCAAATAGAGGTAGCCGGTGGATTCTTCCCGCTCCCCGTCTCCCAGGAGATAGAACTCCATTTTACGGTCTCTGGAGCCAAAGGGATCCAGGCGTTCCGGGCTTTTATTGCCATCCAGGAGGAATGGGATAAAACTCTGGGTCGTGATGGACTTTCCGGAGGCGTTATCGCCGCGCAGCAGGATATGTCCATCCTTGATTTGGAATTCCTCGTGGTCATACAGCCAAAAATTCACAAATCCCAGTTTATGCATCTTCCAACGTTTCATCCCCATCCTCCTCTCCAGGCCCACCCTGATACCGGGCGGGATAATGTCCTGTCCATTTTCCCACAGCGGGGCACAGCACAACACCTTCATCCCGCTCCTCCAGAAGCATCCAGCCCGCCATGTAGTCGGTTAGCTCCTGGGCCAGCTTTTCCAGCGGAAGTTCCCGCAGGCGGCGGCCCCACCCGTCTCCATACTGCCCGCGGCATTGGACAAGTTCGCGCTGAAACTCCCGCCTGGTCAGGAAAACGGTATCATTTTCCTCGCGGGGATAGACGCCCGCCGTGATCTGATCCCGTAACTGCGCGCACAGCAGCAGCGCCGCGTCCGGAATGGCCGCATCACGCGGATGGACCAGTCCAAATCGGTTTCCCTCATCCAGCACAAAAAACGCGCCGTTTTTGTGGATCTGAAGTTCTCCGCCCAGTGCTTCTCCCAGATACCGGTTCAGCCATGCGCGCTGGTTTTTCACATAGTCATAATCACTGCGGTTTTCTTCGGACCAATAGAGCGCCGGCGCCAGCGTTAACTGTCGGTATACACGCTGAATCCGCTGACGTCCGCGTTCCGCTTCCTCTCCCTCCCACGAGAAGGCCTCGAAATCCTCAATGGATCTGCACTTCATGATATCACGGCCAAAATGGACGATAAAGTAACGGGATAATCCCGTGTTTTCATAGAGGACCTCCTGTGTCTGATCATTTCCAAAGCCCTCGCTGACACCATCATAGGCCAAAAGCATCCCGGTTCGCTGAGCATATTGGAGCACTCGCACCAGGGCCTTTCTATGGGGGAAACGTGTCCAATCCACCGGCTGTACCCCCGCAAGGATCGCTTCCAACGCTTCGGTCAAAGTGGAAAGCAGGAACTGCTCTCCATCATCCAGATCAGACAAGAAAAGCAGCATCCCGCACAACAGGCAGTAATCCAGCTTTTCCTGAAATTCCTGTATCCCCATCCAGGCCATCGCCTTCGGCGGCACCTTTTCCAGTTTTATCACCGATTCATTGACGATCAGATTCCAGCCTAGCTGTTCGTTCACAAGGCGGCGGTAGCTGGGCAGCGCCCGCTTGACCGAAAAATACAATTCCTTGTGATCCGCGCGTGTGACCCAGAACCGGTCCAGCAAATGCCGAAACTCATACATACCTATTTCCCTCAAACACCAGCACACAGTCCGGCATGGTCAGTGTGCCGTCTGTACAGATCAGGTCACATGTGCCCCTCGTGCGCTTTTGCAGCGAAAAACGCTGTCCGTACTGCGTGTGCGCGCAACCATCCGGCGCGAGATTCGCCATAGCCACCCAAGAGAGAAATACCGTCCGCACTTCAGGCGGGACAGGATCGGACAAGGCAGAAAAGTCCAACCTTCCATCCTGAATATACCCCATAACCTTTTCCCGGAGTTGACGCTCTTCCTCCAGGATCTTTTGCCGCTGTGCCGCCTTTTCCGCGCTTTTATCCGCGAATCCGCTGCGGTCCATGCGGGGCTTATAGGTCCGCACTCTTGGCAGCAAGGCGTAGTCCATTGGCGGTTCTTCATAGGTGCTCAAGTCGATACGCTCTGTCTCGCGCTCTGCGTTTACGGCAAAGTGCCTGCACTGCTGCGCGCCGAACACCAAAGCCGAAAGCCTGTGTGCGTCCTCGATGGATGCGGCACCCGCAAACAGCGTCATCAGATGGCGCAGCTCCGCTTTATTGCTGACACCCATGTTCTGCATTTGGACTAGGATCGCTGCATTTTGAACCACTCTGCGGATCACTTCATTCGTGACATCCATGACCTGTCTGGCTGTAGAATCTTTTCCGGTGAACCAGCCCATCAGCGACTGCCATACGCCCTGCTCCTTCTGCCAGAGTTCTTCCTGCCAGAGAGGGGTCTGCTCAGAGTGCGGGCGGGGGATTTCCAGCGCGCTTTGATGGACGAGCGCGAGAATGCGGCTGACCTGACCCTCTGTAAACGATTCCAGCAGCGCACCGATCTGCGCCGCACTGCTTTGAAGGTCCTGGATAAAATCCTCCAGGTAACGGATCAGATGCTGCTTATAGGCAATGAACTCCGCCGATTTCATCTGTTTTTCCGCGTTAGGACCGTAAAATTCCCGCAGATAATCCTGATGATTCTGGCGAAGACGGCGAAAATCCTCCTGCAGCTCCTGCCACCATTCCCCGATCTCTTTCAGGGACATTCCTTCCAGATGTTCAGCCGTATGCAGAGCCGCCTGAAGGCGGCGGAACGCGCTGGAGGAAAGGCCTGTCGTCCGCGTATACAAGTTTTCCAACGTGATCGTCATACGTTCCACTTCCAACGCAGCTTCCGTCATCATGTACTGAAACTGTCGGTTTTTAAAATCCGCGATCGTGTATGCCTTATGGGGGTCCTGAAGTGGAGTCAGGTTTTTCCATTTAACCAGTTGGTCCAGATCGGATATGAGCTGCTCCGCAGTATATTCGACGAAAAGTGGATCTTTGCGCAGCAGGGTCAACATGGTGTCCTTATCCAGCTGATAGTGCATTTTTTGATATTCAAGATAGAATATACGCATGATGGCCCGGTAGGAAATGTAACTCTCCGCGGACAAATATCTTGTCTGCGGGATACTCTCCAACAAATCTGCCTGCAATGCCATCTGCATCCCCCCATCGTGATACTCATCATGTGAAACGACGCTTATCATAAATGTCAAATATAGTATAATATATGGCTCGCCTGCATTTCGCAATCGTGATCGCTCCTAAATGGTATCCCGCATGAAGAAAACCTGCAGCAACACGGCGATGTCCAACCAGCATCTGCGTCTACCTCACCAAAGCACTTTCCCTTGATATGTGTTCAATTTTAAGGGGAATACTTGAAAACTGAGGAAATCATTTTAATCTGTAATAGCAAATGTTCTTTCCGGCACCCTCCCGTTTCAGTTCGCCGGATGCCACCAATTTCCGCAGCGCCCCTTCAATGGAGCTGATGCTGAGCGAAGGGCACAATTCTCGAATGTCCTGCTTCGTAAACCGGCCGATCTTCTCCATGGTCGCTCGGCGTACAGTCTCCAGGGCAGGGAGCTTGGTCTCTACCAGAGCAAAGCGAGCTTCAAAATCCTTGTAGGCGGAAAGAATGGTCCCCAGCAGATACTTGATGAACGGAACCACATCTTCGGTGCCTTCGTGCCACCCGATCTGCGCCTGGCCCAGGACATCATAATAGAGATCCTTATTTTTTGCGATTTTGGCCTCCAGCGAGATATATTTGCCCACATAAAACCCGCTGCGGTAGAGCAGCAGCGTGGTCAGCAGACGGCTCATTCTGCCGTTTCCGTCGTTGAAAGGGTGAATACAGAGAAAGTCGTGGATGAACACAGGAATGACAATCAGCGGCTCCACTTCCATGTTCCCAATGACCCGGTTGTACTCCTCGCAGATCCTGTCCAGGGCTTCCGGCGTTTCATAGGGAGCCAGTGGCGTAAACAAGGTCTCCACATGGCCGTCGGGATAGGTGGCGCTGATGTAGTTCTGCACGCTTTTTGTCCTGCCCGCCATGGGGTTGTTCATGTGGCTGTAGAGGATTTTGTGGAGCTGCAGGATGTAGTTTTGTGTAATAGAGATGGCATCGAAGTTCTCGTGGATGAGATTCAGCACATCTCGGTAACCTGCGATCTCCTGCTCGTCCCGGTTTCTCGGCGTCGTTTTCTCCTCCACAAGCTGTCGGATACGGGTGTTTGTGGTCACGATGCCCTCAATGGCATTGGATGCCTCGGTGCTCTGCACCTTTGCGATCTCCACCAGTTTCTCCAATTCCTCTGGCCGCTGTTTCAGGTACAGTTCCTGCTTTCCGGCCTCTTTATAGATCGCCGCGACCAGACCCAGGATTTCCGAGTCCCACTTCTGCTTACGGATCGCAGAGTAATTGAATGTACGCATACCCTTACGCCCCCTTTTATTCCCTCAAATTTTACCATAAAATAATGGAAAATTCAACTTTTGGAGAAAACTCACCCATATCATTATATTATATTAATTTTCAGAGATATCATACATCTATTAACAGCACCCTCTTCTTCCTCATATTCATCGCTGTTTTAATATAATTTTGCGCCTGCCGGGATGCGGTCGTCCACCATCAGCAGGTTCAGGCCTTCGCGGCCGTTTTCCTCGTGGACTGCGGAGATCAGCATGCCTTCGGAATCGATGCCCATCATCTTTCTGGGCGGCAGGTTCACGATCGCGATCGCGGTCTTGCCGACCAGCTCTTCCGGCTCGTAATACTCGTGGATGCCGCTCAGGATCGTGCGTCTGCGCGCCGTTCCGTCGTTCAGGACGAACTTCAGCAGCTTCTTGCTCTTCGGCACCGCTTCGCACGCTTCGATCTTGACCGCGCGGAAATCGGATTTCGAGAAGGTCTCAAAGTCCACCATCTCCTCAAACAGCGGCTCGATCTTCACATTCGAGAAGTCGATCTTCTCCGCGGGCTTCGTCTCCGCCTTTTCGGCCGGCTGCGTCGCTTCCGCTCTGCCCGCCGCTTCGCCGCCGAGCGGCTTCATCGTGGGGAACAACAGCACGTCGCGGATCGAGGCGGAATCCGTCAGCAGCATGACGAGACGGTCGACGCCGAAGCCGAGGCCGCCCGTCGGCGGCAGGCCGTATTCCAGCGCCGTGATGTAGTCGTAGTCGACCTGCGCCCTGCAGCTCGGGTCGAGCGCGCGGCGCTCCGCCACCTGCCGCTCGAAGCGGGCCTTCTGGTCGATCGGGTCGTTCAGCTCGGAGAACGCGTTGCCGAACTCCATCGCGTTGATGAAGTACTCGAAGCGCTCCGTAAAGGCGGGGTCGTCCACCTTGCGCTTGGCAAGCGGGCTGTTCTCCACCGGGTAATCGTAGATGAACGTCGGCTGGATCAGGTTCTCTTCGACGAACGCGTCGAAGAACTCGGCGAGGATCGCGCCCTTCGTCGGGATCTCCGGCAGCGCGACGTTGTGCGCCTTCGCCGCTTCGACCGCCTCTTCGTCGGATGCGATCGCCGCGAAGTCGACGCCGCTGTACTTCTTGACGGCCTCGACCATCGTCATGCGCTCCCAGTGGCTCAGGTCGATCTCCTTGCCCTGGTAGGTGATCTGCAGCGTGCCGCAGACGTTCTGCGCCACGGTCTTCATCATTTCCTCGACGAGGTCCATCATGCCGTGGTAGTCCGTGTACGCCTGGTACAGCTCGATCGTCGTGAATTCGGGGTTGTGCTTCGTGTCCATGCCCTCGTTGCGGAAGATACGGCCCACCTCGTAGACGCGGTCCATGCCGCCGACGATGAGGCGCTTCAGGTACAGCTCCGTTTCGATGCGCAGGACCATGTCCATATCCAACGTGTTGTGGTGCGTCAGGAACGGGCGCGCCGCCGCGCCGATCTCAAACGGCGTGAGGATCGGCGTGTCGACCTCGAGGAAGCCCTTGCCGTCCAGGTAGCTGCGCAGCTCGCGCAGGATCTGGCTGCGCTTTTTGAAGGTGTCCTTCACCTCGGGGTTGACGATCAGGTCCACGTAGCGCTGGCGGTAGCGCATGTCCGTATTCGTCAGGCCGTGGTACTTCTCAGGCAGCACCTGCAGGCTCTTCGAAAGCAGCGTGACCGACACGGCCTTCACGGAGATCTCGCCGGTCTTCGTGCGGAACACCTCGCCGCGGACGCCGACGATGTCGCCGATGTCGTACTTCTTGAACGCCTTGTACGGCTCTTCGCCGACCATATCGCGCGCGACATAGCACTGGATGCTGCCGCCGAAATCCTGCACGTTGCAGAACGAGGCCTTGCCCATGATGCGCTTGGCCATCATGCGGCCGGCAATCGAGACCTCCTGCCCTTCGAGCGCGTCGAAGTCGGCTTTGATCGCGTCGCTGTGGTGCGTAACGTCGTATTTTGTAATCGTAAACGGGTCGTTGCCGTCCTGCACGAGCTGCGCGAGCTTTTCGCGGCGCAGGCGCAGAATCTCGTTGATTTCCTCCTGCGACTGCTGCGCAGGCACTTCGGGCATGTTCTTCTCTGCCATTTGCTCTTTTCCTTTCATTTCCTGGATAAAAAAGGGCGGACGGAGCCGCTCCGACCGCCCTGAGTTGATTAAGATACGGAGAGGATCGTATAGACCACGATGCCGCCGGGCGTTTCAACCTCGACGCTGTCGCCGAGCTTCGCGCCGACCAGCGCCTTGCCTACAGCGGATTCATCGGAAATCTTGCCGAGCCGCGGATTCGCCTCATTCGAACCGACGATGCTGAATTCACGCGTCGCTTCCGAACCGTCGGCGCGCTTGAACGAAACCGAGACATTCGAGCCGATGTGCACCTTGTCCGCATCCTGCTCGGTTTTCTCGATGACCTTCGCGTTGTTGAGCATAACCTCGAGGTCTGCAATGCGGGCTTCCAGAATCGCCTGGTCGTTTTTCGCTTCATCATATTCGCTGTTTTCGGAAAGGTCGCCGAAGGAGAGCGCCACCTTGATTTTTTCCGCCACTTCCTTGCGGCGGACGACCTTCAGGTAATCGAGTTCTTTTTCGAGCGCCTCACGGCCTTCTTCCGTGACATAATATGCCTTTTCTGCCATTCTATAGCAACCACCTTTATCTGATATTCTGTAAAGCGGGTTTTTCTCACCAATGCATTCTATTATAGTGATTCCGCGCGGAAATGTCAATGTTTTTTCGGCTTTGCGCCGCGGTTTTCGGGCAAAAAACGGGGCGCGCCGCGCCGCCCTGCGTCCGGCCGGAAAACGGCGCGGAAAAACCGGATTTTTTGCGCGCGGGAATTGTATTTCAGCGAAAACTGTGCTACAATTTTCCCGTATTGTATTGTATCTCCTTTCGGAGAATAATAACAAGGAGGAAAACTGAATATGAAATCGAAGTTCAACGTAAAGCAGCTCACCCTGCTGGCCATGCTGGTCGCGGTGCTGCTGCTGATGGCCTTCACGCCGCTCGGGTACCTCAACATCGGGCTGCTGGCAATCACGTTCAACGTCATTCCCGTCGCCATCGGCGCGATCGCGCTCGGACCTGCAGGTGGTCTCATCGCAGGATCCGTTTTCGGGCTGACCAGCTTTCTGCAGTGCATCGGCATCGGCGGCCTGAGTCTGCTCGGCTCGACGCTGTTCAGCATCAACCCGTTTTTCACGATCGTGCTGTGCTTTGTCCCCCGCATGCTGGACGGCTTCCTGCTCGGCTATATTTTCCGCATCGTCGGCCGCTTTAACCGCACCGCCGCCTGCTTTGTGACGGGCTTCTTCGCGGCGTTTCTGAACACGGCGTTCTACATGAGCGCGCTCGTGCTGCTCTTCGGCCGGACGGAGTACATGCAGGGCCTCATAAACGGCCGGAACATTCTGGTTTTCATCTGCGCCTTTGTCGGCCCCAACGCCATTTGCGAAATGCTCTCTTCAACGATCATCACGGGCGCGGTGGGCACGGTGCTGTGCAAGGCAAGGCTTGTGCCCGAAGCGCCGAAATCTGCAAAAAATTCCGAAAAATAAGGAAGATCAAACATTATGGTTCTCGCCATTGATATTGGAAATACGAATATTGTGCTCGGCTGCTGCCGCGGCGAGGAGGTCCTCTTCCGCGAGCGCGTCTCGACGGTCCACACCTCCACCGTTCTGGAGTACGCAGCGATCCTGCGCACCGCGTTCGAGATGAACCGCATCGACCCCGCCGACATCCACGGCGCGATCATTTCGTCCGTCGTGCCACCCGTGACCGGCACGATGAAGGCCGCCGTTCAGAAATACCTGCACGTCGCGCCGCTCGTCGTCGGCCCCGGCATCAAGACCGGCCTGCGCATCCAGATCGACAACCCCGCCCAGCTCGGCAGCGACCTCGTCGTCGACGCCGTGGCGGGCATACACAACTACCCCCTGCCGCAGATCATCATCGATATGGGCACGGCGACGACGGTCTCCGTCATCGACCGCGAGGGCAACTACCGCGGCGGCATGATCCTGCCGGGCGTCGTCGTCTCCAGCGACTCGCTCATCAGCCGCACCGCGCAGCTGCAGAAGGTCGCGTTCGAGGTGCCGAAGAACCTGATCGGCCGCAATACGATCGACTGCATGAAGAGCGGCATCCTGTACGGGAACGCCGGCGCGCTCGACGGCCTGATCGACCGCATCAATGCGGAGCTCGACGAGCCGTGCACGGTCATCGCGACCGGCGGCCTCGCCGGTGTGATCACGCCGCTCTGCCGCAATAAGATTCTGCTGGACGACGACCTGCTGCTCAAGGGGCTCCTGCTCCTCTACAACAAAAACACGCCTACGGATTAAGGCAATACAATACACAGGGCCGGCGCAAAAAACGCCGGCCCTTTTTTATGTCCACAGAAGCCGCGTTCTCAATTGTCCCCTCCAAATCTCACGCCTCGTCCTTGCGGTGCGCCGCCTTCCACGCTTCAATCTGCCGCAGGCGCTCCCGGACGCGGGCCTCGCTGCCCTCGCCGGTCGGCCTGTAGTACTTTCTGTCCTTCAGCGAATCCGGCAGGCACTGCATGGCCGTCAGCTTGTCCGCCGTGTTGTGGGCGTATTCGTAGCCCTCGCCGTAGTGCAGCTCCTGCATGAGCTTCGTCGGCGCGTTCCGGATGATCAGCGGCACCGGCTCGGCCAGCATCTTCTCGGCGTCGCGCTTTGCGCTCTCGTACGCCGTGTACAGCGCGTTCGATTTCGGCGCCATCGAGAGGTAGACGACCGCGTGCGTCAGGTTGACCGAGCACTCCGGCATGCCGATGAAATGGCTCGCCTGATAGGCCGCGACGGCGATCTCCAGCGCGCGGCTGTCGGCCATGCCGACGTCCTCGCTCGCGAAGCGGATCAGCCTGCGTGCCACGTAGAGCGGGTCCTCGCCGGCCTCCAGCATGCGCGCGAGCCAGTACACGGCGGCGTCCGGATCGCTGTTGCGCATCGACTTGTGCAGCGCGGAAATGATGTTGTAGTGCTCCTCGCCCTTCTTGTCGTAAAGCAGCGATTTTTTGTTGATGCACTGCTCGAGCGTCTCCATCGTCACGGTTGTTACGTCCCCCTCGCGCCGCCCGTTGAGCACGACCATTTCGAGCGTGCCGAGCGCCGTGCGGGCGTCGCCGTTCGCAAACGCGGCGATCATGCCGAGCATCTCGTCCGTGATCCGCACCGTCTGGCCGCCGAAGCCGCGCGGGTCCGTCAGCGTCCGGCGCAGAAGCGCGGTGAGCTCCGCCTCGGTGAGCGCCTGCAGGACGAACACCTTGCAGCGGGACAACAGCGCGGCGTTGACCTCGAACGACGGGTTTTCCGTCGTCGCGCCGATCAAAACGATGCTGCCCTTCTCCACAAACGGCAGGAAGGCGTCCTGCTGCGCTTTGTTGAAGCGGTGGATCTCGTCGATGAACAACAGTGTGCGCTCGCCGAGGATGGCGTTGCGGTCCGCTTCGTTCATCACCTCGCGGATCTCCTTGATGCCGCTCGTGACCGCGCTGAAATTGATGAAATTCGCCTGCGTGCGTCCGGCGATGATCCGCGCAAGCGTCGTCTTGCCGACGCCCGGCGGCCCCCAGAAGATCATCGAGCTGACGCGGTCCTCCTCGATGAGCTGGCGCAGCACCTTGCCCTCGCCCAGCAGATGCGTCTGCCCCACGAATTCATCGAGCGTCCGCGGGCGCATCCGCGTCGCGAGCGGCACGTCCTGCTGGGGCTTTTCAAACAGGGTCTGCTGTCTCATTGTGCTCCTCCTTTCGCGCGGCCGGGCCGTTTTCGCCGTACAGAGCCGACGCCGCCCAGACCGCCGCCTTTTTCCAGCGGCTCTCCACACCCTTCGCATGTCCGCCGCGGTTCCATTCCAGTAGGACGCGCCGGCCGTTTTGCCGCAGAAGCGCCGCAGCCGCTTCCGTCGCGGTGCCGACCGTCCGCATCAGCGCCGGGCCGCCGAGCGGCTCCCGGTCGCCGAGCGACAGATACACCGCCTGCGCCGGCCGCGGCAGGCGGCCTTGCAGGTACGGCGCAAAGCCCGGGTACCAGAGCGAGCCGGAAACGGAGGCCGCGCAGCCGAAGAAATCCGTTTCGCACAGCGCCCAGAGCGCGAACAGCCCGCCGAGCGAATAGCCGAGCACCGCGCGCCGGGCCGGGTCCGCCGGCGCGTCGTACTGCGCGCGCAAATACGGCGCCGCCGTCTCCGTCAGAAAGCGCAGGTAATCTGCACCGCCGCCCGAAAACGCGTCGCCCGGCCGGACCGGCGGCGCAGGCCACGGCGTGAAGTCCCGCCCGCCGTCCGCCTCCGCAAAGAACAGAAGCGTGTGCGGCAGCGCTTCCGCAATCGCCGGAAGCATCGGCTCCATGTTCCAGCCGCAGAGGAACGCCGTCCCCCGGATGCCGTCTGCCGGCACAAAACACGCGCAGCGGCGCCCCGCCAGACAAAAACGATCCGTCTTTCCGGCCATACGCAACACCTCCCATAAAATCGAACTATTGTTTAAACCCAGTATAGCACAGCGCTCGGCAAAAAGCAAGCGAAACAAAGCCCGGCAGAACGCGGAATTCCGCATACTGCCGGGCTGTTTTACCGTCTCAATCTTCTGTTCAGCAGAGCTCTGCGGCCAGCGCCTCGATCTGCGCGCGGCTCTCGTCGCTCAGCGCGGACTTCACCGTGACCGTCGTTTCCGTAAAGGTGAGGTTCTTCGCGCCTTCGAGCATCTTCTTCATCGTCTTCGCCGCCATGGCCGCCCAGGAGCCGTTTTCGATCATGCCGACCGTGCGGTTCTGGAAGTTGCGCGCGAGCAGGTGGTCGATGAACGTGTGCATATACGGGAAAACCCCCGCGTTGTACGTCGTCGTCGCCAGCACGAGCTTGCTGTAGCGGAACGCATTTTCCACAGCCTCCGCCATGTCGTCGCGCGCGAGGTCGATCACCTCGACGGCCGGACAGCCCTTCTCGCGCAGCTTTTCCGCGAGCAGCTCGACCGCCGCCTTCGTGTGGCCGTACACCGAGGTGTAGGCGAGCACGACGCCCTCGTCCTCCGCCGCATAGGAAGACCACGTGTCGTACTTGCCGATGTAGTAGCCGAGGTTCTCGCGCAGAACCGGGCCGTGCAGCGGGCAGATCGTCTGAATATCCAGCGCGGCCGCCTTCTTCAGCAGCGCCTGCACCTGCGCGCCGTACTTGCCGACGATGCCGATATAGTAGCGGCGAGCCTCGCAGGTCCAATCCTCCTCGACGTCGAGCGCGCCGAACTTGCCGAAGCCGTCCGCCGAGAAGAGCACCTTGTCCGTGCTGTCGTACGTGACGACGACTTCCGGCCAGTGGACCATCGGGGCCGTGACAAACGTCAGCGTGTGGCGGCCAAGCGACAGCGTGCTGCCCTCTCCGACAACGACGCGGCGCTCCGCGTAGTCCGTGCCGAAGAACTGCTGCATCATCGCGAACGCCTTTGCCGAAGCGACGACCTGCGTTTCCGGATACGTCTCCATAAAACGCGCGATATTCGCGGAATGATCCGGCTCCATGTGCTGCACGATCAGGTAATCGGGCTTTCTCTCGCCGACCGTATCCGCGAGGTTCTGAAGCCAGGCATTCCCGAACCGCGCATCCACCGTATCGAACACGGCAATTTTCTCATCCAGCACGACGTACGAATTGTACGCCATACCGTTCTTCACGACATACTGCCCCTCGAACAGATCGATGTCGTGGTCATTCACACCGATATAACGGATATCTTCCGTGATTTTCAACCTTATCTTCCTTCCTATTCCCTTTTTATATAAGAAGTAATGTATCTCTAGCCATACCGAGAGTATCAATTTTTTAGTAAAAACACTGATGAAACTACGGAGCAAAAT
>NHCFC00100__coassemble_1697_pt1 | contig 17943 bp, 14 predicted proteins | sample NHCFC00100__metabat2_high_PE_026 | metagenome-assembled genome bin NHCFC00100 | reverse complement strand
GCCCGTGAAAAAATAGGCGGGCGGCTCCGGCTTGTAATCGTAGTCGAAGCACTCCACGATCACGAGCTTCACCTTCATGCGGCTGGGCAGAATGCTCTTGATGAAAACGCTGGCCTGCTGGCCCGCGCGCACGTTTTCGCGCAGCTCGGCGAGACCGGCGAGGTTCGGCGTAAGCTCGATGAAGATCCCGTAGGATTCGACGCTCCGGACGATGCCCGCCACGGTTTCCCCGGTGCGGAAGCGCTCGGCGTTCTGCGTCCAGGTGCCGAGCAGCTCCTTGTGGCTCAGCGTGATCCGGTTCTCCTCCTTGGCGCGGATGACGGCGCGGATATCCATGCCCACGGTGAAGCGCTCGCGCGGGTGGTCGATGCGCGAAACGGAGATCGCGTCGATCGGGAGCAGGGAGACGATGCCGCAGCCGATGTCTGCGAAAGCGCCGAACGGCTCGAGATGGGTGATGCGCACGTCGATCACGTCGCCGCGCGTCAGGCCGGATATGTACTGCGCGAGGCAGCGCTCCTGCGCCTTGCGGCGCGAGAGCACCGCCGTGATCCGCCCTGCGGCGTCGCGGATGAAATCAGTGACGACAAAGCACACCGGCTTGTTGACGCGCGAGATGATGGCGATGTCGCGCACGGTCCCCTCGCGGATGCCGAGCGCGCCCTCCTCGCGCGGGATGATGCCGCGCATGCACTTTAAATCGACGATCAGGTTGTGTTCGTTATCGCAGATGATGCTGCGCGCTTCCAGAATGCGCGCGTCCCGCATGGCGTCGGAGAGCGCGGCGGCGTTCAGCATGGCGGCCTGGTTTTCGGCTCTGTCGATCAGATGGCCTTCCGGATAAAATTTCATTGATTTCACTCCTTTTGACTACAATGAACTATATGAGCCGGAAACCGCAAACATGCACTTTCTTAAATTTTCGTGAAGGCGGGCAAAGGCCTTGATTCCTGAACAAAATTGGTATAAAATGAGAAGCAAACAAAGCGTTCGTGGGTCAAAGTGCCCACATGAAAGGAAAAAAGGATATGAAAAAAATCTGCACACTCTGTGCGGCGCTGCTTGTGACGCTGTCGCTTGCGGCCTGTGCTTCCGGCCCGAATGCGGCCGAGCAGGTCATCGGAACGGAAGGAACTGTCGCGATGGAGGATCTCACGCCCTCTTCCGATGCGGATAAGGAGGCAATCGGCTATCAGCTGGAGGCGCCCGAAGCGGGCGAGGAGATCTGTGTGCTGAAAACGAATTACGGCGATATCAAGCTGCGCTTCTTCCCGGATGCGGCGCCGAAGGCAGTCTACAACTTCAAGTCGCTTGCGCTTTCCGGCTACTACGACGGCCTGACCTTCCACCGCGTCATCGACGATTTCATGATTCAGGGCGGCGACCCGGAGGGCACCGGGGCCGGCGGCCAGAGCATATGGGGCGAGGACTTCGAGGATGAATTCCACACGAACCTTCTGAACATCACGGGAGCTGTGTCGTGTGCGAACCGCGGCGCCAATACGAACGGCAGCCAGTTTTTCATAAACGCGGTGGAGCCGGTTACAATAGACTGGAGCCAGTATGAGACCCTCTACAGCTACTATGAGACGGCGCCGGACCAGTTCACCGCGATGTACGGCGGAACGCTCGACATGGATAAGGTGACGGACGAATACAAGTCCCTGTACGAAGAGAACGGCGGAAACCCGCATCTGGACGGCGCCTACTCTACGGCGGGCACCGGGCACACGGTGTTTGCGCAGGTCTTCGAGGGGATGGACGTTGTGCGGGAGATTATGCAGGTCGAAACGGATGACAACGATATGCCGCTGACGGAGGTAACGATCCTCTCGGCGGAGATTGTCCCGTATGAATAAATCAAAACAGGGAGGAACACGATATGGCACTTGTACACGCGACGGCGGAAACGCTGGAATCGCTGATTCAGGAGAATAAAATTGTGCTCGTCGACTTTTTTGCGACGTGGTGCGGCCCGTGCCGGATGATCGCCCCGCTGATCGAGCAGGTCGCCGAGGAGTATGACGGCAAGGCGGTCGTGGCGAAGGTCGACATCGACGAGGAGCAGGAGCTTGCGACGCAGTACGGCATCGAGAGCATCCCGACGGTGATCCTGTTCAAGGACGGCAAGCCGATCAACGTGGAGGTCGGCGCGCACCAGAAGGACTTCTATGCCAACCTGATCGATATGCATCTGTGAGGCGTTTCGGCATGTATACATTTGAGCGTACGGCGAAGTACTATGAAACCGACCAGATGGGCATCGTCCACCATTCCAATTACATCCGCTGGTTTGAGGAGGCCCGGATCGAGCTGATGAATCACGTCGGGCTCCCGTACCGGCAGATGGAGGAAAACGGGATCCTGATCCCGGTGCTCGGCGTCACGTGCAACTACAAGCACCCGATCCGGTTCGACGAGACGATCGTGCTGGAGCTGAAAATCCGCAATTACAACGGTGTGCGGTTTGAAGTGGTTTACACCGGGCGGCAGAAGGAAACCGGGCTTTTGAGCTGCACCGGCGTTTCCCAGCACTGCTTTACGACCCCGGCGCTGAAGCCGATCCGGCTGAAGCAGCACTTCCCGGTCTGGCACGAGGCTTTCGAGCGCGCAGCGGCGGAAGCGTAAAATGAAAGACAGCAGACAAAGCTTTCAGCGTCTGCTGTCTTTTTGTATTCCATATCGGTACAGCCTTTTGGATACGAGAGAAGCGGCATCGTGACTTCGAAATCACGCTGCCGCTTTTCTTAAATCTTACAAGCGCGGACAGAATCACTGTCTGCCGCTCTGCTTATTCATGGCGCAGCGCGTCGATCGGGTTCAGGTTCGCCGCCTTGAAGGAGGGGAGAAGCCCGAAGAGGATGCCGATCGCCATGGAGAATACGACTGCAATCACGATGGCGGGGAAGCTGACTGCGACGGGGGCGGAGGTCATGCGGGAGATGATCTCGGCGAGACCGATGCCCGCGCCGACGCCGACGATGCCGCCCATGCTCGTGAGCACGGCCGCCTCAGTCAGGAACTGCCACAGGATGCGGCTCTTTTTCGCGCCGATCGCCTTCTTCAGGCCGATCTCCCGCGTGCGCTCCGTGACGGAGACGAGCATGATGTTCATGACGCCGATGCCGCCGACGAGCAGCGAGATGCTGGCGATCCAGATCAGCTGGCTGTTCGTCGAGTTGCTGAGGTTCTGCAGCTCCTCGGCCTGCTTCAGCAGGTCCTGCGCCTGGTACTGGATGCCGGTCGTCTCCGTGATCTGCGCGTTGAGGATGTCGGCCACCGCCTGACCGGCGTTCGTCATGGCCTCCGTGCTCGTGACGCGGATCGAAACGCTCTGCGGTTCGTCAAAGGAATAGATGGCGGGCCACATGGCGCTCGGGACAAAGACGCGTGCCGAGGAGCGGTTCGCGTAGTACGTGTAGTACTCCTCAATGGAATTGATCACAGGCTCGAACTTCGAATCCTCCTCGACGATGCCGATGACCGTAAAGGGGAGCTGGTTGATTTCGATCGTTTTGCCGATGGGATCGTCGCCGTCAAACAGGGAGTCCGCCGTGCCGGTGTCGATGATCGCGACCGAGCGGAACGCGGTGAAATCGCTGTCGACGAAGCTGCGCCCGTCCTTCAGAACCAGGCCGTTCGTCGAAAAGTAGCTGTTGTCCACGCCGAAAATCTGCGCGCCGGTGATGCCGTTGTTGCCGTAATACACGCCGCTGTTGTAATCGGTGCGGCTCGTGTAGAGCGCCGCGTCCTCGACGTTTTCCACGTCCCGGATGCTCTGCAGCGTTTCCTCGGTGCAGACCGGAATGCCGGCCGGCAGGCCGTTGTACAGGATCTCATACGGGTAGTCGCCCTGATACAGCTGGATCTGCACCGTGTTGGTGCCGGAGCCGATCAGGTTTTTCTTGATCTGCTCGTTTGTGCCCTTGATCGTCGAGACGATCGAAATGATCGAGGCGATGCCGATGATGATGCCGAGCATCGTCAGGAAGGAGCGCATTTTGTGCGACCAGATGCCCTGAAAGGAGAGCCGGATGTTCTCAATCATTCCGCCGCCACCTCCTCTTCGCCGAGCATGGCATCCTCAGGCAGGTTGGCCTTTGCGCCGTCGATCGCCTGCGTGCCGTAGGGGAAAGCGACGTAGTCGTCCATCGTCAGCACATCCCCCTTGATTTCGAGATAATCGTTGTATACGGTTTTTCCGGTTTCAATGTAAGTCTTGTGCACGCGTTTGTCCTCGCCGACTTTCAGGATGTACCGGCCGCCCTCGTCGCTGCGGATATACGCTTTCATCAGGTAGAGCGTATCGCTCGGTACCTCGTCGTCGGCGCCGGCCTGCAGGATGATGTCCAGCATCATGCCGTTTTTCAGGCCCTCCGCATTCGGGATGAAGGCCGTGAAGGCATAGCTGGAGGTGTTCGGGTTGCTTGTGCCGTCGTAGTAGCCGTTCGCACTCGGAAAATCGGATATTTTCACGATCTCCGCGTCGAAGCTCGCGCCGATCTCCCATGCGGAAACGGAAACCGTGTCGCCCACATTGATGCGGCCGAGCAGCGATTCGTTGAGCGTGCCGGTGACGTAGAAGCCGTCGCCGCCCGAGACCACGAGGAACGGGGCGCTGGAGGCCAGCGCGGTGTCGAGATCCGTCAGCGTCTTGACGGTGCCGTTGACCGTCGCCGTCACGGTCGCGTTTTTCAGCTCAAGCTCCGCCTTGCTGAGGTCGATCTTCGCCTGCTTGACGGCGACCTCCAGATCGCGGATCTCCTGCTTTTTCTCGGTGATCATCTGGTCGAGCTGCTCCTGCGTGTACATGGCGTCCGGGTCGATCGGCGCAATCCACGGATCGTCCGGCTCGACGCCGAGCATTTCAATGCTGTCTGCGGGCGTTTCTTCTTCCGTGTCGAAGAAGAAGCCGGCCGTGATGCGGTGTCCGTCCATGGCCCAGCCCTTGAGCAGCGGGAGGTTCTCGTTGTCCTGTTCGTGCACCTCGAACCGCGCGGCGAACGGTCCATTCGGAAGCTCGAACGGCTCCTCGTCCGTCGGCGGCTCCTCATCTGTCGGCTCGCTGCCGTCCGCAGTCCCGCCGTCCGTCGTCAGCCGCTGGAACCAGGCCATGCCGGAGACGTCCGGTGTGCTCTCTCCGCCGGATTCCGGCGGTACGGTCGGCGCTGCAGTCGGCTCGGGAACGGGCGTCGGCGTTTCCGCCGGGGTGGGGGAGGGTGTTGGCGCCGGCGATGCGGTCGGCGACGGGGCCGCCGTCGCGGTCGGTGATTCCGTCGGCTGCGGCTCCTCTGTCGGCGTTTCGCTCGGCTGCGGCGTCGGGGATGCCGACGGCGAGGGGCTCGGCGTCAGGGTGCTCAGGCCCATGAGCCGCATCAGGAACTCCTTCGAGAGCACGCAGTCCTCCGTGCACAGGAAAACATAGGGATCTTCGGTCGTGCCGGTTCCCTTGAAGGGCTTCGAATGCTCGGTGATCTCCGAGTAGAGCGTCGCCGTGGAGGGCGGCACGGGCGTCGGCGTCGGTTCGGGCTCCGGCTCCGGGATCGGCGGCTCCACATACGGCGGCGTGTTCTGCAGCCGCACCAGATCCTTGTTGGCCTGCTGCAGCTCGTAGTTTTTCTTTTCCACTTCCAGCTTTTTGCTTTCGACGGTCAGCTCCAGTTTGGTGGTGTCGTATTGCAGCAGCGTATCGCCGATTTTGACCGTCTGGCCCTCCGCGACAAAAATCTCAGAAATGGATTTGGTCGTATCCGGGTACAGCTCCTGCACGAAATCGCTCGTCGCGGTTCCGTAGGTACTGGACTGGTCGCCCCAGTACATCGTGGAGACCGCGGAAACCGATTCGACGTCGACGGTGGCGTTTGCCGTTCTGGCGTTCATGAAAACCGCAATGCCGGTCACGACGAGCGCCACGGCGACAAGGCAGGAAACCGAGATCAGAACGATCCGCTTTGCGGGTGATTTAGCGCCGTATCTCATGATGTCACCTCCGTTTCTGCCGTCTCGTGCTGTTCTGCAAACCGGCCGTCGCGGATATGCAGGATCCGCTTGGCGTGGCTGGCGACGTCGCTGTCGTGCGTGATCATCACGATCGTGACGCCCTCCTCGTTGAGCATCTGGAAAAGCTCCATGATCTGGCTGCCGGATTGGCTGTCCAGCGCGCCGGTCGGCTCGTCGGCGAGCAGGATCTTCGGGTTGTTGACGATCGCGCGGGCGATCGCAACGCGCTGGCACTGGCCGCCGGAAAGCTGGTTCGGCTTGAAGTCCACGCGGTCGCCGAGGCCGACGCGCTCCAGCGCGCGGATGGCCCGCTCGCGCCGCTGCTTTCTCGGCACGCCCGCGTAAAGCAGCGGGAGCGCCACGTTTTCTGCCGCGCTCTGCCGGGGCAGGAGGTGAAAGCTCTGGAAGACAAAGCCGATGGAGTTGAGCCGGATTTCGGACAGCTTCGATTCGCTGCTGCCGATGATGTTTTCGCCGGCCAGACTGTATGTACCGGCCGTCGGCAGATCGAGGCAGCCGATGATGTTCATCAGCGTCGTCTTGCCGGAGCCGGACGGCCCCATGATCGCGACATATTCGCCCGTATCGACGGACAGCGAGATGTCCTTGAGCACCGGGACCTCCATTTTTCCCTGCAGGTAAGTCTTGTCGATGTGCTGCAGCTCCAGAATCATTCGACCGCACCCCCGATCACAGCGTCGTTGCTTTCCGGTACGGCGACGGCGCCTGCGTCCGCGTCGGCCGTGCCGCCGGTTTCATCCGAAACCACCGTGCCGCTGTCTGCTGCACCGTCCGTGCCGTCCGTACTGTCTGCGCCGTCGGTCATGCCGTCTTCCGCAGGCATCGCTCCGTCATCCGGCGCGGTGCCGTCTACGATCATATCCGAATCGCCTGCGCCGTCCATGCCTTCGCCGGCGCCGCCTTCCGGCAGGACCGTGCCGGGATCGGCCGCATACATGCCGCTGTGCATGTTTTCGCCGGGCACGGCGATGCGGTCGTCCTTGTCGAGGCCGGAGAGGATTTCGTATTCATCCATGTCGCCGTCGTACTGGCCGAGCGAAACCTCGCGCTTTTCAATCCGGTTGCGCGAGTCCGCCGCCCAGACATAGCTCTTGCTGCCCTCGGTGAAGATGTAATAGCCGGGGAGCCAGAGGCCCGTCTTGACGAGCGAGTCGCCGAGGTCCGGCTCCACATAGACGTGCTGGCCGAGCATCAGGCCGTCAAAGCTGTCCAGAAGGACGTAGAAGTTATATTTTGAGGCGGGGGTAAAGGTATCTTCGTTGCCATAGGAGATATAGTTGTTCTGCGTGTTGGAGACCGGCTCGCGCTCGATGGTGTCGATTTTCCCGGTCCATGTCACGGAGGGGTCGACGCGGGAGGTCACCTTGACCGGCATGCCCTCGTAGAGCGACTGGATGTTGAGCTCCGTTGCGGTGGCCTTGATGCGGTACTGGCCGGTCGAAAGGATCGTGATATAGGCGTTTGTGCCTTCGCCGCTGTAATCCGTCTGGCTGCTCGAATCGCGGATCTCCTTGACGACGCCGTCCATCTCCGCGAGGACGTCGGCGTTCTCGAGCGATTCTTTGAGCTGCTCGATTTCCTTGGCCTTTGTGGAGCGATCATACTCCGCGGTGCGGATCTCGAGCTGGGTGGACTGGATCTGCAGCGTATAGGAGAGCTGGTCGTCCGAGGGGGCGTTGCTTTTCTCCTTTTCAAGGCTTTCGATCTGCTGGTTCAGCGTCGTGATGCGGTTGCCGAGGCTCTCAAGCTGCAATTCGGCTTCCTGCAGCTGCAGCGAGATGTCCTCCGTGTCATAGCTGAAAAGCGGATCGCCGGTCTTGACTTCCTGCCCGACGGCCACGTGCAGCTCGGCGATTTTTTTCGTGTCGTCCTTCTGGACGGAGAGCGTCTTTTCCGGCTCGGCGACGCCGGAGAACTTCGTCGTCATGCCGAGTCCGCCCTCCTGCGTGATGTCGGAGACCGTGTTGACGTAGGCGATCTCATTCGGGTCGCTCGGCATGGCGGCTTCCCGGAAGAAGAAAAACCAAACGGCGACGCAGGCCAGAATAAGCACGGCGGCAGCGATGCCGACGATGATCCCGATTTTTTTCTTTGTCATACAAATTCTTCCTTTCTCAAATTACCCCGCATTTTTTCGTTTTGCCGGGCGTGCAGAAAAAAACTGCGTTGCCCGGATAAAAAGATACCAGACAAGCACATTATACAATGAAATATACAAAATAACAACTTAATTTATTCTGACAAATGCAAAACATTTGCAAAAGCCGGAGCCGGCTGCCGGGTGCTTCCTTGACAAACCGGCGTATCGCGGTACAATAGAGGGGAATACTTCAAAAGGAGGATTGACCATGAGAGAATCACAGATCGTCGAGAGCGCGGCGGCGCTGGTGGGCGGAACGCCGCTGCTGCGCGCCTCGCGCTTTGCAGCTGCGAGCGGCCTTATGAATGCGCCGCTCCTGAAGCTCGAATACTTGAACCCGACCGGCAGCGCGAAGGACCGCGCGGCGCTTTCCATGCTGGAGGCCGCGGAGCGGGACGGCCGCCTCGTGCCGGGCGCGACAATCATCGAACCGACTTCCGGAAACACCGGGATCGCGCTGGCCGCATTGGCCGCAGCGCGCGGCTACCGGGTTATTCTCACGATGCCGGAGACGATGACCGCCGAACGGCGGAAGCTGCTTGCCGTGTACGGTGCGGAAATCGTTCTGACGCCCGGCGCGCAGGGGATGCGCGGCGCGATCGAGAAAGCGGAAGAACTTGCGGCGGAAACGGAGAACAGCTTCATCCCGTCGCAGTTTGAGAATCCGGCCAATCCGCAGGCGCACTATGAGACGACGGGACCGGAAATCTATGCGCAGACGAACGGCGCCGTGGATATATTTGTCGCGGGCATCGGAACCGGCGGCACGATCAGCGGCACAGCGCGCTACCTGAAGGAGAAAAAGCCCGGCGTGCAGGTCGTCGGGCTGGAGCCTGCCGCATCGCCGCTGCTGACAGCGGGGAAAAGCGGACCGCACGGCCTGCAGGGCATCGGCGCCAACTTCGTGCCCGGCAACTATGATTCCAAATACGTCGACGCAGTCATGACAGTGACCGATGAAGAGGCTTACCGCGCGGCGCGGCTGCTCGCGCGCACGGAGGGCATCCTCAACGGGATCACGGCCGGCGCGGCGCTGGCCGCCGCCGTGCGTCTGCTGAAAAAGCCTGAAAATGCGAAAAAAACGCTCGTGGCCGTCCTGCCGGACAGCGGGGACCGCTATTATTCCACAGCCATTTTCGGCTGAAAAACCCGACGCAGTAAAACCACACAGAAACAAAAAACGGCCGCCGACTGGAAAATTGTCGGCGGCCGTTTTGGCTCTGCGCTGTGAATTTTGTGAGATCGCCCGTCCGGCGGTTCCCGGTCAGTCCTCCGCATAGCGCGTCAGGATCTGCACGGTATCGCCGAGCCCGTACAGCTCGTCCTCGGTGATCGTGCGCCCCCAGGAGATCCGGCAGGTCTCGTAGTCTTCGTTGACCTCGGTGACCTGGATGTACCGCGAGCCGTCCGCCTCCGTGCCGATTTCCGTCACGACCATCGAATGCTCCCAGCTGCGCAGGCGAATGTGGTCGCCGACCCGGAGGCGGTCGAAGTCGTAATGGACGCGGATCGGCGCCTCGGTGCCGAAGACCAGATCGCTGAGCAGGCTCGCGTAGCCGAGGCACTGCGTGCTGCCGGAGCCGTATTCGGGAAAGCAGGTCTCCGTTATGCCCGAGTAGGTGTTGCAGAAAACGTATCCGTCCATGGAATGGTCGCACGGCGTATCGGTGATGCTGAACGCGTCCTGCGCGTCGGCGGGGACACCCGCGGTGTTCCAGTAACAGCCGTCCTCAAAGTAGACGGCAAGCGATGCGAGCTTTTCACGCGCTTCTGCTTCGGTTTCCGCGCCTTCCTCGGAAAGCGTCGGGCGCGGGGCGACGACCGCGGTGATCGTCCGGACCGGGCGGACCGCTTCGGAATCGATGTAGCCGGTGGTCTGGCTGTTGACGGTGACTTCCGTATAGGCGTCGTCCTCAGGCGCGGAGAGCAGCGTGATATAGACGTTTGCGGCGAGCTTCCCGACGGCCGGCGCCTCTGCGTCCGGCGCGGAGAGGATCGAGACGGGGCGGAGCGTTTCGCCGACGTCCGATGTGCCGTCGCCGGAATCCTCCTCGCCGCGGATGCTGAGCAGCGCGCTGTCGCAGTATCCGGTCGTGCCGTCCTCCAGCGCGATGCGCGTCCAGTCCGTGCTGGTGTGCTCCAGAATCCGGACCGTGTCGCCGTCGGAAAGCTTTGCGGTGACGACGGAAAGGTCTGAAGGGCCGCTGTGCAGCGCATGCGTATTGTCGGCTTCAGCGGCGAAAACGGCTGGAGATGTGGCGCAGAACAGGAACGCGGCGAGCGCCAGACTGCAAAGCCGCGGCAGAAAACGTGTTCCAAACTGTGTCTGCATAGGGAAAACCTCCGAACAGAATACTATATACAGTATTATTTTACTTGAAAATCCGGGTTTGGTCAACAGATTTTGATGATTTTCTGATTTTTATCCCGACAGAACGGAAACGCCGAAAAAATGGCTTGAAGCGCGGCCGTGCGGCATGGTATACTAGACAAATCACAAGACGGATGCGACCGGGCCGAAAAGCGGCCGATACGAATTCAAGATATTCCGAGAGACGGAGGAACAGGATGGCAAAGAAATACTATGCGGTGCGGGCGGGCCGCAAAACGGGCATATTCGAGACCTGGGACGAATGCCGCGCCCAGACGACGGGCTTCAAGGGGGCGTCTTTCAAGAGCTTTCCGACGCGCGCCGAAGCCGAGGCCTACATGCAGGGGGCGGACAGCCTCGTCCAAAGCGGACAGGCTGCGGAAGGGGAGGCCGTCGCTTACGTGGACGGCAGTTACCACAGCGGGACAAACGCCTTTTCCTGCGGCGCAGTGCTCTTTCTGAACGGCGAAGAGCTGCACTTTTCCCAGAAGTTTGAGGATGCGCAGCTGGCCCAGATGCACAATGTGGCCGGCGAAATCAAGGGCGCGGAGACCATCCTCACCTACTGCATGGAGCACGGCGTGCCGCGCGTTGTCCTTTACCACGATTACGAAGGCGTGGCAAAATGGGCGACCGGCGAATGGAAGGCGAATAAGCCCGGCACGATCGCTTACCGCGAATTCTGCCGGCAGGCAGCGGAGCGGGTGCAGTTCCGCTTTGTCAAGGTCAAGGGCCATTCGGGGGATACGTACAACGACCTTGCCGACCGGCTCGCAAAGGATGCGCTCGGGATCGAATAGACCGGAGGCGCCGGAGCGTTCAGGCCGGCGGAGAGCGGCAAAAAACGGAGAAGGAACAGGACACAGCCTGTTCCTTCTTTTGCGTAAAAGGGGAATTCTCAGATAAAGGCGTGATACTTGCGCAGCAGAGCCTGAATCTTCGCGACGTTCGTCTCCGGGAAATCGGTGCGGTCGTGCACGGCGACCGCGGCGGCGAGGCCGGCCGCCTGCCCGGTGCTGCAGCAGGTGGGCATGATGCGGAAGGAGGCCTGCGCCTCATGGCAGCCCGAAATGCACCGCCCGGCAGCGATCAGGTTCCGGATGTTCTTCGGCACAAGGCTCCGGTAGGGGATCGTGTAGTACGTGCCCTCTTCAAAATAGTAGTGGCTCGTGCCGGTGCCCTCCGGGTTGTGGATGTCGATGTCGTAGTTGCAGGCCGCGACGGAATCGTCAAAGCGCACGCAGTCCTTGAGGTCGGAAACCGTCAGCGTGTAAAGGCCGTCGATCATGCGGCTCTCGCGCACGCCGATTTCCGGGGCGGAGGAGAGCAGCACGCAGTTTTCAAAGCCCGCACAGTTTTCCTTTAGGAAGGTGTAGAGCTCGAACATCTGGCGGCGCGCTTCGCGTTCGGCGAAGCTGAGGTCGTAAAGGTCGAACGGCGAGCGCTTGACGATGCGCGTCGAGTTGAGATGCAGAACGCCGTCCGCCACGTACTTGAACTTCAGCACGTCCTCGCGCGGGTTTTTGATTTTGCCCGCTTCGCGGAACTGCCTGTAAAGCTCGTTGATGGCTTCGGAGTTTTTGAAGGCGAGGTCGACGTCGACGTTCGAAAGGCGGAAGCACAGCGTCATCGGCTGGCAGAGGCCGTCCTCTTCACGGCCGATGCGGTAGCTGCAGCCCGCCAGAGCGGTCAGGTCCGCGTCGCCGGTCGCGTCGATGAAGTAATCTGCCGTAAAGGTCATTTCGCCGCCCTTTCCTGTAATGGTGACGGACTTTACACGGTCACACTCCCGCTCCGCGCGCAGCAGATAGGCGTGGAACAGCACGTCGACGCCGCTCTCCTCGGTCATCTCGTCGAACACGAGCTTCAGGATTTCCTCGCTGAAGGTGACGCGGTTCCTGTGCAGGCCGCCCTTTTGGTCGAGCCGGTCGAGGATTTCCGTGAAGATGCCGTCGGAAAGCGCCGTGGTATTCCCGTCGATCTTCGTCGTGTAGCCCATGAACGGGTTGATGTAACAGTTTCCGGCGGCGCCGCCGAGGAACCCGCTCTTTTCGAGCAGGAGCACTTTGGCGCCCTCCCTTGCGGCGGAGACCGCCGCCGCGACGCCGGCAAAGCCGCCGCCGACCACGATGATGTCGTATTTCATATGCAGTTCCTCCCGATTGCTGGATGGATGCGGCCGTTGCCGCACCGATGCGCCGCGCAGCCCGCGCGAAAAGAAAGCGTGCCGCGCGGCAGGATTACATGGAAATTCAGTGGAAATATGCGCCGTTCTTCCGGAGCGTGGCGCGCAGCTTCTGCACGTCGACCGCGTGCACGTCGCCGCTGTCCGAGGCGGCAAACGCTGCGGCCATACCGGCGGCTTCGCCCATCGCGAGGCAGACCGGCATCACGCGCACAGAGCCCTGAATGCGCTTGTCGCAGGAGATCGAGCGGCCGGCGACCAGCACGTTCCGGATGCCTGCGGGCAGCAGCGCGCGGTAGGGGATGCCGTGCGATTCGCCCGGGCCGTAGCGGGCGCTGCGCTTGTCTTCATCGATCTTGCCGTCTGCGAGCAGGCGGAGCTCGTCGAGCGTGTAGTGGATGTCGAGGTAGTAGCTGTTGCGGCAGATCTCGTCCTCAAAGTCGGCCTTCGTGATGTAGTCCTCAACGGTGAGCATGTAATCGCCGACGATCCGGCGCGATTCGCGCACGCCCATGACCGGGGCCGTCGAGACGAGATAGGCGTTGCCGAACGCCTCGGGGAAGTACGCGGCGAGCGCGTCGCGGTACTGCTTGGCGATACGGCGGCCGCGCATCATCGCCTCCGACACGGATTTCGGGTCGGTCGAGTCGAGCCCGAAGAGGTGGCCGGCGTTGAAGCCGATCGTGCCGGGGCCGATGATGTTGTTGCACAGGTGCGTGTCGAGAATATCCGGGAAGCGCGCGTCGCCGGGCAGCAGATGCGTGAAGCTGTTCTTGTTGTTCGGGTGCATGCCGCCGTTGCGCAGGCCGTATTTCGGGTGGTACAGATAGGCGTACAGGTCGACGTTCGCGAGGCTGAAGCAGAGCGTGGAGGGCATCGGCTCGCCGTTTTCGCCGAACTCGTAGTCTGCGCCGGCCCAGACCGCCAGGTCGCCGTCTCCGGTGCAGTCCACATACGTTTTCGCGCTGTAGGCGGTGAAGCCCGCCTTGTTGGAAACGACGATCGCGCGCACCTCGCCGTCCTCGGCGTCGACGTCGCACAGGAACGTGCTGAACAGGACCGTCACGCCGTATTCCGTCACAAGCTCATCGTAAATGCGCTTGAGCGCCTCGGGGTCGATCGGCACCCAGTCCACGTCGTCGGGCGCGACATGCGGCGAAAGCGCCTTCGAGCGTTCGAAAACGGTCTGCGCCATGCCGCGGTAAATGACCTTTTCCTTGTCGGAAAACGGGCACCAGGCGGGCACAAGGCCGGAGGTGCCCATGCCGCCGAGCGAGCCGGTCGCCTCGATCAGAAGCGTTTTGGCGCCCTCGCGCGCTGCGGAGGCCGCGGCGGTGCAACCGGCAGGGCCGCCGCCGACCACGATCACGTCGTACGAGGCGTCGAGCGGGATGGAGCGGGATTTGAGCGTATACATACTGGAACCTCTTTTCTCAATCGGATTGAACAGATACGCCTGTTTCTGCCTTAAAGATAGCGAAGGCCGATGAAAAAAACAAGAGGTATGAACTGAGTGCGTAATATTTTGTACGAAATCGATAAATCGCATCAATTTTTATTCGGGCGGATTCATCGTGCGCTCGGCGTGGATCTGCGGCGAATCGTTCCGGGAATAGGGGATGCGGATCGTGACCGTCGTGCCCGTGAGGATGGCCGATTCGATCTGGAACGTGAAACGGTCGTCATAGTAGATGCGCAGCCGCTCGAGAATATTCCCGATGCCGTAGCCGCCGCGCTTTGTGTTGACGACGGGCCTTTCCTTCTTCGCGAGAAGCTCCGCCAGCTTGCTCTTTTCGATACCGACGCCGTTGTCCGCGATCTGAATCTGCACATAGCTGCCGATCTGCTCGGCGGTCAGCCGGATGACGCCCACGCGATCGCTGAGCTCGTACAGCCCGTGGAACAGGCTGTTTTCGACGATCGGCTGCAAAATCAGCTTCATGATTGGGTAGTCGGCGATATTCGGCGCGACCTCGGTGATGAGCTGCACGTTGCGGCTGCGGCAGAGGTTTGTCAACTCCACGAAGAGGCGCACGTGTTCCACCTCGTCGCTGAGCGGCAGAAAGTCGCTGCCGTTGCTCAGGCTGAGCCGGTAGAAGCGCGCGAGCTTCACGACGATGTCCACGGTTTCCTGGTTGCCGCTCGCCATGGCTTTCCAGGCGATCATGTCCAGCGTATTGTAGAGGAAATGCGGGTTGATCTGCGCCTGCAGGGCGCGCAGCTCCATGTCCTTGAGGTTCTTGCCGAGATTGTAGCGCTCGTCGACGAGCAGGCTGATCCGGCGGACCATGAAGTTGAAGCTGTTCTGCAGCTCGCCGATCTCGTCCTCGCTGTCCACGATGCAGCTGACGCTGAGGTCGCCGTTCTCCACGCGCCGCACCTGCTCCGCCAGCGTTTTGATCCGCCGCGTGCTGTAGCGGGCGTACAGATACGAAAGGCAGAAGGCGATGATGCTGATGATGACCGTGAGCAAAATCATCTGATCCCGGAGATCCAAGACCGGGGAGAGGAGGTTGCCCATCGAGGCGACGGTGAAGATCCGCCAGCCGTCGAAGATGGGGGCGGAAAGGCCGTACACGGCGTTGCCGGCCGTGGAGACGCCGGAGGAGGCGCCGAATGTATCGCGCATCTGCTGCAGCTGTGCTGCAAGATCCGCTTCGGAAACCGGGAATGTAGAGTTGGCGCCGCAGACGATGTTCAGGTTTTCGTCGACGAGATAGGCCGCGCTCTGCTCGGCGTAGTTGTTGCGCTGCAGGATGTCGATCAGATCGCTTTTCAACACGTCGACGCTGACGACGCCGAGAATGCGTGTGATGTCCTTGCGGCTGCGGATCAGCGTGACAACGGAAAGCACCTCCTGCGGTTCCGAAAGCGGCGGCTGGAAGGTGCTCGGCGGCAGGAGCGCCTGCGTCTGGTACTGATCGACGAGCTGGTGGTACCAGTCCGTGTCGGAGACGCTGCTCAGCGGATAGGTGATGTAATTGCTGCGGCTGTGCGTGAAGGAATCGCTGATGAAAAGGCGGATCTGGTACAGGTTCTGCAGCGCCCGCGTCGATTCGATCGTCTTGTACAGCTCGTTCATGTCGTCGTATTCCTCGCTGAAGCTGATGCCGGTGTTCTGTTTTTCCAGAACCTCGTGCACCTTGGCGGTCTGCGCGACGGAGGAGGAGACCGTGGCGATTTTGTACAGCTCCGATTCCATCTCGTTTTCGGTCTGCTGCAGGTAGAGCCGCGCGATCTCCATCGACTGCTCCTGGATGATCGCCGTGCTCCGGTAGGCGGCGAAGACGGTGAGCACGATGATCGGGATGAAGATCAGGAGAAAAAAGGAGGCGAAGAGCTTTACACGCATCGAGCAGTTTTTATAGCGGAGCGTTAAATACGAAATCGGCGACATAATCATTCCTCTTCCGGCGCGGGAAGCGAAAGGCTTCCGTACTTATTCCGGTAAGCGCGCGGGCTTTCCCCGAAATACTTGGTGAACAGGCGTGTAAAGTAGTTTTGGTTTGCATAGCCGAGCGCGTCGGCGATCTCGCCGAACTTCATGTTCGTTTCGCAGACGAGCCTGCGGGCCTTTTTCATCTTGGTGTCGAGAATGAACTGGTTCAGCGTGCGGCCGGTGTTCTTTTTGTAGAGGTAGCAGAGGTAGTTGGGCGTGACGAATACGCGCTGGGCAATGTCGCGGATCGAAAGCTCCTTGTCGTAATTCTGCGTGATGTACTGCTCCACCTCGAGGACGATGCGGCTCTTGTTGTCCAGATTCGAGATGTTGTCGATGTGGCGCTGGAGCAGCAGGAGCAGGTAGCGGCGCACGGTGTCGATGTCCGGCGCAAAGCGGATGAACTCCGAGATGTTCTGCCCGCTTTCGCTGTTCTGCTTGCCGGCCTGCTGGCTGAGCCAGTACGCGATCGAGGCGAGTGCCTCCTTGATCTGCGGGATGTCCTGCTCGCGGCAGGCCGCAAGGTCGTCGATGTAGTTGTTCAGAAAGTTCGTCGCCTTTGTGAAGTCGTTCGCGAGGATGCTGTCGTACAGCTCACGCTGCAGGTCCTGCGCGGGGACGAACGGCTTGCGGCTCAAATCGCGGTAAAAGATGATCCGGCCGTAGCCCAGCAGGAACGCGGCGCGTATGGCGGCGCGGGCTTCATCGTAGGCGTCGTGCAGGTATTTGAGATCGGCGCACAGATTGCTGATGCCCACGACGACGTCCGCCTGCATGGTGTCGAGCGTCGTGAGCAGCGGCTGCAGCTTGACCTCGGCCGTCTGCCGGATCAGGAAGTCCGGCGAGACGTTGGCGTGCAGGATATACCCCTTGCCGACGCAGGACATCACGAATTTCCCCTCAAAGATCTGCGCGGCCGCCTTGTGAAACGCGAGGTAGTGCCGTGACGCCAGCAGGCGGTCGTCGAGCTGGCTGTCATAGTCGCGGTCGGCGACGTGCTCGCCCGCCACGCTCATCTGCAGAATCAGCGTGACCATCGGCGCGTGCAGGTCGAGCGGAAGGTCTGCCGGCGCGTCGTCCTCGCCGCACTGCAGCAGGGAAAGCGCGAGGTCGGCCTCACGCTGCGGCAGGTGCACCTTTTTATTGAGGCATTTCTTCTTTGCCTTTTCCACCGCGCCGATCAGCTCGTGCAGCTGCAGCGGCTTATACAGATAATCGACGGCGCTGAGCTTGATCGCGTTTTTCAGGTATTCCTTGTCGGAATACCCGCTGAAGAAAATGACCTGCAGCGAGGGGTGCGAGGGCAGCACCTCGTTGATCAGCGCGATGCCGTCCAGCTTGGGCATGCGGATATCGCAGATGATGATATCCGGGTCCGTGTCGTGGATCAGGACCATCGCCTCCAGACCGTCGGAGGCTTCTCCGACAATCTGAATGTCCATCATTTCCCAGTTGACGGATTCGCAGATTCCGCGGCGCGTCAGCTCTGAATCGTCCACAACGATCATTTTTAACATTTTTCATACCACTCCCAAAAACAAAACCCATAAGAAAACTCTGCGGGAGGCGCGCAACCCGCAGAGCAAAAGGAGGAGGCGCCCGTTTCCCGGCACAAAACGAAAGACCGCACGAGGGCCGATCTCTTAATTCAGATACCAGTATAGCAGGTTTTTACACAAAATTCCAGAAGCCCCGGCGAAAAAATGAAGGTTTTTTGGAGAAAACCACAGATTGAAGCGAAAAAATTAGCATCAAACTACGATTTGTAGTACAATCTGGATATTGCG
>NHCFC00100__coassemble_1650_pt1 | contig 19750 bp, 20 predicted proteins | sample NHCFC00100__metabat2_high_PE_026 | metagenome-assembled genome bin NHCFC00100 | reverse complement strand
TGTGTTCTGCCGCCCTCTTCGAGCTTACTTTATTTCGTCTTATTTGCCGAGCTTTTCGCGGACAACTTCAGCGATATGCTCTGCGGAAAGGCCGAACTCCTTGAGCAGGTCGACGGCCGGGCCGGAGTGGCCGAACACGTCGTTGACGCCGATGCGCGTGACCGGCGTCGGGCACTTCTCGGAAAGCACCGCCGCAACGGCCTCGCCGAGTCCGCCGATGATGTTGTGCTCTTCAACCGTGACGACGCGCCCGGTCTTCTTCGCGGAATTGAGGATGATTTCCTCGTCGAGCGGCTTGATCGTGTGGATGTTGATGACCTCTGCGCTGATGCCCTCGGCCTCGAGCGCCTTGGCCGCCTTCACCGCCTCGGCAACCATCAGGCCGGTGGCGACGATCGTGATGTCCGTGCCCTCGCAGAGCAGGATGCCCTTGCCGAGCTCGAAATGATAGTCGTCGTTGTTGTTGATGCTCTCCACAGCCAGACGGCCCAGACGGATGTAGCACGGGCCCTTGTGCTCGATCGCCGCGCGCACGGCCGCCTTCATCTCGTAGTGGTCGCTCGGGTTGAGGATGACCATACCCGGGATCGTGCGCATCAGCGCAATGTCCTCACAGCACTGGTGCGTCGCGCCGTCCTCGCCGACGGAGATGCCCGCATGGGAGCCGACGACCTTGACGTTCAGCTTCGGATAGCCGACCGAGTTGCGCACCTGCTCGAACGCTCTGCCCGCGGAGAACATCGCAAAGGACGCCGCGAACGGGATCTTTCCGCAGGTCGCAAGGCCCGCCGCAACACCGATCATATTGCATTCGGCGATGCCGCAGTCGAAGAAGCGTTCCGGATACTTTTTCTTGAAGATGCCGGTCTTTGTGGCTGCGGCAAGGTCCGCGTCCAGCACAACGACATCGGGATATTCGGCGGCCAGCTCCGTGACCGCTTCGCCAAAGCTCTCTCTTGTAGCCTTCTTAACCATTTCAGCCATATCAGCAGCCCTCCAGTTCCTGCAGTGCAGCGGTCAGTTCCTGCATTGCGACATCGTACTGTTCCTTATTCGGCGCGGTGCCGTGCCAGGAAACCTGATTTTCCATATAGGAAACGCCCTTGCCCTTTGTCGTCTTGGTGATGATGACGCTCGGCTTGCCCTTCACCGTCTTAGCATGTGCAAAGGCGGCTTCCAGCTCGTCAAAGCAGTGGCCGTTGATGGTCTGCACGTCAAAGCCGAAGGCCTCAAACTTCTTGTCGATCGGCTCGGGGCCCGCAACCTCGCTGACGGGGCCGTCGATCTGCAGGCCGTTCGAGTCGACGATCAGGCAGAGGTTGTCGAGCTTCTTGTGGGCGGCGAACATCGCGGCTTCCCAAACCTGACCCTCTTCGATTTCACCGTCGCCGAGCAGCGTGTAAACGCGGTAATCCTTGTTGTCCAGCTTGCCGGCAAGCGCCATGCCCACGGCAGCGGAAACGCCCTGGCCGAGGGAACCGGAGCTCATATCCACGCCGGGCGTTCCCTTCATGTCGGGATGGCCCTGCAGCATCGCGCCGATATGGCGGAGCGACTTGAGCTCTTCCGTGGAGAAGTAGCCGCGCTCAGCCAGCGTGGCATACAGGCCGGGCGCGCAGTGGCCCTTGCTCAGAACAAAGCGGTCGCGGTCCGGGCACTTCGGGTTTTCCGGATCGATGCGCATCTCCTTAAAATAGAGATACGTAAAGATGTCTGCAGCAGACAGCGATCCGCCCGGGTGGCCGGATTTGGCGTTATAAACACCTTCGATGATTCCAAGTCTGACTTTCGCAGCCGTGATCTTGAGCTGCTTTTTATCACACGAATTCATGGAAGCCCTCCTGTTTTTTCTGTGCCGGCGCCGCGGTGTTTTCCCGCCGCACGGCACTAAGATATCTGTATTATAGCGTATTTTCCCGGATATTGCAATGCGCTGCGGCAATTTTTGCGAAGCGGCAAATTTTTTCGCCGCGAACGGGGCGGCCGCATATTTCCCATACACCGTGAGACACTAGGAGAAAGAAAAACCTCTCAGAAAGGAATGGCCAAAATGAGCAAGAAAATCGGCAATCTGCCCGCAAACATCAACATCATGAACCCGGTTCCGAATAAAGACGCCAAAAGCATTTCCAAGCTGATCCGCAACAACGGCAAAATCTCCGGCTACCAGCTTTCGGACGGCACGATCCTCTCCAAGTCCGAGGGCGTCGCGCTCGCCAAGCAGGGCGGCATCCGCGGCGTGGCGATCGCAAGCCGCAACGGCAGCGAATACCTGCGCAGCCTGCCGGACGGCTCGGAGTCGAACAACCTCGGCGATCTGCCGAGCACGAGCGTGCGCAACTTCGAATAACCCGCCCGAAAGCACAGAGAAAGCCTGCCGCTGGAACCAGCCGCAGGCTTTTGCTTTTTCACTCTATTATAGCGTCATAGCGCCCAAATGCAGGCGGGCGCCGCGCACAGCGCCCGACGCGCTCAGTATGTACGGCGGACAAACGCCTTCTTCGGCATCTTGCAGACCGGACAGGTCCAGTTGTCCCGCAGCTCTTCAAAGCTGAAGTTCGGGTCGCTGTACACATAGCCGCAGACAGAGCAGACGAAGCTCTCCCCGCTGCTTTTGTCAAACGTTTTTTCCGGCGGGATATACGTCGGCGAGCCGACCGGCGAAAGGCCGTGCATCTGCTCGCGGTAATACTCATACGTCATCGGCGTGCCGATCGCCGTGTCGCTGCCCGCGATGATCTCTGCGCCGAAGACGATTTCCTGTCCCATGTCCATCGACTGGATCACGCGGCAGAGGAACCAGCAGCAGGTGTTTTCCTTCACGACCGGGACCCCTTCGATGAGGACCTTGTGCCGGATGTTTTTGAGCTTGTCCGCGTTTTTGCCGCTGACCAAACCCAGCGCGCCGATCACGCTGGCCGGCGTATCGGTGGAGAGCACGGAGATCGTAAAGATCCCGTTTTCACGGATCGCCGCGCAGCTGTGGGTGTCTTTCGTGAGTGTGACGAGCACCTTTTCCGGCGAGCCGCTCGAAACCTGCACGACCGAGGTGGCCACACAGGCATTCGGCCGTCCGTCCTGCTTCGTGCCGATCACGTACATGCCGTACGACAAATTGCTCAATACTGCCGGGTTCATCGAATATCATCCTTTCCTCTCTGAATCCGGGAAATGCCTCCCGGTGCAATGCCAGTGGATCGCCACTGTCTCATAATTATGACTGTCTTCGCTTTTTTATGTTTTCCCAGTACGCCTTGAAGGACTGCTCATTCTTGTTTTCTCCAAAGCTGTAGTACCTGGCGCCGAGGAGCGTATCCGGCAGATACTGCTGGTCGACCCAGTGGTTGGGAAAGTCGTGCGGATACTGGTAGAACTGGCCCTTGTTCTGCACCTCCGCGCTGTCGTAATGCTTATTCTGCAAAGTGCGCGGGATGCTGCCGGTCTTTCCCTTCTGTATATCGGCCATTGCGGCGTTGATCGCCGCTTCGCCGCTGTTGGACTTCGGCGCAAGCGCGACGAGGATTACCGCATCGGCCAGCGGGATGCGCGCTTCCGGCAGGCCGACCATCATGGCGGCGTCCACCGCGGCCTTGACGATCGGGATGATCTGCGGCCACGCGAGGCCGACGTCCTCGCACGCACAGACCATCAGCCTGCGGCAGGCGGACGGCAGGTCGCCCGCCTCCAGCAGCCGCGCCAGATAGTGCACCGCCGCGTCGGGGTCGGACCCGCGCATCGATTTCTGAAACGCCGAAAGGATGTCGTAGTGCTCGTCGCCGCTGCGGTCGTAGCGGAGCGCGCTGCGCTGCGTCAGCTCCCGCGCGAGCGCCATCGTGACGACCGCTTCCTCTCCGCCCTGCGCCGCAACCGCGCAGAGCTCCGCGGCGTTCATCGCCTTGCGCACGTCGCCGCCGCACGCCATTGCGATGTATGCGGCCACGCCGTCCTCCAGCCGGAGCGAAAGCCCGCTCTCCTCTGCGAGGAGCCGGAAAGCGCGCTCGACCGCGCGGGCCACCTCCTCGCGCTCGACCGGCTTGAACTCGAAGACCGTCGAGCGGCTCAGGATCGCGTTGTACACGTAAAAATACGGGTTCTCCGTCGTGGAGGCGATCAGCGTGATGCTGCCGTTTTCGATGAACTCGAGCAGCGTCTGCTGCTGTTTCTTATTGAAATACTGGATCTCGTCGAGGTAAAGCAGCACGCCGTTCACCGCCTGCAGCGTGTTGACCTGGGCGACGACGTCCCGGATATCGGCCGTGGAGGCCGTCGTGCCGTTCAGCTTGCACAGGTGCATATTCGTGTTGCGGGCAATGATGGACGCTACGGTCGTTTTGCCGACGCCGGAAGGCCCGTAGAAAACCATATTCGGAATCATGCCGGACTCGATGATCCGGCGCAGGGCCTTGCCCTCGCCCAGCAGATGCCGCTGCCCGACGACGTCGTCGAGCGTCTGCGGCCGGATGCGGTCGGCGAGCGGTGCTCTCATGCGTTTTTACCTCCGGGAATTTTAGTAAAGCGGGTACGCCTGCAGAAGCGACGTGACCTTTTCACGGATCGCATCGGCGCTGTTCTCGTAATCGGTCGCGCAGCGCCAGATGCACTCGGCGATCACATCCATATCCGCTTCCTTGAGGCCGCGGGTCGTGACTGCCGGTGTGCCGAGCCGCACGCCGCTCGTGACGAACGGGCTTCTCTGCTCGTTCGGGATCGTATTCTTGTTCGCGGTGATGTAGACCTCATCGAGACGGTGCTCGAGCTCCTTGCCGGTCAGCTCGCCCTCCGAGAGATCGAGAAGCATCAGGTGGTTGTCGGTGCCGCCGGAGACAAGCTTCATGCCGCGGTCCATGAGGCCCTTCGCGAGCGCCTGCGCGTTCTTCACGGTCTGCTCGGCATAAGCCTTGAACTCGGGCTTCAGCGCCTCGCCGAGGCAGACGGCCTTCGCCGCGATGATGTGCATCAGCGGGCCGCCCTGCGTGCCCGGGAAAATCGCCTTGTCGATTTTCTTTGCGAATTCCTCCCGGCACAGGATCATGCCGCCGCGCGGGCCGCGGAGTGTCTTGTGCGTCGTGGTTGTCACGACGTCCGCATACGGGACGGGATTCATGTGGCAGCCGCCGGCGACAAGCCCTGCGATGTGCGCCATGTCGACCATCAGGTATGCGCCGCAGGCGTCGGCGATTTCCCGCAGTTTTTTGAAATCGATCGCGCGCGGGTAAGCGCTCGCGCCGGCGACGATCAGCTTCGGCTTGACCGTGCAGGCCTGCTCCATCAGCTTTTCGTAATCGATCCGGTGCGTGACCGGGTCGACGCCGTAGGCCACGAAATTGTAGTAGGCACCGGACATATTGACCGGCGAGCCGTGCGTCAGATGGCCGCCCTCGGCGAGGTTCATGCCGAGCACCGTATCGCCCGGCTGCAGGAGCGCAAAATATACGGCGAGGTTCGCCTGCGCGCCGGAATGCGGCTGCACGTTCGCATGCTCAGCGCCGAACAGCTTGCACGCGCGGTCGCGCGCAATGTTTTCCACGATGTCGACATCCTGGCAGCCGCCGTAATAGCGGTGCCCCGGATAGCCCTCCGCGTACTTGTTCGTCAGCACCGTGCCCATCGCCGCCATAACGGCCGGCGAGACGATGTTTTCGGAGGCAATCAGCTCCAGATTGCGGCGCTGGCGCTTGAGCTCGAGCTCCATGGCGGCGCCGAGCTCCGGGTCCGACTGGGCGACAAAGCCGATCGTGTTCAGAAGATCACCGTACATAATAAATCCTTCCCTTCCTTGAATAGATAGCTTTATTATACGCGCAATTTGCTAAAATGGCAATAGGTGATTGGCCAAGATATAGTGGATCGCATACAAAACAAGCAGATGCGCGGGATAGATGATGTAGAAGAAATACTTGAGCGAGACCGCGCCGCGCTTTCCGTTGTACAGCAGAATCGGGATACTCGCCGCGATGGCGTACAGCTGCGTGAAGTTGCCGTCGTACAGGTAGCGCCCGTACGTAAGCGCCGAAAACGCGATCGCATCGATGCCGCGGTATTTCTGAAACAGGAAGAAGCACAGCACGGAGAGCACGCCGTACACCCCATAGCTGAAATGCAGGAAATACGGGACCACTGCGAGAAGCAGCGCGCCGATAAACAGGAACACGTTCCGCTTTTTGGCCGCAAGGTCTAAAAGGCGCATGACAAGCAGCGCCGTGAGCAGCGTGAACAGGATATTCTGCCGGCTGAATTCAAGCGCCCGTCCCTGAAACAGGAGGTCGTACGGCACCTCGGAAAGCACGGCAAAAAGCGCAAGGCGCAGCGCATAATGCAGGAAGTTCCTCGTTTTGCGGTAGCCCTCCGCAAGCAGGAACGCGTAAATCGGCATTGAAAGCCGCCCAATATAGCGCAGCCATATTAAATCCGGAAAAAACACCGCGCCGACATGGTCGATGACCATCGTCACAAGTGCAATCATTTTCAGCGTAAAAGCAGACATCTTCTTTCCCCCAGCCTTTTAATAAATCTAAATGTATCACCGATTTGAGGTATTGTCAATCGAACACAAAAGGTGTAAAATAAATTTTATAAATATGTGGGAAACTGAATACCGGAGGATGGTTATGACAAAGAAACAGCGTGCGCTTCTCGCCGTGGAGGCGCTGAAAAAAGAATACCCGGACGCGATCTGCTCGCTGACCTACACCGATCCCCTGCAGCTTCTGATCGCGACGCGCCTTTCCGCGCAGTGCACGGACGCGCGCGTCAACCTCGTGACGCCTGCGCTTTTTGAGCGCTTCCCGACGCTCGACGCATTCTGCGCGGGCAGCGAGGAGGAAATCGCCGAGCTGATCCGCTCCTGCGGCCTGTACAAGACGAAGGCCAAAGATATTTTCAACATGTGCCACGTCCTGCGCGATACGTACGGCGGCGTGATCCCGGACACCGTCGAGGAACTGACGAAGCTGCCCGGCGTCGGCCGCAAGACCGCAAACCTCGTCGTCGGCGACATCTACAAAAAGCCCGCCGTCGTGACGGACACGCACTGCATCCGCATTGCAAACCGGCTCGGCCTGACCGAGAGCACCGTGCCGCTCAAGGTGGAAAAGGATCTGCGCGCCGTGCTGCCGCCCGAGGAGAGCAACGACTTCTGCCACCGCACCGTCCTGCACGGCCGCGCGGTGTGTTCCGCAAGGAGCCCGAAGTGCGCATCGTGCTGCATGCGCGCGTTCTGCAAGAATCCGGTACAGAAAGACTGATCGTACACCGTCAAACAGACGCCGTTTTTACGAGATAAGAAAGGATGAGAACCATGTTCAAGTTCTGCAAGCACCAGCTTTGGGAATGCTCCCGCACGCTCTCCGACGTGGCGATGGGCCGCAGACCGGCGGACACCGTGATTCGCGGCGCGCGCCTTGTCAACGTCTGCACGCACGAAATCCTCGACCACACCGACGTCGCCATCGCCTGCGGGCGCATCGCGCTCGTCGGCGACGCCGCGCACTGCATCGGCCCGGAAACCGAGGTCATTGAAGCCGGCGGCCAGCTGCTTGCGCCGGGCTTTCTCGACGGGCACATCCACATCGAATCTTCGATGCTGACGCCGGTCGAATACGCCCGCGCGGTGCTGCCCCACGGCACGACGGGCATCTATTACGACCCGCACGAAATCTGCAACGTGCTCGGGCTCAAGGGCGTCGACCTGATGGCCGCCGACGCGGCCAAGACGCCGCTCAAGGCGATGCTGACCACGCCCTCCTGCGTGCCGGCCGTGCCCGGCTTCGAGGACTCCGGCGCCGAGATCACCCCGGCGGACATCGCCTCCGAAATGCGGCACGACTACACGGTCGGCCTCGGCGAGATGATGAACTTCCCCGGCATCACCGGCGCGGCGGAAGCGGCGCACGGCATCGTCGGCGAAACGCTGAAAGCGGGAAAAATCGTGACCGGGCATTATTCGGTCCCGGAGACCGGCGCCGGACTGAACGCCTATATCGCGAGCGGCGTGCGCTGCTGCCATGAGTCGACCCGCGCGGCGGATGCGCTCGCAAAAATGCGCCTCGGCATGTACGCGATGCTGCGCGAAGGCTCCGCATGGCACGACCTGCAGGAGGTTTCGAAGGCCATCACGGAAAACGACGTGGACTCCCGCTACGCCGTGATGGTTTCCGACGACACGCACCCGCACACGCTGCTTTCCGAGGGCCACCTCGACCACATCGTGCGCCGCGCCGTGTCCTTCGGCGTCGATTTTATCACGGCGATCCAGATGGTCACGCTCAACTGCGCGCAGTGCTTCAAGATGGACGACGAGCTCGGCTCCGTCACGCCGGGCAAGTGCGCCGACCTCGTGCTGATCGACAACGAGACCGACATCAACGTCACGCGCGTGCTGATCGACGGCGAAACCGTCGCCGAAAACGGCCGGCTGACGATCGAGCTGCCCAAATCGGAGCTGCCGGACTGGGCGATGGACACGATGCACGTCGGCGAGACGATCACGCCGGACACATTCAAAATTTACACAGACAAGAAAGATACGGCCACCGTGCGCGCGATCGAGATCATCCCCGTGCGCGTCGGCGACTACGAGCGGCACGTGCAGCTCAAGGTGGAAAACGGCGAGCTGAAAAGCGACACGGCGCAGGACGTGCTGAAGGCCTTCGTCTTCGAGCGTCATAACGCGACCGGCAGGCACGGCGTCGGCTTCGTCAAGGGCTTCCACGTCCAGTGCGGCGCGATGGCTTCCACGGTCGCGCACGACGCGCACAACCTGCTCGTCATCGGCACGAACGACGAGGATATGGCGCTTGCCGCCAACACGCTGATCGCCTGCGGCGGCGGTGAGGTCATCGTGCAGAACGGCGAAGTGCTCGGCTGCGTGCCGCTGCCCCTCGCCGGCCTGATGAACCCGAAGCCGGCCGAGGAGATGAACACGCTCGTCGAAAACCTCGGCAAGGCCTGGAAGCAGATCGGCTGCGACATCCAGTCGCCGTTCATGACAATGGCGCTGATCCCGCTCGCCTGCCTGCCCGAGCTGCGCCTGACAAACCGCGGGCTTGTGGACTGCACGACGTTCTCCTTCACCGATCTGGAGGTCGAGCCGGAGCAATAAGGCCGCATAAACGCCGCATAAACAAAGAACCCTGGGAGTGAAAACAGCAATGAAGCACGATTTTGAAACCGTCGTTTCCCGCAGAAACTGCGGTTCGATCAAATGGGAGCAGATGCTCAAAAACAACCCGAACGCCGCGGCGGACGTCGCCCCGCTTTCGGTCGCGGACATGGAACTGAAAAATCCGCCGGAAATCATCGAGGGCCTGAAAGATTATCTCGACACGCACATTCTCGGCTACACCGCGCCGACGGAAGCGTATTACGACGCCGTGTGCGGCTGGATGAAGCACCGCCACGGCTGGGACGTCAAGCCGGAGGAAATCATTCTGACAAACGGCGTCGTCCCCGCCCTGTTCACCGCAGTGCTCGCCTATACGGAGCCGGGCGACGGCGTCATCACGATGCCGCCGGTTTACGGACCGTTCGGCTTTTCGATCAAGCAGAACGGCCGCGTCAACGTTGAGTGCCCGCTCCTAAACGACAACGAATACTACACGATCGATTTCGACCGTTTCGAAGCGCTCTGCGCCGAGCCGAAAAACAAGATGTTCATCCTGTGCAGCCCGCACAATCCCGCCGGGCGCGTGTGGAGCCGGGCGGAGCTTTCGAAGATCGGCGAGATCTGCGCGCGGCACAGCGTTCTGGTCGTGAGCGACGAGATCCATTTCGACCTCATCATGCCCGGAAACCAGCACACGGTTTTCCCGCTGGCCTGTGAAAACGGCTGCCCGGACTACATCGTCTGCACCGCACCGAGCAAGACCTTCAACCTTGCGACGCTCCAGACCTCGAACATCATCATCCCGGATGAAACCCTGCGCAAAAAGTTCCAGGCCGTGCTGGACATGGTCGACGCCAACGCCGCGACGGCGCTCGGCATGGAGGCCTGCCGCCTCGGCTATACGCGCTGCGAAGGCTGGCTCGACGAAGCAATCGACCTGATCTGGCACAACTTCCAGTTCTGCAGCCGCTTCATCGCGGAAAACTGCCCCGGCGTCACCTGCAGCCGGCTGGAAGGCACCTACCTGATGTGGATCAACTGCGAATCGCTCGGGCTGGACGACGACGCGCTGCACCAACTCCTTTTCAAGCACGACCTTTACTGCAATGACGGGCGGTTCTTCTCCGCAGGCGGCGAACGCCACATCCGCATCAACCTCGCGGGCCCCGCAAAAATGCTGGAGGCCGCCATGCAGCGGTTCAAGGCGGCCTGCGCGGAGGTTCTGCCGCAATGAACACGACCATCAAGGTGCTGATCTGCATCGCGCTCCCCTTGCTTGGGACGCTGCTCGGCGCGGCGACGGTTTTCTTCCTCAAGGGCGCCATGAGCGACCACCTGCAGAAAGCCCTGCTCGGCTTTGCGGCGGGCGTGATGATCGCGGCGTCGGTTTGGTCGCTTTTGATTCCCGCAATTGAAATGGAGGAATCATCCGGCGGCATCGCATGGCTGCCGGCTGTGGTCGGTTTCCTGCTCGGCATCGGTTTTCTGCTGCTGCTCGACACCGTCATCCCCCATCTGCACCTCAATTCCGACTGCCCGGAGGGCAAGCCGTGCGGTCTCGGAAAATCCTTCATGCTGGTGCTTGCAGTCACGCTGCACAACATTCCGGAGGGCATGGCGGTCGGCGTCGTGCTCGCCGGCATGATCGAAGGCAGCACGGCCGTCACCGCAGCCAGCGCGCTGGCGCTCGCCCTCGGCATCGCCATTCAGAATTTCCCTGAGGGCGCCGTTGTATCCGCGCCGCTCGTGTCGAGCGGGCTTTCCCGGCGCAGGGCATTTCTGTACGGCGCCGCGTCCGGCGTCGTCGAGCCGATCGGCGCGATCGCGACTATCCTGCTGACCGCACTCGTCACGCCGATCCTGCCCTATATCCTCTCGTTTGCCGCAGGCGCCATGATCTACGTCGTCGTGGAGGAGCTGATTCCGGAATCGCAGTCCGGCACGCACAGCAACATCGGAACCATCGGCGCAGCGCTTGGCTTCGCGCTGATGATGCTGCTCGACGTCGCGCTTGGATAGCGGTACAAAAAGGCGGCGTTAAAGCCGTCGAGCACCACAATAAGAGAGACGTCCTCGGATCCTGCTGTCCGACAATACGCTCCCCATAGAGCAAACACTCGAAAATACATAGAATTCGAGTGTTTGCTCTATGGGGAGCAATTTATTCTAACGACAGAACCGCAGTCTGCCGCGGCGAAAACATCTACTTTTTTCTGCAGTATGCCCACGCAGCGATCCATAATGCGGCGCCCATTGCCGTTTGTATGGCTTTGTTCCACAGCCACACGCCGTGCACATCGCCGGCAAAACAGAGAAACGGGTACACAAATTCCACGCCGGGCAGCCGCAGCAGGCTGCGGGTGAGCAGCGCGATCAGCCAGAAAAGCCCGCACACCAGCGTCGCCGTGTGCTCCTGCGGCGATACGCTGCCCACGAGAACCGCCAGCGACGAAAAGAAGAATGCCGTCGGAAAATACAAGGCAAGCAGCGTCGGAAAAGGCAGCTCCCGCCGGATGAGAACGGCGAGCGCCATGGTCGTTACGGCAAACAGGCTCACGACGGTCAAAACGGAAGCGCTGCGGCACAGCGTCCAGAAAAAACGGGAGCGGCTTTGGGCCGCAATGGCTTCGAAGCTGGAATCCGCGCGCGTGCGGCCCCACTCCCCCACGGCGATGGCGGCATAAAAAGGGAGCAGCACTTCAAAAGCGATCGGCGCAAAATCCAGCAGCGGACCGGCGACCGCGGCAAAAATCAGCAAAGCCAGAGACACGGCCGCCGTTACAAGGAAAAAATTGATCCCGGCAATTTTCAGCTCGAGTACAAATCGCTTCACAGACGTTTCCTCCAAAATGCAGGCTTACAGAAAAGCAGGCTTCCGAAAACCAATCCCCCGATCAGGAGGAAAACGCCGTTGGCCGCCACGCTGGTGAAATCCACAAAGGGCCACCTCGGATGAACCCAGATCAAGCGCGTAAGGTCTCCGGCGGTGATCAGATAAAACGGCATGGTTTCCGCTGAGCCCACATACGCGGCGTTGAAGCCAACACGCCAGGCAAAGCGACGGCCATCAGGCCCACAAACCAGCTTGCCGGAAGCGCGCAGCACAGCAGCGCTTTCCCCAGCGGAACCAGGCAGTCCGGCAGGGCGATTGCAAACGGCGCCGCAAAAAAGTAAACAGCGGTATTCAGGGTCAGGAAAAGAAACGCCATGGAAAAGGCAACGCAGAATCCGCCGAGCAGCTTTCCGAGAATATACGCGGTCTTTTCCAAAGGATACGACAAAAACAAATGCTTCATGCCGTTTTTCCGGTCGGTTGGAAAACGGTTTGCCAGCAGAATCGCCAAGCCGAAAAACAGCAGAAGGGCATCGAGGCTCATGACGCGGCAGACAAAATAGGCCGGCTGGTTCAAAAACTCCAAACGCGCCAGATTCTGCGCGGAGGGGAAATTGTCCAGCTGCGCCATTGCGACGGTTACAAGCAGGACGCCCCATACGGCCGGGCGCTTGATCTGCATCTTGTACTCATAACAAAGCACGGAACACAGCTTACGCATGGCTCTTCCCTCCCATACAGTAGACATAGGCGTCCTCCAAAGTCGCGGGAACGGACGCCGCCCGAAACGCATTTTCTTCATCCACGATGCGGGCCTGAATCCCCTTTTGCTCGTAAGTCGTTGAAAGGACGATTGCCCTGCGCTGGAGCGCAGCGAGTTCCGCTTCGTCGGCCAGGTGGATAAACTTCACTTTGCCCTCGACGCGGCGAAGCAGATCCTGCGACGAACCGGCATAAAAGAGATGCCCCTTCCGCAGCACAGCCAGATTTTCGCAGAGCTGATGGATATCCTCCACGATGTGCGTGGAGAGAAGCACCGTCCGCCCATGCTGCGCATACTGCGATAGTACGCCGCGAAAACGCACCCGTTCCTCCGGATCCAGGCCGGCCGTCGGCTCATCCACCACCAAAACCCGGGGTTCCCCGAGCAGCGCCTGTGCAATGCCGACCCGCCGGCGCATGCCGCCGGAGAGCCCGCCGATTTTCCGCTTTGCAAATTCCAGCATATCCACCTGTGCCAGCACCTGCTCCGCCTGTTTTTTGTCCCGGATGCCTTTCAGCGCTCCCATGTAGCAGACAAAATCCCAAACGGTCAGGTTCGGATACATGGGCAGCGACTGCGGCAGGTAGCCGATATGGCGGCGCACTGCTTTTCCCTGACGCGCCGAATCGAAGCCGCAGACCCGGATCGTCCCGGCGGTGAGCGGCTCGACGGTCACTATCGCCTGCATCAGCGTGGACTTTCCCGCTCCGTTGTGGCCGAGCAGTCCGAAAACGCCGCTTCCCGCTGTAAAGGAAACGTCCGCTAAAGCCGTGACGCCGCCCTTATACTGCTTCGTGACGTGCGAAACGATGATGTTTTCTTCCATAAAATCCTCCTTGTAACTACAATTGTAGGTTTATTAAGCAAAGAGAATCGGGGCTACTCCGCCCCGAACTCTATGCCAACGGAATATGCCGGATAGGGATAAAAGTGCTGGCGGCTGAACCGCAGGGAAAAAGCCGCCGTCAACACCAGAAGCAAAGCCAGACAGCCCGCGAGCAGGCGCTCCCGCCACCGAGCGGAACGACGGAGAATCCGCTCCATCCGCTGCCGGGTGTGAACAAACGCGAGCGCGCCCATCCCCTGCGCCGATTTTTCGCTGCGCAAGGCAGACAGCTCCAGCAGCCGGAGAATCGTCCGGGCATATTCTTCGCCGGTGACCGTTCCCGACAGGCCGCGAAGCGCATGTTCGTCGCAGTCGGTTTCACAGTGGAGGGCAAAGTCTTTCCGGCTCAGCCAGACCAGCGGATTGAACCAGTGCAGGACGCAGACGAAGTCAAAGATCCGCTGAAACAGCAGGTGGCCGCGTTTGATATGGGTCAGCTCGTGCGTCAGGACGATCCGCAGCTGGCGGTCCGTAAGCCCGGAAAGGCCGGCGGTATTTACGAGCATCGCCGGACGCATCACGCCGGCGACTGAAGCGGGCGCATCCAGCGCGGTCTCCAGAAGGCGCGGCGGGCGCTTCATTTTCTGCGCACGCGCGCACTGCGCCGCCATGTCGATTATGCGCCGGTCCGTGCAGGGTGGATATCTGCGGATCGTTTTCCCCGCCAGAAACAGCCGCATCAATCGATAGGCGAGAAAAAGCAGGCATCCCGCGGCCCACACCCGCCCGGCAAGGACGAAGCCGTCCATGCGCTGTTCCGGCTCCGGGGAGAACAGCCACACCTCGGGAGACAGTACGGGCAAAAGGTACAGCGCCATGCCGCACAACGGAAGCCAAAGCCCCCTGACGCGCCCGAAGATATGGCTTACAAACAGCGACGCCACCCCAAACAGGCCGCCGATAACGGACAGGTACACCACGACAAAAAACAGGTCAGTGAGCCGCATCGTTTTTCTCCTGCCGGTCAATCAGCGCCTTCAATTCCTCCAATTCCTCGGGCGAGAGGCTGCCGCTCTCCACGAAGCCCAGCACCATTTTGGACAGAGAGCCATCGTAGACGCGGTGCAGAAAGCTCCGGCTCTGCTCGATCTGGCACTGGCTCTGGGACAGCGTGGGGTAATAGAGATACCCCTTTCCCTGCCGCTGCGTGGTCAGCGCCCCCTTCTTGACCAGGCGGGACAAATACGTTTGAATTGTGGTCTTGCTCCAGCCGGTAAACTGCAGAGCGGAGAGAATTTCCGGCAAAGTCTTGGGCGGGCCGGACCAGACGACTTTCATGACCTGCCACTCCGATTCAGAAATGGAAATCATCGCGATACCCCTTTTCGTTGATTTGTTGTAGTTCTATAGCTTGAGTATAACAGATAAACTACAAGATGTCAATCAAAAAATCTTGCACGACATTTTCTGCCCCCCTCTGGAATGCTGGCGGCAGCGTTTTCTCTTCCCCGCGCACAGACGCAAAGAGAGCGCAGGCCACGGCCGCAGCCGGACATGCGCTCTTCTTACAGCAAGCGATTTATTTCAGAAAAACATATTTCATTCAAAATGCGTCGGGCAGCCGGATTTCCCTGCGGATTTCTGCGCCGTCCGTCTCGCGGAAGCAGACGCGCTCCCCCTTTACGGCCAGCGCCGCCGCAATGCCCGCCGCCTCGCCCATCGAGCGGCAGATCGGCTGAATGCGCGCCGCAGACTGCGCACGGAAGTCCATTCCTGCGCAGCGGCCCGCAACAAGCAGGTTATCCACGCCCTTGGCGACCATCGTGCGGAAGGGCACCTCCCAGTAGCGCTCGTTTTTGGGAACCGACTCATCGTACCGCAGGCCGAGCGAGACGTCGTCCTCGCCGTGTACGTCCACGGGGTAGTGGCTCGCGGCAATGCCGTCCGGGAACTTTCTGTAGGCGAGAATGTCCTGAATCGTCAGCACGTATTCCGAGACAATCCGGCGCGATTCGCGGAAGCCGACAAGCTGCGCGATCTCCGTGATATAGGCGTTTTCAAAGCCCGGGACATACCGGCGCAGGAACGTGCGCAGCCGCAGGATGGCCTTTTTGCCCTCGATCTGCTTCTGCGTCATGAATGCCGGGTCCACCACGTCCACCTTGGTCGCGAGCTCCGGGCAGTTGAAATTCATCGCATCGGGACGGCCCGGGATGCCGAACGCCTGGAAGTAGCAGATATCCTGCCCGGTCAGCACGCCGTCGTCATGTGCCTTTTGCAGGACTTCCTTCATGCCCGCCGTATTCATCGCAAAATACTTGTGCGCGTTGTTGCCGAGGCTGCGCATAAACGCGTGGAACCGGTCAAAGTCGATGCCGGCCATCTCAAAGCGCAGCGAAACCGGCTGGTTCACGCGGTTGTGGTTGCCGGACTCGTACGGTACGCCGGCCGCTTTCGCAAGGTCCGCGTCGCCTGTGCCGTCGATGAAGCACTTCGCCGCATAGGCCGTAAGGCCGTCCTTGTTGCTGACAATCACATGCGTCACCATGTCGCCCTCGCGCACGACGTCCACAAGCGTCGTGTAATACAGCAGCGCACAGCCGCTTTCCACGGCCATATCTTCCAGCACGACCTTCATCATCGCGGTATCGAAATAGTAGTCGTCGTCCTCCACGCCGCCGACCGCGCGCAGCCGCTCGACAAGCTCTGCACTCAGCGGGCAGTGGCCGCGGTAATTCGGCATATGCGTCGACATCAGCGGCAGGACGAGGCCCAGCGTCGCCGAGCCGCCCAGCGCCCCAAACTGCTCGATGATCAGCGTGCGGCTGCCGCGCCGCGATGCCGCGATACCGGCAAAGGCGCCCGCCGTGCCGCCGCCCATCACGATGACGTCGTACTCGCCCAGCACCGGGATCTCCCGGCCGGGCATATGCAGATGGTTCATTTCATCCAATCCTTTCCAAAAGAGATTCCGCCTCCCGCCGGACGGCAGAAGGCGGAAATCGTTTTCCTCAGATTTGCTTACGATTAACCGGCAAAGTCTTTGTTTGCTTCATAGAATTCCTGCATGGCCGCTTCCACCTCGAGGCCGCCGTTTGCATCCCACTCCGCCTGCATCGCTGCGACGGCTTCATCGGGATCCGTGCCCTCGACGATCGCCTTCAGGAAGGAATCGGAGAACGCCTGATTCAGCGCCGTGATGTACTCCTGCACCTGCGGGGAGGTCTTGCCGTACGCTTCGATCGAAACCAACGCCTCATACTCGTCGACACGGGAATTCATGGCTTCGTAGGCTTCTGCCATTTCCGGCGTCTTTCTGGCTCTTGCCTGCCACATCTGGAAGGCGAGCGTCGGATCGCTGAAACCCGACATCTTGTCGGAGTTCGTGTACGCGTTGAAGTTGGTCGCGTCGTCGCCCTCGAAAATCGGGTGGTACTCGCCGTCGATGATCTCGTAGGAAACGCCCTCTTCACCGATGTACGTTCTGCGGAAGTTGTCCGGCTCGGTGAGGATGTTCAGCCAGTTGACAACGTGCTCCGGGTTCTTGGAGTTCTGCGAGATGCAGGTGACAAACTTTGCGCCTTCCATGATGTAATGGTGCGGCTGCGTGTCGGCGTCGGGCGCAAGGTCGGTGACGAACTCGATCTTGCAATCCGGGTTGCTGGTCGAAAGCGCGTTGACCATGGACGGGATATCCCAGAACATCAGCGGCGCGCAGGCGATCGCGTTGCCGCTCGCGAATTTCTCCTTTGAGTTGTCCGCCGTGTTGATCGGCATGTCGTTGTCCATCAGGCCTTCGCTGTACAGCATCTGCAGGTAGCCGAGGTAATCCGCGATCTGCGGGTGCTTGATTCTGTGCGTATACGTGCCGTCGATGTCATACCATTCCGCGTCGCCCATACCGAACGCTGTGAGAATGGTCGAGATGAACGGGCTGCTCTTATTCGCCGTCAGCGGCGCGATGTCGTACTGATCCTTCGCGGCCTGCAGGAACGCCGTAAAGTCGTCGAGGTTCGTCGGCAGCTCCATGCCGAGCTCCTCGAGCATGTCGCTGCGCACGCCGATGCCGCCGGTCAGCATACCGTACGGGCTTTCAGGCGATGCGACCATATCCTCGTGCGGCATACCGTTGACCACGCCCTCTTCATTTGTGACGGACTTCCAAGCGAGATCGCTGACCGCGTTCTTGATGTTCTGGCCGTACTTGTCGAGAAGCCCCGAGAGGTCGATCAGCGCGTTCTGCTTCGAGAGCTGCGCGTACTGGTTCGGGGAAATTCTGAGCAGGACGTCGTAGTCTGCGCCGCTGGAAACCTCCAGCAGAAGCTTCTGGTCCGCATTGTCCGCCGGAAGCGCATACCACTTCGTCTTGTAGCCGGTGATCTCCTCGTCGATCTTCCAGGCCGGCTGTTCCTCATAATTGTACGCCTGGTACATGCTGAGGACCTTCAGCTCCGGCTTTTCGCCGGTCAGGATCGGGTCTTCTTCAGACGCTTCGCTCTCCGCGCCGGAAGCGGTGCTTTCCGTGCCGGACGACGTGGAAGAATCCGATGCTTCCGTGCCGCCGCTGCAGGCTGCCAGCGAGAGGATCATTGCGGCGATCATCAGCAGACTGATTAGTTTCTTCATGGTTCTACTCCTTTGCTTTAATAAATTTTTATGCTTACAATAGTCGCCTATTGCACCATACAGAGATTAACCCTTGACCGAGCCGATCGTGATGCCCTTGACGAAGTACTTCTGCAGGAACGGGTACACGCAGAGGATCGGGATCGTGGAGACGACGATGGTCGCCGAGCGGATGTTTTCGCCGGACACATTCATCGCCTGGTTGACGTCGCTGAAGCTGCCGGTCGTGTCCTGCAGGCTCGTCGCCTGCGTGACAAGGTCGAACATGTATTGCTGCAGCGGCTTCAGAGAAGCATCCGTGATGTACATGACGCCCGCAAAGTAATTGCTCCAGTAGCCGACCGCATAGTAGAGCGTGACCGTCGCCAGCACCGGCGTGGACATCGGCAGCACGACGCTGAAGAACGTGCGCATGTTGGAGGCGCCGTCGATGCGCGCCGCTTCCTCGATGACTTCCGGCAGCGTCTCGAAGTAGTTCTTGATCAGGAACAGGTTGAACGAGGAAAGCATGCCGGAGAAGATCAGCGCGAAGATCGTGTTCGTGAGGTGCAGCGTACGGAACAGGATGTAGTTTGGCACCATGCCTGCACTGAAGAGCATGATGAACACGAAGATGTAGAGGAAGAACTTTCTGCCTTTCAGGTGTGGCTTTGAAAGTGGGTAGGCCGCCATGACCGTGAGGAACATCGCGCCGAGCGTGCCGAAGATCGTGACGATGACGCTGACCATAAAGGAGGTGCCGAATTCCGGCGTTGTCAGAACATACTGGATTGTGCTGGTCTGGAAATCGACCGGCCAGAACAGGACCTTGCCGGCGATGACGTTGCCCTCGCTGCTGAACGCCTTCGCGACGAGATTCAGAACCGGCAGCAGCATGATCAGGCCGACAAGAACCATCGCGGTGACGTTGATAATATCAAATGTGGATACGCGCTTGCGCTTCTTAGCTTTTTCCATTTGCATTCACCCGGTAACAGCGTTACCAAATCCCCTTTCCGGTCGCCTTTCTCGCAATGAAGTTCGAGGAAAGGACCAAAATCATTGAAATTACGGAGTTGAAAAGGCCGACGGCCGTACCTGTGCTGAACTCGAGCTTTCCGAGACCCATGCGGTAGACGTATGTGCCGATGATGTCCGCCACGTCGTACACGGTCGGGTTGTAGAAGACGAAGATCTGATCGAAGCCCGCGTTCATGATGTTGCCGACGCGGATGATGAGCATCAGCACGATGGTCGGCAGCAAACTCGGCAGCGTGATGTACCAGATCTTCTGCAGCCGCGTCGCGCCGTCCACATCCGCCGCCTCAAAGCATTCCTGGTCGAGGCCCGCGATCGCCGCGAAGTAGATGATCGAGCTCCAGCCGATTTCCTTCCATGCATCCGAAATGACGAGGATGCCGCGGAACTTGCTGCTGTCCATCAGGAAGCTGACCGGCTCAAAGCCCATGCTCGTGATGATCGAGTTGATCACGCCGGTCGAACCGAGGAACGAAACGAAGATGCCGTAGATGACGACCCAGGAAAGGAAGTGCGGCAGATAGACGATACCTCTACAAAAAGAACACCGGCCGCACGCTGAACCAGTTCATTCTCGACACC
>NHCFC00100__coassemble_1627_pt1 | contig 20563 bp, 18 predicted proteins | sample NHCFC00100__metabat2_high_PE_026 | metagenome-assembled genome bin NHCFC00100 | reverse complement strand
CTTTTCCGGATTTCCGGGCCGGAAAAACCGCCGCGGCCCTGCGCAGCGGAAAACAGGCGTTTTTCAAAATTGATTCCCCACGGGAAATAAAACGGTTTTTCTTGTAAAAACACAAGATATTGGAGGGGGAATTTTCGGAAACACTAGTGTTTTCCGGAAAATTTTACAAACGGTTTACAGACGCTTTTTGAAAAGCGCGGTGCGAAATCCGGCGTTTTTCCGCGCGGCGTTTACATAAAAAACACGGTTGTGAAAAGCTGTGGAAATCGGATTTCAAGCGGAAAGCGGGTTTTCAACACTTTCCACAGAGTTTTCCACATGGGGTGTGGGAAAACACAAACACGCCTTATGTCAACCCGCGCGGCAAAGCGGATATTACGGAGCGTATAGGCGCTTCGGGTCGAATCCGCGGGGCGGAATTTGCGAAAATTGTGAATATTTATTCTCTCCTGCCGAAGCCCGGCGAAGCGGCCGGAACGCGGCGGGATCTGCGGCGCGGCGCGCGCCTTTTGCCGCGCTTCGCCTTTTCGTGCGGCGGGCCGTCGAAAAAACGCGCAAAAAACGCCCGAAAAGCCGCGGCAATTTTATCCGTATGAGTTGCAATCCACGGCAAAAGTATGGTATAATCCCTGTATATTGCGAAAGTATGCGTAACGGAAAGGAAAACGCGGCCTCATGGAGAAAGAAAGAGAAAATGATGTGATCGCCGGGCGCAACGCCGTAGCGGAGGCGCTTCGGGCAGGCAGGCCGATCGACAGGATCTATGTGCGGCGCGGGGACCGGACGGGCTCCGTGCATGCGATTCTGCGCATGGCGAAGGAAGCGGGCGTAGCCGTCAAGGACGTGGACGCCCGGAAGCTCGACGCAATGTGCGGCGGGGAAAACCACCAGGGCATCGCGGCCGTGGCGGCCGTGCATGCGTTTTCCGAAACGGAGGATATTTTTGCGCTGGCCGAAAGCCGCGGCGAGCCGCCGTTTCTGATCGTCTGCGACGAGATCGCGGACCCGCACAACCTCGGCGCGATCATCCGCACCGCGGAGTGCGCGGGCGCGCACGGCGTCGTGATCCCGAAGCGGCGCAGCGTCGGGCTGACCGCTGCGGTCGGCAGGGCGTCCGCGGGCGCGGTCGAGTACCTGCCGGTCGTGCGCGTGCCGAACATCGCGTCGTTCCTCGACGAGATCAAGGCGCGCGGCGTGTGGGTCTATACGGCGGATATGGACGGCACCGACTGGTGCCAGACCGATTTTTCCGGCCCGGCGGCGCTCGTCGTCGGCTCGGAGGGGTTCGGCGTATCGCGCCTTGTCAAGGAAAAATCAGATTTTATTGTTTCCCTGCCGATGAAGGGCAGGATCAACTCCCTGAACGCCTCGGTGGCCTGCGGCATTCTCTGCTATGAGATCGCGCGGCAGCGGGCGGGCATCAGAGCAAAAGGAGGCATGTGAGATGAGCGCGGAAAATCGCTTTACATTGGAGGATATTCTGGCGGAACAGCGGCGCGCGCGCGAGGCGGCCGCGGAAGGCGCCGCACAGGCGGAGCCGGAGGCGCAGCCCGAAGCGCCCGCAGAGCAGGCGGCGGAGGCGCCCGAGGCGGAACCGGAAGAGGCGCAGGAAGAGGCGCCGCAGGCGGAGGACGCCGGGGAGAGCGCCGCACCGGTCGCGCCGCAGGGCGAGGCCCCCGCACGGCAGGCGCCCGCCGCCCCGGCGGACGCGGAGCCCACGGCGGTCGAGACCGTGGAAACGCCGTACACCGAGGAGGAGCGCAGCGAAAACAAGCGCAAGAAAAAGCGCGGCCTGTTCGGACGGCGGAAGGACAAGAAAGAAAAGAAAGAGAAAAAGAAGAAAGAGGACTTCGACGCGTCGGAGGACATGTACTACGGCATCCAGCTCAAGCCCATCGACGAATACACGCGCAGCTTTGACGCGACCGGCGAGATCTCGCGGGAGGACGAGGGCTTCAAAAAGCTGTTCGACGAAAACACGGCCGAGCTCGACGACGAGGTGGCGAAGGACTTTGAGCGCTTGCAGCGCGAGCGCCGCCGCCGCGTGGCCGAAGCCGTAGAAAACGCCGGCGTCGACATCGACGAGGTGGAGAACGAGCTGGGCATCGTCGCGCCGGTGCCGGTCTCCGCGTTTGCGGGCGACCCGTACGCGAAGCAGCACGGCATCGAGGTGGAATCCGGCAAGGGCGAGGACAACCTGCCGGAGTTCCAGAAGGCCATGCTGCAGGACGCGCAGACGCGCACGATGGAGATCAAGCTCGACCTGGACAGCGACACGATCGGCGTCCAGCAGGCGAAGGTCGTGCCGGAGGTCAGCGAGGACTCGGTGCGCCGGATCCTCGAGACCGTGCAGGAGGCGCCGGAGGACGCGCCGCCGGTGCGCGAGGATATGGAGGAAATCAGCTCGGTGCGCGTCGCGTCGGAGGAGCCGGAGGCGGAAGAGCCGATCGGCGAGTTCGACGACGTGTCGAGCTTTTCGGAGGAAAAGCGCGCCGAAATGGAAGAGGCGCAGCCGCAGGAGGCGGACGGCGAAACGCCCGAAGCGGGCGCAGCGCCCGAAGGCGCGCCGGAAACGGCGGCCCCGGCCGCAGAAGGGGGCGAAGCGGCCCCCGAGCCGCAGGCCAGGATCTCCGTGCCGGTCAACGACGTGACGGAATACAGAAAGCGCGACCTGCCGGTGCACATCATCAACGCGGACGTGCTGCAGAGCGCCCTGCTCAGCGAGGCGCGCATCTATTCGGAGGACAGCAATACGAGCGCGGCGGCCGGCCGGCACCGGCTGAAGATCCGGTTCGGCGACAAGGATGCGGAGGAGGCCCCGGAGACGACGGCCGAAGCGAGCAGCGACGAGCAGCTCGACGACTTCACCGGCCCGGCCGATGCGAAGAGCGTTTCGCACGACCTGCGCGCGACGATGCGCGAGCTGACGCTCCGCACGCTCGTGACCGGCCTGAGCACGGCGGTCCTGCTGATCGCCTCGTTCATCGCGGAAGCCGCCTTCAGCCCGAACACGACGGATACGGGCGGCGCCATCGGATACACGATCGTTTCCCTGATTTTCCTGCTGATTGCGGTCGGCTTCTGCGCGAAGTCGCTCCTGAACGGCCTGCGCGCGCTGCTGCAGTTCCGCGCGAATTCGGACAGCGCGGCGGCCGTGGCGGCGGCGGCCGTGCTGATCCAGACGATCTGCACGCTGTTCTCCTCGAGCGCGCTCGCGACCGGGCAGGTCCACCTGTACGCCGGCATTGCGGCGGGCATCCTGTTCCTGAATTCGCTCGGCAAGCTGACGATGATCCGGCGCATCCACTCGAACTTCCGCTTCGTGGCGTCCCGCGAGCAGAAGTACACGGTGCGCATTTTCGACGATTACAACACCTCGCTGAAGCTCGCGGGCTCTTCGGTGGTTTCGCAGCCCACGATCGCGTACCAGCAGAAGGCGGGCTTCTTGAAGCGTTTCCTGCAGATCTCCTATGAGCCGGACCCGGCGGAGACGGCCTCGCAGATGCTGGCGCCGGTCGGGCTCGTCGCCTCGCTGCTGCTGTGCGTCGTGGCGCTCGTCATCACAAAGGACGCGTCGCTGGCGATCACGGCGCTCGCGGCTTCCTGCTGCGTCTGCGTCGCGGTGACGAACATGCTGGCGGTCAATCTGCCGATCAGCCGCCTGTCGCACCGGATGCGCCGCGCCGGCGCGATGGTCTCGGGCTATGAGGCGATCAAGCGCATGAGCGCCGTCAACGCGGTGCTCGTCGATTCGGCGGACCTGTTCCCGCGCGGCACCGTCGTGCTCAACGGCGTCAAGCCGTTCGAGCAGGAGGGGCTGGAGGAGGCCATCCTCAAGGCCGGCGCGCTGATGCAGGCGCTCGGCGGCCCGCTCTGCGGCGTTTTCGAGCAGGTGCTCAGCGAGTACGAGGGCGAGCTGCCCGAGGTTGAAAAGGGCCGCTTTGAGGCCGGCAACGGCGTTGTCGGCACGGTGGACGGCAGCGAGATCCTGATCGGCTCGCGCGCGCTGCTCCTCTCCCACGGCGTCGAGGCGCCGGAGCAGGCGCTGGAGGACCGCTACGCCACCGGCAGCCGCCAGATCCTCTACGTGGCGGCGGACGGCGTGCTCAGCGCCATGTTCATCCTCACCTACAACGCGGACCGGAAGAAGAAGGCGGAGATCGCCGAGCTCGAGCTCAACGGCGTTTCGCTGCTCGTCCGCTCGTCGGATGCGAACCTCACGCCGCAGTTCATCGGCCGCCTGTTCGGCATCGACGCCTCGGCGATCAACGTGATCGGCGCGGAGACGGACAGCGCCTGCGACCGCCTCGTGACCGGCCAGGTCGACCGCGCGGACGCCTATGTCGCGACGAAGGGCCGCGTGGAATCGATGATGAGCGTCGTGTCCGCCTGCATCGACGAGAAGAAGAACATCAGCTTCATCGTCGCGATGCAGAACGCAGCCGTGATCATCGGCTTCGTGCTGGTGGCGTTCCTGACGTTCATCGCGGGCGTCAGCCAGATCTCGTCGTTTGCGCTGTTCATCTACGAGCTGTTCTGGCTCGTCGCGGCGGTCATCCTGCCGCGCTTCAAGAACAAGATCAAATAAAAAGCAAAGCGCATGCAAAAAGCGGTCCGTCCCTCTGCGGGGCGGGCCGCTTTTCGGCGTCTGATGCACAGGGGCATTGGGCCATGCACGACAACGGCGCGGGCTGCGTAAAATGGCGTAGTGCAGGGCTATGCGGGGTTACAGCGCGGGGAAATGGGGTGGTACCATCCGGATCCTCTCGCCGCCCGTTCCGTTCGCGTTCTGCTTTGAGTCCGTCGGGCACCTGATGGACGCGGTGGGCCGGGCTGTCCATACACTGCACGTGCTGTCCTCCGCTCTGGGGCGGATCGGCAGCCGCTTTTTCCTCTGCGTGACGGTGCGCTTTTCGGAGCGCATCGCGGCGCGCAGCCTGTTTTCCGAATACGGCGTGTTTGTGGGCGCGGGGCGGCTGGTGGCGTCGTACATCGGCGAGCACGCCGACGCCTTCATCCCGGACGCCGTGGCGAAGATGGGCCGGTATCTGACGCTGTGACGGCGCGCAATGCCGTGCCGCCTGTCCGAAAGCATAAAAAACTGCCGGCCGCAGTCCGTGTTGCGGCCGGCAGCTTTTTGCTGCAGGGTTATACGCCGAGCGCCTCGACGAGCGCGTTCAGCTTTTCGGTGTCGCTGCCGGTGGCGAAGATCAGCGTCGCGCCGTTGCGGTAGAGCAGCGTCGTCGTGCTGTCGTCGCTGAAATAGAAGCGGTTGTACTCGCTGGAGTCGACGAACCGCTCGCCGCTCTGCCCGGTCTTGACGCCGCTGAGCATCTGCGCGTAGTTGGAGCGGGCCGTGTCCGAGGCGGCGAAGATGAAGAAGCCGGCGCTCGCGTTTTCCTCGCTGACGGTCAGCGCCGTCAGAATGGTCGAGGTGTCGAAATCCGCGATGCTGTCGGTCGCCGTGAAGCCCGCGGTCTCGCAGGCGGCGGTGAAGTCCTCGGCGGTCACGCTGCGGCGGCCGGAACAGCCGGTCAGCGCGATGCAGAAGACGAGCATCAGGGCGGTCAGCAGAAAGGGTAGCCGGTGGTTATTTCTCATGTCGTTTGCTCCTTACCGTGCAAAAAATCAGAAAGATGAGGAAAAAGCCGGTCAGGCAGCCGGCGGTGTCGAGCCAGACGTCGAGCAGGGACGAGCCGCGCCCGCTGAAGATCTGGATCGTCTCGTCGATGGCGGCGGCAAAAAAGCCGAGCGCCGGAAAGTCGAGCAGCCGGCGGCCGCGCGCGAGCGGCCTGCCGTTTCGGTCCAAAAGGAGGTTCAAAAGCAGGGAAAGCTCGGCGCCGAGCAGGGCGTACTCCGAAAAATGGGCCGCCTTGCGCAGCAGGAATTCGTCGACCGGCACGTGCAGAAGCTGCTCGAGCCACGCGCGCAGCGAGCCGCTCATCGCGCCCGAGGCGGCGCCGCTCTGCAGCGAATTGCCCCAGATGAACGCGAGCGTCAGCCCGATCAGCACCCCGAGGACGAGGCCCGTGCGCCGGTTGCGCCGTATTCGGTTTTGTGCTTCCAAGGCGCAGCCTCCTTTGCCGTGCATTTATAGAAATTTTACCACGCGCGGCCGCGCAGCACAATGCCGTAACAGAAATTTAATAATTTTGTGCGCCCGGAAATGGCCGGCGTAAACCTTGCGGCGGCGCGGGGAGTATGGTATACTGTAGGAAAATGGCCCGGTGCGGCCGTTTGAGATCCGGGCCGCGCGGCGCATCTGCGCAGGGCGCGCCGCCCGGGCGAATATCCAGTGCAGGAGGTGGCGGCCGTGCGGCGGACGCTCAGGAAAATAACGGCTCTGCTGACGTGCGCCGTGCTGGCGGCGTCGCTGTCGGCCTGCGGGGAGATCACGGGGCTGGACGCGCAGGCGCTGATGTCCCCCCCGCGGACGACGGCGGACCGGCAGGCGATCTACACGCTGATGTGCGGCGAGGAAAGCGACGTGACGCTGATCTACCCGAAAAACGGCGATTACCGCTCCGCGATCATCTCGCGCGACCTCAACGGCGACGGCGTCGCGGAGGTGGCCGGCTTCTGCGCCAACGGCGACGCGGGCGGCATCCGCCTGCAGTTCATGACGAAGGACGCCGACGGCGCCTGGTACTCGCTCGCGCAGTTCACCTCGGCGGCGACGCAGGTGGACCGCGTGTTCTTCGGCGATCTGACCGGGGACGGCACGGAGGAGGTCGTCGTCGGCTGGGGCGACCCGCAGACCGCGACGGCCAGCGTTTCGGTCTACAGCATCGAGTCCGGCAGCGTGCGGGAGCTCTCGATGAACGCCGTGACCTACAGCGAAATGCTGCTGACCGATTTCGACGGCGACAGCGTGCAGGAGCTGTTCGTGCTGAGCACGGCGCAGACGGTTACCGGTGAGGAGACCGTGACGGCGCCGCTCGGGCGGCTGTACCGGTTCGACGGCGAGCAGCCGTACGTGGCGCTGACCGTGCCGCTCGACTCGGCGGTGACGCGCTATTCCGGCGCGCTCTTCACGCAGATCAACACCGCGCGCAGCGCCGTCGTGCTCGACGGCGTCAAGGCGGACGGGCGCATGGTGACGCAGGTCGTCGGTTACGACGAGGTCGCCGAGCGGCTGCTCGCGCCGCTGTCGGAGTCGGGGGCCGTGAACCCCACCGACCGGGACACGGCGGTGTCCGTCTCCGCGCGCGACATCAACGGCGACGGCGTGACCGAGCTGCCGACGGCGGCGCTCGTGATGGAGCCGGCCGAGGGCGGCACGGCGGACTCGACCGCCTACACGGTCACGTGGAATACATACAGCCTTTCGGACAACACGCTGACGCCCGTGTGCAGCAGCATCATCAACACGGCGGAAAACTACATCGTCGTGCTGCCCGAAAGCGAGTCGCTGCTCGCCTGCGCGAACGATTCGGTCACGCGGACCTCCACCTTTTTCCGCTATGAGCGCATGGGGGCCGGGCCGATCGGCCGCGAGGACCTCTTCTCGATAACGGTCTACTCCGAGGAGGCGTGGGCCGAGCGCGGGGAAGAGGAAAAGGAAGACGAAATCTATCTCAACAGCATGGGCGGACGGATCTATGTGCTGACGGTGCTCGACCCGTCCCTTTCGGAGGACAGCGCGCTGATCCGCGCCGTGTGCGAGGATTTTCAGATATTGAACGAGTAAGGGAGAAAGGATGCAAAGCGATGAGAAAGATCCTGGTTGCCGAGGATGAACAGAATATCCGCGAATTTGTGGTGATCAACCTGAAGCGCGCGGGCTACGAGGCCGTGGAAGCGGCGAACGGCGAGGAGGCGCTGCGCCTGTACGAGCGGGCGAACGGCGATTTCGACGTGGCGATCCTCGACATCATGATGCCCGGCGAATACGACGGCCTGGAGGTCTGCAAGCGGCTGCGCAAGCAGAGCAGCTCGATCGGCATCATCCTTCTGACGGCGAAAACGCAGGAGATGGACAAGGTCACCGGCCTGATGATGGGCGCCGACGACTATGTGACGAAGCCGTTCAGCCCGTCGGAGCTTGTGGCGCGCGTGGATGCGGTCTACCGCCGCGTCGCGCAGTTTTCCCACGCGGCCGAGCCGAACTTTTCGGAGGAGCTGCGCTCGGGCGCGTTCGTGCTGAACCTGCGCAACCGCTCATTCACGAAGAACGGCAGGCCGGTGGAGCTGACGCAGGTGGAGTTCCAGATCATGGAATACTTTTTCTCGAACATCGGCAAGGCGCTCAAGCGCATCGACATTTTGAAGCATGTCTGGGGCAGCGGCTACGTCGGCGAGGAGAAGATCGTGGACGTCAACATCCGGCGCCTGCGCATGAAGATTGAAGATGAGGCGAGCAGCCCGCGCCATATCGTGACCGTGTGGGGCGTCGGCTACCGCTGGGACCAGTAAGACAGGGGAGAGGCACGTGCAGACGAAGAAAAAACGGGAGGGTACCGTGTTCCGCAACGGGATCGCCCGCCGCTGGCTTTTGAACAGCCTCGGCGTGATGATCCTGCTGCTTGCCGCGTGCATCACGGCGCTTTCGTTCGTCGTGCAGAGCTACGCGTACAACGGCATCCAGATGACGCTGGTCGGCCGCAGCGACGAGCTGCCCACCGTGCTTTCCTCCAGCATGAAGACGGTGAACGAATTCAACGCCGCGGCGCGCAGCTACACGGAGAATTTCCCCGACAAGAACCTGATGGAGGTCATGGCGGTCAGCCGCACCGGCAAGATCCTCTCGACCTCGACGGGCTTTGCGCCGGACCAGACGCAGACGATGCCGGACTACGAGAGCGCGATGCACGCGTCCTCCGGCTACGGCTACTGGATCGGCAAGCTCACGAGCGGCGAAAAGGTCATGGCGATCACGCGCGTGGTGCGCGGCGCGAACGGCGCGGTGCTCGGCGCGGTGCGGTACGTCGTCTCGATGGAGCGCGCCGACCGGCAGATCACCTTTGTGGTGCTGTGCCTCGTCGGCGTCGGCATTCTGATCATCGCGCTCGTCACGCTTTCCGGCCTGTACTTTGTGCGCTCGATCGTCAAGCCGATCCGCGCGCTGAACGCCACGGCCGAGAAGATCGCGCAGGGCAATTTCGACGTGCGCGTCAAGAAGGACAAGAACGACGAGATCGGCGCGCTGTGCGAGTCGATCAACGACATGGCCGCGGAGCTCGGCGCGGCGGAAAAGATGAAGAACGACTTCATCTCCTCCGTCTCCCACGAGCTGCGCACGCCGCTGACGGCCATCAAGGGCTGGGCGGAGACGATCCAGAGCGGCGGCGTCGGGCGCGAGACGTATGTAAAGGGCATGAGCGTCATCATCCGCGAGTCGGAGCGCCTCTCCGGCATGGTGGAGGAGCTGCTCGACTTTTCGCGCATGCAGAGCGGCCGCATGCGGCTGATCATGAACAAAATCGACCTGCTTGCGGAGCTGGACGAGGCGGTGTACATGTTCACCGACCGCGCCCGCACCGAGCACAAGACGCTGATCTACGACGAGGAGGACACGATGCTTTCGCCGATCCTCGGCGACGTCAACCGGCTGCGGCAGGTCTTCATCAACATCATCGACAACGCCCTGAAGTACACGAACCCGGGCGGCACCGTGCGCGTTGCGGCGTATGAGGACGACGGCTTCATCCGCGTCGTCATCAAGGACAACGGCTGCGGCATCCCGGCCGAGCACCTGCCGAACGTGAAGCGGAAGTTCTACAAGGCGAACCAGAACGTGCGCGGCAACGGCATCGGCCTTGCCGTCGCGAACGAAATCATGGAGCTGCATTCCGGCTCGCTCGACATCGACAGCCAGGAGGGCATCGGCACGACGGTGATCATCACGATCCCGACGATGAAGAAGCTCGAGACGAACCCGGAGCTTTCCAATACGACGAAGATCCCGTCCGTCACGGGGCGGGTGCAGGTCGTCGAGCGCAAGCAGGACGACTGATCTCTTTTTTCAGAAAGGACAAGTACATGACAAAACGCGTTACCTCCATCGGCGGCCAGGCGCTGCTCGAGGGGATCATGATGGTTGGGCCGAAGAAAAACACCGCGGCTTTCTGCGACGAGGACGGCCATATCACGACGGAGGACATCACGGCGCCTTCGCTGCGGGAGAAATACCCGATTCTCAAAAAGCCGTTTCTGCGCGGCGTGTTCGCGATGATCGACACGCTGCGGCTCGGCCTGAAGGCGCTGACGCTTTCGGCCGAAAAGGCCGGCCTCGAGGACGAGGCGGAGAGCGAATCGAAATTCGACCGGTGGCTCTCGGAAAAATTCGGCGACAAGGTGATGAACGCCGTCGTCATGATCGGCGGCGTGCTCGGCGCGGCGCTCGCGATCGTGCTGTTCTTCTTCCTGCCGACCGTGCTGTTCAACTGGCTGGAGCCGCTTCTCGGCGCGTGGTTCAGCGGCTGGCGGTCCGTGTTCGAGGGGCTGCTGCGCATCCTGATCTTCGTCGGCTACATCGTGCTCGTTTCGCGCATGCCGGAGATCAACCGCACGTTCCGCTACCACGGGGCCGAGCACAAGACGATCTTCTGCTATGAAAACATGCTGCCGCTCACGGTGGAAAACGTGCGCAGGCAGAAGCGCTTCCACCCGCGCTGCGGCTCGAGCTTCATGATCCTCATGCTGCTGATCGGCATCCTGATCGGCTTTTTCATCCCGTTTGAAAACCCGTTCCTGCGCACGGCCTGCAAGCTGCTGTGCCTGCCGCTCGTCGTCAGCATCGGGTATGAGCTCATCAAGCTCTGCGGGCGGCACGACAACCTCGCGACGCGCATCATCGCCGCGCCGGGGCTGTGGTTCCAGCGGCTGACGGTCAAGGAGCCGGACGACAAGATGATCGAGGCGGCGATCGCCGCGATGGAGGCCGTGATCCCCGAAAACGGCGAGGACCTCGTGCGATGAGCGTCCGGTCGCTGTACAACGAGGCGCGGCAGGCGCTCGGCGCGGCGTCCGACGACCCGGCGTTCGAGGCGGCCTGCCTGATGCAGCGCTTTTTCGGCATGGACCGCGCGGCGGTGCTGACGCACGGTGAACGCGAGCCGGACCCGGCGGCGGAGGCGGAATTCCGCGCGGCGGTCGGCCGGCGAACGGCCGGCGAGCCGCTGCAGTACATCCTCGGCGAGTGGGATTTCATGGCGCTGACGCTCCGCTGCGGGCCGGGCGTTCTGATCCCGCGCGACGACACGGCCGTGCTCGTGGAAGCGGCGGCCGAGCGCCTGCAGGGCGCGCAGGCGCCGCGGGGGCTGGACCTCTGCGCCGGCACCGGCGCGGTGGGGCTGATGCTCGCGCTGGAGACGGGCGCTTCGGTCACGGCCGTCGAAAAGTTCGGCGCGGCGCTCGGCTACCTGCGCGAAAACCTCGCGCGCTGCCCGCAGCTTGCGGTTGAGGCGCTGCAGGGCGACGTGCTGGAGCCGGCGTTTGCCGCGTCCGTGCCCGGCGGGCTGGACTTCATCGTGTCCAACCCGCCGTATATCGAGACGGCGGCGCTGCCGGGCCTGCAGCGCGAGGTGCGGCGCGAGCCGCAGACGGCGCTCGACGGCGGCGCGGACGGCCTCGTCTTTTACCGCGCGATCTGCGCGCTGTGGGCCGGAAAGCTGCGGCCCGGCGGCGTGCTGGCGGTCGAAATCGGCGAGGAGCAGGGCGAAGCCGTGGCGGCGCTGTTCAAAGGCGCGGGGCTTGGCGATATCCGCGTCCACAAAGACACGGCGGGGCTCGACCGCGCGGTGTCGGGCGTGCGCTGAGGGAGAGCCGGGCGCGCCGCCGGCGGGTCTGCGCCGCGCTGCCGCCCGCGGGCGAAAATATTTGGAAAAATTAAGGGAAAAGGTGATTCAAATGGTCAAGCATGTTCTGATGATCAAGCTCAAGGACAACGCGCAGGCGGAGTGTGAAAAGCTGCGCGATCTGTTCCTCACGATGAAGGGCCGCGTGCCGCAGGTGATCGACGTCGAGGCCGGCGCGGACTTCCTGCATTCGGACCGCTCGTTCGACGTCTGCCTGTATGTGACGCTCGAGAGCCCGGAGGCGCTCGAGGCCTACCAGCAGGACCCGTACCACTGCGAGGTCGTCAAGACGTACGTGGCCTCCGTGCGGGAAAAGGCGGTTGCGGTCGACTATATCGTTTGAGCTGCGGACGCTGCCGTGCGCCGGGCGCCCTTCGGGGAGCGCGGCGTTTTTTTCGGAAACGGCGCCGCGTGAAAACCGGAACAGGGGGAAACTATGGTAAGGGATATGACGAAGGGCAGCCCGGTCCGGCTGCTTCTGGCGTTTGCGGCGCCGCTTCTGGTCGCCAACATCTTTCAGCAGCTTTACACGGTCGTCGATGCGGTCGTGCTCGGCCGCGGCGTCGGCGTGCGGGCGCTGGCGGCGGCCGGCTCGACCGGCTCCGTGCACTTTCTCGTGTTCGGCTTCATCACGGGCCTGACGCACGGGTATTCGATTCTGATCTCGCAGAAGTTCGGCGCGGGCAGCGCGGCCGGCGTGCGCCGCGCCGTCGCGAATTCGGCGTACATCGCGGTGCTCTCCTCGGCGGTCATCACGGTGCTGAGCCTCGTCTTTTCCCGCGGGCTGATGGAGCTGATGCAGACGCCCGCCGATATTTTTGAGGATGCGCTGCTCTACATCCGCATCATTTTCATCGGCATCTTCGCCACGGTCTTTTACAACGTGCTGGCGAGCATCCTGCGCGCGCTCGGCGACAGCGTCTCGCCGCTCGTCGTCATCCTCATCAGCTCGGCGGTCAACGTGGGGCTCGACGTGCTGTTCGTCATGGTGTTCCGCTGGGGCGTCGCGGGCGCGGCCTGGGCCACGGTGCTCGCGCAGCTGCTTTCGGGCCTGATGTGCCTTTTCGTGCTCAGCCGCATGGAGCTGATGCGGTTTGAGCAGGGGGATGCGCGGCCGGACGGCGCGATGCTCCGCGAGCTTCTGCGCCTCGGCGTGCCGGTCGGCGTCATGAATTCGGTCACGGCGGTCGGCGGCATGATCCTGCAGGGCGTCGTCAACGGCTTCGGCTCCACGACGGTCGCGGCGTACACGGCGGGCTCGAAGATCCTGTCGCTCGCCGAGCAGCCGGGCAACATCGTCGGGCTTTCCCTCGGCACGTATGTGGGGCAGAACCTCGGCGCCGGGCGGCTGGACCGCATCCGTGCCGGCGTGCGGCGCGCGATCGCGATATCGCTGTGCGTCAATGCGGTGATCGGCGCGGCGCTGATCCTGTTCGGCCGGGAGCTTGTGGCGCTGTTCGTCTCCGGCGCGGAGCAGGCGGTCATCGAGGCCTCGTACCCGTACCTCTTCGCGGTCGGCGCGATGCTGTGGGTGCTCGGCCTGCTGTTCGTGTACCGGTTTTCGCTGCAGAGCATGGGTGACACGGTGGTGCCGATGCTCTCCGGCGCGCTGGAGCTGCTTCTGCGCATTTCGATCGTCCTGCTGCTCGCCAACGTGTTCCGGCTGGGCTTTCTCTCCGTCTGCATCGCAGAGGTTTCCGCCTGGCTCGGCGCGGCGGTGCTGCTCTGCGCGACGTATTATTGCCGTGCGGCGAAGGCCGCACAGGGGGCTGTGTTGAAAAGATAAGTTTGTGAAAGGATAAGGTTTCTATGGCAAAAACAGAACGGATTCAAAGCATGACGCAGGGCCGCCCGGCGAAGCTGATCTTCACCTTCGCGATCCCGCTGATGCTCGGCAACGTCTGCCAGCAGCTTTACACGGTCGTCGATACCGCGATCGTCGGTCAGGCGCTCGGCGTCAACGCGCTGGCGGCGCTCGGCGCGGCGGACTGGCTGAACTGGCTGGTGCTCGGCGTCATTCAGGGCTTTGCGCAGGGCTTTTCAATCCATATGGCGCAGCGCTTCGGCGCGAACGACGAGGAAGGCCTGAACCGCTCGATCGGCGCGACCATCTCGATTGCGGCGGTCTTTTCGGTGCTCCTGCTCATCGTGAGCCAGGCGACGATGGACCCGATCCTGCGCGCGATGAACACGCCGGAGGAGGTCATCGGCGGCGCGTTCACCTACCTGCGCATCATGTTCGCCGGCATCCCGATCATCATGGCGTACAACGTGCTCGCGAGCATCCTGCGCGCGCTCGGCGACAGCCGCACGCCGCTCTACGCGATGCTGATCGCCTCGGTCCTCAACATTGTGCTGGACCTGCTCTTTGTCATGGTGTTCCACTGGGGCATCGCGGGCGCCGTCATCGCGACGGTCATCGCGCAGCTCTTCGCCGCGCTGTACTGTCTGCGGGCCGTGCTGCGCATCCGCATCATCCGGCTGAAAAAGGCGTACTTCCTGCCGGACGCCGTCCTCACGCGCCGCCTGCTCGGCCTCGGCCTGCCGGTCGCCGCGCAGAACATGATTATCGCGATCGGCGGCATGGTCGTGCAGTCGGTCGTCAACCGCTACGGCGTGCTGTTCGTTGCGGGCTTCACGGCGACGAACAAGCTGTACGGCATTCTGGAAATCGCCGCGACCTCGTTCGGCTACGCGGTCACGACGTATGTGGGCCAGAACCTCGGCGCCGGGCTGCTCGGCCGCATCCGCAAGGGCATGCACTCCGCGACGTGGATTGCGCTGCTGACCTCGGCGGTCATCACGGCGGCCGTGCTGCTGCTCGGGCGCTTTATGGTGGCGCTGTTCATCTCCGGCACGCCGGAGGAGGTCGCGCTCTCGACCGACGTCGCGGTCCACTACCTCAACATCATGAGCATCTGCCTGTCGGTCCTCTACATGCTGCACATTTACCGCTCCGCGCTGATGGGCCTCGGCGATACGGTCATGCCGATGGCCTCCGGCATCGTCGAATTCTTCATGCGCATCGGCGTCGCGATGATCCTGCCGGTCCTCATGGGGCAGGAGGGCATCTTTTACGCCGAGGTCGTGGCGTGGGCCGGCGCGGCGATCCTGCTCGTCGCGACGTATTTCGTGCGGATGAAGAAGCTCGAGCGCGAGCTGCCGTCGGCGGAAAAATGACGGCGCACAGGCAAGTTCATATCCGCTTTTACGCCGGCCGGGGCCATGCGCTCCGGCCGTTTTTTCGTTTCCCGCAAAAAAACTCAAGCCGGGTAAACAATCCGGCCGGCAGGGCCGTCTGTATAGTGAGGGCCCGAAAAAAGGAAAGGGGGCGGTTAAACGCGTGGAAAGGGAACAGGTTGCCGCCGCGGTGGAAAAATACGCCGCAACGGTCTACCGCGTGGCGCTGAGCTGCGTGAAAAACAGGGAAAGCGCGGAGGACATCATGCAGGATGTATTCCTCAAGCTGCTCCGCAGGAAGGACGCCTTTGAAAGCGCGGAGCACATGAAGCGCTGGCTGATCCGCTGCACCGTCAACGCGGGGCGCGATCTGCTCGCCTCGGCGTGGCGCCGCAAGGCGACGCCGCTCGACGCGCTGTACGATATCGGCGAGGAGCCGGACTGGGAGGAGCGCGCGCTGTTCGACATGGTGATGCGGCTGCCGAAGCAGTGCCGCGTGATCTGCTACATGCACTACTACGAGGGCTATTCGACCGAGGAGATCGCGTCGATTTTGGGCATACGCGGCGCGACGGTGCGCGTGCAGCTGATGAAGGCGCGCAAGAAGCTGAAGGCCGACTGGCTGGAAAGCGAAGCGACGGATGGAAAGGAGAATGAAAAATGACAGAAAGCAGGCTGTACAGATTGTACGACCACATGCGCCCGTCTGCGGCGGCGATGGAGCGGCTGGCCGCGCTGGAGACGGCGGAACATGCGCCGCGCCGGGCGCCCCGGCGGCTCGCGCTCGCGGCGGCCGTGCTGGCTGCGCTGCTCGCGCTCGGCGGCATCGTGTACGCCAACGACGCGTTCGGCGTGCAGGACTGGATCCAGCGCACGTACCGGCGCACGGGCGTGGACCGGCGCAGCGCCGAGGTCTTTGTGCAGGGCGGTACGCTGGTTGTCCGGCAGGGCCTGGAGGTCCGGTCGTTTTCCGGCGATCCCGCATGGATGCTGGAGCACGTGTTTGAAATCGTCGAGCAGGACGGCGAAACGGTGCTGTACTTTGACGACCAGCGCTTCGTGCTGACCGGCGTCGTGGGGCCGGGCGCGGCCGAGCAGGCCGAGTTCAGCTTCACGCAGGACGGGGAAGCGTGCCGCATCGTCGTGCAGTATGCGCCGCAGGCGGAAGAAGGCGACCTGTATTTTGGCCGGGTTTACGTGGACGGCCGGTACTACGGCTTCGGCCACGCGTACGCGTAAGGCGCGCGCGGCGGACGCTCGTCCGCAATTGAATAGCAAGACGCGGCAAAAGGCCCGCCGGGGCGTTCCGGCGGGCCTTTCTGTGCGGCTGTAAATGAAAGTTTGTCAGGCGCTCGCGCCGTTGTGCGGGCTGAAATCGACCAGAACGTACCAGCAGGGCTTCCCGCTCGGCTGGTTGTCCTCGGCGGCGATGGCGCGCCCGGTGAGCGTGCGTGCGTGCTTTGCAGATATGCGGCAATACGCGAAGTGTATAAAGGTTATGCTTGCTTTTTGCGCCAAAGAAATTATAATTTGATAGAGAACACCAAAAGATACTTTTCAGGAGGCTTCTGATGAAACCGATCACACCGAAATTTCCGAAGCTGCTGCACGGCGGCGATTATAACCCGGAGCAGTGGCTCCGGTATCCCGAGGTCCTGAAAGAGGACATCGAGCTGATGAAGAAGGCGGACATCAACTGCGTTTCCGTCGGCATTTTCTCCTGGGCGCACCTCGAGCCGCAGGAGGGCGTCTACGACTTTGACTGGCTCGCGGACGTCATCGACAACCTCTACAAAAACGGCATTTACACGGTGCTCGCGACGCCGTCCGGCGCAAAGCCGCTCTGGATGAGCGAGAAGTACGAGGAGATCCGCCGCGTGCAGCCGAGCGGCCTGCGCGAGCTCTCCGGCGCGCGGCACAACCACTGCTACACCTCGCCCGTCTACCGCGAAAAGGTGCGCGAGATGGACCGCCGCCTCGCCGAGCGCTTTGCGAACCACCCGGGCGTCATCCTGTGGCACCTGTCGAACGAGTACGGCGGCGAGTGCTACTGCCCGCTGTGTCAGGCCGCGTTCCGCGACTGGCTCCGCGAAAAGTACAAGACGCTCGACAACCTCAACCACGCCTGGTGGACCGACTTCTGGAGCCACACCTACACCGACTGGTCGCAGATCCACGCGCCGGTGCCGCACGGCGAGATGAACGTGCACGGCCTCGTGCTCGACTGGAAGCGCTTTGTGACGCGCCAGACCGTCGACTTCATGGAGATGGAGCGCGACGCCGTGAAGGCCGTCAACCCGGAGATCCCGGTGACGGCGAACCTGATGGGCTTCTACGACGGCCTCGACTACTTCAAGTTCGGCCCGGCGCTTGACGTCGTCTCGTGGGACAACTACCCGCAGTGGCACACGGCGGACAACACGGAAATCGCCGTCTTCTCCGCGATGGCGCACGACGTGATGCGCTCCGTAAAGCACGAGAATTTCCTCCTGATGGAGAGCACGCCGAGCATGACGAACTGGACGCCGGTCTCGATGCTCAAGCGCCCCGGCATGCACCTGCTCTCGTCGATGCAGGCGATGGCGCACGGCTCGAACTCCGTGCAGTATTTCCAGTTCCGCAAGAGCCGCGGCTCCTGCGAGAAATTCCACGGCGCGGTCGTCGACCATGTCGGCAACAGCGGCCCGTATGATTTTGCGAAAACCGAAAACACGCGCGTTTTCAGGGACGTGCAGCAGGTGGGCGCCGTGCTGCGCGAGATGAACGCGCGCGGCGACGTGTACGGCACCGCGGTGAAGCCGCAGGTCGCCATCGTGTACGACGTGGAAAACCGCTGGGCGCTCGACGCCGCGGCCGGCCCGCGCAACAAGGACAAGGACGAAAAGTATGTGGAGACGCTGCTCAGCCACTACCGCCCGTTCTGGGATGCGGGCGTGCAGGTCGACATCGTCGATATGGACGGCGACATCTCGGGCTACAAGCTCGTGATCGCCCCGATGCTCTACATGTACCGCGCCGGTTTTGAACAGAAGATGCGCGCGTTTGCGGAAAACGGCGGCACGCTCGTCACGACGTACTGGAGCGGCATCGTCGACGAAAACGACCTGTGCCGGCTCGGCGGCGTGCCCGGCGGCATGATGGACGTTTTCGGCGTCTGGAACGAGGAGATCGACAGCCTGCCGGACGGCGTGAAAAACAGCGTCGCCATGGACGGCCGCCGCTACGACGCGTTCGAGCTGTGCGCGCGCATCCACCCGATCACGGCCGAGGTGCTCGGCACGTATGAGAAGGACTTCTACGCGGGCGAGCCGGCAGTGACGAAGAACCGCTTCGGCCGCGGCGCGGCGTACTACATCGCGGCGCGCACCGGCACGGATATGCTCGCGGCGCTCTACGGCGGGCTGATCGCGTCGCTCGGCATCGGCCGGGCGCTCGACGCCGCGCTGCCGGCGGGCGTTACGGCGCACGAGCGCGTCGGCGAAAACGGCTCCATTGTGTTCGCGGAAAACTACAACGACGCGGAGAAAACGGTCGAGCTGCCCGCCGGATGCGAGTTGTACGGTACAGGTGAAAGGGTAAATTCAATCAAACTCGCCCCGTTCGGCGTGGCCGTGTTATCCAAATTTACAGAAATTTAATAAATATTGGCTTTTCAGTAGCAATGTACGGCGGTTTGTGTTATATTTTAACTGACAAATGCCGACAGATTCTGCCTGCGGCAGAGACGGAAAATGCATGAAATGCAGTTTTGAAGGAGCTATCACATGGTAATGGAATCAAAGACCCTTTTCAGCGCCGAGAACCGGGTGGCCCCGCTCGGCATCATCTCGCTTGCCGGTGCGCAGGAGCTTTCCAGGAAGGTGGAAGCGCATCTGGTTCGCTGGGCAAAGCTCGCCGGGCTCGACTACGATACCTTCCTCATCGAGAGCAGCTGCCCCCGCTTCTCCTCCGGAGACGGCAAGGGCATGATCAAATCCACCGTGCGCGGATATGATCTGTTCTTCATCGTGGACGTGGGCAACTACAGCCTGACCTACAACTACTTCGGGCAGGAAAACCGCATGTCGCCGGACGACCATTATCAGGACCTCAAGCGTCTGATTCAGGCGGCGAGCGGCAAGGCGCACCGCATGAACGTCGTCATGCCGCTGCTGTACGGCGGCCGCCAGCACCGCCGCAGCTACCGCGAGTCGCTCGACTGCGCGTACATGCTGCAGGAGCTGCAGCACATGGGCGTCTCCAACCTGCTTACCTTCGACGCGCACGACCCGCGCGTGCAGAACGCCGTGCCGGTCATGGGCTTCGACAACCTGATGCCGGAGTATCAGGTGCTCAAGAAGCTCTTCAAGGACTTCCCGGACCTCTCGACCGACAAGAACGACTTCATGATCGTCAGCCCGGACGAGGGCGCGCTGAACCGCAACATGCACTACGCCTCCGTGCTCGGCGTGGAGCTCGGCATGTTCTACAAGCGCCGCGACTATTCCCGCATTGTGGACGGCCGCAACCCGATCGTCGCGCACGAGTACCTCGGCGCCTCGGTTGAGGGCAAGGACGTTTTCGTCGCCGACGACATCATCTCCTCGGGCGAATCCGTGCTCGACATCGCGGAAAACGTCAAGGATCGCCGCGCGAACCGCTTCTTCGCGTATGCGACGTACGCCATCTTCACGAACGGCCTTGAAAAGTTCGACAAGGCGTACGAGCAGGGCCTGATCGACGGCATCTTCGGCAGCAACCTGACCTACCTGAAACCCGAGCTGCGCAACCGCCCGTGGTTCCACGAGGTCGACGTCTCGAAGTACATCGCGTATTTCATTTCCGCACTGAACCACGACGTTTCGATCAGCTCGCTTTTGGACCCGCACAGCAAGATCGAAGCGCTGCTCAAAAAGCGCGCGCTCGAGCGCGCCAAATACGCGGACGAGCAGCTTTCGCTGTAAGCCGCAAGGGTTTATTGCATGATGAAGCGCCCCGCAGTTTTGCGGGGCGCTTTTGTTGTGCCGATGGACTGAAACTCCGGGCAATCAGGATACGACGTTTTTTCACACAAGCTGATAAAATCGGAAAAGCATGCGAGATATTTCGACAAATTTAATGCCGGAAGCCATATATAATGAAAACATAAGATATGTTTTCGGGATGTATTCGCTATGACACTCGGGCAAAAACTGAAATATCTGCGCACAATGGAAAAATTTCCGCAGTGGCAGCTTGCGGAAATTCTCAACGTAGAAAGAAGCACATATGCGTATTATGAAAAAGAGAAATCGCTCCCCGATGTTTACAAGCTGTACGTGCTTGCACGGCTGTACGAACTGCCGATGGAATTTTTCGTCAATGAAAAAATGGAAATGGATGGGGCGGAAGCGTTTTTGCAAGCGGGCGCAGGCGGGCACGGCAATAGCCGTTCAGAAAGTGCCCTGTATGTGCGCGAACGACTGCCTTTTTATAAAAGCCTGCTGCGGCGCACAAAAAAGTGACGTGGAATCACGCATCCCGCTCCGGCTCATCTGCTCGGATTTCGAACAAATCGTTGGGCGTGCAGTCGAAAATCTGGCAAAGCGTTTCAATCCTGTCGTATC
>NHCFC00100__coassemble_1612_pt1 | contig 21404 bp, 21 predicted proteins | sample NHCFC00100__metabat2_high_PE_026 | metagenome-assembled genome bin NHCFC00100 | reverse complement strand
ATTAAAAATGAATCGATAGATACAGGGTGCGCGGCACAGATGGAAAGACTGTGCCGCGCACCCTGTTTTTGTCCGTTTTTTGCGGTTTGCGGCCGGCGCGGCGCCGGAATCTCAACAGCTTGCGAGCGCCCGCCGCAGATCGCGCAGGTAGACGTTCTGCTGCCGCCTGAGATAGAAGCCGGCAAGCGGCTTCATCCACAGCTTCTTCACCGATACGTTTTCCTCAAAAACGATGCGGGTGCCGCTGTCGCGCGCCTCGAAAAGCCCCGTCCACGTGCCGGACAGGCTGTCGTTTTCGAGCCGGAACGCCCAGCGGCTGCACGGCACGGATTCCGTGACCGTGAACCGCGTCGCATACCCGCTTTTCGTGTACTCGGTAAAGCTGCCGTCGCCGTGCGTCTCGATGCGGTCCAGATCGCTGCGCCAGTCGCAGCGCGTGCAGTCGGTCACAACGCGCCACACGGTTTCCGCCGGATACGGCAGCAGCGCCTCAATTCTGGCGACCGCCATCGGCCATCACCTCCCGGATCTCCCGCAGGAGCGCGGACGGCTCGCCCGCATACGAAAGCCTGCCCTGCGCGGCCTTTTCGCTGCCGCCGCCCCGCGCACCAAACGCTTCGCGCAGCTTCTTCGCGGCCGTGCGGCAGTCCAGCGGGCAGTTCGCGCCGGCCATGCAGACGTAGCCGAAACCGCCGTCCTCCGCGCTGAGCAGAACGACAAAGACGTCGTCGGCCCGGCTCAGCCGCTCCGCTGCGGCGCGGCACACCTCCGCCCCGGCGGGCAGCACGGCGGCTATGAGGCGGAAGCCCGCGCAGGCCGTACTCTCCGCCGCGAGCTTTTCCGCATACAATGCGGCGAGCTGCGCGTTCTGCTGCCGCAGCGCCGCCTGCAGGGCGGAAAGCTGCGCTTCCTTCCGGCACACCGCGTCGAACACGGCGTCGGGCTTTGCGGAAAGCTGCGCGGCCGTGCGGCGCAGCTCACGGTTCTCCTGCGCAAAATGGCGGAGCGCCAGCGCGCCGCAGACAAACGTGACGCGGCAGCCCTGCTTGTAGCGCGCGTGCTCGAGCACCTTGATGAGCCCGACCGGCGCGGTGTGCGTGAAGTGCGTGCCGCAGCAGGTGCACATCTCCCCGCCCTCGATCTCCACAATGCGCACGTCGCCCGTGAGCGTTTCGTTTTTCTTGCGCAGCGGCAGGCCGTCCAGCGCGGACGCGTCGACCGTAAAGATGCGCACCGCCCGGTCCGACCAGACGAGCTCGTTCGCGTACGCTTCGCCCGCGGCGATCTCGTCCTCGGTCAGCATGCGGTCGAGGTCGATCGTGACCAGCGACGCCGACATGTGGAACCCGATGTTTTCCGCGCCGAACAGCTTCCGGTAGGCAAACGAAAGCAGGTGCTCGCCGGTGTGCTGCTGCGTGTGCAGGCGGCGCACGGCGCCGTCCGCCTCGATTTGCACGGTGCTGCCCGGCGCGAACGGCTTTTCCACCGTGTGCAGCACGGTGCCGTTCTCCTCCCGGCAGTGCAGAATGCGCGCGCCGTTCATCGTGCCGACGTCGCTGCGCTGGCCGCCGCCCTCCGGGAAAAGCGGCGTGCGGTCGGTCTCCACGTCGAAGCCGCCGTCCCGCCGCGGCGTGCAGGCCGTGACCGCCGCCGTGCAGGCCAGCACGTCCATGTGCTCGAGATACAGTTTTTTACAGCCCATTTTCAAATCCTCCTGCGCTGCCGCGCGATAGCGCCATTTCCGGCCCGCCCGAAAAGCGCGCCCTGCCAAAAATGCGCAGGTTCCCCTGCGCATTTTCCTTCGCCCGGCTCAGCGGCCGCAGCACTTCTTGTATTTTTTGCCGCTCCCGCAGGGGCACGGATCGTTGCGGCCGATCTTCGGCCCCTTGACGATCGTCGTCGAAGACTTCTGTGCCTTGTACAGCTCGCGGCGCTTCTCCTCGGTGAGGATCGGCTCCCACTCGGGCAGCGTGTACAGCCACTCGGCCTTCGCGGCCACCATGTTGTAGTAGAGCTTTTCGGGATCGTAATCGAGCGAGACCTCGGTCTCCGCCGTCAGACTCTCGAGGTCGAGCGCCGTTTTGAGGCTCTCATTGATGCCGTCGAGGAAACCGGTCATCTCGACGATGTCAACGCCGAAGCGCTCGGCGAGCGCCTGCACCGTGCCGGAGATCGGCTCGCTCTTCAGGAGCTCCGCGTAAAAATCCTTTTCGCGGAGGAAATAGCCCGCCCAGAATTTCTGCGCGTCGGGCTGCGCGGATTTTTGATCGGCAAAGTCCTGCCAGTCTTTAAAAAGTGCCATGATGCTTCATCCTTTTCGTAAAACAATCTTTGAGCTGTATCCGATTATACAGGAACCCGCGCCGCTTTTCAAGCAAAACCGCGAATTTGCATTGAAAAAAGCAGAGAATCATGCTATTCTAATAGGGATAAAGCGGAAGCGCCGGGCGGCGTGCAGGCCTGCGGGAAACCGCGCCCAAGCGCCGGCGGCCCTCCCCCACAGGCCGCGGCGCGCAGCCCGGCCGGATCATGCGATAAAGGAACGGTGCGCATATGATGAATCCTGAACGCGAAACGACGGCGTCGCCCGCGCCGTCCGACAACAACGCTGAAAACACAGCGAACAGCACAAACGAACTGAACGAAAAGCGCGTTTTCTCCGATACGCCCCTGAAGCCCTCGGAACAGCCCGCCCCTGCGCCGGCGCCCGAGCCGGAGGCGAAAACCATCGCCTTCGACCGGCCCGCCGTGCTCGACGAAGCTTACGCCGCGCGGAAAGCCGCGCAGCCGCCCGCTCCGCCGGCAGCCGCGCAGCGCCCGGCTGCGCCCGCCGCCCCGGTGCGCCGGGCGGCCAGACAGCGGGCGATGTCCGGACGGCTCTACAGCGGCGAAACGCCGAAGGAGGCCGCAAGGCGGATCATCCGCGAATTCTGCGTGCTGCTCGTCTTTGTGCTGCTCGTCTGCGGCGGCTTCTGGGCCAAGGATCTCGCGCTCAATTTCTTCACGGACGATTCCTATGCGACGATCTACCAGAGCACCCAGTACGCCGACCCGGTCGCCTGCACCGGCGTTTCGTTCACCGACGCCACGGGCGGCGACGGCTACGCCGCGGCGCAGGTCGTCTGCGCAAGGCTCGGCGCGCCGATCGCGGAGGACGCGTTTGCAGAAACCGGGAAGACGCCGTTCCCCTCCGAGGTCGCGGCCTGCATGGAGACGGCGCTTTCCGCCGAGCGCGTCCAGCTGCGCACCGGGCTTTCAAACCGCGACCTGCTCGTGCGCATCTATGAGAGCCTGCAGGCGGGCCGCCCGGTCATCGTGCTGCTCGCGGGCGAGGACGGCGGCGAAACGCAGCTGCAGTACGCGCTGGTGACGGCGCTTTCCACCGAGGCCGACACCGTTTCCATCCTGCGTCCGGGCAGCGGCGAAGAGACCTGCTCGATCGAGGAATTTCTCGCCGCCACCCGCTTTGAGACGTACGACGACATGCCGTTCACCGTGAAGCTCGGCCTCACGTTCGGCTCCTGGTCGCGCAACACGGCGATCTTCGCGGAGTAAAGCTCCGCCAGCTTTCAGAAACGATGTGATCCCCATGGAGATTCAGATTCAACTGCCCGACGCCTGCAGGACGATTTTGTCGCGCCTGACGGACGCCGGGCATCGCGCCTATGCCGTAGGCGGCTGCGTGCGCGACAGCCTGCTCGGCCGCGCGCCGCACGACTGGGACATTGCGACCGACGCGCGCCCCGCGGAAACGCAGGCCGTTTTCCGGGACTTCCCGGTCATCGAAACCGGCATCCGCCACGGCACCGTGACCGTGCTGCTCGACGGCGAGCCGTATGAAATCACGACGTTCCGCGTCGACGGCCGCTATTCGGACGGCCGTCGGCCCGACAGCGTCTCGTTCGCCGCCACGATCGAGGAGGACCTCGCCCGGCGCGACTTTACGGTCAACGCGATGGCCTACAGCGAAACGGAGGGCCTCGTCGACCCGTTCGGCGGGCGGCAGGACCTGCGGGACGGCCTGCTGCGCTGCGTCGGCGACCCGGAAACGCGCTTTTCGGAGGACGCGCTGCGTCTGTTCCGCGCCGTCCGCTTCGCCGCCGAGCTCGGCTTTTCCCTCGAGCCGGAAACGCGGCGCGCGCTCGACCGGCTGCACGGGTCGATTTCCCGCGTCGCAAAGGAGCGCATTTTCGCGGAGCTCAAGAAGCTGCTGACCGCGCCGCACGCCGCGGACGCGCTGCGCATCTGCCCGGCGCTGCTGTTTTCCGCAGTGCCGGAGCTCGCCGTGCTGCGCGATGTGCCGCAGCACAGCCGCTACCACATTTACGACGTTTTCGAACACACGCTGCACGCGCTCGACGCCGCGCCGCCCGATGAGACCGTGCGGCTCGCGGTGCTGCTGCACGACACGGGCAAGGGCCCTTGCCGCACGACGGGCGCGGACGGCTACGACCACTTCTACGGGCACCCGGTTAAAAGCGCCGAGATCGCCCGCCGCGCGCTGCAAAGCCTGCGCTGCGACAACCGGACGCTGCGCGCGGTCGTGCGGCTCGTCGAGCTGCACGACCTGCATTTTCCGATGCGGCCGGTCAAATTCCGCCGGCTGCTCGCCGCGCTCGGCTTCCCGCTCTTTTACAGGCTGCTCGACGTCGCGCGCGCCGACAGCGCCGCCCACGCGCCGGAATTTGTCGCCCCGCGGCTGCAGGCGCTGGACGAAGCCGAGGCCGAGGCGCGCCGCCTGGAAGCCGCGGGCTTCTGCCGCACGGTGCGGCAGCTTCGCATCAACGGCGACGACCTCATCGCCTGCGGTCTGCGCGGCCGGGAGATCGGCGAGACGCTCGACGGCCTGCTGCGCAGCGTGATCGACGGACAGCTTGAAAACGACCGCACCGCGCTGCTGCACCGCGTTGAAAAAATACTGGAACGAAAAAAGGGCGCGCCGCGCGCACCCGGAAAGGACGACCTATGATTTTATCCGACAGAACGATCCGCCGCATGCTCGGCGACCGCACGCTGACGATCACGCCGCTTGAGGACAGCCAGATCCAGCCCGCCAGCGTCGACATCCGGCTCGGCGACACGTTCAGCATCGTCGAGGACTCCTCGGCCGGCATCATCGCGATGGACCGCGAGATCTCCTACAAGACGCTGAAGACGGAGCGCTACCTGCTTCTGCCCGGCCAGTTCGTGCTCGCCACCACGATGGAGTATTTCGCTTTGCCGGACGATCTGACGGCCTTCGTGGAGGGCCGCAGCTCGCTCGGCCGCATGGGCCTGTTTATCCAGAACGCCGGGTGGGTAGACCCGGGCTTTGAGGGCGAGATCACGCTCGAGCTGTTCAACGCGAACCGCTGCGCGATCGAGCTGACGGCCGGGCGGCGCGTGGGCCAGCTCGTCTTCGCGCAGATGGACGCCGCCGCGGAAAACCCGTACCGCGGCAAGTATCAGGGCCAGCGCGGCGCGACCGGCTCCCGCGTCTTCCTCGACGCGGAGCTGCGCCGGAACGCATAAATCCGGCGGACGAAAGGGCCGCGCACCAAACGGGGCCGTACAGCCGGCGCCTGCGGCGCACATTAAATCAAAACGGAAAAGGAGAGAATCCGCCATGACCATACTCGAAACCGAACGGCTGCGCCTGCGCCGGATGACGCAGGACGACTTCCCGGCGCTGTGCCGGATCCTGCAGGACCCGGACGTGATGTACGCCTACGAGCACGCCTTCAGCGACGAAGAAGTGCAGGAATGGCTGGACCGCCAGCTCGCCCGCTACGCGCAGTACGGCTTCGGCCTCTGGGCCGTCGAGCTGAAAGAGACCGGCGCGATGATCGGCCAGTGCGGCCTGACCATGCAGGACGTCAACGGCCGGCAGCTGCTCGAGATCGGCTATCTGTTCGAAAAGGCGCACTGGCACCGGGGCTATGCGACCGAGGCTGCCGCCGCGTGCAAGGCATACGCCTTCGACGTGCTGCACGCCGACAGCGTGTGCTCGATCATCCGCGACACCAACATCGCCTCGCAGAACGTCGCAAGGCGCAACGGCATGCAGGAGAACGAGCGCTTTACAAAGCACTACTACAACACGGACATGCCGCATATCGTCTTCACGGCGCGCAACCCGGCGAAGTGATCAGCCCCAGAGGTTGTAGGCCAGAATGGTCCCGGCAAAATTGACGGCCGCGCCGAAACCGAACAGCGGTATGCACGCCTTGTCGAACGCCGCTTGATCCGGCTTCCAAAGCGCGAGGCCGCAGAAAAGCCATGGCATCAGATCGAGCAGATAGCGGTTGCCGAACTGCCACCCGCCGAGCGTGCGGTGGCTGCAAAGCACAAACAGACAGATCAGCGAAAGCGACGGAAGCGCCCACAGGAGGAACCGGGCCTCCCGCCGCTTTTTCCATACGGCCCAGCCCCACGCCGCGGCTATGGCGAGCAGCATCGGGTTCACAAGCCAGAGCGCCATGCCGTTCGTCAGCGGGAATTCGAGCGGCAGCTCCTCCCCCTTCCACTGCGGCAGCCGGAAGAGGTTTGAAAGGTTCTGCGGTATATACGACAGGCTGAACTGCCCCTGCGGCGCGCGCACGAATTCCGGCAGGTAGTTGTGGCCGAACTCGAAGACGTTCCCGAAGCGCAGGAAGTTCAGCGCCATGTAGGAGGCGGCGAGCAGGACGGGCCCGGCGCACCAGTACAGCTTCCTGCGCAGGAAAACGCGCAGCCCCTGCGCGGGATTCTCCGCACGCCACGCGCGCCGGAGCAAAGCGAGCAGGACCGGCAGAAACAGCACGGCGGTCGGGCGGCAGCCGACCGCGCAGGCCCAGAGCGTCAGCGCCAGGCCGCCTGCGCCGCGCACCGCATACGTCAGCGCCATCAGGGAAAGCGCAAAGCACATCGACTGCGCGAAGAACCACACGTAGCCGTTGACCGCGATGAACGGATAGCCCGTGCCGAGCACCAGAAACAGCACCCAGAGCAGCGCGCCGCGCTCCCCGCAGATCTCGCGGTACAGCGCCGCCGCATACCGGACAGCGAGCGCGGCGAACGCCAGCGCGATCCAGTGGTCCGGCGTGTTTTTGCCAAAGCACGCGGCGAACGGCAGCAGCACGTAGGAGGGAAACGGCGGGAAGCTCGCATAGTACTTCCCGTCATAGATTGCGAGCTCTAGCCACGGGTAATCCTGCCCGAGGTCCAGCCGGCCGTGCAGCCACGCGTCCACCTGCAGCGCATACGTATTGTAGTCGTTCGCGCGCCACGGCCACTGGCCGGTAAACATCATCAAAACGAGAAACACGGCAGCCGTCGTCAGCAGTGCCAGAATTTCCGTGCGCCGCCTGTTCAGGAAGTCGATCATGCTTCCAACCCCTTTTCCGTCCTGCTTTTCCTTATAAATACCACAGTTTGACGGAAAAAGCAAGGAAATCCTGTCGACTTTCCGTCTTTTTGCTTTCATTTATATATAGAAATGGGCGCCGCCCTCCCTGCTTCGGGAGCGGCGGCGCCCGCATTTCACGCTTTCGGCCTCTATGTATTGCTGAGGCCGAAGCTGATGCCGATCGCTTCATTGACGCGCTGCATGGCGTCGTCGTCGAGCTTGCCCATTTTTTCTTTAAGGCGGTGCTTGTCGATCGTTCTGACCTGCTCGAGCAGCACGATGGAGTCCTTCTGCAGCCCGGTGCGCTCCGCATGCAGGGCAATGTGCGTGGGCAGGTTCGTCTTATCCCGCTGGCTCGTGATCGCCGCGGCAATCACCGTCGGGCTGAACCGGTTGCCCACATCGTTCTGCACGATCAGCACCGGGCGGACGCCGCCCTGCTCGCTGCCCACGACGGGGCTGAGATCTGCGTAGTAAATGTCTCCTCTGCGTACGTTCACGGTTTTCACACTCCGAAATTGATCTTTCGATCCTATTCTTGCCCGTTTTGCGGACGCTTAAACATCAAATTTGTCAGCGCCTGTTCCATTTTATTCGGCCGTGTGAAATCTGTGCAGAAAAATCAGGACTTGCCCTCGATCTCCGTGAACACCGCGGGCAGCGCCTCGATGAGGTCGGTCGGGAGCATCGCGCGCTGCGAGAGCTTTTCGGCGCACCGGTCGCCGGCCGCGCCGTGGATGCAGACGGCCGCGTACGCCGCTGCAAACGGCTGCATGCCCTGCGCTGCCAGCGCGCCGACCATGCCCGCAAGCACGTCGCCGCTGCCGCCCTTCGCCATGCCCGGGTTGCCGGTCGTGTTGACGCGCACCTCGCCGTCCGGCGCGGCCGTGACCGTGCCCGCGCCCTTCAGCACCGTGATCACCCGGTATTTCGCGGCGAATTCCCGTGCAGCCCGGATGCGGTCCGCGCGCAGCTCCTCCGGCGTCAGGCCGGAAAGCCGCGCCATCTCGCCCGGATGCGGCGTGACGACGACCGGCCCGCGCGGCGTGCGCAGCCGCTCCGGCGCCTTTGCAAGCAGGTTCAGCGCGTCGGCGTCGAGCACCAGCGGGCACTGCGCGTGCTCGAGCACCGTCTGCACCAGGCGCTCCGCATACGGCGCGGTGCCGAGGCCGCAGCCGATCAAACAGGCGCTCGCTTTGCCGAGGGCTTCGAGGACGCTTTCAAAGGCGGTCTCCTCCGGGTCGTACAGCGTGAACACCGCCTCCGGCACGGCCGGTGCCAGAATCGGATACAGCGCGTGCGGGACCGCGAGGTTCAGAAGCCCGACGCCCGAACGCAGCGCGCCGCGGGCCGCCATGATGCAGGCGCCCGCCATGCCGATGCTGCCGCAGAGCATGAGCAGCCGCCCGTAGGTGCCCTTGTGTCCCTCGGGGTCGCGCTTCGGGAACAGCGCGCAGAGGTCGCCGAGCTGCACCGAGGCCGTGTCGTACGGCAGAAGCTGCAGGAATTCCCGGCGTATGCCGACCTGCCGCACGACGGCGCGGCCGCAGAAGCCGGCCGCCGGGTAGACGACGCACGCCGGCTTCATCGCCGTAAACGTCACCGTGTGCTGCGCGCGGAAGCAGGCGCCGTTCACCGCGCCCGTATCGCACTCCACGCCGCTGGGCAGGTCGACCGAAACGCGCAGGGCCTTCGAAGCGTTCGCCTGCTCGATGACCGGGACCATCGCCTGCGGCAGCCTGCCGTGAAAGCTGAAGCCGAACACCGCGTCGACGATCAGGTCGGCCCTGTCGATCGGCTTTCCGGCGTTGCGCGCCAGAATGATCTCGATGCCCTTGTGCATCTTGTCGTACGCCTGCTTGGCCAGCGCCGATGCGGGCGCGCCCTGCATCAGCACGACCGTCACCTGCGCGCCGGCCTTCGAGAGCAGCCGCGCGATCACAAAGCCGTCGCCGCCGTTGTTGCCCTTGCCGCAGAGGATCACCGCGCGCTTGTCCCGCACGTCGATCTGCTCCCGGATATATTCCGCCGCAGCCGCACCGGCGTTCTCCATCAGCGTCTCCATCGAAACGCCGGATTCCACCGCGCACTCCTCGAGCCCGCGGATCTCCGCCGCCTTCAAAACCACCATAAAACCGCACACCCCTGTCCTGAATCTTGATACTTCTAGCATACACAAATCCGGGTGAAATTTCAACAGAAAATGCACGCGATTACGCGCGATTGTATTCAGAAGCAATCGTCCGCTCCCGCGCCGCTTTCGCCGCCGTCCAGCCTGCGCCGCCGTTCCTGCGGGCGCCGGCCCCGGAACGTTATGCCGGGACAAATAGAAAAAGCGCACGGCCGCAGCCATGCGCTTTCAAATTTCCATCGATCTATTTTATCACGGGTTCCCGTTTACGCGTTCCCCGTTCTGCGGCCGGTTGCAGCCGCGGCGAGCCGCGCTCAGTTGCGCCCGAAAATCTCGAACTTCAGGCGGCGGTCCATGAAGGGCTTGATCGCGTCGATGCAGCGGTCGTCCGGCGAGAACACGAGCAGCGTCAGGCCCGTCTTGCGGCTCTTCGCGATCACGTACCAGGCGTCCTTGCCGTCGTCGGTCTGCGAGGCGAAAAAGGTCTTGTCGACGCGTCTGCCGCGGAGCTTCTGCGCGTTCTCCGTGTACTTGCCCATCTCCTCGATCGCCTTCGCGTCGAACGACGTGAGGCGCTTGCGGCTTCTGCGGTTCGTGATCTTGTCGACCGCGATGTCGCCGTTCGTGATGCTGTACTCATACTCCACGCTGCGCGAGGAGATGACCCAGTACAGGCCGTACACCACGCCGCAAAGCACGAGGAACGGGAGCATCGGCAGCACCGGCGTGAGCATCAGCCCGATGAAGAGGATGAGCGCGGCGAGCACCGAAGCGCCGAGACAGATCAGGATGTCCTTCGGCCCGACCTTCTTCTTCACCATATATTCCACGAAAATGTCTGTCATCATTGTTTTGTACCTTCCCTTACTCCGAATCGCTATTTTCGTCATTATAACACAGCCCGGGCGGAAGTTCAACCTCAAGTTTTGTTAATTTTCTTGGAACACCGCGCGTTTCGCCCACGGCCGGAAAACACGTCCGGAAAAAACACTTGAAAAAAGCCGCCGGTTGTGCTAGAATAGCGCTAAACGCGATGAAAAAGAAAAGTAACCGGTCTGCTCCGCAGGCAGAGAGGGTGCGCCGTCGGCTGCAAGCGCGCCTGTGCGGTCTTCCGGCGAAGTTCTCTTTGGAGCGGCGGCGCTGAACATCTCCCGCCCCGGCGCGCACGCGCGGCTTTGCCGCCTGCGGCGCCGCCGGACGGATCTGAAACGGAGTAGGTGCCGACGGAGAAGCACCGTTACGGGCTTTAGAGGGTGTGTTGGCACCGAAATTGGGTGGTACCGCGAGCTTTCCGGCTCGCCCCATGTGTTTGGCATGGGGCGGGCCTTTTCTTTTGCCTTTGCCCCGGTGCAAACGGAAAATACTTTTACGAAAGGACATTCAGAATTATGGGCATCAGAGAAAACATTGCCGAGCTGCGTCAGAAATTCGAGACGGAGCTTTCCGCCGTGTGCGACAGCGACGCGGTGGAAAAGATCCGCGTCGCCTATCTCGGCAAAAAGGGTTCCGTCACCGAGCTTCTGAAGGGCCTCAAGGACCTTTCCGGTGCGGAGAAAAAGGAATTCGGCCAGATGATCAACCTTTTGAAGCGCGAGGTCGATGAGAAGATCACCGCGCAGGTCGAGGCGATCCGCAAGGCCGAGGAGGACCGGCTCGTCAACAGCGCCGAGCAGTACGACGTGACGCTGCCGGCGGAGACGGATTTCGGCTCCTACCACCCGATCACGCTCGTACAGCGCGAGCTCGAGGAGATCTTCGCCTCGATGGGTTTCACGGTGGAGGATTACAAGGAGATCGTCACCGACTACGAGTGCTTTGAGGCGCTCAACATCCCGAAGCACCACCCAGCCCGCGACATGCAGGACACGTATTACCTCGACAACGGCCAGCTTCTGAAAACGCACACCTCCGCGGCGCAGAACGCCATCATGCGCAAGTACGGCGCGCCGCTGCGCGCGATCTTCCCGGGCCGCTGCTTCCGCAACGAGAGCACCGACGCCTCCCACGAGAACACGTTCTTCCAGATGGAGGGCATCATGATCGACAAGGACATCTCGATCTCGAACCTCATCTACTTCATGAAGACGATGCTTTCGAAGGTCTTCAGGCAGGACGTCAACGTCCGCCTGCGCCCGGGCTTCTTCCCCTTCGTTGAACCGGGCTTCGAGCTCGACATCAGCTGCCACATCTGCGGCGGCAAGGGCTGCTCCACCTGCCACGGCTCCGGCTGGATCGAGCTGTGCCCCTGCGGCATGATCCACCCGAACGTGCTGCGCGACGGCGGCATCGACCCCGAGGCGTACACGGGCTTCGCCTTCGGCCTCGGCCTGACGCGTCTGGCCATGATGCGCTACGGCCTCAAGGACATCCGCGACCTCAACAGCGGCAACCTGAAGGCGCTCGCACAGTTCAACCACGAATAAACAGGAAGGGAGTCGTTTCACATGCTGATTTCAATGAACTGGGTCAACGACTTCGTTGACCTTTCCGGCCTCGACCTTGAAAAGCTGATCCACCAGTTCACGCTTTCCACGGCGGAAGTCGAGGACGTTTACCATATGGGCGGCGACATCGAGAACGTCGTCGTCGCGCGCATCCTCTCCGTCGAAAACCATCCGGATTCGAAAAAGCTGCACCTGCTGAAGGTGGACGCCGGCGACAAGATCTACGACTGCGTCTGCGGCGCGCCGAACGTGCGCGAGGGCATGACCGTCGCGTTTGCCCGCGAGGGCGGCAAGGTTGGCGGCACGGCGATCACCTGCGCCAAGATCGCCGGTGTCGAATCGCACGGCATGTGCTGCTCCGAGAAGGAGCTCGGCATCAGCGCCGACCACAGCGGCCTGTGGGAGATCACCGACGACCTGCCGCTGGGCACGCCGGTCACCGAGGCGTACGCGATCCGCGACGTCGTCTTTGAGGTGGACAACAAGTCCCTGACGAACCGCCCCGACCTGTGGGGCCACTACGGCATCGCGCGCGAGTTCGCCGCGCTGACCGGCCGCGCGCTGAAGCCCGTCACCCGCATGGACCTCACGCCGTACAAGGACCTCGCGCCGATCGACATCGACGTCATCGACCGCGAGCTGTGCTTCCGCTACACCGGCCTCAAGGTGCGCAACATCACAAAGAAGGTCAGCCCGGTCGACATGCGCATCCGCCTGTTCTACTGCGGCATGCGCGCGATCAACCTGCTGGCCGACCTGACGAACTACCTGATGCTCGAGCTCGGCCAGCCGATGCACGCGTTCGACTGCGCGAAGGTCGATTCGATCCAGGTCAAGCGCTTCGACAAGCCGTTCGACTTCGAGACGCTCGACGGCGTGCAGCGCCGCGTCGACGAAAACACGCTGATGATCTGCTCGAAGGGCGAGCCGGTCGCGATCGCCGGCATCATGGGCGGCCTCAGCTCCGAGATCGAGGACGACACCGACAGCCTGCTGCTCGAGTCCGCGAACTTCGACGCGGTCAGCGTACGCAAGTCCTCGACGCGCCTCGGCCTGCGCACCGACGCCTCGATGCGCTACGAAAAGACGCTCGACCCCGAGCTGACGACGACGGCCATCGAGCACTTCATGCAGCTGCTCACCGAGATCGACCCGGGCGTCGAGATCATCTCCGCGATGACCGACGTCTACGTGCGGCACTACGACAAAATCGACCTGAGCTTCGACAAGAAGTACGTCGACCGCTACACGGGCATCGACATCTCGAACGAGCAGATTCTGAACACGCTGAACGCGCTCGGCTTCAACGCGAGCCTTTCCGGCGAGACCTTCACCGTGCACGTGCCGTCCTGGCGCGCGACGAAGGACGTCACGATCAAGGCCGACATCATCGAGGAGATCACGCGCATCTACGGCTACGACAACTTCAAGATCACCTCGACGAAGAGCGCGCTCGCGCCGGTGCTGCGCACCGTGAACAGCAACGACGACCGCTTCGCGAAGGACCTGTTCGTCCAGCGCTACGGCCTGCACGAGGTACACTCGTACATCTGGTGCGACGCGAAGAAATACAAGGAGCTGAACATCGAGATCGAGGACAACGTGCGCGTCATCAACGCGATGACGCCCGACCACGTCGTGCTGCGCCGCTCGATGGTGCCGACGATGATCAGCTACGTCAACGAAAACAAATCGTACGCGAACGAATTCGGCATTTTCGAAATCGCCCGCGTCGTCGAAGGGCTCCGCGAGGACGGCCTGTGCAACGAGCGCAAGCACCTGGGCGTCGCCCTGTACAGCCGCACGCGCTCTGAAAAGGACGTTTACCTCGGCCTGCGCGACCTGATGGCCTCGATCGCGACCGAGCTCAAGCACCGCCCGTTCGAGTTCCGCATCGCCGAGGCGAAGCACAACTGGCAGCACCCGCGCAACACGGCGGAGATCTGGCTCGACAACGTGTGCCTCGGCTTCATCACCGTCATCCACCCGGCCGTGCAGTCGAAAATCGACAAGAAGGCCGTCGTCGTTGCGGCAGAGCTCGACATGGACGCGTTCTCCGCGCTGCCCGCATCCGTCATCCGCTACGACGAGCCCTCGAAGTTCCCGGGTATCGACATCGACCTCTCCCTCGTCGTCTCCGACACGCAGACCTACAGCGCGCTCGCGGCGGCCTGGGCGGACGTCACGCCGCTTCTGAAGAAGGTCGCGCTGATCGACTCGTACACCGGCGCCGTGAAGAGCATCACGCTCCGCTTCACGTTCTCCTCGATGGAGAAGACGCTTTCGAAAACGGAGGTGCAGGGCTGGGTCGACACGATCGTCGAGCGGCTCGGCGCGATGGGCGTCACGCTCAGATAAAAAGAATTTGTAAATAATTCCGGCACCTCTTGCAATTTTCGCCTTTTTGCGGTATGCTTATTTCAAAGCTTTTTTGCAAAAGGCAAATATCGCTTTATTTCCGGCATACACTTGAATATAGGGCGCGGTACGCCCTGAATTCTGCCGGCGAGGAGGTGTTCCACATGGCAGACAATTTTACAGACCACACCCAAACCTTCAATTTTGAAGCGCTGCAGCAGCCCGATATGCAGCAGATTCTGACGCTGGTCTACGATGCGCTCAAGGAAAAAGGATATAACCCGATCAGCCAAATCGTGGGATATATCCTCTCGGAAGATCCGACCTACATCACAACGCACAACAACGCGCGCAGCCTGATCCGCAAGATCGACCGCGACGAGCTTCTCAAGGCTATGGTGCGCACATATCTGGGCGAATAAAACGCAGAGCCAAAACCGCCGCACGGGTTTCCGCCGGCGGTTTTGTTTTGAAAAATAATGTTTGTTTTTTCCCTGTGGATATGGTATACTTAAAAATAGTCTGAGGACGCACAATTCGATGAAAGATGGTGATACAATGAGTGAGAGCAAGAAAGCTGCGTTTCCCACGTACCGCGGCAAGCCGCTCGTCCGCTGCGGCGACACCCTGTACCTCGGGAACATGACGGATAAGTATGTGATCAAGATCGATATCAAAACGAAGAAGCCGCTTGACGATATGGAAATTGCCGACAAGTGCATCGTGCAGCTGATGTACACCGATCCGGAGATCCGCACGCGCAAGCAGATCATCAAAACGAGCGAAAAGAACGGCCTGTACCTGGCGCTGGATATTGCCGACGCCTGGCTGACCCGCGCACTCGCTGAATAATCGCCCTTAAAAGCACAAAGCTGTCCCGGCGCTTCCGCCCGCAGTTTTGTGCTTGTTTTTTTGCCGCGCACCGGGCCGCGCGCCGTGCAAAAAAGCCGGGAAGCGTTTTGTGCTTCTCGGCTTTCTTTATATTCCGGGATCTCTGTTTCCGCAGTTTTGTTTTCGGGTTCCTTTGCCGGAGTTCCGGGCTTTTATTCCGGCATTTCGAGCACTTCCAGAAACATGCGGAACGCCGTCGGCAGCGCGTAGGTTTCGGTGAGCGCCGCAAAATCCGCCCACGCAAACGCGCCGGGCTTTTCGGCGCAGTCAAGCACATAGCCCGTCATCTCCCAGCGGATGTGCGTGAAGATATGGGTCTTGCGGACCTCGCGGACGACGCCGAACGGCGCCGCGCCCTGCGCTTCGGCCCACTGCACGGCCTCGTCCACGGTCAGCACGCCGGCGCAGTTCGGGAACTCCCACAGCCCGGCGAGCAGGCCCGTTTCGGGGCGGCGGCGGATGGCACAGGTCTCCCCGCAGCGCAGCAGGAACACGGTGCGCGCCTCCACGCGCTTTTCCGCCTTCGGCAGCTTCACGGGAAAATGCAGCGCGCGGCCCGCCGCCTGCGCCGCGCAGACGCCACGCATCGGGCAGCGCGCGCAGTCCGGGTTCTTCGGCGTGCAGACGCAGGCCCCGAGCTCCATCAGCGCCTGCGTGAACATCCCGCAGTTTCCTGCGGGATAGACCGCCTCCAGCCGCTCGGCGATCTCCCGCCGGACCGCGGGCAGGTCGACCGCGCGCGCCTCGGCCGTGATGCGCGCGATGATGCGCAGGACGTTGCCGTCCACCGCGGCGCTCGGCCGTTCAAAGCAGATCGACGCGACGGCGCCGGCCGTGTACGCGCCGATCCCCGGCAGCTTCTGCAGCTCCGCCGCCGTATCCGGGAAGCGCCCGCCGCGCGTTTCGACGAGCAGCTTCGCCGTCTTCTGCAGGTTGCGCGCGCGGGAATAGTAGCCGAGGCCCTCCCAGAGCTTGAGGACCCGGCTTTCCTCTGCGGCGGCGAGCGCCTGCACATCCGGGAACGCCTCCATAAACCGGTTGTAATAGCCGACGACGGCTTCGACGCGCGTCTGCTGGAGCATGATCTCCGAGACCCACACGCGGTACGGCTCGCGGCTGCGCCGCCAGGGCAGGTCGCGCGCGTTTTCCCGGTACCACGGCAGCAGGCGCACGGGCAGCGCCGCATAAATTTCGTTCAGATTTCGCATACCGTTTTCCAATCAAATTCCATAATCTGCGTCCGCCGCGCGGGCGGACAGAAAAAAGGCGGGGAAAGCTTTCGGCTTCCTCCGCCTTTGAGCATTATTCTGCGCTGAAGGAATCCTTGCCGACGCCGCAGAGCGGGCAGACAAAATCATCCGGGAGGTCGTCCCACTTGGTGCCGGGCTCGATGCCCCCTTCGGGATAGCCGTCCTCTTCGTCGTAGATCCAACCACAGACATCACAGACGTATTTCACTGCAAAGGCCTCCTTTCCTCGGGAATTTGTCTTTCTGCCGCTTAGTATACCACACAATCCGCAAAAAGGAAATACTTTTCGGATTTTTCTGAAAAACATACTGATTTTCAATACCAGCCTACCCCATTTTCTTTTTTACAATGGTCGGTCGTTTGCATTTCTGTTATCTGGCATAGACACATTCCTTACTCTTTATACATCCAGCGATAGCCGCCCGCCCGCTTTTGAACGCCATTAGCCGCATCTCGAATGCTTTTAGAATTTACCCCCACTTCCTGCACGGCAGCAGCTATTTACGGACTGTCAGTCTCCACCGGGCGAGAAACGGCGCTGCGGATGTCCTCGATATGATCCATCACATTTCTTATGTTCTCAAGCAGGTCCTGTTTGATCCTGTGTTCTCTTGAGAGCATCTCCACCCACTTGGGCAGATAGAACTCTACTTCCGTGATCGGGAACTCGTAGAGCACCTGACGCATGATCTCGTGGATATCCTCTGTCTTCAGCTGTTCACAGTTCGCCGGGATGACGGAAACCTTATACTTTCCTTCCAGTTCTTCTTTAAGTGCCTTCGCCTCCTCGGAGTAGGGCTTGCGGCAGTTCAGGAGGATAATGAACGGCTTTCCGATGGACTGCAGTTCCTGCACAGTCTTTTCCTCGGCAGGAACATAATTTTCTCTGGGAAGATCAGTCACACTCCCGTCTGTCGTCACCACGAATCCGATGGTGGCATGGTCGTGGATCACCTTCTGCGTCCCGATCGCCGCCGCCTTGGTGAACGGGATCTCGTACTCAAACCAGGGAGTCTTTACCTGGCGCTCTGCGTCATTCTCAATATGCCCGGAAGCCCCTTCCACCATATAGCCGACGCAGTCGATGAGACGGATCTTTACCTCCACGTCATCGGAGAGTTTCACCGCTGCCGCCTCCTTGGGAACGAATTTCGGCTCTGTGGTCATGATCGTGGTCCCCGATGCGGACTGGGGCAGTTCATCCTGTGTTCTCTCCCTGGCGTGCTCATCTGTCATATTCGGCAGGACGAGGAGATCCATGAAACGCTTGATAAACGTTGACTTGCCTGTCCGAACCGGACCGACAACGCCGATGTAGATCTCCCCATTGGTCCGTGCTTTCATATCCCTGTATACCTGAAATGAATCCATAGAAATACCCCCTTGTTCTGCTGATACCAATGTATGCAGCAGACAAGAGGGTTATGACTGGTTTTTCCCGTCTTATGCTTCGTTGTCCCAGAGAAGAGCTGTGTTCTCACTCCTGGATTCCCTGAGCATCAGATCATCCACCGCCTCCGCGGGAGCCTTCCCTTCAAAAAGGACCTTGTTCACTTCCATAACGATCGGCATGGATACGCTGTATTTCTCAGCGAGGCTTGCCGCTGCCTTCGCAGAATAAACGCCTTCCACCACCATACTGACTTCATCCATCGCTTCCTGCATGGTCTTTCCCTGTCCCATCAGGTATCCCGCCTTGCGGTTCCGGCTGTGGACACTGGCACAGGTGACGATCAGGTCCCCGATGCCGGTAAGCCCGGTGAATGTCTCGATCTTTCCGCCCATCTTCACGCCCAGGCGCGCGATCTCCGCGATCCCTCTCGTGATGAGGGCCGCCTTCGTATTGTCGCCGTATCCCAGCCCGTCCGCGATCCCCGCCGCAAGGGCGATCACGTTCTTCAGGGAGCCGCCCAGTTCGATCCCGAGAATATCCGGGCTGGTGTACACCCTGAATACTTTGCTGATGAACATGGACTGGAGATATTCTGCGGTTTTCCTTGTTTTCGCACCGATCACACAGGTCGTCGGAAGCTTTCTTCCCACTTCCTCCGCATGGCTGGGACCGGAGAGCACCGCCACGTCAGCCTGAGGGATCTCCTCCTCGATCTGCCGGGAGAGTGTCTTGAGCGTAGACTCTTCAATGCCCTTCGCCACATCCACGATGATCTGACCATCCGCCACATAAGGACGCATATTCCGCGCCGTAGTCCGTGTAAAGATGGACGGGACGGCAAGGACAAGGAAATCTTTCCCCCGGATCGCTTTTTCCATCTCGTTTGTGATGACCATATCCTGAGGGAGTTTTACCCCCGGCAGTTTCTGGAGATGTTCCCGCTTCTCGTCCAGCATCTTCACTTCATCCTTATCGATGGACCACACTGTTACCTGATGACCGTTATCGCTCAGCAGGACGGAAAGAGCGGTTCCCCAGCTTCCCGCGCCGAGCACACCTACATTTGCCATGATCGTCTACTACTTTTTCTTTGCTCCGAATTTGTTCTCAGTTCCCGACATAACCCTGCCGATATTTGCCCGGTGACGGTAAAACGCAAGCGCCGTCATCAGGAACAGCAGGATATAAAGTTCATACAGCCCTGCCGGCTCCATATCCAGCATGCCCATCTGCCCTGCCAGGATCATCTCAATGAGGAACGCAGTATATGCCATGAGCGAACCCACTGATATGTACCTTGTGATGATCACCGGGACAAGGAAAAAAGCCAGTGTGACCGGAATCATCAACAGACTCTCCGGCACGTTCCAGAAGCTGTTCGCCACCACGAGGCCCGCCATCACGGCGATCCCCTTTCCTCCCTTGAAGTTCATATAAAACGGGAAGTTATGTCCCAGCGTTACCCCGGCACCGGCGTACATCGCCAAAAGAGGCAGGCAGTCACTCCCCCGGAAAAGGAGGCAGGTGATCACCACCGCCACGACACATTTGAGCACGTCTCCGAAAAAGGTCAGGATCCCTGCCTTCCATCCGATCACGCGCAGGGCGTTGGTCGTCCCTGCATTCCCGCTTCCCTGTTTCCTGATATCAATATGGTTCATTTTCCCGACGATATAGCCGGTCTGCAGCAGTCCGCACACATATCCGACTGCCAGACATACCAAACGTTCCATCCCTCTACTGCTCCTTTTCCTTTCTCTCTCTTATGAAAAACTTCAATGAAGTCCCTCTGAAGCCGAATGCTTCCCTGATCTTGTTTTCCAGATATCTTGTATAAGAAAAATGCATCAGTTCCTTGTCGTTGACAAAGATCACGAACGTAGGCGGTTTGACAGAGACCTGTGTGATATAGTAAAGCTTGAGCCTCTTCCCCTTGTCCGACGGGGGCTGCTGCATTGCCACAGCTTCTGTCATGATCTCGTTCAGGACTCCTGTGGCGATCCGCAGGGTCTGGTTCTCGATCACCATATCTATCATATCATACAGTTTGTTCAGCCTCTGCCCTGTCATCGCGGATACATACATGATCTCCGCGTAAGGCATGTAGGAAAGGGTCTGGCGGATCTTGCCCTCATACTCCCGCATGGTGCGGTCATTCTTCTCTATGGCGTCCCATTTGTTCACAACGATGATGACGCCCTTTCCTCTCTCGTGGGCGATCCCCGCGATCTTGGCATCCTGCTCTGTCACGCCCTCTGTGGCATCGATGACCATAAGCACTACATCCGCCCGCTCCACCGCTGTGACGGTGCGGATGATACTGTAACGTTCCAGTTCTTCCTTGATCTTGTTCTTTCTGCGGAGCCCTGCTGTATCGATAAAGATATATTCTTTTCCGTTGTGTACGATCTCCGTGTCTACCGCGTCCCTTGTCGTCCCGGCGATGTCGGAGACGATCACCCGGTTCTCTCCCAGGAGTTTGTTGATGATAGAGGACTTCCCTACATTGGGCTTTCCGACAATGGCAACCCTCGGGCGGTCGTCTTCTTCCGCCTCCCCGGCGCCTTCCGGGAAATGCTCCGCCACCGCTTCCAGCATGTCTCCCAAGCCTAAGCGGGAAGCAGCTGAGATCGGAACCGGGTCTCCGATGCCCAGATTATAAAACTCATACACATCCGGCATGAATTTGTCAAAATTGTCCACTTTGTTTACTACCAGGACTACCGGCTTCGCCGACCTCCTCAGCATGTCAGCCACCTTGGAGTCCGCGTCCGTGAGCCCCTGGCGCACATCCGTGATAAAGATGATCACATCCGCTGTATCGATGGCGATCTGCGCCTGCTCCCTCATCTGGGAAAGGATAACGTCCTTGCTGTCTGGTTCGATTCCTCCGGTATCGATCATCGTAAATTCTTTGTCCAGCCAGGATATATCCGCATAGATCCTGTCTCTTGTCACTCCGGGCGTATCCTTAACAATGGAGATCTTCTCCCCTGCCAGAGCATTGAAAAGCGTGGACTTCCCCACATTCGGGCGTCCCACTATGGCAACTACCGGTTTACTCATTTTATCAAAACCTTCCTTAAAATCTTTCCTTCGTAACTCTTATCGTGTCTCGTCATATTTCTTGTCCGGGAACCGCATCCCTCCCACAGCCGTGAACAGACGCTCTCCCTCAGGCCCCCTCGCCGAGCATGGCGTCGACCAGGTCCTGCCCGCTTGATTTTACAATATTGACGGGGACTTGTAAAGCATCTGATACCTCTTTTACCGTAAGATCATCCAGAAAAACGTCCTCATCCGCCTTCAGCATGTTGCAGGGGAGCAGAAGCCTGCTTCCAAGCCTCTTTCCCTTGAGCTGTGCGATGATATCCCCTCCTGTGATCAGTCCGGATACCGTGATCCTCTCTCCGAAGAAATCATTCCGGATGCAGTACACATGGATCTTCACCCCCGGATATCTCTCTTCGATCCGCTCTGCCATCCGCCGGATATACGGATAGGCAAGTTTTCCTGTGGCTGCCGAGAGTTCCGCACTCCTCTGGTCACCCTTCTGCTGCCGGAAGGCATC
>NHCFC00100__coassemble_1596_pt1 | contig 22304 bp, 21 predicted proteins | sample NHCFC00100__metabat2_high_PE_026 | metagenome-assembled genome bin NHCFC00100 | reverse complement strand
GACACTCAACAGAAAGATGCTTTCCGAGATCGCAATCGCTGATGAGGCTGCTTTCAAGGCGCTGGTCGAGAAGGCAAAGGCTGCTGCATAAAAAAGCTATCCGTGCGTCCGGAACATCCTCCGGACGCACGTTTTTTACTGTAAGGAAAGGGGAGAAAGCGCATGGAAGCTGAACGGATCACAAGCCGCAAAAGCCCTGTCGTGAGGGATGCCGCGTCGCTTTTGCAGAAAGCGGAGAAAAGAAGCGAGGCGGGACTTTTCATGGCGGAGGGCGCGCGGCTCTGCGCGGACGCCGCCAGAAGCGGCACGGCGATCGCCGCGTGCTTTTACACCGAGGCGGCGGCCGAAAAATACGGGGAATACCTGCGGCCCGTCCTGCGCGCGGCGGAGCGCGCATACTGTATTGCGGAGCACGTCGCCCCGCTGCTTTCGGACACGAAGCACCCGCAGGGGATCTTCTGCGTCTGCCGGATGCCGGACCGCGCGGCCGGGGCGGCGCAGGAAACGCCGGCGCGCGTGCTCGTGCTCGAAAACGTGCAGGACCCGTCCAACATGGGGACGATCCTGCGCACCGCCGAAGCGCTCGGCGTGCTGCATATCGCGCTGGTCGGCGCCTGCTGCGACCTGTACAGCCCGAAGGTGCTGCGCGGCAGCATGGGCGCGGTGTTCCGGCTCGGCGTGGAGCGGTACGAGGCGGCGCCCGCGTGCGCCGAAGCGCTCGGCCGGCGCGGGCTCACGTCGCTGGCGGCTGTGCCGGACGCGCAGGCCGTGCCCATCACGGCGATCCCGTTTGACACGGGCCGGTGGGCCGTCTGGATCGGCAACGAGGGAAACGGCCTGACGCCGGAGGCGGTGCAGGCCTGTGCGAAGCGCGTCACGATCCCGATGCGCGGGCGCGCGGAATCGTTCAATGCGTCGACGGCCGCGGCGATCGTCCTGTGGGAAATGATGCGCGGCGCGGGAGAGGGAGCGTAAAAATATGGATGAGCGCGTATATTGGATCTGGCTGCAGAACGCCTTTGGCGCGGGCAGCGCAAAGCCTGTGCAGCTCGTGCGCCGCGCCGGCAGCGCGGCATCGCTTTTCCGGGGCGGCATCGGCCTGTGGAGCAGCTTCACATTCGTTTCGGACCGCGAACTCGCCGCGATGAGCGCGTACGGCGTCCGGGAAGCGGAGGCTGCGCTCGACTACTGCCTGCGGCTCGGGCAGCAGGTCTACACGCCGGACACGCCCGGTTATCCGGACCTGCTCCGGGAAATCTACAACCCGCCGGCCGTGCTTTACGTGCGCGGCACGCTGCCGGACGCGTCGGGCGATGTCGCAATCGGCGTCGTCGGCACGCGCAAGGCGGGCAAAGCGGGCCTGCGCGCGGCAAGGGAGATCAGCTACGAGCTTGCGCAGGAGGGGGCCGCCGTCATCAGCGGCGGCGCGCTCGGCATCGATTCCGAAGCGCACCGCGGCGCAATCGACGGGCGCGGGCGCACGGTCGCGGTGCTGCCGTGCGGGCTCGACTACCCCTACCTGATGGACAACGCGAACCTGCGCCGGGAGATCCTCGATTCAGGCGGCGCGCTCGTCACCGAGTACCCGATGCAGACGCCCGTGCAGCGCGGCGCATTCCAGACGCGCAACCGGCTGATTTCCGGCATGGCGCACGGCGTGCTTGTGGCGGAGGCGCCGAAAAAGAGCGGCGCGCTGATCACGGCGCGGTACGCCGCCGAGCAGAACCGCGAGGTCTTCGTCTTTATCGGCGAGGATACGGCGGCGTTCGCCGGCTGCATCGGCCTTGCAGAGGACGGCGCGGCGCGCATCCGCACGGCGGAGGACATCCTGCGCGCGTTCTCGGCGCAGCGGAAAAGCGCGCGGACCGCGCTGCTGCGGCAGGCGGCCGAAAACGTGGCGCGCCCCGCCCGGCGCGTGCGCGTCGTCCCGCTGTCCGATTCCGCGGCGGAGGCTGCGGAGGCGGAGGAAACGCCCGCCGCACCGCAGCCGGAAGCGGGGCTTTCCGCGGATGCGCAGCGCGTGCTGGCGTCGCTCGGCGGAGAGCCGAAGCACGCCGCCGTTCTGGAGGCCGAAACCGGGCTTTCCGCAGGCAGCGTGCTCGCGGCGCTGACGGAGCTCGAGCTGCTCGGAAAGATCCGCAGTTATCCCGGTCAGAGGTTTACAAAATCCGATTAATGCGGTATACTAATTCAGATTCAGGCAAAATATAACGCATACACGGCGTAAAATACAGACAGAGGAGATTCAGGTACTATGTCCAAACTTGTCATCGTCGAGTCGCCGGCGAAGGCGAAAACGATCAAAAAATACCTCGGCGGCGATTATGAGGTCGTCGCCTCGATGGGCCACGTGCGCGATCTGCCGAAAGCGCGGCTGTGCGTGGACGTCAAAGACAATTTCAAACCGAAGTACGCGATCATCAAGGGCAAGGAAAAGCTCGTCTCCGAGCTCAAGGAGGCGGCGGCCGAGTCCGAAACCGTCTATCTCGCGACCGACCCCGACCGCGAGGGAGAGGCGATTTCGTGGCACCTCGCCTACATCCTCGGGCTTGACGAGCACGCGATGAACCGCGTGACGTTCAACGAGATCACAAAGACCGGCGTCACGGAGGGCATGGCCCACCCGCGCACGATCGATCTGAACCTCGTCAACGCCCAGCAGGCGCGCCGCATCCTCGACCGCCTCGTCGGCTACTCGCTCAGCCCGTTCCTCGCCAAGACGATCCGCCGCGGCCTGTCGGCCGGGCGCGTGCAGTCCGTTGCGCTGCGCATCATCGTCGACCGCGAGGAGGAGATCCGCAAGTTCAAGCCCGAGGAATACTGGTCGATCGACGCGCGCCTGACGGCCGAGGGCTCGCGCAGCATTTTCGGCGCGTCGTTCTACGGCGACCGCAGCGGCGAGATCAAGATCACGAACAAGGAGCAGGCGGACGCGATCCTCGCGGCGCTCGAGACCGCGGATTTCCGCGTCGATTCGGTCAAGAAGGGCAAGAAAAACAAGCAGCCCGCGCCGCCGTTCATCACCTCCACGCTGCAGCAGGAGGCGTCCCGCAAGCTGGGCTTCCAGGCCAAGCGCACGATGAAGGCCGCGCAGGAGCTGTACGAAGGCGTGGAGATCGCCGGCATGGGCGCCGTCGGCCTCATCACCTACATGCGTACCGACTCGCTGCGCCTTTCCGAGGACGCGATTCAGGAGGCCGTGCAGTTCATCGGCGACCGCTGGGGCAAGAATTACCTGCCCGCGAAGCCGCGCCACTTCAAGGCGCGCAAGAACGCGCAGGACGGCCATGAGGCGATCCGCCCGACGTCCGTCGCGCTGACGCCGAAGGACGTCGAAGCGTCGCTGACGAAGGACCAGTACAAGCTGTATAAGCTGATCTGGGAGCGCTTCGTCGCCTGCCAGATGGCGAACTGCGTGCTCAACACGACGCAGGCCGTGATCTCCGCCGGCGATTACATTTTCAAGGCCTCCGGCTACAACGTCGGCTTCGACGGCTACACGGTGCTCTACGAAGAGAGCCGCGACGTCGAGGAGGAAAAGGGCAAGGACCTGCCGAAGCTCGAGGCCGGCATGGCGCTCAAGGTGCGCGAGCTCAAGGGCAACCAGCACTTCACGCAGCCGCCGGCGCGCTTCACCGAAGCGTCGCTGATCAAGACGCTCGAGGAAAACGGCATCGGCCGCCCGTCCACGTATGCGGCGACGATCACGACGATCACGAGCCGCGAGTACGTCACGCGCGAGGGCAAGTCCTTCAAGCCGACCGAGCTCGGCGAGGTCATCACGAAGCTGATGAAGGAGCGCTTCCCGGAGATCGTCAACGTGAAGTTCACAGCCGAGGTCGAGAAGGAGCTCGACGAGGTGCAGAGCGGCCAGGCCGACTGGGTGGAGACGCTGCACGACTTCTACGACGACTTCGACAAGACGCTGAAAAAGGCGAAAAAGGAAATGGACGGCGTGAAGATCCAGCTCGAGGAGGATAAGACCGACTTTATCTGCCCGAACTGCGGCAGGCCGATGGTCGTGAAGTTCGGCCGCTACGGCAAGTTCATCGCCTGCTCCGGCTACCCGGAGTGCAAGACGGTCAAGAAGATCGTCAACGACACGGGCGCCGTCTGCCCGAAGTGCGGCGGAAAGATCATCGAGAAGAAGTCGAAGCGCGGCCGCGTGTTCTACGGCTGCGACCAGTACCCGAAGTGCGACTTCGTCTCGTGGGACGCGCCGTCCGGCAAAAACTGCCCGGTCTGCGGCAAGGTCCTGCTGCAGAAGAAGGACAAGGCGAAGACGCTGTACTGCGTCACGCCGGACTGCACCTATCGGTTCAAGCCGGAGGACGGCGAGCAAGAGGGCGACAATGCGGAATGATACAGTCACGGTGATCGGCGCCGGGCTGGCCGGCTCGGAGGCCGCATGGCAGATCGCAAACGCCGGGCACCGCGTCCGGCTGCACGAGATGAAGCCGGTGAAGTTTTCCCCGGCGCATAAAAGCGCGGGCTTTGCGGAGCTGATCTGCTCGAACTCATTGAAGGCCGCGCGGGTCGACAGCGCGGCGGGCCTGCTGAAAGAAGAAATGCGCCGCATGGGCTCGCTGCTCGTCGCCTGCGCGGACGCGTGCAGCGTGCCGGCGGGCGGCGCGCTTGCGGTCGACCGCGACCGCTTTTCGGCGCTTGCGACCGAGCGGCTGCGCGCGCACCCGAATATCGAGGTCGTGACGGGCGAGGTCACGGAGATCCCGCCGGAGGGCGTCGTGGTGGTCGCGAGCGGTCCGCTGACGAGCGACGCGCTCGCCGAGCGGATCACCGCGCTCTGCGGCGGCGGGCTCAGCTTTTTTGACGCCGCCGCGCCGATCGTCACGCGCGAAAGCCTCGACATGGAGCACTGCTTCTCGGCCTCGCGCTACGGCCGCGGCGACGACGATTACATCAACTGCCCGATGAACAAAGAGGAATACGAGGCGTTTTACGAGGCGCTCGTTTCGGCGGAGCGCGCGCCGATCCACGATTTCGACGTGATGAACCCGAAGGTCTACGAGGGCTGCATGCCGATCGAGGTGATGGCGCAGCGCGGGCACGATACGATCCGCTTCGGCCCACTGAAGCCGGTCGGCCTGCGCGACCCGCGCACCGGCCACCGCCCGTGGGCCGTGGTGCAGCTGCGCACCGAAAATGCGGAAAAGACGCTGTTCAACCTCGTCGGGTTCCAGACGAACCTGAAGTTTCCGGAGCAGAAGCGCGTGTTCGGCATGATACCGGGGCTGCGCAACGCGGAGTTCGTGCGCTACGGCGTGATGCACCGCAATACGTTTCTCGATTCGCCGCGGCTGCTCGACGCGGACTTTTCCCTCCGCAGGCGGCCGGACCTCTTTTTTGCGGGGCAGATGACCGGCGTCGAGGGCTATATGGAGTCCGCGGTGTCCGGCCTGCTGGCCGGCATGAACGCTGCGCGCAGGCTGGAGGGCAGAGCGCCGGTCATCCTGCCGGAAACGACGATGTCCGGCGCGCTTTCGCGCCATGTCGCGCAGAGCGAATCGAAGGATTTTCAGCCGATGGGCGCAAATTTCGGCATTTTCCCGCCGACTGAGCCGCACATCCGCGACAAGCGCGCGCGGTATGCCGCCTTTGCGGAGCGCGCGCTGCGCGACCTCGGGGCGAGCCTTGCGGAAAACGGCGTCCGTCTTTGCAGCGTGGAAAAGGAAGGGGAATAAACATGGCAAAACAGAGGATTATTGTGGATGCCTTCGGCGGCGACAATGCGCCGGCGGAAATCCTCAAGGGCTGCCGCATGGCGGCGGACGAGCTCGGCGTGCAGATCATCCTGACCGGCAGCGCGGAGAAGATCCGGGCGGCTGCGGCGCAGAACGCGGTGGAGATTGCGGATTTTGAAATCATCGACTGCCCGGACGTCATCACGATGGAGGACGAGGCGACGGACATCATGCGCGCGAAGAAGGAGAGCTCGATGGCGGTCGGCCTGCGGGCGCTCGCGGAGGGCCGCGGCGACGCCTTTGCGTCGGCCGGCAACAGCGGCGCGATCGTCGTCGGCGCCACGCTGATCGTCAAGCGCATCAAGGGCGTGAAGCGCGTGGCTTTTGCGCCGCTGCTGCCGAAATCCGAGGGCTTTTTCATGCTCTGCGACGGCGGCGCGAACAACGAGTGCCGCCCGGAGATGCTCGCCCAGTTCGGCCTGATGGGCTCCGTATACATGCAGAAGGTCATGGGGCTTCAAAACGCGCGCGTCGGCCTTGCGAACGTCGGCACCGAAGCGCACAAGGGCGGCGAGCTGCAGCAGGCGGCGCACAAGCTGCTTGCGGCGCAGGCGGGCATCCGCTTCGTCGGCAACATCGAAGCGCGCGAGATCCCGTACGACGCGGCCGACGTGGTCGTCTGCGACGGCTTCACGGGCAACATGCTGCTCAAGATGTACGAGGGCGTCGCGCTGGCGCTGATGGATAAGTTCAAGGGCGTTTTCACGAAGAATATGAAGAACAAGCTCGCGGCGGCCGTCGTCTACAAGGACATGAAGGCGCTGAAGAAGCAGCTCGACTACAACGAATACGGCGGCGCGCCGATCCTCGGCTGCTCGAAGCCGGTCTTTAAGGTGCACGGCAGCGCGAAGGCGACGACGCTGAAAAGCGCGATCGCGCTCTGCGCCAAATACGCCGAGTCGAACATCATCGGCGAGATCGCCGCGGCGGTCGCGGCGCAGAAGCCGGAAGAATAAGCGGATATAAGGTTTGTGTTATGAAATCACACGATACGAAGGCACTCGATGCATTTGAAAAGAAAATCGGATATAAATTCAAGGACCGTTCGCTGCTCGTGACGGCGCTGACGCACTCGTCCTTCGCAAACGAGAGCCACGGCAGAGCGCAGAGCTACGAGCGCCTCGAGTTTCTCGGCGATTCGATCCTCGGCTTTGTCACGGCGGAATACCTCTACGGGGCGTTCCCAGAGCTGCCCGAGGGCAAGCTGACAAAGAAGCGCGCCTCGCTCGTCTGCGAGAAGTCGCTCTGCGGCTTTGCGCGCAGCTTCGGCGCCGGGGAGCTGCTGCGGCTCAGCCACGGCGAGCAGCATTCCGGCGGCAAGGACCGGCCGAGCATCCTCGCCGACGTCTTTGAGTCGATCACGGCGGCGATCTATCTGGATTCCGGCAGCCTGGAGGAAGCGAAGCGCTTTGTGCTGCGCTACATCGAGCCGGCGGCGAAGTCGGCCGGCGAGCGCCCGTTCAAGGACCACAAGACGATGCTGCAGGAGATCATCCAGCAGAATCCCGGCGAGCGCCTCGAGTACGTGCTCACGGGCGAGCACGGTCCCGACCACGACAAGCACTTCACGGTGGAGGTCCACCTGAACAGCAACGTGATCGGGCGCGGCGGCGGGCGCAGCAAGAAAGAGGCCGAGCAGCAGGCGGCGCGCGAGGCCTTGGAGCTGATGGGCTATTAAGCACGCGAATATTGCGGTTTTCATCCCGCACAACGGCTGCCCGCAGCAGTGCAGCTTCTGCAACCAGCGGCGCATTACGGGCCGGCAGGCGCAGCCGTCTCCGGCCGACGTCGAGGCGACGCTGCAAAAGGCGGCGCGGCAGCTCGGCGACCGTGCGGAAAGCGCCGAGGTCGCCTTCTTCGGCGGGAGCTTCACGGCGATCGACCGCGGCTATATGACGGCGCTGCTGGAAACGGCGGCGCGCGCCTGCGACCGGTACGGCTTTGCCGGCGTGCGCTGCTCGACGCGTCCGGACGCCGTCGACAGTGAACGGCTCGAGCTTCTGAAGGCGCACCGCGTGACGGCGGTGGAGCTCGGCGCGCAGTCGATGGACGACGGTGTGCTGCAGCTGAACCGGCGCGGCCACACGGCGCGCGACGTGGAAAACGCCGCGGCGCTGATCCGCGCGTACGGCTTCGAGCTCGGCCTGCAGATGATGACCGGCCTGCCCGGCGACACCGACGAAAAAGCCGTGGAGACGGCGCGTGCGCTGCTGCGCCTCAGGCCCGACACGATGCGCATCTACCCGACGATCGTGCTCGAAAACACGGCGCTGTGCGACTGGTACCGCGCCGGGCATTACGCGCCGCAGACGCTCGACGCGGCGGTATCGCTCTGCGCGCGGCTGATCCCGATGATCGAAGGCGCGGGCGTGCGGCTGATCCGCGTCGGCCTGCACGCGAGCGAGGAGCTCGAGCGCCGCGTCGCCGGGCCGTACCACCCGGCGTTTATGGAGCTGTGCCGCAGCCGGATCTTCCTCGAGGCGCTCGCGGCTTCGCTGCGCGCGCGCGGGCTGCGGCGCGCCGTCGTCGAGGTGGACCCGCGCCGCCTGTCCGCCGCGGTCGGGCAGAAGCGGGGCAACCTCGAGGCGCTGCGGCAGATGGGCTTCGAGGTGGAAATCAGGCCGGAGGCATCGCTCTCCGGCGGAACATACAGGATAAGGGAAACAGGCAGGTGAACCGATGCTCTTAAAATCTCTGGAACTGCAGGGCTTCAAGACCTTTCCGGACAAGACGCTCCTGAAGTTTGAAGAAGGCATCACGGCGGTCGTCGGACCGAACGGAAGCGGCAAAAGCAATATCAGCGACGCGATGCGGTGGGTGCTCGGCGAGCAGTCCACGCGCGCTTTGCGCTGCACGAAAATGGAGGACGTCATCTTCAGCGGCACGCCGCAGCGCAAGGCGCAGGGCTTCGCCGAGGTCACGATCACGATCGACAACACCGACCGGCAGCTGAATTTCGACGGCGACACCGTGGCGATCACGCGCCGGTACTACCGCTCGGGCGAGAGCGAGTACCGCATCAACAAGACGATGGTGCGCCTCAAGGACGTCCACGAGCTGTTCATGGACACCGGCCTCGGCCGCGACGGCTATTCGATCATCGGTCAGGGCAAGATCGACAGCATCGTTTCGGCGAAGAGCGAGGACCGCCGCGAGATCTTCGAGGAGGCCGCGGGCATCTCGCGCTTCCGCTACCGCAAGGAGGAGGCCGAGCGCCGGCTCGAGCGCGCCGAGGAGAACCTCGTGCGCCTGCGCGATATCCTCGCGGAGCTCGAGGGCCGTCTGGAGCCGCTGCGCGTGCAGTCGGAAAAGGCCGAGAAATTCATCGCCTACGACGCGGAGAAAAAGAATCTCGAGATCGGCCTCTGGCTCGAAACGCTGAACCGCTCCGGCCGCGTCGTGCGCGAGGTGGAGGAAAAGATCGGCGTCGCCGAGAGCGACTACAACGAGGCGGAAGCGGCGCTCGAGGAGATCGCGCGGCAGATCGAGCAGAATTTCGCCGAGACGAACGGCTGCACCGCGCAGATGGACGCCATCCGCGCCGAGGCGGCCTCGACCGACGAGAGCGCCACCCGCAAGGAGGGCGAGATCTCGGTCGTCGAAAACGACACCCGGCACGACCGCGAGCAGATCGAGCGGCTGCGCGGGGAGATCGAGGAAAACACGCGCTCGGAGCAGGAGATCCGGGCCGAGATTGCGGAAAAGGAAACCGCGGTGCAGGCAAAGGAAGCGGAGATCGCCGCACACAATTCCGATTTCATTGCCTTTACCGCGGAGCTCGAGGCGCTGCGTGCCGGAACGGACGGCGCGACGAAGGAGATCGACGCCGTGACGGCCCAGCTCGCCGCGCGCAACGCCGAGCTCGCCGAGGCGCGCGTGCGCCGCGCGGAGGCGGAATCCTCTCTGCAGGAGATCCGCACCCGGAATGACACGGTGGACGCCGCGCTGGCCGAAAGCCGCGCGCAGGGGCAGGCGCTCGAAGAGGAGGCGCAGGCGCTGCAGGGCATGGCGCAGGACACGCAGGCGCGCATACAGGCGGCGGAAAACGCCGTGCAGGGACACAGCCTGCGGCTCGACGCCCGCAGAAAGAAGGCCGACGCGCTGAAGGCGGAGGCCGACCGGCTGCTGCTCGACGCAAACGAGCAGGCCCGCCGCGCAAAGCTGCTCGAGGACCTCGAGCGGAACCTCGAGGGCTTCACGCAGAGCGTCAAAACCGTCATGCGCGAGCGGGAGCGCGGCAACCTGCAGGGCATCCACGGCCCGGTGACGCGGCTGCTGCACGTCCCGCGCGAATACGCGGTCGCGCTCGAGACGGCGCTCGGCGCGGCGATGCAGAACGTCGTCGTCGATTCGGAGGACGCGGCCAAGGCGGCCATCCGCCTTTTGAAGCAGCGCAACTCCGGACGCGCCACATTCCTGCCGCTGAGCACGGTGCGCGGCACGGCGCTCGACCGGCGCGAGATGGAGGGCATGTCCGGCTTTGTGGGCATCGCCTCGGAGCTGTGCCGCTGTGAGGCGCAGTACGCGGGCATCCGCGATTCCCTGCTCGGCCGCACGGTCGTCGCAGAGAACCTCGACCGCGCGGCCGAGATCGCGCGGAAGCTGCGCTACCGGTTCCGCGTCGTGAGCCTCGACGGACAGGTCGTCAACGCGGGCGGCTCGTTCACCGGCGGCTCGGCGGCGCGCAACTCCGGCCTTTTGAGCCGCGCGGCCGAGATCGAGCGCATCCGCGGCGAAGCGCAGAAGCTGCATGCGGCGGCGGAGGAAGCCGCGGCGCGCTTTAAGGCGGCCCGGCAGGAAGCGGCGAACGCTTCGGCCGAGCTGGACGCGGCGCGCAGCGAACTGACGGTGCTGCATGAAGACGAGATCCGCTTTGCGGCGGAGCTCACCCGCGTGGAGCGGGACGTCGAGACGCAGAAGCGGCAGTATAAGGAGCTGCTTGCGGAGCAGGAGAATGCCGCAGGGCGCATCGCGTCGCTGGAGCAGACGGCCGCAAAGGCGGCCGCGCAGATCGCGTCGCTCGAGGCGGACGCGGAAAAGATACGCGCGCGCATGGAGGGCATGACCGACAGCCGCGCGGAACAGATACAGCGCTGCAACGAGATGTCCGACCGGCTGCAGGAGATCCGCATGCGCGGGCTCTCGGTCGAGAAGGACCGAGAGACGCTGGCGACGGCGATCGAGGCGCTGGAAACGCGCCTTTCGGACCGCTCCGGCCGCGTGAAGCAGCTCCGCGCGGAAATCGAAGCGTGCGAGGCGCGCATCGAAGCGCGCGGCACGCAGATCGAATCGCTGCGCGGCGAAGTGGCGTCGCTCCGCGCGGAGGCCGAGGAAAAGCGCGCGGCCGTGCAGGAGATCGCCGGCCGGCGCGCCGCGCTCGAGCAGCGCGCGGGCGAGCTGCGCGCGGCGGAGCGTGAGACCTCCGGAAAGCGCGAGAGCGTCGGCCGCGAGGTCGAGCGTTTGCAGGAGCGTTTGGAGGGGCTTCGGCGCGAGTACGACACGATTATCGCAAAGCTCTGGGAAGAATACGAGCTGACGCGCCGGGAGGCCGAGGAGATCGGCATCACGATCGAGGACGTGCCCGCGGCGCAGCGCCGTCTTACGGAGCTCAAGAACAGGATCAAGGCGCTCGGCGCCGTCAACGTGGCGGCGGTCGTCGAATACAAGGAAGTCTCGGAGCGCTACACGTTCATGAAAGCGCAGACCGACGACGTCGAGAAGTCGAAGGCCGAGCTTTTGAAGTTGATCGACGACCTGACGCGCCGGATGCAGACGCAGTTTACCGAGCGCTTTTCCGTCATCAACGAACAGTTCGGGCGGATTTTCAAGGACCTTTTCGGCGGCGGCTCGGCGTCGCTCTCGTTCACGGACGAGGGGGACATCCTGAACTCCGGCATCGAGATCAAGGTGCACCCGCCGGGCAAGATCGTCTCGCACATCGAGCTGCTTTCGGGCGGCGAAAAGGCGCTGGTCGCGATTTCGATTTACTTTGCGATCATGCGCGTCAGCCCGCCGCCGTTCTGCATGCTCGACGAGATCGAGGCGGCGCTCGACGACGTGAACGTCACGCGCTTTGCGAACTACCTGCGCCGCATGAACGACCATACGCAGTTTATCGCGATCACCCACCGCCGCGGCACGATGGAGGAAGCCGACGTGCTGTACGGCGTCACCATGCAGGACCAGGGCATTTCGAAGCTTTTGTCCCTGCGCGCGCATGAGGTGGAGGAGAAGCTCGGCCTGAAATAAGGCCGGCGCACAGCTAATTTTCGGAAAAGAGGTGCCTGCATGGGCTTTTTTGACAAAATCAAGGCGGGGCTCAAAAAGACCCGCGAGAACATCAGCAGCCAGATCCATTCGATGCTGCACGCGTTTACGAAAATCGACGAGGAGCTGTTCGAGGAGCTGGAAGAGCTGCTCGTCATGGCGGATGTCGGCGTGAACACCGCGGAGCGCATCTGCGACACGCTGCGCGCCCGCGTCAAGGAGCGCGGCATAACCGACCCGAACGAGATCATGGGATTGCTCGAGGAGGTCGTCACGGAGATGATCGACGGCGACAACGCGCTGCATCTCGACACGCAGCCCTCCGTGATCCTCGTGATCGGCGTGAACGGCGTCGGCAAGACGACGACGATCGGCAAGATCGCATCCCGCCTGAAAAAGGAGGGCAAGAGCGTGATCCTCGGCGCGGCGGATACGTTCCGCGCGGCGGCGATCGAGCAGCTTGAGGTCTGGGCGGACCGTGCGGGCGTCCCGATCATCAAGCACGCCGAGGGCGCGGACCCGGCGGCCGTCGTGTTCGACACGATTTCGGCCGCGAGGGCGCGGCACTGCGACGTCGTGATCTGCGACACGGCGGGCCGCCTGCACAACAAGAAAAACCTGATGGACGAGCTCGCGAAGATCTCGCGCATCATCGACAAGAGCCTGCCGGGGTGCAGCAAGGAGGTCCTGCTCGTGCTCGACGCGACGACCGGCCAGAACGCCGTCAACCAGGCGCGCGTGTTCAAGGAGGCCGCCGGCCTGACCGGCATCGTGCTCACCAAGCTGGACGGCACGGCCAAGGGCGGCGTCGTGCTCGCGATCCGCGAGGATCTCGGCCTGCCGGTCAAGTTCATCGGCGTCGGCGAGCAGGTGGACGACCTGCAGCCATTTGAGGCGGCGGACTTCGCCCGCGCGCTGTTCGAGCGGCCGGAGCAGTCATGAGGATCGCGGTTTTTTCGGACGTCCACAGCAACCACACGGCGCTCGAAGCCTGCTTCCGCACGGCGGAAGCGCGCGGCGCCGACCTGTGGGTCTTTCTCGGGGACTACGTTTCGGACTGTGCGAATCCCCGGGCGACGATGGAGCTTCTGTACCGCGCGCGGCGGGAGCACGACTGCGTGTTCATCAAGGGCAACCGCGAGGAGTACATCCTCGGGCACCACAAAAACGGCAGCGACTGGCAGTACGGTATGTCGACCGGGTCGCTGCTCTACACGTACAGGAACCTGACCGCGGAGGACCTCGCCTTTCTCGACACGCTGCCGAACGTGCGCGTCATCAACCCGAACGGGAAGAGTGAGATCTGCCTCTGCCACGGCTCGCCGGAAAAAACGCGCGAGACGCTGCACCCGTTTTCCTACAACGTGGAGCGCTGGCTCCTGAAGATCGAGCAGCCGCTTCTGATGAGCGGCCACACGCACCGGCCGCTCGTCGCGCGCAACGGCGAAAAGACATATGTGAACCCCGGCGCGGTCGGCATCCAGGCGACGGAGACCGTCACGGCGAAGATGGCGTTCCTCGAGTCCGACGGCCGGGGCTGGCAGCCGGAGCTCGTCGAGGTGCCGTACGACGTTGCGGCGGCCGTCGCGGAGCTCGAGCAGTGCGGCCTGCCGGAGCTCGCCGGCGTCTGGGGCCGCGCGATCGCAAAGCAGCTCAGGGAGGGCAAGAACTACTCCCTGTTCTGCGTGGAGCGCGCCGCGGAACTTGCGGCGGGCGGTCCGGTGCTTTTGGAGCACTGGGCGCAGGCCGCGCGGGACTTTGGAATAGATTGAAAGGAGACCGTTCCAATGGATATGATCATTGCAACGCACAATAAGCACAAGGTCGAGGAGTTCAGCCGGATCCTCGCGCCGCTCGGCGTGACGATCCGCACGGCGGCGCTCACCGAGGCCGAGGAGACCGGCACCACGTTCCGCGAGAACGCGTACCTCAAGGCGAAGTCCGCCTGCGACGAGACGGGCCTGCCCTGCATCGCGGACGATTCCGGCCTTTCGGTCGACGCGCTGGACGGCGCGCCGGGCGTTTACTCCGCGCGTTATGCGCCGGAGGGGCAGCGCAAGCAGACCGTGCTGCAAAAGCTCGAGAACGTGCCGGACGACAAGCGCGGGGCGCACTTCACGAGCGCGATCTGCTGCGTGTTCCCGAACGGCGACGTGCTGGAGGCCGAAGGGCGCTGCTACGGCAGCATCGCGCATGAATGCCGCGGCGCGGGCGGCTTCGGCTACGACCCGATCTTCCTGTGCGCCGAAGAGGGCTGCGCGGGCAAGACGTTCGGCGAGGCGTCGCCCGAAGAGAAGGACGCCGTGAGCCACCGCGGCCGCTCGCTGCGGCTGTTCGTCGAAAAACTCGAAAACTATTTGAAGGATAAGGGAGAAAAGGAATTATGCTGACAAGCAAACAGAGGGCCTACCTGCGCGCGCTCGCCGTCAACGAGGACACGATCCTGATGATCGGCAAGGGCGGCATCGACGGCGACGTCGTCAAGCAGGCGGCGGACGCGATCTACAAGCGGGAGCTGATCAAGGGCAAGGTGCTCGAGACCGCGCCCGTCTCGCCGCGCGAGGCTGCCGAAGCGCTCGCCGAGCAGACGGAGAGCGAGGTCGTGCAGGTGATCGGCTCGAAATTCGCGCTGTACAAGCGCCACCCGAAGGAGCCGAAGATCGTTTTGCCGAAGGCAAAGCGCGCGTAAGGCGCGGCGGTTTTCCGAAGCCCCGGTACAGGGCTTCACAGGCCGGCGGCAGACGCCGGCAATTCTGCGGCAAAGAAAGGCGGTGGTCTGCGTGCGGACCGGAATCTACGGCGGGACGTTCAACCCGATCCATCTCGCGCACGTGCATCTCGTGCGTGCGTTTATCGAGCGGCTTTCGCTCGACCGCGTGCTGCTGATCCCGACGGGACAGCCGCCGCATAAGGCGGCGCAGGCGCTCGCCGGCAATGCGGAGCGCCTTGCGATGTGCCGGCTTGCGGCGGCTGAGATTACCGAATGCCCCGTAGAGGTCTCGGACATCGAGATGCGGCGCGGCGGCAAGAGCTACACGGCGGATACGCTCGCGCAGCTGCGGGCGCAGTACCCGACAGACGACTTCTACCTTCTGATGGGGGAGGACATGTTCCTGACGGTCGAGCGCTGGTACCGACCCGAGGAGATCTTCCGCCTCGCGACGATCTGCGCTGCGCCGCGCGATTACGGCAGCTTCCGGCGGCTGATCCGCCACGGCGAAGCGGTGCGCAGGATGTACCCGGCGTTCGGGTTTATCCTGCAGAATATCCCGTATCTGCCGGTGTCGTCCACAGAGGTCCGCGCGCGGCTGCGCAGCGGCGGCCCGCTGCAGGACCTGCTGCCGCAGCGCGTCGCGGACTACATTGAAGCAAGGGGGCTTTACAGGGCATGAAGAAAAAGGACAGGCAGGCGTATATACAGATCATAAAGCCGATGCTGACCGAAAAGCGCTTCGAGCATTCGCTCAATGTGGCGCAGGAGGCGGTAAAGCTCGCAAAAAAGTTCGGCGCCGACCCGGAGAAAGCGGAGACCGCCGGCATCCTGCACGACATTTTGAAGGATACGCCCGCGGATAAACAGTTGAAAATCATTTCGGATTTTGGTATAATTATGAGCGATGTCGAGCTTTCCGTGAAAAAATCCTGGCATGCGATCAGCGGGGCGGCCTATATCCGCAACGTTCTGCACATCGAGGATGCGGAAATCGTCGACGCCGTGCGCTACCACACGACGGGGCGGCACAACATGACGGTTCTCGAAAAGGTCGTCTTTGTGGCGGACTTCATCTCGAAGGACCGCGACTATCCCGGCGTGGAGGAGATGCGCAAAACGGCCTGCAAGAGCCTCGACCGCGCGATCGTGGAGGGCATTGCCTTCACGGTGGGCGAGCTCGTGCAGAACCGGGAGCCGGTCGTCCCCGAGACCATCGACGCGTACAACGACGCGGTCTGGGCCGTCCGGCACGGAAAGTGAAGGAAAGGAGAGCTGTTTCGGTATGAATATGGATTCTTTGATGCTGGCAAAGGCCGCGGCGGAGATCCTCGATGCGAAGAAAGCGGAGAACATCAATGTGATCCGGATCACGAACATTTCCTCGCTCGGCGATTACTTCGTCATCGCAAACGGCACGAGCAACACGCACGTGCACGCGCTGGCCGATGAGCTGGAGGAGAAGCTCAAGGCTGAGGGCCGGGCGCCCGCCCGTGTGGAAGGGTACCGCTCGAATTCCTGGATCATTCTGGATTATGAGGAAGTCGTGGTGCACCTGTTTACGGCGGACGCGCGCGAATTCTACGATCTCGACCGACTATGGGCGGACGGCGAGAAACTCGAGATCGAATTTAAACCCAACTGAAAAATCTGCGCAGCGATGCGTTTAATAAATGGTGATGACAATGAAGTACAATCCGAGTGAAATTGAGCCCAAATGGCAAAAAAGATGGGAAGAATCCGGCGTGTTCCACGCTTCGAACGATTCCGATAAGCCGAAGTACTACGCGCTGATCGAATTCCCCTATCCGTCGGGGCAGGGCCTGCACGTCGGCCACCCGCGCCCGTATACGGCGCTCGACGTCGTCGCGAGAAAGCGCCGCCTCGAGGGCTACAATGTCCTCTATCCGATCGGCTGGGATGCGTTCGGCCTGCCGACCGAGAACTACGCGATCAAGAACCACGTCCATCCGGCCGAGGTCACGGCGAAGAACATCGCCCGCTTTAAAAAGCAGATCCAGTCGCTCGGCATCTCGTTCGACTGGAGCCGCGAGATCAGCACGACCGACCCCGCGTATTACAAGTGGACGCAGTGGATCTTCCTGCAGCTCTTCAAGCACGGCCTGGCCTACAAGAAGGAGATGGCCGTCAACTGGTGCACCTCCTGCAAGTGCGTGCTCGCGAACGAGGAGGTCGTCAACGGCGTCTGCGAGCGCTGCGGCAGCGAGGTCGTCCACAAGGTCAAATCCCAGTGGATGCTGAAGATCACGGCGTACGCACAGCGCCTGATCGACGACCTCGACCTGGTCGATTACCCGGAGCGCGTCAAGGCGCAGCAGAAGAACTGGATCGGCCGTTCGGAGGGCGCCGAGGTCGACTTCAAGACGACGGCGGGCGATACGCTGACCGTCTACACGACGCGTCCCGATACGCTGTACGGCGCGACGTACATGGTCGTTTCCCCGGAGCATCCGTTCATCGAAAAGTGGGCGGACAAGCTCGCCAACATGGAGGAGATCCGCGCCTATCAGGCGGAGGCCGCGAAGAAGTCCGATTTTGAGCGCACCGAGGTCGCGAAGGACAAGACCGGCGTGCAGCTCGACGGCGTCCGGGCCGTCAACCCGCTGACCGGCAGGGAGATCCCGATCTTCATCTCCGACTACGTGCTCGTCTCCTACGGCACCGGCGCGATCATGGCCGTGCCGGCGCACGACACGCGCGACTGGGAGTTTGCAAAGAAATTCAACCTGCCGATCGTCGAGGTCGTCAAGGGCGGCGACGTCGAAAAAGAGGCGTTCACGGACTGCGACACCGGCGTGATGGTGAACTCCGGCATTCTCGACGGCCTGACCGTGGAGGAAGCCAAGGTGCGCATCAAGGACTATCTCGAGGAGACCGGCATCGGCCACCGCAAGGTCAACTTCAAGCTGCGCGACTGGGTGTTCTCCCGCCAGCGCTACTGGGGCGAGCCGATCCCGATCGTGCACTGCGACAAGTGCGGCTACGTCCCGCTCGACGAGAGCGAGCTGCCGCTCGTGCTGCCGCAGGTCGATTCCTACGAGCCGACCGACAACGGCGAATCCCCGCTCGCAAAGATGACGGACTGGGTGGAGACCACCTGCCCGCGCTGCGGCGGCAAGGCGAAGCGCGAAACCGACACGATGCCGCAGTGGGCCGGCTCGTCGTGGTATTTCCTGCGCTACATGGACCCGCACAACAAGGACGCGTTCGCTTCCAAGGAGGCGCTCAACTACTGGAAGCAGATCGACTGGTACAACGGCGGCATGGAGCACACGACGCTCCACCTGCTCTACAGCCGCTTCTGGCATAAATTCCTCTACGACATCGGCGAGGTGCCGCTGCCGGAGCCGTACGCGAAGCGCACGAGCCACGGCATGATCCTCGGCGAAAACGGCGAGAAGATGAGCAAGTCGCGCGGCAACGTCGTCAACCCGGACGACATCGTCAACGAGTACGGCGCCGACACGATGCGCATGTACGAGATGTTCATCGGCGACTTTGAAAAGGCAGCGCCGTGGAGCAGCGCGGGCATCAAGGGCTGCCGCCGCTTCATCGACCGCTTCTGGAACCTCCAGAACATCGTGACGGACGGCGATGCGATCCGTCCGGAGCTCGAGGGCGCGTTCCACAAGACGATCAAGAAGGTCACGTTCGACATCGAGAACCTCAAGTTCAACACGGCGATCGCGGCGCTGATGGCGCTGATGAACGTCATCGCGGACAAGGGCTCGATCTCGAAGGGCGAGCTGCGCGTGTTCGCGCTTCTGATGAACCCGTTTGCGCCGCACGTGACCGAGGAGGTCTGGGAAACGATGCAGCTCGGCGAGGGCATGATCGCGGAGCAGAGCTGGCCGAAGTACGACGAGGCGAAGTGCAAGGACGACACGGTCGAGATCGTCGCGCAGGTCAACGGCAAGGTCCGCGCGAAGCTGCAGGTCCCGGCCGACATCCAGAAGGACGACGCGCTCGCGGCCGCCAAGGCGGAAGCGCGCATCGCGGCCGAGATTTCCGGCAAGACGGTTGTCAAGGAGATCTACGTGCCGGGCAAGCTCGTCAATATCGTTGTAAAGGGCTGAGCCTTTTCGGGCGCTGCTGCATATGCGGCAGCGTCCGTTTTTGTGCTCGGCCGGAGCGAAAACAAATGGAAAATAGAGAAGAACGCACGGTTTTGAAAAGGGAGGAAAAGCATGAAACAGGCACTCGTTTTGTTCGCATCGCCGCATGCGGCCGGCGCAACGCGCAGGCTGCTGGATGCGTTCCTGTCCGGGCTTTCGCCGGACGGCTGGGCGGTGGCGGAGCGCGACGTGTGCAGAGCGCCCGCGGCGCCGTGCACGGCCTGCGGGTACTGCCGGCAGACGGACGGCTGCGCGCTGCACGATCTCGACGATTTCGACGGCAGTTTGCGGGCCTGCGACCTGCTGGTGATCGCGTCTCCGGTCTACAACCTCACGTTCCCGGCGCAGCTCAAGAGCGTGATCGACCGCTTCCAGCGCTACTTTGAAGCGCGGTTTGCGCGCGGCGTGCGCCCGGCGGTCGCAAAGCCGCGCCGGGCGGTGCTCTTGCTCACGATGGGACGGCACGATCCGTTTTCGGCGGAGATCTGCGAAAAGATGCTGCGCCAGAGCTTTTCCGTGATGAACACGCACCTCGCAGGCACACTGTGCCTGACGGATACGGACGGCGGAATCGACCCGGAAAACCCGGTTTTTGAGAAAGCCCGCAGAATGGCTATTGAAATCGCGGGAGAATCGTGCTATAATAACTTGAATTTGTGTGAGTGAAGGCAGGTTTTAGTATGTCAGGACATTCCAAATGGAATAATATCAAGCGCAAGAAGGAAAAGACCGACGGCGCGCGCGCAAAGATCTTCACGAAGATCGGCCGTGAGCTCGCCGTTGCGGTCAAAGAGGGCGGCAGCGCCGATCCTGCGGCGAACTCCAAGCTCAAGGACGTCATCGCCAAGGCGAAGGCCAACAACGTCCCGAACGAGAACATCGAGCGCATCATCAAGAAGGCGGCGGGCGAGGGCAACTCGAACGCCTACGAGAGCATGACGTATGAGGGCTACGGCCCGGCCGGCGTTGCGGTCATCGTGGAGACGCTGACCGACAACCGCAACCGCACCGCGGGCGACGTGCGCCACTACTTCGACAAGTTCGGCGGCAACCTCGGCACCACGGGCTGCGTCTCGTTCATGTTCCAGGAGAAGGGCGTCATCGTCATCGAGCGCGAGGGCCTCGACGAGGACACCGTGATGAGCGACGCGCTCGAAGCCGGCGCATCCGATTTCCAGGCGGATGAGGACGTGTTTGAGATCAGCACGGAGCCGTCCGATTTCAGCGGCGTCCGCGACGATCTGGAAGCAAAGGGCTACACCTTCGTTTCCGCAGAGGTCGAGATGGTGCCGGATACGTACACGACACTGACCGATCCGGATCAGATTCTCAAGATGCAGAAGCTGATCGACGCACTCGAGGACAACGACGATGTCCAGCAGGTCTGGCACAACTGGGATGCACCCGAGGAAGAAGACGAAGATTGACGGAAACCTCTCCGGTGCAGGCCGGGGAGGTTTTTTGCGGAACATGCAGAGAAAGGACGGCTGAACCATGAACAAACCGTTAAGACATCTGGTCGACCCGCTCGACCTTTCCAAGGAGGAGACGCGGCGCCTGCTCGATCTGGCGGACAGCATCGCCGACAACCGGGACGCTTACGCCCACAAGTGCGAGGGGAAAATCCTCGCGACGCTGTTTTACGAGCCCAGCACGCGCACGCGCCTGAGCTTTGAATCCGCCATGATGCGGCTGGGCGGCAAGGTGCTCGGCTTTTCGAGCGCCGCGAGCAGCTCGGCCTCGAAGGGCGAGAGCGTTGCGGATACGATCCGCATGATCTCCTGCTATGCCGACATCGCCGCAATGCGCCACAACAAGGAGGGCGCGCCGCGCATCGCCGCGCAGTACGCGGGGATCCCGGTCATCAACGCGGGCGACGGCGGCCACCAGCACCCGACCCAGACGCTGACCGACCTTCTGACGATCCGCCGCGAGAAGAAGCGCCTCGACAACCTGACGATCGGCCTGTGCGGCGACCTCAAGTTCGGCCGCACCGTGCACTCGCTGATCAAGTCGCTCGTGCGCTGGGAAAACATCCGCTTCGTGTTCATCTCGCCGGAAGAGCTGCGCATGCCGAGCTACATCATCGACGAGGTCGTGAAGCCCTCCGGCTGTGCGTACAGCGAGGTGCGCACGATGGACGAGGTCCTGCCGGAGCTCGATGTGCTGTACATGACCCGCGTGCAGCGCGAGCGCTTCTTCAACGAGGAGGACTACATCCGCCTGAAGGACAGCTACATCCTGAGCGCCGAAAAGATGAAGCTCGCCGCGGACGACCTCATCGTGCTCCATCCGCTGCCGCGCGTCAACGAGATCGCGGTCGAGGTGGACGACGACCCGCGCGCAAAGTATTTCACGCAGGCGCAGAACGGCGTTTATGTGCGTATGGCGCTGATCCTGATGCTGCTCGGCATTGAGCCCGGGCTTTTCGAGGAGGAGAAAACATGCTGAACATCGACAGTATCCAGAACGGAATCGTAATCGACCACATCAAGGCCGGCAAGGGCATGCGCATCTACGAGCTTCTGGAGCTCGATAAGCTCGACTGCTGCGTGGCGCTCATCAAAAATGCGCGCAGCAGCAAGCTCGGCCGCAAGGACATCATCAAGATCGAAGGCGACATCCACATCAACTTCGACGTGCTCGGCTTCATCGACAACCACATCACGGTCTGCACGATCCGCGACGGCGCGCTCGTCAAGAAGGAAAACATCGTGCTGCCCAAGCAGCTGAAAAACGTGATCCGCTGCAAGAATCCGCGCTGCATCACGAGCTCGGAGGAGGGCATCGACCAGATCTTCACGCTCTGCGACGAAAAGACGCACCGCTACCGCTGCATCTACTGCGAGCAGGAGTACAAGCACCATGCGTAAGGGCGGCCGCGGGCGCGAAGCAGCCGAGGTGCGGAAAAAGCGCAGAAACCGCGAGTTCCTCGTGGCGTCGATTTTGACGGCGCTCAACCTCCTGCTTTCCATCGCCCTGCGCATATCGGACAGGAAGCGGACGCTGCAGGCGATCCGCGAGTCGGATAAGTTCACGGTGCTGTACACAGGCGAAAAGACGACGAAAACCGAATAGATCCGGGACCGCTTCGAAAGGGACGGGACGGCCGGCGTCTGCGCCGGGCTGTCTTCGCCCTGGCTGCGGAACCCGATAAAAACGGAAGCACTGCTGCAATCTATTGCACAGTGCTTCCGTTTTTTGCTTTATGTTCCGTTTGCGTGCGTTTCTGCGCGGAAAACCGGGGAACACGCCCGGCGCGCCGGCTGCGCGTCATTCCGCCGTGTGCCCCGTCAGGGGGAAGTGCGTGCGGCGGTACGCGTGCGGCGTCATGCCGTATGCGCGCTTGAACGCGCGGATGAAGCTGCTTGCGCTGCAGTACCCGAGCCGGTCCGCGATTTCGGCAAGGCTCTCCGGCCCGTTCTGCAG
>NHCFC00100__coassemble_1581_pt1 | contig 23175 bp, 18 predicted proteins | sample NHCFC00100__metabat2_high_PE_026 | metagenome-assembled genome bin NHCFC00100 | reverse complement strand
ATGGTTGCCGGGGGCTTTCCGGTGCAGTCGTAGAGCACGCGGTTGACGTGCTTGACTTCGTTGACGATGCGGCTGGTGACCGTCTGCAGCAGACTCCACGGGATTTCCGCCGCTTCCGCCGTCATGAAGTCGGTCGTCGTCACGGCGCGCAGCGCGACCGCATAGTCGTACGTGCGCTCGTCGCCCATCACGCCCACGCTGCGCATGTTCGTCAGCGCCGCATAATACTGGCTGATCGTCTTATCGAGCCCCGCCTTTGCGATTTCCTCGCGCCAGATCGCGTCGGCGTCCTGCACCATTGCGATCTTTTCCGGCGTCACTTCGCCGATGATGCGGATCGCAAGGCCCGGGCCCGGGAACGGCTGGCGGCTCACGAGATACTCCGGCAGACCGAGCTCGCGGCCGGCCTGGCGCGTCTCATCCTTGAACAGGTCGCGCAGCGGCTCGACAATCTCCTTGAAATCCACGTAATCCGGCAGGCCGCCGACGTTGTGGTGCGACTTGATGACCGTGCTCTCCCCGCCGAGGCCGCTTTCCACGACGTCGGGGTAGATCGTGCCCTGTGCCAGGAAATCGACGGCGCCGATCTTCTGCGCCTCTTCCTCGAACACGCGGATGAATTCCTCGCCGATGATCTTGCGCTTTTTCTCCGGCTCCGCAACGCCGGCGAGCTTCTTGTAGAAGCGCTCGCGCGCATTGACGCAGACGAAGTTCATCTCAAACTGGCCGTTCGGGCCGAAGACCGAGCAGACCTCCTCGGCCTCGTTTTTGCGCAGCAGGCCGTGGTCCACAAAGACGCAGGTCAGCTGCTTGCCGACCGCCTTCGCGAGCATCGCCGCCGCAACGGACGAATCGACGCCGCCGGAAAGCGCGCAGAGCACCTTGCCGCTGCCGATCTTCTCGCGCAGCGCCTTGACGCTCGTCTCGACGAAGGAGTCCATCTTCCAGTCGCCCTTGCAGCCGCAGACGCGGTAGACGAAGTTCGAAAGCATCGTCTTGCCCTCCTGCGTGTGGAGCACCTCGGGGTGGAACTGCAGCGCATAGAGCTTCTTCTCGGGCTTTTCCGCCGCCGCGACCGGGCAGTTGTCGGTATAGGCCGAAGCCGTGAAGCCCGGCGCGATCGTCTCGACGTAATCGTTATGGCTCATCCAGCAGACCGTCTCCGGGCTGACGTTGTGGAAAATCTCGGAGTTCGTATCGACGTGCACGAGCGTTTTGCCGTATTCGCGCTCCGGCGCCGTGCACACGTGGCCGCCGAGCAGGTGCATCATGAGCTGGCAGCCGTAGCACAGGCCGAGCACCGGGATGCCCAGCTCGAAAATGGCCGGGTCGATCGTCGGCGCGCCGTCCGTGTAGACGCTGTTCGGGCCGCCGGTGAAAATGATGCCCTTCGGGTTTTCCGCGCGGATCGCCTCAAGACCGACGCGGTAGGAGACGATCTCGCAGTAGACGCCGCACTCGCGCACCCGGCGGGCGACAAGCTGATTATACTGGCCGCCGAAATCGACGACCAAAACTTTTTCATTCTTTGCCATATGAATCATTTCCTTTTCTGGGAATTATTCAACCGTCACGGACTTTGCAAGATTCCGCGGTTTATCGATGTCGCAGCCCTTCATGGACGCCACATAGTAGGCGAAAAGCTGCATCGGGATCACCGAAAGCGAGGGCAGCATGAACGGGCTGATCTTCGGGATATAGAAAACCATATCGGTCTGTCCGGCGATTTCCGTTCTGTCCTCGGTCGCAAGGCCGAGCACCACGGCGCCGCGCGCCTTGACCTCGCGGATATTCGACATCATCTTGTCGAACAGCCGGCCGTCCGTCGCGAGCGCGATCACGAGCGTGCCGTCCTCGATCAGGGAGATCGGGCCGTGCTTCAGCTCGCCCGCCGCGTACGCCTCCGAGTGGATGTAGGAGATTTCCTTGAGCTTGAGCGAGGCTTCCAGCGACGCCGCGTAGTCGACGTTGCGCCCAATGAAGTACATATCGCCGGCGTTGAAGTACCGGGAGGCGAAGAACTGGATGTTCTCCTTGTGCGCGAGCATCTTTTCGATGAGCTCCGGGATCTGCTGCAGCTCCGCGATATAGCGGTCGAGCTCCTCCGCGCTCAGGCGGCCGAGCTTTTCGCCGATGTAGAGCGTCAGCAGGTAGATGACCGCGAGCTGCGTGCTGTACGCCTTGGTCGAAGCCACCGAGATCTCCGGGCCGGCCCAGGTGTAAATCACGTCGTCCGACTCGTTCGCGATCGTGCTGCCGACGACGTTGACGATCGAGAGCACGCGGCAGCCCGCGCGCTTTGCCTCGCGCAGCGCGGCCAGCGTATCGGCCGTCTCGCCGGACTGGCTGATGATGATCATCAGCGTGCGCTCATCGATGATCGGCTTCCTGTAGCGGAATTCCGAGGCGACGTCCACCTCGACCGGGATGCGCAGCAGCTCTTCAAACGCGTACTTCGCGACGACGCCGACGTGGTACGCCGTGCCGCAGGCGACGATGCAGATCTTCGTAAAGTTCCTGAGCTGCTCCGCCGTGAGCGTGATGTCGTCGAGCACGACGCGCCCGTTCCGGATGCGCGGCGCGATCGTATCGCGCACGGCCTTCGGCTGCTCGCAGATCTCCTTCATCATGAAGTGCTCGTAGCCGCCCTTTTCCGCGGCCTCGATGTCCCAGTCGATGTGCTCGATCGTCTTTTCGACCGGGTCGCCGTCGGGATTATAGAATTCCACCGCGTCGCGCGTGAGCACCGCGATCTCGTTGTCCTTCAGGCGGTAGATGTCGCGCGTATGGGAGAGGATGGCCGGAATGTCGGAGGCGATGAAGTTCTCCCCCGCCCCCACGCCGATGATCAGCGGGCTGTCCTTGCGCACGCAGAACAGGCGGTCCGGATACTCGGTGCTGATGATGCCGAGCGCGTAGCTGCCCTCCACCTTGGAGATGACCTTCGCGATCGTCTCCAGAATGTCGCCGCGGTCGTAGTACTCGAGCATCTGCGCGACCACTTCGGTGTCCGTTTCCGAAACGAACTGGACGCCGCGGCGCATCAGATGGTTTTTGAGGTACAGGTAATTTTCGATGATGCCGTTGTGCACGACGGCGAACTTGCCGCCCTCGCTCGTCTGCGGGTGCGAGTTGACGTCGCTCGGCGCGCCGTGCGTCGCCCAGCGCGTGTGGCCGATGCCGAGCGTGCCGGCGACCGCCTTGCCGCCCTCGATCAGCTCGCTGAGCACGCGCAGTCTGCCCTTGGCCTTTGCCACGCGGATGCCGTTCTCCGAAAAGACCGCGACGCCCGCGGAATCATACCCGCGGTATTCGAGCTTTTCCAGTCCCTCCAGAAGAATCGGCGCCGCCTGATTGTCTCCGATATAGCCGACAATGCCGCACATAATCTATCCCTTCCTTTCTTTCAAGCTGCCGCGCGTTTCGCGGCAGAGCAGGGAAAGCGGGCGACCGAAGTGCCCGCTTTCCTGTTTTCAGCCATTATCTGTAAATAATGTCCTCGCGCGCCGGGCCGTTGGATACCATGGTGATCGGTACGCCGATGTGCTTTTCGGCGAACTCGACGTACTTTCTCGCGTTTTCCGGCAGATCCTCATACTTGCGGATGCCGCCGATGTCGCACTTCCAGCCCGGGAGGACTTCAAGCACCGGCTTGCAGCGCTTGAGCTCCGTCGTCGTCGGGAAATAATCGATGCGCTTGCCGTCGAGCTCGTACGCCACGCAGACCGGGATCTCATCGAGATAGCCGAGCGCGTCGAGCACCGTGAAGGCCACGTCGGTCGCGCCCTGCGCCGCGCAGCCGTAGCGCGCCGCAACGAGGTCCAGCCAGCCCATTCTTCTCGGGCGGCCGGTCGTGGCGCCGTATTCGCCGCCGTCGCCGCCGTGACGGCGCAGCGCGTCCGCCTCGTCGCCGAAGATCTCGGAGACGAATTCGCCCGCGCCGACCGCGCTCGAGTACGCCTTGACGACCGTGACGATCTCGCGGATCGCATACGGCGGGATGCCGCCCGCGCCGATCGCGCCGAAGCCGGCGAGCGGCGAGGACGAGGTGACCATCGGGTAAATGCCGAGGTCCGGATCCTTCAGGGAGCCGAGCTGGCCCTCGAGCAGGATCGTCTTGCCGGCCTTCACGGCGTCGTGCAGCAGCGTGAACGTATCGGCAACAAACGGCTCAAGCGCCGCCTTGTATTCCATGAGCTTTTCGTAAATTTCCTCGCGGTCGAGCGGCTCGACCTGATAGAGGTCCTTGTACAGCACGTTCTTGAGGTCGAGCACGTGGTCGATCTTCTCCATCAGCGCGTCCTTGTCGTCGAACAGCTCGCTGACCTGGAAGCCGATCTTCGCGTACTTGTCGGAGTAGAACGGCGCGATGCCGCTCTTCGTGGAGCCGAAGGATTTCGCCGCGAGGCGGGCCTCCTCCATGCCGTCGAGCGCCTTGTGGTACGGCATGACGATCTGGCAGCGGTTCGAGACCACGAGGTTCGGCATGGGTACGCCGCGGTCCGTAACGGCCTTGATCTCATTGATGAAGTTCTCGACAGACAGCGCTACGCCGTTGCCGATGACGTTGATGATATTCTTTCTGAAAATGCCGGAGGGCAGCTGATGCAGCGCAAATTTGCCGTACTCGTTGATGATCGTGTGGCCGGCGTTGCTGCCGCCCTGAAAACGCACGACGATGTCCGACGTCTCCGCGAGCATATCGGTAATCTTGCCCTTTCCCTCGTCGCCCCAGCAGGCGCCGACGATTGCCTTTACCATAATCGTTCAAGCCTTTCTTTCATGTATATTTTTTGCGCCGCCCCGCTATGCCCCGCAGCTGCGGGAAAGCCGGGCGGGCCCGGATTACAGGTTGATTTCGGCGGTCTCCGTTTCCAGATCGGCATAGCGCTCCAGAACCGGCTGCACCGTCTCCTTGAGGAAGATCTCCGTCTGCCGCGGCGCGCGGCCCACGTACTTGTGCGGGTCGACGATCCCCTTGAGCTCCTCGAGCGTGACGCCGAAGATCGGGTCGCCCGCGATGCGCTCGAGCAGGTCGTTCTCGCCGCCCTCTTCCTTGATGACCTTCGAGGCCGCCATCGAATGCACGCGCACGTGCTCGTGCAGCTCCTGACGGTCCGCGCCGCGCTTTGCGGCGTCCATCATGATGTTCTCGGTCGCCATAAACGGCAGCTCGCGGCGGAGGTGCTGCTCGATGACCTTCGGGTAGACGACGAGGCCGTCCGCCACGTTCATCACGAGATTCAGGATCGCGTCGGTCGCGAGGAACGCCTCCGGCACGCTGATGCGCTTGTTCGCCGAGTCGTCGAGCGTGCGCTCGAACCACTGCGTCGAAGCCGTGATGGCCGGGTTCAGCGCGTCGACCACGACGTAGCGCGCGAGGGACGCGATGCGCTCGCTGCGCATCGGGTTGCGCTTGTACGCCATTGCGGAGGAACCGATCTGGTTCTTTTCGAACGGCTCCTCGACCTCCTTGAGGTGCTGCAGCAGGCGGATGTCGTTCGAGAACTTCGCCGCGCTCTGCGCGATGCAGCTCAACACGTTCAGCATCTGGCTGTCGAGCTTTCTCGGGTAGGTCTGGCCGGAGACGGCGAAGCACGTCTCGTAGCCCAGCTTCTCGGCGATCTTGCCGTCGATCTTCGCGGCGAGCTCGTCGTTGCCGTCAAAGAGCTCGAGGAAGCTCGCCTGCGTGCCGGTCGTGCCCTTCGAGCCGAGCAGCTTCGCCTTGCCGATCTGGTACTCGACGTCCTCGAGGTCCATCAGGAACTCCTGGATCCAGAGCGTCGCGCGCTTGCCGACGGTCGTCGGCTGTGCGGGCTGGAAGTGCGTGAAAGCCAGCGTCGGCAGGTCCTTGTATTCCTCCGCGAACTTCGAAAGCACGCGGATGACGTTGACAAGCTTTTTGCGGACGACCTTCATCGCCTCGGTCATGATGATGATATCGGTATTATCGCCCACGTAGCAGCTCGTCGCGCCGAGGTGGATGATGCCCGCCGCCTTCGGGCACTGCTGGCCGTAGGCGTAGACATGGCTCATCACGTCGTGACGGACTACGCGCTCGCGCGCTTCGGCGACCTCATAGTTGATGTCGTCGGCATGCGCCTTGAGCTCGTCGACCTGCTCCTGCGTGACCGGCAGGCCGAGCTCCATCTCGCTCTCCGCCAGCGCGATCCACAGGCGGCGCCACGTTTTGAACTTCATATCCGGAGAGAAAAGGTATTTCATCTCCTTGTCGGCATAGCGGGAGGAAAGTGGGGATTCGTAGTTGTCTCTCATTCGATCGATCTTCCTTTCTGCTCTGGGACCGCCGCGCCGCACGGCGAAAGGCGGTCTGTATTCTCGGAACCAGGAACACATTCCAATACATGATAATTCTATAAAAAACCGCAGCGATTGTCAATCTTTTTCCGAAAACCACAGCGCAAGGATTCGTACAAATTCCGCCGCACACAGCGCCAAATACTGGCGTTTTCACAGAAAAGGCGCCGGGGCTTGCAGGAAGAGAGATGCGTTCATGCAGAATCCGCATTGCGTTCTTGAATTTTTTACACAAAGCATATTGCAAATTTACCGCAGACGTGATAAAATAGCTCCATGTTCCCCACCGGGAGACACGCTCGGTTTTGCAGGATTCCGTTTCGGAAGTTGCGTTTCACCGGGGTTCAGATCTTATTTTAGTGCAAGGAGCGATTCGAAATGTCTTATGTAAGCGAACAGCTTGCCGAGCTCAAGCGGCTCAACGCAAACGAACCTGAGTTTATCCAGGCGGCCACCGAGGTCCTCACCTCCCTGGAGCCTGTCATCGAGGCCAACCCGCAGTATGAGGCCGCCGGCATCCTGGAGCGCATCACGGAGCCGGAGCGCCAGATCAAGTTCCGCGTGCCGTGGGTAGACGACAACGGCAAGGTCCATGTCAACCGCGGCTACCGCGTGCAGTTCAACTCCGCGATCGGCCCGTACAAGGGCGGCCTGCGCCTGCACCCGTCCGTCAACCTCGGCGTCATCAAGTTCCTCGGCTTCGAGCAGATCTTCAAGAACTCCCTGACCGGCCTGCCGATCGGCGGCGGCAAGGGCGGCTCCGACTTCGACCCGAAGGGCAAGAGCGACCGCGAGATCATGGCGTTCTGCCAGAGCTTCATGACGGAGCTCTACCGCCACATCGGCGCGGACACGGACGTTCCGGCCGGCGACATCGGCGTCGGCGCCAGAGAGATCGGTTATCTCTACGGCCAGTACAAGCGCATCCGCAACTGCTATGAGGGCGTGCTCACCGGCAAGGGCCTCACCTACGGCGGCTCGCTCGTCCGCACGCAGGCGACCGGCTACGGCCTGCTCTACTTCACGGACGCGATGCTGAAGAAGAACGGCATGGACATCAAGGGCAAGACGGTCGTCATCTCCGGCGCCGGCAACGTCGCGATCTACGCGGCGGAGAAGGCGATCGAGATGGGCGCGAAGGTCGTCACGATGTCCGACTCGACCGGCTGGATCTACGACGCCGAGGGCATCGACCTCGCAGCGATCAAGGAGATCAAGGAAGTCAAGCGCGAGCGCCTGACCGCTTACAAGGCGTACCGCCCGAACAGCGAGTACCACGAGGGCAAGGGCGTCTGGAGCATCAAGTGCGACATCGCGCTCCCCTGCGCAACGCAGAACGAGCTCAACGAGGAAGACGCGAAGATGCTCGTCCAGAACGGCGTGCAGGCGGTCGCCGAAGGCGCCAACATGCCGACGACGCTGGAGGGCACCGAGGTGTTCCTGAAGGCCGGCGTCCTCTTCGGGCCTGGCAAGGCGGCGAACGCCGGCGGCGTCGCGACCTCCGCGCTCGAGATGAGCCAGAACAGCGAGCGCCTCTCCTGGAGCTTCGAGGAGGTCGACGCAAAGCTCAAGGGCATCATGGAGAACATCTTCAAGAACGTCGACGCAGCGGCCGAGAAGTACGGCCATGCGAAGAACTACGTCGTCGGTGCGAACATCGCCGGCTTCGTCAAGGTCGCCGACGCCATGCTCGCCCAGGGCATTGTCTGATTGGGGCATTTTCTGATCCTGCACATACAGCAAAGCGCTGCAAACGAAATGCGTTTGCAGCGCTTTTTGCATCTGGAAATTTTCCTGTCCCTTCTCTCCGTTCGACAGGGAAAAAGCCACACCAAGGCATAAGGAAAGCACACGCCGGTTTCTCTGAAACGGAGGAGCAGACACGTGTGCTTTTCTCTATTTTGCCGATATAATCTTACGCCGGGCTGCGCGTCAGCCGGGATACTGATGCCGCTCCAGCCGGCGGAACAGCCGCGCGAGGACGATGATCGCCGCCGCGGCGAGAATGACCTCCGCCACAAGCTGCGCATACGCGAGGCCGTACAGCGGGAAGATCCAGTTCAGGATGAACAGCGCCGGGATCTCCAGCACGATCTTGCGCAGAACGGCAAAGATGAACGCTTCTTTGCCGAGGCCGCAGGCCTGGAACACGCCGACCGCCAGGAAGTCCATGCACAGGAACGGCATGGCGAGGCACATGCCGCGCAGGAACGACGTGCCGTAGGCGACGATCTGCTCGTTGTCCATAAACATGCGGACGAGGTCGCCTGCAAACACGAGATACGCAATCATCACGAGGAAAAGGAAGGAAAGCGAGATCCGCGCGGTGAAGAAAAAGGTCTTTTTCATGCGCCGCGTGTTGCCGCTCGCGTAGTTGTAGCTGATCAGCGGCATGATGCCCTGCGAAATGCCGAGCGCCACCTGGAACGGCACCGTGTTGATCTTCTGGGCGATGCCCATCGCCGCCACGGCGTCCGAGCCGAAGGAGGCCGCGAAGTTGTTCAGCACCGTCATGCCCGTCACGTTGAGCAGGTTCTGGATCGACGCCGGGATGCCGACGCCGCAGACGCCGCGGACGATGCGCATCGTCGGACGGAACTGGCGCGGATTGATGCAGACGTAGGTGCGCCCGCGCCGGACAAAGAGCAGAACGAAGAAATACAGGCAGGCCACGCAGTTCGAGATGAAGGTCGCGCAGCCGGCGCCCGCCGCGCCGAGGTTCAGGCCCCACGGCAGGACGAAAATCGGGTCGAGCAGGATGTTCAGCAGGCAGCCGCTCATCGTGCCGATGCTCGCGTGCAGCGACGCGCCCTCCGCGCGGACGAGGTAGGCCATGACCACGTTGAGGATCGCCGGGGCCGCGCCGAAGCTGACGGTCCACATAAGGTATCCGCCGGTCGCCTGCGCCGTCTCCGCATTGGCGCCGAGCACGACGAGCAGCGGCGCGCTGAACACGGTGTAGAGCACGGAGAACAGCAGGCCGCTGAACAGCGCGCAGTAAAAGCCGAACGCCGAGCTCTTGTACACGGTGTCCATATCCTTGCCGCCGAGCGCGCGGCTCATCATGCTCGAGCTGCCGACGCCGAAGAGGTTGTTGATCGCGTTGAAGGCGAGCAGCACCGGCGCCGCCAGCGTGACCGCCGCATTCTGAATCGGGTCGTTCAGCATGCCGACGAAGTAGGTGTCCGCGAGGTTGTAAATCACCATGACGAGCGAGCTGATCACCGTCGGGATCGCGAGCTGCATGACCGCCTTCGGTATCGGCATGTTTTCAAATAATTCTGTCTTTTTTGCGTCTTCCATTAAAATTACCAGTCCCTTTCCTTCCACTCCGGATCACAGGTGCGCGAACGCCTGCTTGCCGGCGGCACGGATGCGCCCATGCCGTTTTTGCATTCATTCTGTCCCTGTCGTGTTCCGCTGCTTTCCGCTCAGCTGAAGCGGTCGAGAATCAGCTTGCAGCAGCCGTAGATCCCCGCGTCGTTGCCGAGCGATGCGAGTGCGAAGCGCACATCGCGGTTCGGATAAAACGCGTATTTCAAAAATCCCTGCCGGACGCCCTCGAGCAGCGGCGCCCCGGCGCGGGAAACGCCGCCGCCGATCACGACGGCTTCGGGGTCGCTGACCGTGCAGCCCGCCGCGAGGAAAAAGCCGAACGCGTCGTACACGGTTTCGAGCGCCGCTTTCGCCGCAGCATCCCCGGCAGCCGCGCAGTCGAACACCGCCTTCGCCGTCAGCTTGTCCACGCCGCGCATCGCGCTCGCCGCATCGGGGTGCGCGTCGAGGTACTGCCTTGCGACGCGGACGATGCCGGTCGCCGAGGCGTACTGCTGCACGCAGCCGTGCCGGCCGCAGGCGCAGGCCTCCGGCTCGTCCCGGTTGATGACCATGTGGCCGAGCTCGCCGCCCGCACCGTGCGCGCCGGCAATCAGCTTGCCGTCCGCGATCACGGCGCCGCCCACGCCCGTGCCGAGCGTGACGAACAGCATATCCCTGCAGCCCTTGCCGCCGCCCATCCAGTACTCGCCGAGCGCCGCGACGTTGGCGTCGTTCGCGCTTTCAACCGGGAACCCGGAGATCCGCGCCAGCGCCTCGCTCACGTTGAAAACGCCCCAGCCGAGGTTGACGCAGCGGTTCACCGTGCCGTCCGCCGTGACGGGGCCGGGGATGCCCGCGCCGATGCCGAGCACATCCGCACGGTCGATGCCGCGCCGCGCCATGCAGCCTTCGACCGCCGCGGTGACGTCGCGCAGCACCGCCTCCCCCTCGTCCTCGATCACCGTCGGGATCTCCCATTTTTCGAGAAGCGCGCCATCCGCCTGAAACAGGCCGAGCTTCACGGTCGTGCCGCCGATGTCCGCGCCGAATACATACTTCATTTTTCCTTCCACCTCTTGTTTCTGATCGCCGCTTTTCATCCGGCGTTGTTTTCCTCTGCGTCTGTTTGCAGCGCTTCCGCCCAGGATGCGCCGAAAGCGCGGATCGACGGATACCGCTCGCCGCGTGCATCGCGGACCGCCTTTTCCGCCGCCCGGTAGGCGGCCTCGCCGAGCTGCCAGTCCGCCCTCGCGCGGCTGTAGCCGCCGAACAGCGCGAAGGCCATCGCCCCCATCGCACACACATTCGACACTTCGTCGATGACCGCGCCGCGCGTCAGCTCCTCGGGCGACATGAATTTCAGGCTGCCCCACATCCGGCCCATTTCGTTGACGAACGGCGCCTTGCGGTAGCAGTCGATGTCGCACAGCAGCGTCCTGCGGCTTTCCGCATCGTACAGCACCGCGCCATCGTAGAAGTCGACCGCAGCATACCCTTTTTCCGCCGCGTGGATGTGGAAGCGGAGGATGTCTTCAAAAATCTGCAGACGCTCCGCCTGCGGCAGCGCCATAAAGCGCCGGTGCTGCGCCGGATACATGCGGCCCATGCTGATGCCGTCCGTCCAGCGGAACAGCAGCCCCCAGCCGCCGCCCATCGGGCCGTCCTCCAGAAGCTCGATCAGGTTCTCGTGCCGGAGCGCCCTATACAGCGGCGCGGCCGCCTTGAGGTTCCGGACCGCCTGTTCCGGCATGACCGCGCTGCGCACCGTCGGCGCGCCGGCAAATTTCAGGAAATACCGCGCGCCGTCCTTTTCCAGACCGAAGCAGATGTTGCCGGAGTCCTGATCGTCATAGACCTTGAACACGCGCCCGTACGCGCGCAGGAAGCCAAAATCGAACGGCGCCTTCAAACGGTAGAAAACGCCGTCCGTCTCCTGCACGAAAACGCCCGGGATATACCAGCTCGGCACCACGCGCGTCATGCCCGCGTACCAGTCGAGCACTTCCTTTGCCTGACGCATCATCGTGTCGATCTCCCCCTGCCCGAACGGGATCGCCCACGAGACAGAGGAAAGCTGGTTGCTGCCGACGTAAAACGCCAGCAGCTTCCAGAACTCCATCGGCGGCGGACCGTCGAAATAGCCGTTCACAAGGCCCGTCGCAAAGTATGGGCTCGCCTGCACGCACCACGGGATGCGGTTGAACTCCTCCCACGGGTCGCCGAAATCATAGCGGTCAAAGTCGATGATCTGCAGGCTGCCCGCGCGGTCGAGCATCATGTTGCCGACGTGGTAGTCGCCGTGCTGGTAGCACTGCGGCCGGTTTTCGAGCAGCCCGCGGTTCTCCTCCAGATACGCGATGATCGCTTCGCCGCCGTCAAACTTGATCGGGCATTCCCGGAAAATCTCGATCTTCCGGCTCGCCTTCGCGCCGAAGCGCTCTCCCCAGTCCGGCACATTCTCCGGCGCCGGGATGCTGTGGATCTTCCGAAGGATCTGCCCGGCCTCCACGCCGTACCGGTACTGCTCGACGTCCGGCAGATCGGCGAGAACCGTCTCGAGATCCTCGCCGTCGATCCATCCGTATACGCTGTACGTCCCCTCCGCGCAGGTTCCGAAATGCAGCGGCCGGCTCATCGGGATGCCGAGCGCCGCGACGCGCTCGGTCATCTCAAACATTTCACGGCGGTTCGCGTCTTTCCCGGCCGGCGTGATGCGCAGCAGGTACACGGCGCCGCCGCTGTCCTCAGCCCGGTACTTTTTGTCGGACGACCAGCCCTTTTCGATCGGCTCCAGCCGCTTATAGCCGTACTTTTTCTCAAAATACGCCGCGGTTTCTCTCTGCATTTTCTTCCCCTCCCTCGCCATATGCAGTAAAGAAAATTATACCATAAAGCATGCGGTGCTGTAAAGGAAAAGCTGTACAAACTCCCTGTTGAAAATCCTGCCGGATTGTGGTATGCTTACTGGCATAACCCAAACGGCAGCCGGTCGACGTACCGCCGCGAGCCGGTGCGGATGACCGCAAAAGCCGGGAAACCCCCGGCGGCTTGCGCACCGGGGAAAACGGACGGAGAGCGGCTGCAACATAGTCAATATAGATTCTTTCTCAACGCGCAAACGCGCAGTCAACGGGCCCGGCAAGCAAAAATCCCCGCCGGATACCCAACAGAAAGGATTGAACCCCAATGGAGGAAAACACAGCAAAGCAAGAGAGCAAAATCAAAAAGTATCTGCACCGGTATTTCATCGACGCCATGAGCGCCATGGCGCAGGGGCTTTTCGCCTCGCTGCTGATCGGCACGATCATCTCGACGCTCGGCACGCAGCTCGGCATCCCGGTGCTCGATGAAATCGGCGGCTATGCGAAGTCCGCGGCCGGCCCCGCGATGGCGGTCGCGATCGGCTACGCGCTGCAGGCCCCGCCGCTCGTCCTGTTCTCCCTCGTCGCGGTCGGCGGCGCGGCGAACACGCTCGGCGGCGCGGGCGGCCCGCTGGCCGTCCTCGTGCTCGCGATCGTCGCCGCAGAGCTCGGCCGGCTCGTCAGCCGCAGAACGAAGATCGACATCATCGTGACGCCGCTCGTCACGATCTTCTCCGGCTGCGGCCTCGCCTATCTCATCGCGCCCTATATCGGCGCGGCGGCCTCGAGCGTCGGCAGCCTGATCATGTGGGCGACGGAGCTGCAGCCGTTCCTGATGGGCATCATCGTCTCCGTCGTCGTCGGCGTTGCGCTGACGCTGCCGATCAGCAGCGCGGCCATCTGCGCGGCGCTCGGCCTGACCGGCCTTGCGGGCGGCGCGGCGGTTGCCGGCTGCTGCGCGCAGATGATCGGCTTCGCGGTCATCAGCTTCCGCGAAAACGGCTGGGGCGGCTTCTTCGCCCAGGGCATCGGCACCTCGATGCTGCAGGTGCCGAACATCATCAAGAACCCGCGCATCTGGATCGCCCCGACGCTGGCCTCCGCCATTACCGGGCCGATCGCCACCTGCGTTTTCGGCCTGCAGATGAACGGCGACGCCATCGCCAGCGGCATGGGCACCTGCGGCTTTGTCGGCCAGATCGGCGTCTATACGGGCTGGCTTGCGGACATCGCCGCCGGCGCCAAAACGACGATCACGGCGACGGACTGGGTCGGTCTTGTGCTGATCTGCTTCATCCTGCCCGCCCTGCTCTCTCTGGTCTTTGACCTTGTGCTCCGCAAGCTCAACTGGGTCAAGCCGGGCGACATGAAGCTCGACATCTGAACCCCGCACCCGAAGGCTTCAAAGTCTTCGGGTGTTTTTTTGTCCGCCCCCCTTGATTTTCGCCGCGCCGTGTACTATGATGGTGCATAAGCAAGATACCGGGAGGAATCAACTATGGAATTTACGTACCTCGGCACCGCGGCCGCCGAAGGCTGGCCGGCCGTCTTCTGCCGCTGCAAGTACTGCCTGGAGGCGCAGCGCCTCGGCGGCAAAAACATCCGCACGCGCTCGCAGGCCATCATCAACGACGACCTGCTGATCGACCTGCCGCCGGACACCTACCTGCACAAGCTCGCGCACAACCTCGACCTGACGCGCGTGAAATACCTGCTGCTCACGCACTGCCACATGGACCACTTCTACCCGCAGGAGCTCACCGTGCGCGGCTCCTGCTACAGCGTCGACATGGTCAGCCCCGACCTCGAGATCTACTGCGCGGAGGAGTCCTTCGCGCTGTTCAACCGCTGCACCGGCTGGGAGATCGACAGGGAGAGCCTCAGCCGCCTGCACTTCCACATCCTGAAGGCCTTTGAGCCCGTGCAGGCCGGGCCGTATACGATCACGCCCCTGCCCGCGAACCACATGGACATGCGCCACGAGCCGTTCATCTACCACATCACGGACGAGGCGGGCGTCTCCGTCTTCTACCTGCACGACAGCGGCTACTATTCGCCCGCCGTCTGGGACTACTTTAAGGCGCAGAAAAAGAGCGCCGACCTCATCAGCTTCGATACGACCTGCGGCGAGGAGGACACGCACGGCAAGGGCTCGCACATGGGCTTCCCCGACGTGGTGCGCGTGCGCAACGAGATGCGCGAAATCGGCCTTGTCGACGCGCACACGCGCTGCGTTTTGAACCACTTCTCGCACAACGGCCACCTGCTGCACCACGAGCTGGAAGCGCTGGCCGGGCCGGAGCAGCTGGAGGTCTCCTTCGACGGCAAGAAGCTGCAGCTCTGAGCGCCGCCGCTTATCCCCCACATGGCCGGGATTTTCTGAATAAAGATTACAGCAAAACACGGCGCTTTGTGCGGACGGACGTTGACGCGCTCGGTAAGCTATATGCAAAATACACTTATTTCTCACATTTAAACGCCAAATATTAAAATAAATGTACAAAAAAAGAAAGAGCAGCCTGCCGGCGCACAACCGGCTTCTGCTCTTTCTTCATGTTTCTTCGGTTTATTTTGTGTTGCGGCGGACCGCCTGCTCGATTTTCGGGAGCAGTTCTTCGCGGTCGGCGCCCTTCGTGTACTTGAACAGCGCCGCAACGATCTCGGGGATATCCTCCGCCGTGTAGTGCTCCGTCGTGGAGATCTGCTGCGCAAAATACTCGTTGCGGGTGATCATCGGCGCAAAGCGGCGCGCATTCTTGCGGCCCGCACCGTTATTCATGAAAGCCGCGATAAACTGGTATTTCATCAGGTTGTTGATGATGACATGGAACGAATTCTTCGCAAAGAGCGGATCATCCGGATCGCGCAGCGCGATTTCCATGATCTCGGCACGGTTCAGCGGTCTCCCTGCCTCCCACAGCAGCTGCATCATTGCCAGTTCGGAATTTGTCAGCCGCACGTGCACTTTCTTGCTCTTCATACAATATCCTCCTTCAGTAATTTTGTTTGGCTTTCTACTATGAATATTCTTACAAATCCATTATTATTTATAGTATATTTTTATTTTTACAAATTGTCAAGATGTATAGAAGAGAAAATTAATAAAAATCGAGGAATTTCGACAACGCGTTTTTCGCGCGCCGCTTACTTCTCCTCCTCTTCCATGAGGAAAAGCGCCTTGAAATACGGCAGAGACGCCACCCAGTCGCAGTAGACGTGCCACTCGTCGAGCTTGTGGTGCCGCCGCGCAAAATACATGTTGACGAGGTTCTCGTACGTCATCGTGCAGGTGCGCATCTGGTTGTAGCTCGAGGGCAAAAGCTGGATCATGCTGTACCAGAGCGCCTTGTCCTTCGTCTCCAGATAGCGCAGGCGCAGGTTCTCGAGCACGGCGATCGTCTGCTCCAGGCTTTCGCGCGCCTCGGGCAGCATGCGCTCACAGCTGAAATCCTCCGCCGAAAAGGGCTTCGCGTGGATCTTGTGCATCGTGCTCGTCGAATTCGCCGTTGTGCCGACCTTATACGTGTCGAACTCCTTCCACCAGTACAGCGGGGCGGTCAGATCGACCGAGACGAAAATCTGCCGGATGAATTTCCGGTGGTCGCTGCCGGCCGTGCACAGCCGCTTTGCGAGGCCGAGGTCGTTTTCGCCGAAGACGAACGTGCCGTCCGGCTCGGTGTGGCTGTCCATGCGGTCCCAGCTGTTCATCGGGTTGCGCGCGCCGCGCATCGCATTTTCAAAATTCATGACATGGGTCCGTTCGATCTGAATCATAAGGCATTCCCCTCTCGGTTATTTGTGGTATTTCGTTCCCGCATTGATCGAAAACGCGCGGTACAGCTGCTCACAGAGCATGACGCGCGCGAGCTGGTGCGGAAATGTCATCGGCGACATCGAAATGCGCTTACCGCACGCCTTAACGGATTCGTGCAGGCCGTGCGAGGAGCCGATCACGAACGCAAGGCTGCTCGCACCGCCCACGGCCGCCGACGCGATCTCCGATGCGAGCTTTTCCGAAGAGAGCATGCTGCCCTCAATGCAAAGCGCATACACGGCGCTGCGCCCGGCTGCGGCGCGGATCGCCCGGCTTTCCTCCTCGAGCGCGCGGTCGATCTCGGCCGCGTTCGGGTTCTGGGGCAGGCGCGCCTCATTCAGCTCGACGACCGAAAACCGGCAGAACGCGGAGAGGCGCTTCGCGTATTCCTCGACGGCCTCGCGCCAGTAGCGCTCCTTGAGCTTGCCGACACAGATGATTTTGACTTCCAGCATGGCGCACCTCAGAATTCCACCGCGTGCCCGTCAAGATTCTCGATCGGCGCGACGTCCAGTATGTAGCGGCTTTCGTCCTCGATGCCGGCCATCTGCATGCCGCAGACCGCCGTCTGCCGCGCGATGTCCGGCGTGTTGTTCTCCCGGCTCAGATGCGCGAGCATGAAGCGCTTCGTGCCGTTTTCATACAGCTCCGGCAGCAGCTCCGCGCAGGCGACGTTCGAAAGGTGCCCGCATTCGGAGAGGATCCGGCGCTTGAGCGAATACGGGTAGGGGCCCGTGCGCAGCATACCGACGTCGTGGTTCGACTCGATCACCGCGAGATCGATGCCCAGCAGGTTCTCTTCGATCTCGGGCGTGACCGAGCCGAGGTCGGTCGCCACGGCGATGGTCTTGCCGTCCGCAGTCCGGATGCGGAAGCCGAGGCTTTCCGCGCAGTCGTGCGGCGTTCGGAAGGCGCGCACGCGCATGCCGCCGAGCTCCAGCTCTCCCTCGATCGTATACGCCGGGAACGAGCCGTCGAGCACGCGCATGGATTCGAGCGCCGTCAGCGTACCGGCCGACGCAAAAACCGGGATATTGTATTTGGAGGCAAAAACGCGCAGGCCGCTCACGTGGTCGGAATGCTCGTGCGTTACGAGAATGCCGCAGACGGCCAGCGGGTCGATGCCGCAGCGCTTCAGAATGTTCACGGTCTGGCGCGCGCTGCGCCCCACATCGACCAGAAGGCCCGCCGTTTTCGAGCCGATAAAATAGCTGTTTCCCGTGCTTCCGCTGTACAGCGGCCAAAGCTCCGCCATCGATCCATCTCCCTTTTGACTGTTTCTCATAAAAAATGCCCTGACGAAGACCGCCGGGGCGAAGGGCTCCGCACAACCGCCGGAGCCGGGTTATCCGATTTTCGCGTTGCTGCTGTCCTGCGGGTCGACGCGCAGATACATGTCTGCGCCGAGCCCGACAAACTTCTCCACAATGTCCTCGTAGCCGCGCTGGATGTGCTCGATCTCTTCGATCTTCGTCGTCCCTCTGGCCGCAAGCGCCGCAATGATCATCGCCGCGCCTGCACGCAGGTCGACCGCGCGCACCGGCGCGCCCTTGAGATACTCGACGCCCTCGATGATCGCGCTCTTGCCCTCGACCGTGATCTGCGCGCCCATGCGCTTGAGCTCCTCGACATAGCGGAAGCGGTTCTCCCAGACGTTCTCGTTCAGGATGCTCGTGCCCTCCGCGAGCGAGAGCACCGCCGCGATCTGCGGCTGCATGTCGGTCGGGAAGCCCGGGTGCGGCATCGTCTTGACGTTGCATTTGCGCAGCGGACCGTCCCGCCGGACGCGGACCGCGTCGTCGTACTCCGTGACGGAGACGCCCATCTCCATCAGCTTCGCCGTAATGGATTCCAGATGCTTCGGCGTGACATTCTTGACCAGAATGTCTCCGCCGGTCGCCGCAACCGCGGCCATATACGTTCCGGCCTCGATCTGGTCCGGAATGATCGAATACGTGACGCCCTGCAAATGCTCGACGCCGCGGATCTTGATGACGTCGGTGCCGGCGCCGCTGATGTTCGCGCCCATCGAGTTCAGGAAGTTCGCGAGGTCGACGACGTGCGGCTCGCGCGCCGCGTTCTCGATGACCGTCAGCCCCTTCGCCTTCACGGACGCCAGAATGATGTTCATCGTCGCGCCGACCGTGACCATGTCGAGGTAAATGTGCGCGCCGCGCAGCTCCTTTGCGGAGACCTCGATCATGCCGTCGTTGAGCGTATATGTGCAGCCCAGCGCATTAAAGCCCTTGATGTGCTGGTCGATCGGCCGAACGCCGAAATCACACCCGCCGGGCAGCGGGACAATTGCATGTGAAAAACGGCCGAGCAGCGCGCCGATGTTGTAATACGAGCCGCGCATCTTCCGGCCAAGCTCATTGGGTACGACATTCGTCTGAATCGTCGTGGGGTCGATCTCTACGGTATTGCGGTTGATCCAGCGCACCTCGGCGCCCATTTCCGTCAGGATCCGCGCACTCAGCTGAACGTCCGAAATATTCGGCACATTCTCGATGCGGCACGGGGACTCTGCCATAATCACGGCCGGGATGATCGCAACGGCCGCGTTTTTCGCGCCGCTGATCTCCACTTCGCCGAAGAGGCGCTTGCCGCCCCGAACAATAAATTTATCCACGATCATTATCCTTCCACGTCTTTTTGCCGCCGGTCCCAAACCGGTTCATTCCCGAGCCGGAGCCGTCCCCGACCGAAGCCGGCGCCGCTTCCGCTCATCTTATATAAAAATAAAGTGAAGTCTTTGCTTATTATGACCGTAACTAATGATAATACACAACGGAAAAAAAGTCAATATCTTGCAGGCACTTCCGTCCTGTTTTTTGCGATTATGTAAACGCAAGTGTGCATTTTGAACAATATTCAAAAATCTCAAGACTTTTTTTTGAACGAAATCGGCGATTCCTCGCCGGCCAGAATCCGCTTGATGTTGGCCCGGTGCTTGATGATCACCGTGGCGCCGATCAGCGCGGCCACGACGGTCGCCGTCACGACATAGAACAGCGGCAGGCCGTCCTGCCTGTAATCGACAAAATAGGTGATGAAAAATGTGGCGAACGGATAAAGCAGGCAGCCGCAGATCGAAGAGAGCGAGACCGTCTTTTTCCAGGCGAATACAACTGCAAACAGCGCAAAGCAGATCAGGAACACGCGCCAGTCCAGCATGAGCATCATGGCGGCTGCGGTCACGACGCCCTTGCCGCCGCGGAAGCCGAAGTACAGCGGGTACATATGCCCGATGATGCAGCAGAAGCCCGCCGCGTACATGCCGAGGCGCGCGAGAACCGGATCGATGCCGTTTGATGCGCAGACAAAATGCAGGACGAGGTAGCCGATGCCGACGCTCAGCGCGCATTTGAGAAAGTCGAAGAGAAAGGTCAGCGCGGACGCTTTTTTGCCCGCAACGCGCAGCACGTTGGTCGCGCCGGCGTTGCCGCTGCCGTGGCTGCGCACGTCCTCATGCGCGAAAAGGCGCGTCAGGATGATGGCCGAGCTGATGCTGCCGAGCAGATAGCCCACCACGGCGACGGCGATCAGCGGGAGGATCAGCGGTTCAAAATTTTCCATAGCGTCATCCTTCCTTCTCGCCGCGCTCGCGCACGATCATGCGCACCGGCGTGCCTTCCAGGCCGAAAATCTCGCGGATGCGGTTTTCGAGATACCGCTGGTACGAAAAATGGAAGAGCTCCTTTGAGTTCACAAAACAGATAAACGTGGGCGGCTTCGTCGAGGCCTGCGTCATGTAGTAGATCTTCAGCCGCTTGCCCTTGTCGGTCGGCGGCTGGACGCGCGCCGTCGCCTGCGCGAGGATGTCGTTCAGCGTGCCGGTCGTGATGCGCATCGCATTGCTCGCGGCCACCTGCCGGATCAGCTCGAAAAGGCGGTCGAGCCGCTGGCCGGTCTGTGCGGAGATGAAGATGATCGGCGCATAGGACATGAAGGAGAAATCCTTCTCGAGCTTCGCGCGGTATTCCTGCATCGTCTTGTCGTCCTTTTCGACGGCGTCCCACTTATTGACCGCGATGATGCAGCCCTTGCCCGCCTCGTGCGCGATGCCGGCGACCTTCGAATCCTGCTCGGTGAAGCCGACCGTCGCGTCGATCAGGATCACGCAGACGTCGGCGCGGTCGACCGCCATCTCGGCGCGCAGGTTGCTGTAGTGCTCGATGGCGTCCTCCACCTTGCTCTTGCGGCGCAGGCCGGCCGTATCGATGAACGTGAACGTGCCGAACCGGTTCTCGATCGTCGTATCCACGGCGTCGCGCGTCGTGCCCGCGATGTCGGAGACGATGCAGCGGTTCTCGCCGGAGACGCGGTTGACGAGCGACGACTTGCCGACGTTCGGCTTGCCGATGACCGCCACCTTGATGATCTCGCTCTCCTCTTCGTCCTCCGGCTCCTCGGGCAGATGCTCGAGGACGGCGTCCAGCAGGTCGCCGGTACCGTGGCCGTGCACCGAAGAAACCTGAATCGGGTCGCCGAGGCCGAGGTTGTAGAACTCATAGAAATCGACCGGCGGCTCGCCAAGCGTGTCGCATTTGTTGACGCAGACGATCACCGGCACATTGCTGCGCTGGAGCATCTGCGCGATGTTGAGATCCGTCGCCACCATGCCCGTGCGCACGTCGGTCACAAAGATGATGACGTCCGCAGAGTCGATCGCGATCTGCGCCTGCGCGCGCATCTGCGAGAGGATGACGTCCTTCGATTCCGGCTCGATGCCGCCCGTATCGACGAGCGAGAAGCGGCGGTTTTTCCACTCGCATTCGCCGAAGATGCGGTCGCGCGTGACGCCCGGCGTATCCTCCACAATGGAAAGGCGCTGTCCGATCAGCTTGTTGAACAGAGTCGATTTGCCGACATTCGGTCTGCCGACAATCGCCACGATCGGTTTGGACATTCCGTTTCCTCCTTTACTGTATCGTTTCCGGCAGCGGGCCGAGTATGTCCCGCAGCTCGCCGCCGGCATCTTTCTGCATGCGTTTTGCCGGAACCCCCAGCGCAGCGCTGAGCGCTTCCAGCGTCATATCGTCGAGGAACACGTCCTCGTCGGCCATCAGCATGGCGCCCGGGATCAGGATCTCGTCGCCGAGCGTCTCCTGCCGGAGCCGCCGCACGAGGTCCTGCCCGACCAGCAGGCCGGTCACGTCGACCGTGCCGCCGAAAAAGTCGTTTTTCACCGGGACAAGGTTGATCTCTAGCCCCGGGAACTTCTCCCGCACGCGGTCGAAAAGGCCGTTCAAAAACTCGAACGCGGCTTCGCCCGTCGGGATCGTCACGCGTCGGCGGACGGCGCGCCCCGGTATCTCCTCGAGCGCCCAGGTCAGCTCCTCCTCGAGGTCGCGCAGCATGCCGACGCCGTTTTCGATCTGCGGGAAATCCTCGTAGAATTCATACGGCGGCAGCGCCCGCTCCGCGATCAGGTAGAACTCGTCGCTCGGGTAGACCGTGCGCATGCCGCGCTCGGCCTTGAAGCGGTCGCCCCAGCGCTCGAGCACGTCGATCGCCTTCCCGGCCGATTCGCGGTCGAACGGCACAAGCGGATACAGCCCCTCGCGGTAGCGCGTCAGGCCCACCGGCACGCAGGCAACGCTCTGCAGACACGCGCCGAGGCCGTGCATCTCCGACAGCGTGTATTCCAGCTCTTCGCCGTCGTTCAGGCCGGGGCACAGCACGATCTGGCAGTTCAGCCGGATGTTGTTCTCGGCCAGCCTGCGCACGTGGCGCAGCGCGTCGCCCGCAAAGCGGTTGTGCATCATTTTGCAGCGCAGCGCGGGGTTCATCGTGTGCACCGAAATGTTGATCGGGCTGATGTGCATCGCGATGATGCGGTCGATCTCGCGGTCGTCGATGTTCGTCAGCGTGATGTAGTTGCCGAACAGGAACGAAAGGCGCGCGTCGTCGTCCTTGAAGTACAGCGTTTCGCGCATGCCGGGCGGAAGCTGGTCGATGAAGCAGAAAACGCATTTGTTGCGGCAGGCGCGCTGCTCATCCATCAGATACGTCTCGAACTCGAGGCCGAGCGCGCCGTACTGCGCCTTGATGACCTTTTCCTCGACGCGCGTGCCGTCCGGCTTTTCAAAGACAAGCGTCAGGTGCGTGTTCGTCTCGTAAAAGCGGAAATCGAGGATGTCGCCGATCGCATGGCCGTTGATCGAGATGAGCGTATCCCCTTTTTCCATCCCGGCGCGCTCCGCCAGGCTGTGCGGCTCCACGCCGAAAATTCTGACCGCCAAGAAATCCACCTCCGCTTCCCGCAGGCCCGCAGAACCCGCGCATAAAACAATAGAGAAGGAGCAAAAATCTGCCCCTTCTCTATCCCGATCTTGCACAATATTGTTTCAGGCAAAATTATGCTTCCTTTTTAACAACTTCTCTGCCGTTGTAGTAACCGCAGTTACCGCAAACCCTGTGCGGCATCTTATACTCTCCGCACTGCGGGCATTTCATAAGGGCAGGAGCGTTAAGCTTCCACACGTTGGAACGTCTCTTATTCTGTCTGGCACTGGACACTTTTCTCTTGGGTACCGCCATCGTCAGCACCTCCTTATAGTAAACTAAATCTTTGGTAATCCAAAATCAATCGAGCAGCTGGCGCAGAGCCTCCAGACGGGGGTCTGTCTGCTGCTTCGCACAGGCGCAGTCGCCTTCGTTGAGATTTTTCCCGCAGACCGGGCAAAGTCCCTTGCAGTCGTCGCTGCAAACATACTTCGACGGCGTCAGAAGGATGATGTCGGAGTAAATCAGCTCGTCCAAATCGAGCTTTTCGCCCTCGACGACGATGTAGTCGTCAAAGTCCTCCTCATCGTTCAGCCTGTTCACCAGCACGTGCGATATGCTGTGCGAAATCTC
>NHCFC00100__coassemble_1546_pt1 | contig 25574 bp, 22 predicted proteins | sample NHCFC00100__metabat2_high_PE_026 | metagenome-assembled genome bin NHCFC00100 | reverse complement strand
CCGCCGGCCACGAACAGCGTCGCCATGAGGGTGATCAGGATCCGGCGGTTCCGGCGCCGGCGGCGCGCCCGCGTGCGGTGTTCACGGCCCTGCGGCGCGGGAAATTCAAATTCCCGGATGGTATGTACGCTCATGGCAGCCTCCTTTCCGCTGCGGCGCTCAGTCCGCATAGCGCGTGTAGAATGTGACGCTGTCGCCGTTTGCATACAGCGCCTCGCGGGTGACGGTGCGTCCCCAGGCGATGCGGCACGTCTCATAATCGGCGTTGACCTCGGTCACGGTGACCGTTTCGGCTTCGCGGTCGACCGCCGTCACGAGCATCGAGTGCATCGACTCCGGCAGCCGGATCATATCGCCGACGCGCACCCGGGAAAAGTCGGTGTGCGCGGTCACGGGCGCGTCGACGCCGAAGAGCAGGTCGCTCAGCAGCGAGGCGTAGCCGAAGCACTGGATGCCGGAGAAATCGGGGAACTCGGCGAGCAGCGCGCCCCGGTAGGTGTTGCAGGTGCTTTCACCCGCCGTGCTGTGGGCGCACGGCGTGTCGGTCACGCAGAGCACCGGGTCCAGCCAGTCGGCCGCGCCGGCGTGGTTCCAGTAGCGGCCGTCCTCAAAAACCGTTTCGAACACGGCGAGCTTTTCGGCGATGTCCGGCTCTGCGGCGTCGGCGCGCACGGCCACGCCGTCGATCGGGGAAACGGCAGGGCCCGTCCCGGAAGCGGGCGCGCCGCTGCGGCCGAGGCAGAAGCCCGCCGTCAGCCCGGCGAGGAGCACGACGGCGGCGAGCGCCGTGTATCTGGCGCGCCGCGAAATGCGCACCCGGCGCAGCTCCCGCCGCAGCCGGCTTTTCGGCCGGCGGTGCATGTGGTTCGGCATAAAAATCACCATTCCTTATTTTTTGTGCCGGTCGGCGAAGCCGATTGCCGCTTTGATCGTCGCGGCAAAGGCACAAATCGTGTGTGAAAAAGTTTTTTTCACATTAATCCCTCCAATCGGACAGTCCGGCTGTTTCGTTCTGTCTATACTATAAAACAGAAGCCGCAAAAAAGTCCCCCGAAACCTGCAAAAGAATTGCAAAAGTTTCGGGGGACTTGCACAATGCCGCGGGCTATTCGGATGCGGCCTCGCTGAAAGCGGCCGTGTCGGCGAAGTAATCGACGAACGAGGCGTCAAGCCCGAAGCCGGTGATGCGGTCCCGGCTTCCGTCGTAGTACAGGGTATACGGGCGGTTGCCGTAGTCCGTGAGCACGACGACGGTTTCATCGTCGTACGTCAGCGCGTAGCTGTCCTGTATGGTATTCAAAAGGTCGTGCCACATCCATATGTACCACGCGTAGTCGGAGCTTGCCGGCTGGCCGGAAAGCGCGGCAAATTCCATGCCGATGCGGTTGAAGAATTGGACAAAGCTGGAGACGCTGCTGTCCGGGAACAGGGACAGCGCGTCGTCCTGCACGACTGCGGCGGCTTCGTCGAGCTGCACTATGGCGTCGGCGTCATCGCTCGAGCTCGGGAGCAGCGCGACGTCATAGGTGTAGCTGTTCCACAGATCTGCGGCGCTGCGGAAATCATCGAGCAGCGCTTCGGTGTCGGCGGCGGGCTGCGTGTCGTAGGCGAGGCAGCGCGTGTGCATATAGATTGGAAGCAGCGTGTCGTAATGGAGCACAAGGTCGAGCGCGTACAGGTCGCCGCTGTTGTAGCGGTAGTCGCGCAGGGAGATCAGTTGCCCGTTGTGCACGCGCATCTCGGCGGCAAAGTCCTCCTGCGCGGCGGGCGGCACCCCGAAAAGCTTGAGCAGCGCGAGGATAAAGCTGTTGACATCCTCCGCGGTGGACGCGGAGTAAGCGCTGAGCGGAACGCCGCGGTCGTCGCCAATGGCGTCCCACGGCGGCAGCGAGACTTCCGCCGCGTTTTCGAGGTAGAGCGGGTTCTCCTGCCCGGCGATCGCGACGCGCTCCGTCTGGCCTTTGTGGTCGGAGACGACCGCGCTGAAAAGCGTCGGGGAGCAGAAGCCGACCGTCAGGATGATCCCGCAGAGCAAAAGCGGGAGGAGGACCGTGCGGAGAAACTTCATGATGCGGGGTTCCTTTCTGCGATTTCGGTGTAGCCTGCGATGCGCGCGTCGAGGCCGAAGCCGGTGACGGCCTGCGCGGCCGCGTTGTAGTACAGCGTATAGGGGCGGTTTTCGGGGTCGGTCAGCACAATGACCGACTCGCCGTCGTAGTCGATGACGTAGCCGGGCTCGAGGTAGAAGGGCGCGGCGATGAGCTCGGCAAAAGACATTTCGGGGAGATATTCCGCGGCGATGCGGTCGTAGAGCAGCAGGAAGTCGACGAACTGGTCGACAAGGATCCGCGCGATGCCGCTGAGCGCCGTCTCTGCGGCGATGCCCACGGAGTGGAGCCACTGCCGCCGGGCCTCCGGCTCGGCGCTGTAGACCTCCGGCCAGGCCTCGGCCTGCGCCTGCCAGAAGGCCAGCGCGGCCTGTACCTGCTGGAGCAGCGCCTTCGGGGTCCTGACCGGCTCGGCCTGCTCGGCGGCGCTGCGCGTGTGCAGGTAGAGCGGGCGGCCCAGTGCGTCGAGCACGAGGCTCAGCGTGCGGCCGTCCTGCTCCTCGGAGAGGGGGTAGTCGCGCAGGTAGAAGAACTGTCCGGCGGAAACGCGCATTGCGTCGGCGAAGTTCTGGTCTTCGGCCACGGCGCCGCAGAACGGGGCGGCCAGCGCGCCGATGTACTGGTTCAGCGCCGGGTGGATCTCCGCTTCGGTCAGCCCGGTGTAGGCGGAAAGGGGGAGGCTCGCGTGCGTGTCGATCACGTCCCACGGCGGCAGGCGGATGTCCGCTTCGCTTTCGAGGTACAGCGGGCTTTCGGCGCCCGCGATGTCGACGGCCGACGGCGCGTCCTTGTAGTCGGGCGCGGCCGCGCCGAACAGCGCCGGCGCACAGACGCCGGCGGCGAGGATCAGCCCGCAGAGCGCGAGCGGCAGCAAAACGCCGCGCACGCGCTTCATGACGCTTTGCCCCGGCGGCCGCGGCGCGTGCGCTGTGCGGGCGCCGGCTCCGCCGTCTTCGGCTCGGCCTTTTCGGGCGCATCGGGCGGCGCGACGTCCATGTGCACCAGAATCGTCGTGCCCTTCTGGTAGGTGGAGCGGATCTCCAGCCGCGCGCCGTGCCGGCGGCAGATGTCGTCGCACAGAGCGAGGCCGAGGCCCGCGCCGCCGGCCTTGCGGCTGCGCGCCTTGTCCTCCATGTAAAAGGCCTCGGTCGCGCGGCGCACCGTGTCGGGCTTCATGCCGATGCCCTGGTCGATGACCGAAAGCACGGTGTGTCCGTCGAGGACGGACTGCACGAGCCAGACCGTGGAGCCTTCGGGCGACGCCTTGGCCGCGTTGTCGATGAGGTTGTAAAGCAGCGAGAGGAACAGCTCGCGGTCCACGCGCAGCACGGCGTTCCGGTGCAGCGTTTCCAGTCGGACGCCGCGGCGCTCGAGGATCGGCGCCATCGTGTGGGCGATGTCCGCAAAGAGCTGCCCGACCGGGATTTCCGTGCGGTCGAGCTGCACGCTGTCGGTGGAGGCGAGCTGCAGCAGCTTTGCGGAGAGGCCGCGCAGGCGCTTGGCCTCCTCGACGATCGTCGTCGCGTAGTCGCGGCGCTGGTTGTCGGAGACGGCGCTCTTGATGCGCAGGATGTCGGCAAAGCCGAGGATGCTCGTCAGCGGCGTTTTCATCTCGTGCGCCATCGAGTCGGCAAAGCGCTTGCGGCTGTCGGCGATCTCCCGCAGCTTCTGCTCGCGCTCGTCGATCGAGGCGGACATGTTGTTGATGCTGCGCGCGAGCGTGCGCAGCTCGGCGCTGCCGTGCTCGGGCACGCGCAGGCTGTAGTTGCCGTTCGCGACGGCCTCGATCGTCTGCACGGAGACCTTCAGCGGGTGCAAAAAGATGAGCACCATCACGAGCATCGCGGCCGAGATCGCGGCGCCGCAGACCAGGCCGGTCGTGCGCGCGGCGGCCAGGTCCTGTTCGCGTGTCGCGTACACATCGGAAATGTCGTAGGCCGTGTACAGCGCGTAGGGCATCGTCTCAAGCTGCACCGTGGAGGCGATGACGAGGTAGGTCGCGCCGTCGATGTCGCGGATCACGCTGCGGCCCTCGTCGATGGCGTCGCCCGGCGCGAGCGCCTCGATGAGGCCCGTCCCGTCTTCGAAAAGCCCGGCGCCGGCCGAGGTGACGAGGCTGCCGTTCAGCAGCACGGCGATCGCCGAGGCGGTGGAGATGTCCGCCGTCACGGTGCTGCTGAGCAGCTCGGCGATCTCGTCGGTGCTCAGCAGGAGCTTGCCGGCCTTGAGCCGCTCGTAGGCGGCGTGGTTGGAGAGCGAGGCGCTCAGCGCCTCATGCGCCGAAACGGCGGTCTGCCGCTCGCGCTGGATGGAGTTTTCAAAGCTGCGTTCCAGCACGAGAAACTGCGTGAGCTGGATGGCGAGCATCACGAAGACGAGCGCCGTCAGCGAAACCTTCTGCCATAGCTTCATGAGCCGTCTCCTTTCTCAGGCGGATGCGGTCAGCGGCGTTCCAAGCGGTAGCCGAGCTTCGGGATCGTGATCAGCCGGCCCTGCAGGCCGAGCTTGCGGCGCACCTGCTGCACGTGGATGTCCACGGTGCGCGATTCGCCGGTGTAGTTGTACTCCCAGACGTTCGAGAGCAGCTGTTCGCGCGTGATCGCGACGTCGACGTTGCGCATGAAGAAGACGAGCACGTCGAACTCCTTCGGCGTCAGCACGACGGGCTCGCCGTTTTTCGTGACCGTATGGCGCTCGATGTCGACGCAGATGTCGCCGTACTGCAGGCGCATTTCACTTTTGCCCGCGCGCCGGAGCACGACCTCGATGCGCGCGAGCAGCTCGACGGCCTCAAACGGCTTTACGATGTAATCCTCCGCGCCGCCGCGCAGGCCCTTGACCTTGTCGGCCACCGCGCCGAGCGCTGTCAGAAAGATGACCGGCGTTTCGCAGCCCTTCGCGCGGATCGCGTCGAGCACGGCGAAGCCGTCGGCGCCGGGCAGCATGACGTCGAGCAGAATCAGGTCGTAGCTCTCCGCCGTGATGCGCCCGATGGCCTCGAGGCCGTCGCTGCACTGCGCGTAGCCGTACCCGCCGATCGAAAGCGTCGCCGCCAGCATTTTCGAAATATTTTCATCGTCCTCGACGATCAGAATCCGGATCATGGTTCCACCGTTCCTTCCTGCATCTCCTTTTTGCCGCCCGGCAAAGCCCCCCCTGCTTCAGCCGCGCGGCGGCCTGTTCAAAACAGGCTGCGTTGTCTTCATTTTAACACAGAAAAGGGCGGGCTTCAACTCGGGGAAGCCCGCCCGCAGAGGGCGCCGGACAGTTTTTGCAAAAATTTTGCATTTTCCGGGGATGGCGGCGCGGCTAGCGCCGGAGCTGCTTTCGGCACAGGCCCTTTTCCCCGCAGTGCGGACAGGTCAGCCGCCGCCTGGTGATCGTGTGGTACGCCTTCACGTATTCGCTGAACGTCGGCGCGAAAAGCGCGCCGCAGTGCGGGCACTTGTAGTAGCCGGCCTGTGCGTCGAGCATGGCGGCCGCAAAGACGCCGGCGGCTGCGGTGGCCAGAGCCAGCAGGAGCAGGGCGATCCGCGCGGCGGCCGGCAGCGGGGCAAAGGCGGCGAGCGCGACCAGCGCGCAGACCGCGACGATCGTGATCGCGCCGCACAGGACGGAGAGCATCATCCGTCTCTTGTTTTCTTCATTTTCCTTCATCAGATTCATCATGTTTTCCTCCGCTCTTTTCCGGTAATCCGTTTCGGAAACGACCGCGCCGGTCAACAGGTCGTTGACGGTGATTTGCAACGCGCCGCACAGCGGCAGCATCAGCGAAACCTCCGGCAGGCCCTTTCCGCATTCCCACTTCGAAACCGTTTTGTCGCTGATGGACAGCGCGTCGGCGAGCTGCCGCTGCGTGAGGCCCTGCGCCTTGCGCCGCTCGGCAATAAACCGGCCGATTTTAGCCTGATCCATGGGTTTGCCTCCTTTCTGCCTGTATTGTACGGGATAAACGGCCGGCTGCACACACACGGCGCGTAGAGCGGCGCGGCTCTACGGAGCGCAGAGTCGGGAAAGCCTGTCTCCCGCGCGCAGAAAACGCGCTCGTGCAGAAGCCGGCCGACAGAAATGTCCTCCGGGAAAACCGGAGGACATCGGTTCAGTCGAGCTCGGGGATATAGCGGCCCGCCTCGCGCTCGATGCGCAGCAGCGAAAAGCCGAACGGCGGCAGCTTGAATTCGCCGGGGCCCTCCGCATTGTTCACGTACGGCGCGCCGAAGATGAACTGCGCGCTGTGGTAATCCACGCTGGGGATCACCGCGTTGTCCGCGCTGCGGTTTACGGCGACGAACAGCGCCTTTTCGCCGTGCGGCGTTTCCACGTACCGCTCAAACGAGAGGATGTCGCCGTGCGCGTAGATGCTGCGCAGCTTGCCGTGCTTCAAAATATCGCCGTGCTCGCGGCGCAGCAGCGCGATGTAGCGGTACCAGGCGATGAGGTCCTTCTCCTCGCGGCCCCAGGGGTAGCACGCGCGGTTGAAGGGGTCGCGGTAGCCCTCCATGCCGGCCTCGTCGCCGTAGTAGATGCAGGGCACGCCCGGCAGCATGAACTGGAGCAGCGCGGCGAGCCGCAGCCGCTCGAGCGCGGTCTCCCGCTGGTCGGGCGTCATGTGCTGCTCGCTCTGCCACGCGCGGCCGCGCTCGCCCGCGGGTTCGCCGCCCAGCACGGTCAGCGCGCGCTCGGTGTCGTGCGTGCCGATGTGGTTCATCAGGATGTCGAGCACCTGCGGCGGGTAGTTTTCGGCGATCGTCTCGATGCGGTCCATCATCAGCGAAGCGTGTTCGCCGCGGAGGAAGCCGAGGATCGCGTCGCGGAACGGGTAGTTCATCACGCTGTCGAGCTGGCCGCCCATCAGGTAGCGGCGCCGCACGCCGTAGGCCGTCTTGTTGGAGGCGTCCTCCCAGACCTCGCCGAGCACGACGGCGTCCTCGTCAAAGCCCTTGACGGCGCGGTTCAGGCTGTCGAGGAAGCAGTCCGGCAGCTCGTCGGCGACGTCGAGCCGCCAGCCGGAGGCGCCGGCCGCGAGCCAGCGGTGGATGATGCCGTTTTCGCCGTTGATGTACGCGTCGTAGTCGGGGTTGCCCTCGCGCACGTTCGGCAGCGTGGTGAAGTTCCACCAGCACTCGTAGTCGTTCGGCCAGCTGCGGAACGAGTACCAAGGGTAGTAGGGGGACTGCTGCGAGCGGTAGGCGCCGCCGTCGCCGTAGCGGCCCTCGCGGTTGAAATAGATGCTGTCGCTGCCCGTGTGGCTGAACACGCCGTCGAGCAAAATGCGGATGCCGCGCGCCTTTGCGGCGGCGCAGAGCGAGCGGAAGTCCTCCTCGGTGCCGAGCAGCGGGTCGATCTTCTCGTAATTCGCGGTGTCGTAGCGGTGGTTCGAGTGCGATTCAAAGATCGGGTTCAGGTAGATGCACGTCACGCCGAGCGACTTGAGGTAGCCGAGCTTCTGCTCGATGCCCTTGAGGTCGCCGCCGAAAAAGTCGGTGTTCGTGATCTTGCCCTCGGCGTTCGGCCGCCACTCGGGCTGCTCGGACCAGTCGGCGTGCATCGTGCGGCCGTAGGGGATGTCGTGCTTTTCCCGGCCGGAGCAGTAGAAGCGGTCGGGGAAAATCTGGTACAGAACGCCGCCGGCGAGCCACTCCGGCGTCTTGAAGTCCGCCGAATAGGCCGTGAGCTGCCAGTCCTCGCTGCCGCCGGCACGGGCCTCGCCGCCGATATCCTTTTTCAGCACGAAATGCCCGCGGGAGGTGCGCAGCTCGAAGTGGTAGAAGCACAGCCCGGCGTTCTGCGGCGCGAAGTGGCACTCCCACCACTCGTGGTCGTCGCCGTTCATGCCGCACCAGAACATGTCGTTGCAGACGGTGCGGCCGTCGGTGTCGAGCACGAGCAGGTAGGCGGCGGAGCAGGCCATGCTGCGCGGCACGGTGATCTTGAAGTGGACGCGCGTGCCGGCCGGAACGGCGCCGGTGGGGCTGCGGTAAATCGGGTTTCTGGAGTTGAAAAAAGTCATGGCGAGGGCTCCCTTGCGGTTAGGATTCAGAAAAGGGACGCCGGAATGCTATTCCGGCGTCCCTTGAAAATGCGTGCAGGCGGGTTAAGCCTTTTTCTTTGTGTTTGCGGTGCTGGCGGTCTTCACCGGCTCGGCGAGCCAGATGTTGTTCGCGTAGTCGCGGATCGCGCGGTCGGCCGCGAAGATGCCGGCCTTTGCCGTGTTGACGAGCGACATCGCGTTCCACTTCTTCTGGTCCTTGTACAGGCGCTCCGCGCGCTGCTGGGCTTCGCTGTAGGAGGCGAAATCGGCCAGCGCCATATACTGGTCCACGTTGAGCAGCGCCTGGTGCAGGTTCGAGAAGGTCTTGCCGTCAAAGCCCTGGCCGAGCGCGTCGACGGCCTTGCGGATGATGGCGTTGTTCTCATACTGGTTGCGCGGCCGGTAGCCGGAGGCGCGCAGGCTGTTGACCTCGGGCGTCGTCATGCCGAAGAGGATGATGTTGTCGTCGCCGACCGCCTCGTGGATCTCGACGTTCGCGCCGTCGAGCGTGCCGAGCGTGATGGCGCCGTTGATCATGAACTTCATGTTCGAGGTGCCGGAGGCCTCGGTGCCGGCCAGCGAGATCTGCTCGCTGATTTCGGCGGCCGGGGTCAGCAGCTCCGCCCAGGAGACGCAGTAGTTTTCGACGAAGATGACGCGCAGCTTCTGGTTGACGCGCGGGTCGTTGTTGATCGTGTTGGCAAGGCAGACGACGAACTGCAGGATCTCCTTCGCGAAGTAATAGCCCGGCGCCGCCTTCGCGCCGAAGAAGTAGGTGTGCGGCGTGTACTCGGCGTTCGGGTTCTCCAGCAGCCACTGGTAGACGGAGAGGATGTGCAGCGCGTTCATGTGCTGGCGCTTGTACTCGTGCAGGCGCTTGACCTGCACGTCGAAGATGCTGTTCGGGTCGACGATCTGGCCCTGCGTGCGCTTTACGTACTCGGCGAGGCGCTGCTTGTTCGAGAGCTTGATCGCCTCGAGCTTTTCGAGCACCGCGGCGTCGTCCTTGTACGCCATCAGCTTTTCAAGCTGCGTCGCGTCGTGGATGTAGCCGTCGCCGGTCAGCTCCGTGATGAGCGCGGCGAGCTTCGGGTTCGCCTGGTTGAGCCAGCGGCGGTGCGCGATGCCGTTCGTGACGTTCTTGAACTTCTGCGGCATCTCGGTGTAGAAATCGTGGAAGACGCTGTCCTTGAGGATCTCGGTGTGCAGCTCGGAAACGCCGTTCGTGCTGTGCGAGGCGAGGACGGCGAGGTTCGCCATGCGCACGTAGCCGTCGCACAGCGGCGCCATGCGCCAGATCTTGCCCTCGTCGACGCCGCGGCGGCGCATCTCCTCCCAGAAGCGGCGGTTGATCTCCTCGACGATCTGGTAGATGCGCGGCAGGCGGGATCTGAAGAGCTCCACGCTCCAGCACTCGAGCGCCTCGCTCATGACCGTGTGGTTCGTGTAGGCGATCGTGCGGCAGACGATGTCCCACGCCGCGTCCCAGCCGTAGCCGCATTCGTCGAGCATGATGCGCATCAGCTCGGGAATCGCGAGCACCGGGTGCGTGTCGTTCAGGTGGATCGCCGCGAGCCTCGGCAGGTCATCCAGCGAGCTGTGCGTGTACAGGTGGCGGCGCACGATGTCCTGCACGGAGGCGGAAACGAGGAAGTACTGCTGCGCAAGGCGCAGGCTCTTGCCCTCGAGGTGGTTGTCCTCCGGGTAAAGGACCTTCGTGATGGTCTCGGCCATCGCGGTCTGCTCCATCGCGCGCATGTAGTTGCCGCTGTTGAAGAGCTTCATATCGAATTCGTTCGCGGCGGCGCGCCAGATGCGCAGGACGGAAATGCCCTTGCCGTCCATGCCGGAAACGTACAGGTCATACGGGATCGCGAGGATCGAGGTGTAGTTCTTGTGGCGCACGGAATGGTACTGGTCGTGCCACTGCTCCTCGATGTAGCCGTCGAAGTGGACCTCGATCGCGCTTTCGTCGACCTTCTGCATCCAGACTTCGCCGCCCGGCAGCCAGAAGTCCGGCAGCTCGGTCTGCCAGCCCTCGACGAGCTTCTGGCGGAAGATGCCGTACTCGTAGCGCAGCGAGTAGCCCATCGCCGGGTAGCCCTGCGTGGCGAGGCCGTCGAGGAAGCACGCCGCGAGGCGGCCGAGGCCGCCGTTGCCGAGGCCGGCGTCCGGCTCCTGCTCGTACAGCGCGTCGAGCTTCACGCCCATTTCGGAGAGCGCCTTGCGGAAGTTTTCCTCAAGGCCGAGGTTGAAGAGGTTGTTCTTCAGCGAGCGGCCGAGCAGGAACTCCATACATAAATAATAGATCTGCTTCGTTTCGCTTTTTTCTGCGTTGCGCACGAACTCGTCGCGGCCGCGCATCATAAGATCGCGCACGACGAGGGCGGATGCCTTGTAAAACTCGTCGTCGCTGGCATTTTCGGAGGAAACGCCGTAGATGTGGGAGAGTTTCTCCTGGATGGCCGTCTTCACCTGGGCGACCGTCATGCTGTAATTCATGTAGTACCTCCTAAGCTGTTACAGGTGTAAAATGCAGGATATTTATGCATATTACACAAAACGATATAATTTAGTGCATGAAAATGAAATGTTTTAAGTAAATTATATACTAAAAACACAGGGGATTCAATGCTGAACAATACGAAGTTTGCCATTTCGCTTTGTATGGTTTTTACAGAAAAACGGCGCAAAATGCCATTGCCCGGCATGCGGAAAGGCCGCAGGCGGGAGAAAGCGTGCGGCGTTTTCTTCCCGCCTATTCCCGCCTATTATAGGATACTTTTGTAAATTTAACAAGGGACTTTTTGGAAAACCTCAGGAAAAATGCGGGTTTTCGGCACTTTTCTACGGCTGCGGCGCAAATTTTCCCGTCTTCTCTTTCTTTTTCGTCTGAAATGCAATATAATAGAGGCAGGATATCCGGCCGCTGCGCCGGAAACAGGCGCGCCATGCGGAAAGGAAGGCACAGGGAATGGAAAAGACGAGATGTAGACTGAACATCTGCGGCGTGGAGGTCACGGTATCGGGCGACATGGACCGCGCGGCCGCCGAGCGGATCGCCGAAGCGGTGCGCTCGCGCATGCAGCAGGTGCTCAACACGGCGTATGCCGCGTCGATCGAGAAGGCCGCGGTGATCACGGCGATGAACCTCTGCGAGGAGCTCGCCCGCCAGGAGGCGGCGCTCCGGCAGAGCGAGGAAAAGGCCGCGCAGCTCGAGGAGGAGCTGCGGCAGCTCGGCGGCGCGGAGGGGCTCCGCGCGCGCCTGCAGCAGGCCGAGGGCAAGCTGAAGCTCGCCGAGGAGCAGATCAAACGCCTGCAGGCACAGCCGGCGGCAGCGCAGCCGGCCGCGCCGGAAAAGCCAGCCGGCCAGCCGGTCCCGATGCGCAACCCCCTGCGGCCCGACATCGGCGAGCAGGAAGGGCTCGTCAGCTTTTTCGCCAAGGAGTGACGGTTTTGACAACGGATAAGATCGAAGTTCTGGCGCCGGCCGGCAACCCGGCGGCGCTGAAAGCCGCGGTATTCGCCGGTGCGGACGCGGTGTATATGGGCGGCGCGCTTTTTTCGGCAAGAGCGAACGCCGCCAATTTTTCGCGCGAGGAGATGCGGGAGGCCGCGGCCTTCGCGCGCGAGCGCGGCGTGCGCGTCTATGTGACGGTCAACACGCTCGTCAAGGACGCGGAGCTCGCCGAAGCGCTCGACTTCTGCGCGTATCTGTGCAGCCTGCCGGTCGACGGCATTCTGGTGCAGGACATGGGACTTTTCGCGCTGCTGCATGAAGCGTGCCCCGAAATGCCGCTGCACGCCTCGACGCAGATGAGCCTGCACACGCCGGGCGGCGCAGCGCTTTTGCAGTCGCTCGGCGCGTCGCGCGTGGTGCTTGCGCGCGAGATGTCGCTCGAGGAGATCCGCGCGGTCTCGGCGCAGACCGACGTGGAGCTCGAGGCGTTCGTGCACGGCGCGCTGTGCATGTCGCTCTCCGGGCAGTGCTATTTCAGCGCGATGCTCGGCGGCCGCAGCGGCAACCGCGGGCGCTGCGCGCAGACGTGCCGCCTGCCCTTTGCGGCGCCCGGCGGCACGGGGCACGACCTCAGCCTCAAGGACATGTCGTTCATCGAGCACATCGGCGCGCTTTCGGCGGCCGGTGTCTGCTCGGCGAAGATTGAAGGGCGCATGAAGCGGCCCGAGTACGTGGCCGCGGCGGTCTCCGCCTGCCGCCATGCGGCGGACGGCGAGTCGGTGCCGCCCGCGCTGCTGGAGGACCTCGGCGCCGTGTTCTCGCGCTCCGGCTTTACGGACGGCTACCTGTCCGCGCAGCGCGGACGCGGCATGTTCGGCATCCGCACGAAGGAGGATGTGGAGGGCGCGTCGTCCGCGGTGTTCGCGAGTCTGCACGCGCTGTACAAGAACGAGCGGCAGTGCGTGCCGGTCACGTTCCGCGCGCGCATTTTCGAGGGGGAGCACCCCGCGCTCACCGTGTCGGACGGCGCGCATACGGCGTCGGTCGCGGATGAAGCGCACGTCTGCGCGGCGGCGCAGCGGCTGCCGGTCGATACGGCGCGCTGGCAGGCGCAGCTGCAGAAGACGGGCGGCACGCCGTACCGCTGCACGGCGGCGGAGATCGAGACCGACGGGCGCACGGCGGTGCCGGTTTCGGTGCTGAACGGCCTGCGCCGCGCGGCGCTCGAGGCGCTCGGCGCACAGCGCAGGGAAAAAGAACCGGTTCCGTTCCGGATGCCGGCGCTCGACGTGCGCCCGCACAGGCCCGAAAAGCTCGCGCTGCGCGGCGTGTTCCGCGACGCGGAGCAGATCCCGGAAAACGCCGGCGCGCTCGAAGCGGTCCAGCTGCCGCTCGACACGCCGCTTGACGCGCTCGACGCGCTGCGCCGGGCCGGGCACACGCTGATCCTCGAGATCCCGCGGGCGATCTGGGGCGTCGAGGCGCCGGTCCGGGCGCGCATGGAAGCGCTCCGGCGCGAGGGCTTCACGCACTTCTGGTGCGGGAACCTCGGCGCCGTCGCGCTGTGCAGGGAACTGGAGGTGTCCGCGCACGGCGGATTTTCCCTCAATGTTTTCAACACGCAGAGCCTGCGCTTCTTCGAGTCGCTCGGCCTGTGCGACACCGAGCTTTCGATGGAGCTGACCGGCGCGGAGATCGCGGCGCTCGGCGGCGCGCTGCCGCGGGGCGTGCTCGTCTACGGGCGGCAGCCGCTGATGCTCACGCGCAACTGCCCGCTGGCGAATTCGAAAAAGGGCTGCCTGCACTGCGCGCGCCCGCTTTCGATCCGCGACCGGCGCGGCGTGGAATTTCCCGTGCTTTGCACAAAATTTGCGGGAAAACCCGTCTTTTCGGAGGTTTTCAACAGCGTCCCGCTGACAATAACGGACAGCGTTCGCGCGGGAAGCGGCGCGGATTTTGGCGTTTTAAGGTTTTCTGTGGAAAAAGCTGTGGAAACAGGGGAAATCCTGCGGCGCACAATTCGACAGGAAAAGCCGCATTCCGACTACACTCGGGGCCTTTTTACACGCGGTGTGCTGTGATTGTGGAAAACTCGGTGGAAAGAGTGAAAAACTTTTTTCCGCAGGGGAAAAATATGCCTGAAAAGCCGCATGGCAGAGCCAAAACGGCTTTTCAACAGGGCTGTGGAAACGGTTTTGCACAGCCCTTCGGCGCGCAAAGCGCCAGACGGAGAAAAAACAGGAGGAAAATGAAAAATGGAAAATAACGGAATGGTTCTCAAGCTGATGCGCGTGCGCGAAGGCGCCGTGCTGCCGAAGCAGGCGACGGCGGGCAGCGCCGGCTACGACCTGTGCGCCTGCATCGACGCGCCGCAGACGATTCAGCCCGGCGCGCGCGCGGTGTTCCCGAGCGGCCTCGCGGCGGAGATCCCGGCCGGCACGGCGGGCTTCATCTTCACGCGCAGCGGCCTCGGCATCAAGAAGGGCATCCATGTGACGAACGGCGTCGGCGTTGTGGACAGCGACTACCGCGGCGAGATCTGCGTCGGCCTGCACAACCTGAGCGCGGAGCCGTATACGGTGCAGCCGGGCGAGCGCATCGCGCAGATGATCATCATGCCGTACTTTGCGCCGGAGATCGTCGAGGTCGCGTCGCTTTCCGAGACGGACCGCGGCGCGGGCGGCTTTGGCAGCACCGGAAAATAAAGGGGTCAAGATATGGAACGGCCGCCGGGGGGCGCCGCATATCTTGGGATTTTTCGAAAAAGTTACAATTTGTAAACCTTTTCGGTTGAGAAAGCGCGCTTTTTTTGCTATACTGTACTGTGTGATTTTTACGACTGTGTGATTTTGTGGCGCCGGCGTCGTGCAGACGGGCGGGGCCTGTGGAGGCTTTGCAGCATGGGTACGGTTCATTCGGATTTTTTCGCGGGGCTTGCCTCGCTTTTTTCGGTTTTTTCCCGGTCGGTCAAGGACATCGCCATTGACCTGGGCACGGCGAACACGCTCGTCTACGTGCGCGGGCGCGGCATCGTGCTGCGGGAGCCGTCGGTCGTCGCGGTCGACGTGCGCACCGACGAGGTGCTCGCCGTCGGCAAGCAGGCCAAGGAGATGCTCGGCCGCACGCCGGACTCGATCGTCGCGGTGCGCCCGCTCAAGGACGGCGTGATCGCCGATTTCGAGGTGACGGCGGCCATGCTCAAATACTTTGTGCGCAAGGCGCTGAAGTCGGGCGCGTTCAGCCGCCCGCACATCGTCATCTGCATCCCCTCGGGCGTCACCGAGGTGGAGCGCCGCGCCGTGGAGGACGCCGCGCGCAGCGCCGGCTCCGGAAAGGTCGACCTGATCCTCGAGCCGATGGCGGCCGCGCTCGGCGCCGGCATCGCGATCGACAAGCCGCGCGGCAGCATGGTGCTCGACATCGGCGGCGGCACGAGCGAGATGGCCGTCATCTCCTACGGCGACCCGGTCGTGTCCGAGTCGGTGCGCGTGGCGGGCGACCGGTTCGACGAGGCGATCGCCGCGCACCTGAAAAAGAAGTACGGCGTCGTGGTCGGCGAGCGGACCGCGGAGCAGATCAAGATCCGCATCGGCTCGGCGTACCCGCTCGAAAAGCTGCAGAGCGTTTCGATGAGCCTGCGCGCGGCGAGCGCGGCCGACGGCCAGCCGCGGGACATCACCGTGACGGCCGAGGACGTGCGCGAGGCGCTGATGCTGCCGCTCAAGTCGGTGTTCGAGGCGCTGCACAGCGTTCTGGAGCGCACGCCGCCGGAGCTCGCGGCGGACCTGCTCGAGACGGGCATCGTGCTGACGGGCGGCGGCGCGCTGCTGCGCGGGCTCGACCGCTTCCTGCACGAGGCGACCGGCCTGCCGGTACATATTGCGGAGCACCCGATGGACTGCGTCGCCCGCGGCGCGGGAAAGACGCTCGAGGGCCGGGCGTACATCCCGGCGAACGCGCGCCGCGCGGAGGAGGCCTGAGGCCGGCCGCGCTTTCGGGAAACACCGCTTGATTTCTGAGGAAAGGAAGGCCTGCGCCCCGCCGGGGCACGGGGATGCGTATGGAAAAATTTTCAACCCGCACGTTTAAAATTTTGATCGTCGCGGTCGTCGTGCTGCTCGGCGTTCTGATCTACAGCCTGAGCGCGGGCAGCTCGCTCTTTTCGAACCTCTTCGGCACCGTGTCGGCGCCGCTTCTGACGGCGGGCACGAACATGACCGAGGGCGCGAAGGAGTTCGTCGACCTCGACGGCATGTCGAAGGATGAGCTGCAGGCGCTGTACACGGAGCTGCTCGAGGAAAACCGCACGCTGCGCGAGCAGCTCGTCGATTACTACGAGGTCAAGGCGGAAAACGCCTCCTACGAGAATATCCTCTCGGTCAAGGAGGCGATGCCGGACCTCGAGCTGACGGCGGCGAGCGTCGTCGGGCGCGACCCGGGCGACGTGTTCTACGACTTCACGATCGACCGCGGCTCGCTCTCCGGCATTTCCACGGGCGATGCGGTCATCACGGAGATGGGCGTCGTCGGCGTCGTCGAGGAGGTCTACGCGACCTCGAGCCGCGTGCGCTCGATCCTCTCGGAGGAGACGCAGATCGGCGCCGTTGCGAAGGAGACCGGCGAAAGCGGCGTGATCTCGAGCGACATCCAGTTCGCGAACAGCGGCAAGGTGCGCCTGAATTACCTGACGCGGGACACGCAGATCCAGCCCGGGGCGATCGTCACGACCTCCGGCGCGGGCGGCATGTTCCCGAGCGACCTGCTGATCGGGCGCGTCGACAGCGTGGAGCGCAGCAACGCCGATTCGTCGTATTACGCGATCGTCACGCCGTACGTCGACGTCAAGACCGTGTCGGACGTGTTCGTCATCACGGCGTTCGACGGCAAGGGCGACGTGCAGGCGAACCTGCCCGAGCCCTCGCCTTCGCCCGAGGCGGAGGACCCGGCCGTGACGGCCCAGAAGGACAACGGCTGATGCGCCCCGGGCTTTGAGATTTTGAAATCCGGAAGGAGGCGGACCGCGTGGCGGACCGGAAAAGATGGATGCGGTGGGCGCTGTACGCGGTGCAGCTCCTTCTGCTTTTTGTTTTGCAGGAAACGCCGGGGCTTCTGCCGCCCGTCATGGGCGCGAAGCCGATGCTGATTCTGGCCGCGGCGCTGACGATCGCGATGGTCGAGGACTGCGTGCCCGCGATGGCGTTCGGCATTTTTGCGGGCCTGCTCGCCGATTTCGGCGGCGGCAGCGCGATGGGCTACCACGCGCTCGTTTTCGGCGTGCTCTGTTTTCTGCTGAGCGGCCTGTGCGGCACGCGAATCCAGATCCACGTGTTCACGGCGATCCTGATGGGGCTGTGGAGCTGCGCCGCGGCCGTCGTGCTCGACTGGCTCGTGCTGTACGTGGCGCGCGGCTACAGCCTTGCGGCGTACGCGCTTGTCAACGCGTACCTGCCGATTTACTTTTACACGCTTCTGATGATCCCGGTCTGCTACGGCCTGCAGTATCTGAACCGGCGCTTTTTCGGCCGGCGCTGAGGGAAAATCGGAAAAAACCGGGAACACTGCATGTAACTGCGCAGGATAAGGAGGCGGCGGAATGCTCAAAAAATGGGGGCGCTACATCGTGTGCGGCGCGCTGGTGGCCGTGATCTTTCTCGTTTACATCGGCCGCCTCGGCCAGTGGCAGCTTCTGGAAGGCGAAACGTACGCCGAGGAGGCCGTGGTGTCGAGCAGCTTCATCAAGCTGACCGGCGCGCGCGGCGAGATCCTCGACCGCAACGGCGAGGTGCTGGCCGGGAACCGGCCGGTCTACAACATCGTGTACAGCCGGCTGTCGGAGGACGCGCAGGCGCGCAACGAGACGATCCTCTCGGTCGTCAAGCTGCTCGAGTCGGTCGACGTCGCGTGGATCGACCGCCTGCCGATCGTGATCGGCGCGGGCGGGGAATACGCGTTTGATTCGGCGCGCCAGAGCGAGATCGAGACGATGAAGTCGGCGGACATGCTCGACCTGCCGGCGGATGCGGACGCGGCCGCGTGCATGGCGGCGCTCGTCGAGCGGTACGAGATCGACAACACGACGGACAAGGCCGACGTGCGGCGCATCGCCTCCGTCCGCTACAACATGGAGCGCAGCGCGTTCAGCCGGACAAACCCGTACGTGATCGCGGAGGACGTCGCGATCGAGACGGTGGAGATCGTCAGCGAGCGCGCGTCCGATATGCCCGGCGTCGAGACGCAGGTGGGCCAGACGCGCTACTACGGCGAGGACGGCGCGCTCGCGCCGCACGTCGTCGGCACGCTCGGCGCGATTTCCGAGGAGCAGTACGCCGAGGCGGAGGCGGCGGGCAACACGTATTCCGCCTCGAACGTTTCCGGCTATTCCTATACGGATACGGTCGGGCAGAGCGGCATCGAGTCGGTTTTCGAATCGACGCTGCGCGGGCAGAACGGCAAGGAGACCATCGAGACCGATTCGACCGGCGCGGTCGTCTCCACGACCGTGACGGACCCGCCGCAGGCCGGCGATTCCGTCTGGCTCACGATCGACAGCGACCTGCAGCGCGCCGCCAACGAGACGCTCGCCGAGAAGATCTCGTCCGGGCTGCGGGAGGACTGCGTGGCGGGCGCGGCGGTCGCGCTCGACGTGAACTCCGGCGCGGTGCTGGCCTGCGCGTCCTACCCGACGTTCGACCTCAACCGCTACGTTTCCGACGACGAATACCTGACGGCGCTCTACGCGGACGAGACGCAGCCGCTGTTCAACCGCGGGCTCAACGGCATTTTCACGCCGGGCTCGTGCTTCAAGCCGCTCGTGGCGCTTGCGGCGCTCGAGGAGGGCGTGATCACCGACAACGACACGCCGGTCGACTGCGACGGCGCCTACCACTACTACGCGCCGGACTATGAGCCGCGGTGCCTCGGCGTGCACGGCGAGGTCGACATGTACGGCGCGATCAGCCATTCCTGCAACAGCTATTTCTTCGACGTGGGCCGCATGCTCACGATCCGGAAGATGAGCACCTACGCGGAGCTCTTCGCGCTGGGCGAGGCGACCGGCTGCGAGCTGCCGGAGAGCGTCGGCATCATGTCCGACCCGGTCGAGTACACGGAGCGCCACAACGGCGCCGCCTGGTACGACGGCCTGACGATTCAGGCGGCGATCGGCCAGTGCGACAATATGTTCACGCCGATCGAGCTTGCGACGTACTGCTCGATGATCGCGAACGGCGGCACGCGCTACAGGACGCATTTCCTCGAGAAGGTGACGGATTACGACCGCGTGATCACGCGCGAGACGGCGGAGCCGGAGGTGGTCCTGCAGGCCGAGATCGCGCAGGAGAACTTTGAGATCGTCCGCGAGGGCATGCGGCAGGTCTGCACGGAGGGCACGGCGGCCACGACCTTCGCCGATTTCGGCGTTGCGGTCGCGGGCAAGACCGGAACCGCGGAGAACGCCGACCATTCGGACAACATGACGTTCATCGGCTTTGCGCCCTACGACGACCCGGAGATCGCCGTCTCGGTCGTCATCGAATACGGCGGCTCGGGCGACGCGGCCGAGGAGGTTGCGCGCGCGATTTTCGAGGCGTACTTCTTCGGTGAGGACGAAGCGCAGACCGAAAGCGGCGGCGCGGAAGACGGAAGCAGCAGTGCGGCCGAATCCGGCGCAGAGCCGGCTGCGGAAGCGTAAAGGAAGCGTAAAGCTTGTATGCTTCGACAAAAAATGACGCATGTTTTTGGAATGGTATGCTAAAATTTGAGAAGTTCCATTTTTATTTTTGACTATTGTGTTTTTATATGTTATTATATTTGATGAGGTAATATCTATGGGTACAGCAATCGTTGTCACATCCGGAAAGGGCGGGGCCGGCAAATCCACGGTTTCGCTCGGTCTCGCCGCGCATTTCGCCGCAGAAGGCGCGCGCGTGCTGCTGATCGATTGCGACGCGGGCCTGCGCAGTCTGGACCGCATGACCGGTACCGAAGAAGCCCTCGTATTCGACAGCTCCGACGTCGTCGCAGGCCGCTGCGCGCCGGCGGAAGCGATTTACCCCTGCGCGTCGATGCCCGGCGTCTCGCTGCTTCCGGCGCCCCAGAACGGGGAGGACCTCGTTCCGGAGCACGTGATGCGCCGTCTGGTGCCGATGCTGAAGCGGTATTTTGACCGTGTGATTCTGGATTCGCCGGCCGGCGTGGGGCGCGGCTTCCGCGCGGCTGCCGCCGGTGCGGACAGCGCGCTGATCGTGTGCAGCCCCGACCCCGTCTGCATCCGCGACGCGGCCATCGTGCGCCGCCTGCTCACAGAGCTCGGCGTCGCCGGGCAGCGCCTCGTCATCAACCGCTTTCAGGAGGAATATTTCCGGAGCCTTGCGGCGGACGTGCCCGAGGAGGGCGCCGTGTCCGGCGCATGCCGCGACCTGGACGACGTGATCGACCAGAGCGGCGTTCGTTTGATCGGCATTGTGCCGGAGGACCGGAAGCTGGCCGCGGCCTTCGCGCGCGGGCGTCTGCCTGCGGCGGATACGCCCGGCTTTATGGCGTTGTCGCGCATTGCGTCGCGCCTCAATGGCGTTCCCGTACCGCTCGCCCTGTAAGCGGGCGGCCTGAACCATAGAGAGATCAAGAGAAAACCGAGTGCTTGGAAGTTCGAAAAATCAAAGGGAGGAAAATCTTATGAACATTGCATTGACCGCCCACGATGCGAAAAAAGAGCTGATGGTTCAGTTCTGCATCGCTTATTGTGGCATTCTGAGCCGTCATACGCTTTGCGCAACCGGCACGACAGGCAAGCTCGTTGCGGACGCGACGGGCCTCAACATCCACCGCTTTCTGAGCGGCGAACAGGGCGGCGACCAGCAGATTGCGGCGCGCATCGCCTGCAATGAGATCGACCTCCTGCTGTTTTTCCGCGATTCCATGCAGGCGCAGCAGCCGGAACCGCCGTACGACAAGAACCTTCTGCGCCTTTGCGACGTGCACAACATCCCGGTCGCGACGAATATCGCGACGGCCGAGGTGCTGATCCACGGCCTCGAGCGCGGCGACCTCGACTGGCGCGAGATCGTCAAGCTGTAAACGGTTGACAACTGCAGGAAAATGCAGTACAGTATAGGAGATATCCGGCGATGACCGGGAAGAGTACCTGCGTATGCGGCACGGACAGAGAGCGCGGTCCGGGCTGAAAGCCGCGCGTGCACCGCGCAGGGAAAGACACCCGCGAGCCGCACGAAAGTGCGTTTTCCGCGTTAAGGAGATTGAAGGGGAAAGGGGCGAAGTCTGCCCGTTTCCTGAAAAAGGGTGGCACCACGAATGCGATTCGTCCCTTATCTGCCGGGCAGATAAGGGATTTTTTGTTTGCGGGCGCGCCGAAACACGCCCCGCAGGGCGGCGCAGTTCGGCATTGCGGCGCCGCCGGGCATCCCCGCCGAAAACCTGATGGCGGTCCGGCTGCGGGAAGACGCCGCGCCGCTGCACGGCACGCTGGTTTATCCCGCGGCGTTCGGCATTTAACGCCCGGACGGGACATATCAAAAGCAGATCCGATCAAGATACAATAAAAGCCGTGCCGCGCTGCGGTGCGGGGGAAGGGAAAGCATATGGAACTGATCACAAAAGCGCCGAAAGGCACAAGAGACATCATCCCGGGCGAATCGGAAAAATGGGCGCTCGTCGAGGATGTGATGGCCGGCGAGGCCGAGCTCAACGGCTTCTCCGAGATCCGCACGCCGGTGTTCGAGCACACGGAGCTGTTCGAGCGCTCGGTCGGCGACACGACGGACGTCGTCGAAAAGCAGATGTACACGTTTACGGACAAGGGCGGCCGCTCGATCACGCTGCGCCCCGAGGGCACGGCCGGCGCGGTGCGCGCGATGCTCGAAAACGGCATGTACAACAACGGCTTCCCGATCAAGATGTACTACAAGACGTCCTGCTACCGCTATGAAAAGCCGCAGGCGGGCCGCATGCGCGAGCTGCACCAGTTCGGCGTCGAGATGTTCGGCGCGGCGGAGCCGGCCGCGGACGCGCAGGTCATCCTGCTCGGCAAGTCGATCTTCGAGCGGCTCGGCCTCGGCGACGACGTGCAGGTCGCGATCAACTCGATCGGCTGCCCGACGTGCCGCGCCGAGTACCACAAGGCGCTCAAGACGTACTTCACCGCGCACCGCGAAGAACTGTGCGAGACGTGCAATTCGCGCCTCGAGCGCAACCCGATGCGCATCCTCGACTGCAAGAGCCCGGTCTGCGGCGAGATCGCGAAAGCCGCGCCGAAGATCCTCGACTACCTCTGCGACGACTGCCGCGCGCACTTTGAGAAGGTGCAGAGCCTGCTCACCGCGGTCGGCGTGGAATTCACGGTCGACCCCGGCATCGTCCGCGGCCTCGACTACTACACCCGCACGGTGTTCGAGTTCATCTCCACGCGCTTCGGCTACGCGCTCGGCGGCGGCGGCCGCTACGACGGCCTTGTCGAGGAGATCGGCGGCAAGCCGACCCCGGCGCTCGGCTTCGGCCTCGGCTTCGACCGCATCATGCTCGCGCTCGAGGAATTCGGCGCCGAGTTCCCGGACGACGGCAAGTGCGAGCTGTATATCGCCGCAATGGGCGAGGCGGCGCAGGTGAAGGCCTTCCAGCTCGTGAACGCGCTGCACCGCTGCGGCGTTGCGGCGGACTGCGACCTGTGCGCCCGCGGCCTCAAGGCCCAGATGAAGTACGCCGACAAGATCCGCGCGCCGTACACGATCGTGCTCGGCGACAACGAGCTGGAGAGCGGCAGGGCCGAGCTCAAGAACATGAAGACCGGCGAGAAGAAGAAGATCTCGATCGGCGAGGACTTCATCGACGCCTATCTCGCGGAAACAACCGCACAGGAGGACCTGTCGTTCTGAGCGAAAAACGCAGCGATTGTCAACACATATCGCGATGCGGGCAGAGAGGGGATGCGGTGAATGAAACTCTTTCACGGTAGCCGCACGGTTGGCATTGAAGTTTTGGAGCCGCGGCTCGCGGATCATGACCGTCCGTATGTCTATATGACTACGAATGAGATTGTGGCGGCCTTTTACCTCTGCAATGCCGTGGAAAAACCGTATTACTGGTTCCCGTACGGCTTCGCGGAGGATGGCACACCGGTCTACCACGAGCTGTATCCGCATGCCCTGCGGGAGGTGTCCGAGGGCGTCGGCGGCTGTATCTATGCGGTCGAGGCGGACGAGTCGCAGGTCATTCCATTCCCGAATATCCCCGTGGCAAGACTCGCAACGCAGCCTATACGCGTAACCGGCTGTGTGATGGTTCCGGATGCGTACGCGCTGCTCATGGAGTATGTGCGGCAGGGCAGGCTGAAAATCGATGCCTACGCGGACAAAACGCCCGAACAGCTCGATTGGTGGTACAATGTGCTTTGCGGCGAGCTCGAGCGAAAAAATATGAAAGATATGCCGGACTGCGCCTATGCGCGGTTCGTGCAGAAGAAGTTACCTGCGGTTTGGGCGCGGTATACCGGTCTATAAAATCAAGCGGGCCTTGGCCCTGCAATAAAAGATCAATGAGAAGAGAGGAATTTTCAACATGGTTCAGTCCAGAACACATACCTGCGGGGAGCTGCGGCTCTCCGATGCGGGCAAGACCGTCACGCTTGCCGGCTGGATGGAGAACATCCGCGAGGTCGGCAGCAACTTCGCCTTCGTCGTGCTCCGCGACTTCTACGGCACGACGCAGGTCGTCATCGAAAACGAGGCGATGATGGCGGTCGTCAAGCCCCTCAATAAGGAATCGACGATCTCGGTCACGGGCGTCGTGCGCGAGCGCGAGAGCAAGAACCCGAAGCTGCCGACCGGCGACATCGAGGTCGTGCCGGCGGAGATCAAGGTGCTCGGCCGCTGCCGCTACAACGAGCTGCCGTTCGAGATCAACCGCTCGCGCGAGGCCGACGAGAGCCAGCGCCTCAAGTACCGCTACCTCGACCTGCGCAACCCGGCCGTGAAGAAGAACATCCTGCTGCGCTGCAACGTCGTTTCGGCGCTGCGCCAGGCGATGACCGAGCACGGCTTCCTCGAGATCACGACGCCGATCCTCACGGCCTCCTCGCCGGAGGGCGCGCGCGACTACCTTGTCCCGGCGCGGAAGCACCCCGGCAAGTTCTACGCGCTGCCGCAGGCGCCGCAGCAGTTCAAGCAGCTGCTGATGACCGCGGGCTTCGACCGCTACTTCCAGATCGCCCCGTGCTTCCGCGACGAGGACGCGCGCGGCGACCGCTCGCCCGGCGAGTTCTACCAGCTCGACATGGAGATGGCGTTCGCCACGCAGGAGGACGTTTTCGCAGTCCTCGAGGACGTGCTGCCGCCGATCTTCGCGAAATACGGCACGTACAACGTCGCGTCCTCCGCGCCGTTCACGCGCATCCCGTATAAGCAGGCGATGGAAGAGTTCGGCTCCGACAAGCCGGACCTGCGCATCGACCTGCGCGTCAAGGACGTCACGGACCTGCTCGCAGGCTGCGGCTTCGGCCCGTTCGAGAACAGCGTCGTGAAGGCCGTGCCGGTTTCCGACTGCAAGCTCGCGCGCAAGGCCGTCGACAAGCTCTGCGCCGACGTCGAGGTGCAGGCCGGCCAGAAGCCGTACTGGTTCAAGATGGACGAAAGCGGCGCGATCGCCGGCGGCATCGCGAAGTTCATCAACGCGAACCCCGAAACCGTTGCGGCCGTCACCGAGGCGCTCGGCCTCAAGCCGAACACGCTCGTGTTCCTCTCGGCCGGCAAGCGGACCGACGCGCAGAAGACGGCCGGCGTCATGCGCCGGATGCTCGGCATGGCGTGCGAGGGCCACATGGACAAGGAGCGCTACGAATTCTGCTGGATCGTCGATTTCCCGATGTACGAGATCGGCGAGGAGTCCGGCGAGCTCGAATTCTGCCACAACCCGTTCTCGATGCCCACAGGCGGCATGGAGACGCTGCTGAAGGCCGAGCGCGGCGAGATCAGCCCGCTCGACATCCTGGCCGACCAGTACGACCTCGTCTGCAACGGCGTGGAGCTCTCCTCCGGCGCGGTGCGGAACCACGACCCGGAGATCATGGTCAAGGCGTTCGAGATGGTGCGCCTCGGCGAGGACGACGTGAAGGCGAAGTTCCCGGCCATGTACAACGCGTTCTGCTACGGCGCGCCGCCGCACGCGGGCATCGCCCCGGGCGTCGACCGCATGGTCATGCTGCTCTCGGGCGAGGAGTCGATCCGCGAGGTCATCGCGTTCCCGATGAACAAGAGCGCGCAGGACGTGATGATGGACGCGCCGTCCGCCGTTTCGCAGGCGCAGCTCGACGAGCTGCACATCGCGCTCGTGCCGGAAGAGGAATGAGCTATTCCGAGTCGGTCCGGTCGTATACGGGCGAGCGGTTCACGGATACCGATTTCACCGACGCGACGCTCACGGCCGTGACCTTTGTGAAATGCGACTTCCGCGGCGTCGTCCTTTCGGGCGCGCTGCTCGAGAAGTGCCGCTTTTCGGCCTGCGCGTTCGACTTCGCGCGGCTCAACGACACGCTCTGCCGCAGCACGGCCTTTGAAAACTGCACGTTTTCGGGGGCGAGCCTGTTCGTCTCCGTATTCGACGGCTGCCGCTGCACGGGCTGCAATTTTGCGGGCGCGGATCTGACCGGATGGAGCGTCCGCAGCGGCGTGCTCGACTACTGCGTGTTCGACGGCTGCATGCTCCGCCGGCAGGACTTTTCCGGCGTGAGTCTGCGCGGCGCGAATTTCAGCGACGCCGATCTCGAGAAGGCCGACCTGTCGGGCTGCGACCTGACGGAGACGGTCTTCCGCAATGCGAAAATGAAAGACGCCGACCTGCGCCGCGCGAAGTGGGCGCGCACCGACATCCGCTTCGCGAAGCTGCAGAACACGGCGATCGACCTCGACGGCGCGGTGTATATTGCGAACTGCCTCGGCGCCGTCGTCCGATAAAACCGAAGAATCTGCCG
>NHCFC00100__coassemble_1496_pt1 | contig 29023 bp, 24 predicted proteins | sample NHCFC00100__metabat2_high_PE_026 | metagenome-assembled genome bin NHCFC00100 | reverse complement strand
GTGTTTTCCGTTCGAAACCTGCAGTTTTTCAAGCCAAAACACACCATTTGACATTATATACCGAAGCTTATTCGTTTGTCAAGCCCTCGGAATCATCTTTTGCGGAATCTTCATAAGCGCTCAGCGCGGCCATCGCCTCGGGGCTCAGCGAGCTGCCCGGCGTGTTCGGCGCGATCTCCACGTCGGAGTAGCACGGGAGGCCTGTGCCGGCCGGAATCAGCTTGCCGATGATGACGTTCTCCTTCAGGCCGAGCAGCGGATCGACCTTGCCCTTGATCGCGGCGTCGGTGAGCACGCGCGTCGTCTCCTGGAACGAAGCCGCGGAGAGGAACGACTCGGTCGCGAGGGAAGCCTTCGTGATACCGAGCAGCGTCGGCGTATAAACCGCCTCGCGCAGGCCGGTCTCGCCGTTCGCGATGCGCGCCGCGATCTTCTCGTTCTCGGTGAGCACCTCGTTCTTGTCGACGAGCGTGCTGACGAGCAGAGGCGTGTCGCCCGGATCCTCGATGCGCACCTTGCGCATCATCTGGCGGACGATGACCTCGATGTGCTTGTCGTTGATGTCAACGCCCTGCATGCGGTAAACGCGCTGCACTTCCTGAATCAGGTAGTCCTGCACCGCCTCCGGGCCGCTGATCGCGAGCACGTCGTGCGGGTTGACGGAGCCTTCGGTCAGGTGCGCGCCCTTCTCGACGACGTCGCCTTCCTTGACGCTCAAACGCGCGCCGAACGGGATCAGGTAGCTTCTCTGGTCGTTCTCGCCGCGCACGACGACGTGGCGGTTGCGCTTGACCTCCTCGAAGCCGATCGTGCCGCCGATCTCCGCGATGATCGCGAGATGCTTCGGCTTGCGGCTCTCGAAGAGCTCGTCGACACGCGGAAGACCCTGCGTGATGTCCTCGGCCGACGCAACGCCGCCGGTGTGGAACGTACGCATCGTCAGCTGCGTGCCCGGCTCGCCGATGGACTGCGCCGCGATGATGCCGACCGCCTCGCCGACCGTGACCGGCTGGCCGTTCGCAAGCGAAGCACCGTAGCACTTCTTGCAGACGCCATGCCGCGCGCGGCAGTGGAGGATGGAGCGGATCTTGATGCGCTCGGTGCCGCGTCCGATGATGGTGTCCGCGTCGGCGTCATCCATCATCTTGTCCTTCGAAACGAGCACGTTGCCGTTCTCGTCGCAGTAATCCTCGACGAGGTAGCGGCCCACGAGACGCTCCTTCATCGGCTCGATGGATTCGCGGCCCGCCTTGATCTCGAAGACCTCGAGGCCCTCGGTCGTGCCGCAGTCGTCCTCGCGGATGATGACCTCCTGCGAAACGTCGACGAGACGTCTGGTCAGGTAGCCGGAGTCCGCCGTACGGAGCGCCGTATCGGCCAGGCCCTTACGCGCGCCGCGGGAGGAGATGAAGTATTCGAGGATGTTCAGGCCTTCACGGTAGTTGGCCTTGATCGGGATTTCGATCGTCTTACCGGATGTGTTCGCGATCAGGCCGCGCATGCCGGCGAGCTGACGGATCTGGCTCATGGAACCACGGGCGCCGGAGTCCGCCATCATGAAGATCGGGTTGTACCGGTCGAGACCGGCCTGCAGCGCCTTCGTGACGTCGTTCGTCGCCTTCTCCCATGTCTTCAGAACCGCGTTGTAGCGCTCGTTGTCGGAGAGGAAGCCGTCGCGGTAATCCTCGGTGATCGTCGCGATCTCCGCCTCGGCGGCCGCGATGATCTCCTTCTTTTCCGGCGGGATCGTCGCGTCGCAGACCGCGACGGTGATCGCGCCGATCGTGGAATATTTGTAGCCCTGCGCCTTGATCGCGTCCAGAACTTCGGACGTGACCGCGGAGCCGTGCTTCTTAATGCTCTTTTCAATGATCTGGCCGAGCTGCTTCTTGCCGACCAGGAAGTCGATCTCGAACTTCAGCGCGTTTTCCGGCTTCGAACGGTCGACAAAGCCGAGATCCTGCGGAATCGGGCGGTTGAAGATCATGCGGCCCATCGTCGTGTCGACCAGGCCGGTGTACGTCTTGCCGTCGACCTCGACGGTGCGGCGCACCTTGATCTTCGAGTGCAGCGTGATGACCTTCGCGTCGTACGCCATGAACGCCTCGTCCATATCGCGGAAAACCTTGCCCTCGCCCTTCTCGCCGTCCTTGTCGAGCGTGAGGTAGTAGGAGCCGAGCACCATGTCCTGCGACGGGACCGCAACCGGGCGGCCGTCGGAGGGCTTCAGAAGGTTGTTCGCCGCCAGCATCAGGAAGCGGGCCTCGGCCTGCGCCTCCGCCGAAAGCGGCACGTGCACGGCCATCTGGTCGCCGTCGAAGTCCGCGTTGAACGCGGTGCAGACGAGCGGGTGCAGCTTGATCGCGCGGCCCTCGACGAGGACCGGCTCAAACGCCTGGATGCCGAGGCGGTGCAGCGTCGGCGCACGGTTCAGCATGACCGGGTGGTTCTTGATGACGATCTCGAGCGCGTCCCAGACCTCGCTCTTCGCGCGCTCCACGGCCTTTCTCGCCGCCTTGATGTTGCCAACCGCGCCGGTCTCCACAAGGCGCTTCATGACGAACGGCTTGAACAGCTCGAGCGCCATCTCCTTCGGCAGACCGCACTGGTACATCTTGAGCTCCGGACCGACGACGATAACCGAACGGCCGGAATAGTCGACGCGCTTGCCGAGCAGGTTCTGACGGAAGCGGCCCTGCTTGCCCTTGAGCATGTCGGAAAGCGACTTGAGCGGGCGGTTGTTCGGGCCCGTGACCGGGCGGCCGCGGCGGCCGTTATCGATCAGGGCGTCCACAGCCTCCTGCAGCATGCGCTTCTCGTTGCGCACGATGATGTCCGGCGCGCCGAGCTCGAGCAGTCTCTTGAGGCGGTTGTTGCGGTTGATCACGCGGCGGTACAGGTCGTTGAGGTCGCTCGTTGCGAAGCGGCCGCCGTCGAGCTGTACGAGCGGGCGGATATCCGGCGGAATGACCGGCACGGCGTCGAGAATCATCCACTCCGGGCGGTTGCCGGAGATGCGGAAGGACTCGACGACCTCGAGGCGCTTCAGGATGCGCACGCGCTTCTGGCCCTGCGCGTTTTCGAGATCCGCCTTCAGCTCCTCGCTGAGCTTGTCGCAGTCGATGTCCGAGAGGAGCTTCTTGATGGCCTCGGCGCCCATCGCGGCGTCGAAGTCATCCTCATATTTCTCGCGCATATCGCGGTATTCCTTTTCGGTGAGCGTCTGCATCTTCGAGAGCTCGCGGACCGAACCCGGATCGGTGACGATATAAAGCGCGAAGTACAAAACCTTTTCCAGAATGCGCGGGGAAAGATCGAGGATCAGGCCCATGCGCGACGGAATTCCCTTGAAGTACCAGATGTGCGAGACCGGTGCGGCCAGCTCGATGTGGCCCATGCGCTCGCGGCGCACCTTGCTGCGCGTGACTTCAACGCCGCAGCGCTCGCAGATCTTGCCCTTGAAGCGGATGCGCTTGTACTTGCCGCAGTGGCATTCCCAGTCCTTGGTCGGGCCGAAAATGCGCTCGCAGTACAGGCCGTCGCGCTCCGGCTTTAAGGTGCGGTAGTTGATGGTCTCCGGCTTCGTGACCTCGCCGTAGGACCAGGAACGGATCTGCTCGGGAGAAGCAAGGCCGATCTTGATTGATTCAAAGACATTAAACTCCATGTATAAACCCCCCGAAATTAGAATTCATCGTCGTCGATCTGGAACAGATCGTCGTCATCGTCGTCGCCGTCAAAATCATCGTCCGAGGAGAAGAAGTCATCCGCTTCCCCGTCCTCGTTCTCGACGGAATAGCCGTCAAGCTCGCCGTCCGCGACCGTCTCCTCGTCGAAGACCGGATCGCTCGGCGTGAGGCCGATGTCGTCGTCATCGTCAAAGCTCTGGCGCAGATCGATCTCCTCGTCGTTCTTGTCGAGCACCTTGATGTCGAGGCCGAGCGACTGCAGCTCCTTGATCAGGACGCGGAACGACTCCGGAATGCCCGGCTTCGGCACGTTCTGGCCCTTGACGATCGACTCGTACGTCTTGACGCGGCCGACCACGTCGTCGGACTTGACGGTCAGGATCTCCTGCAGCGTATAGGCCGCGCCGTAAGCCTCGAGGGCCCAGACTTCCATCTCGCCGAAGCGCTGGCCGCCGAACTGCGCCTTGCCGCCCAGCGGCTGCTGGGTGACGAGCGCATACGGGCCGGTCGAACGGGCGTGGATCTTATCGTCGACCAGGTGGTGCAACTTGAGGTAGTACATGTAGCCGACGGTGACCGGGTTGTCGAAGTACTCGCCGGTTCTGCCGTCGCGCAGCCAGAACTTGCCGTCCTCGCTGATGCCCGCCATGCGGAAGCACTCGCGGATGTCCTCTTCGTGCGCGCCGTCGAACACGGGGGTCATGATCTTCCAGCCCAGCGCGTTGGCCGCCATGCCGAGGTGGACTTCCAGAACCTGTCCGATGTTCATACGCGACGGAACGCCCAGCGGGTTCAGGACGATGTCGAGCGGGGTGCCGTCGGGCAGGAAGGGCATTTCCTCCATCGGCAGGATGCGGGAAACGACGCCCTTGTTGCCGTGGCGGCCCGCCATCTTGTCGCCGACCGAAATCTTTCTCTTCTGCGCGATATAGCAGCGGACGACCTTGTTGACGCCCGGGCTGAGCTCATCGCTGTTTTCTCTCGTGAAGACCTTGACGTCGACGATCGTGCCGTACTCGCCGTGCGGGACGCGCAGCGACGTGTCGCGCACCTCGCGCGCCTTTTCGCCGAAGATCGCGCGCAGCAGGCGCTCCTCGGCCGTCAGCTCCGTCTCGCCCTTCGGCGTGACCTTGCCGACGAGGATGTCGCCGGCATGCACCTCGGCGCCGACGCGGATGATGCCGCGGTCGTCGAGGTCGCGGAGCAGGTCTTCGTTGACGTTCGGGATATCCCGGGTGATTTCCTCGGGCCCGAGCTTCGTATCTCTCGCTTCCATCTCATACTCTTCGATATGGATGGAGGTGTAAACGTCGTCGCGCACGATCTTCTCGTTGAGCAGGACGGCGTCCTCGTAGTTGTAGCCTTCCCAGGTCATGAAGCCGATCAGCGCGTTCTTGCCGAGCGCGATCTCGCCGTTCTTGATGGCCGGGCCGTCGGCGATGACGTCGCCGACCTCGACACGGTCGCCGCGGTTAACGACCGGCACCTGGTTGATGCACGTGCTCTGGTTCGAGCGCATGAATTTCGTGATGACGTAATCGTCGATGTCGCCGTTGTCCGTCGTGACGCGGACGAGGTCCGCGCTGACGCTCTTGACGACGCCGGCGCGCTCGCACAGCACGCAGACGCCGGAGTCGACGCCCGCCTTGTACTCCATGCCGGTGCCGACGATCGGGGCCTCGGTGCGGATCAGCGGAACAGCCTGGCGCTGCATGTTCGCGCCCATCAGCGCGCGGTTCGCGTCGTCGTTCTCGAGGAACGGGATCATCGCCGTTGCAACGGAAACGACCATACGCGGGGAAATATCCATATAGTCGACGCGCTCGGAATCGACCTCGATGAACTCGCCCTTATAGCGGGTGAGCACGCGGCGGTTCGCAAACGTGCCGTCCTCGTTGAGCTTTTCGTTCGCCTGCGCGACGATGTACTCGTCCTCGACGTCGGCGGTCATGTAGACGACCTCGTCGGTGACGCGGCCGGTCGCCTTGTCGATCTTTCTGTACGGCGCCTCGATGAAGCCGTAGTGGTTGATCTTCGCGAACGTCGCGAGGTAGGAGATCAGACCGATGTTCGGGCCTTCCGGCGATTCGATCGGGCACATGCGGCCGTAGTGCGTGTAGTGAACGTCACGCACTTCGAAGCTCGCGCGGTCGCGGGACAGGCCGCCCGGGCCGAGGGCCGAAAGACGGCGCTTGTTCGTCAGCTCGGCGAGCGGGTTCGTCTGGTCCATGAACTGCGACAGCGGCGAGGAGCCGAAGAACTCCTTGATCGCGGCGACGACCGGGCGGATGTTGATGAGGGAATGCGGCGTGAGCGCCTCCATATCCTGCGCCTGCAGCGTCATGCGCTCGCGGATCACGCGCTCGAGGCGGGAGAAGCCGATGCGGAACTGGTTCTGCAGCAGCTCGCCGACCGAGCGGATGCGGCGGTTGCCGAGCTGGTCGATGTCGTCGGTCTGGCCGACGCCGACCGCCAGGCAGGTCATGTAGTTGATCGAAGCGAAAATATCGTCGATGATGATGTGGTTCGGGATCAGCTCGTCGCGGCGGGCCGCAAGCATCTCCTTGAGCGCGGCTTCGTCGTCGCCGCAGGCCTCGAGGATCTCGCTGAGCACGGCGTAGCGCACGCGCTCGTTGATGTTGCATTCGGCTTCCGCGTCAAAGGAAACGTACTTCTTGATGTCGACCATGCCGTTGGAAAGCACCTTGACTTCTCTGTCGTCGAGCTTGAGGTACGCAACGGTCACGCCGGCGTCGTCCATCTCCTCCGCCATCGCGCGGGTGACGACAACGCCGGCGTCGGCCATCATCTCGCCGGTCGAGGGGTTGACGATCGGGCGGGCGAGCGCATGGCCGGCGATGCGGCCGGCAAGGTTCAGCTTCTTATTGTACTTGTAGCGGCCGACTCTCGAAAGGTCGTACCGTCTCGGGTCGAAGAACAGGCCGTTCAGGTGCGACTGCGCGCTCTCGATCGTGGGCGGCTCGCTCGGACGGAGCTTTCTGTACACTTCGAAGAGGCCTTCCTCCATCGTGTGGGTCGTGTCCTTCTCGATTGTCGCAAGGATACGCTCGTCCTCTCCGAAATAGGCCTTGATCTCCTCGTCGGTGCCGAGGCCCAGCGCACGGATGAACGCGGTCATCGGGATCTTTCTGTTCTTATCGATGCGCACGTAGAGCACGTCGTTGACGTCGTTCTCGTATTCGAGCCATGCGCCGCGGTTCGGAATGACAGTGGAGGAGAAGAGCTGTTTGCCTGTTTTGTCGTACTCCATCTTATAATAGACGCCCGGAGAACGAACAAGCTGGGAAACGATGACGCGCTCGGCGCCGTTGATCACGAACGTGCCGGAGGGGGTCATCAGGGGGAAATCGCCCATGAAGACTTCGGACTCCTTGATTTCTCCCGTTTCCTTATTGAGGAGGCGCGCGGTCACACGGAGGGCCGCGGCATACGTGGCGTCGCGTTCCTTACACTCGGCAACCGTGTAATTGGGCTTTTCGTCGAGCTTGTAGTTCACAAAGTCCAGCACGAGATTCCCGTTGAAATCCGTGATGCCGGACACATCGTCGAATACCTCCTTGAGGCCCTCCTTGAGGAACCAGTCGTAGGAATTCTTCTGGATCTCGATCAGGTTCGGCATCTCGAGAACCTCGTTGATGTGAGCGAAGCTCATGCGCGTGTTTTTGCCAAGCTGTACCGGCTTAACATTCACCATTGACTCAACCACTCCATTCATAGATTTTGGCCCATGTTCTTAAGTCAAAATAGCTTAAAAACGCTGAAAAAAATATCCGTTCATGTTAAAATTTCAGATTATGCTTGATTCTTTGCGGATTATGTGTTATAATACGCTAAAGAAGACGAAACCGCATATCTATCCATGATGATACATTATAATATAATACACTATATTGTATGGATTGTCAAGCATTTTCCATCGTTTTTTTCCGTATCCCGTATAAAAAGCGCGCGGCTGCACAGTTTCCCTGTGCAGCCGTTTTTATTCCGCAGATCCGTCCGGCAGCGGCGGCGCACGCAGCCCCCGCTTTCCGGCGCATCCGCCCCCCGCGCGGCGGCGCGGCTTTTCCCGCCCCGGCGCCGCCGCGCGCATGCGCGCTGAAAAGAACAGGCAGGCTGCGAACCGCCTTCTGTGCGGACGCCGCCTGCCTGTTCTATTTCTGTTTTTTGAAAGCCGGATTCACTTTTCCGCCTGCTCCGCTTCGTCGCAGGAGCAGATCGAATCGAACGTATACGAATCGAGCCGGTCGCGCACGAGCTTCGAGATCTCGCTGTAAATGCTGTGCAGCCGGCAGTCCGTGCGGTGGCAGCTGTAGCTCTCCCCCTGGCAGCGGGAAAGCATGTACGGGCCCTCCACGGCCTCGATCACGCGGCGCAGCGTGATCTCCTGCGGCGGCTGCGCGAGCTTGTAGCCGCCTTTCGCGCCCTTGTAGGAGCAGACGATGCCGTCCGCCACCAGCGTGCGCAGGATCTTCAGCGTGAAGCGCAGCGTTACATTCGTTTTTTCCGATATGGTTTTGGCGTCGATCTTCTCCGGATGCATCGCGAGAAACTCGACGATCCGCACGGCGTAATCCGCCTCCAGCGTCATATGCATACCAAAGCGTCCTTTCCGGATCAGTCAAGGAAATCCTTCAGCTTCTTGCTGCGGCTCGGGTGGCGCAGCTTCCGCAGCGCCTTCGCCTCGATCTGGCGGATGCGCTCGCGCGTGACGTTGAACTCCTTGCCGACCTCTTCCAGCGTGCGGCTTCTGCCGTCCTCCAGGCCGAAGCGCAGGCGCAGCACCTTTTCCTCACGCGGCGTCAGCGAATCGAGCACGTCGCCGAGCGTTTCGCGCAGCAGCGTGTGCGAGGCCGCGTCCGCCGGAGCGGGCGCCTCGTCGTCCGGGATGAAGTCGCCGAGGTGGCTGTCCTCCTCCTCGCCGATCGGCGTCTCGAGCGAAACCGGCTCCTGCGCGACGCGCATGATCTCGCGGACCTTGTCCACCGGCATGTCGAGCTCCTCGGAGATCTCGTCTGCGGTCGGCTCGTGGCCGGTCGTGTGCAGAAGCTGGCTCGAGACCTTCTTCACCTTGTTGATCGTCTCGACCATGTGCACCGGGATGCGGATCGTGCGGGCCTGGTCGGCGATCGCGCGGGTGATGGCCTGGCGGATCCACCACGTCGCGTAGGTGGAGAACTTGAAGCCCTTCGTGTAGTCGAACTTCTCAACGGCCTTGATCAGGCCGAGGTTGCCCTCCTGAATCAGGTCGAGGAACTGCATGCCGCGGCCGAGGTAGCGCTTCGCAATGCTGACGACCAGGCGCAGGTTCGCCTCCGAAAGGCGCTTCTTCGCCGCCTCGTTGCCGTCCTTGATCGCGATCGCGAGCTTGATCTCCTCCTCGGAGGTCAGAAGCGGGACGCGGCCGATCTCCTTGAGATACACCTTGACCGGGTCGTCGATCGCGACGCCCTCCATGCCCATGCCGTTCTCCAGCTCCGCCGTTTCGTTCGCAACCTTCGTCAGGTCCACGTCGTCGATCTGGATGTCGCCGAAGTCCTCGATGATCTCCACGCCGTGCGATTCGAGCGTATCGTAAAATTTTTCAATGTGCTCGGGGTCGAAGTCGAGCTCGCCGAGCGCGTCGAGAATCTCCTTTGTCGTGAGCTGTCCCTTGCTCTTGCCGAGCTCGATCAGCTCGCGGATGACGGTCTTTTTATCCTGTGCTGCCATAGTGCATCAAACCTTTCCTGTATTTTCCCTTATTCCTTCAAGATCTCTCGATCCGTTTATTTCTTCTGCCTGCGCAGCGCTTCAAACTGCGCCTGAAGCTGCGCGGGGTCGCTCGCGCGGATCGCGTCCGCATCCGAAAGGCCGCCCTCGCTCAGAATGATCTGCGCGAAGCGCTCGGCGTCCTCGGCCGTCGTGCCGCTGCTCTCCCTCAGGATCGCCGCGACACGCCCCATCTCGTCCGGCGTGCATTCCGCCGAAAAATCGCTGATTCCCGGCGCATTCGCCGTTTCTCCGTTTATAATCTTTCCCAGCAGGCTCTGATATAACCGGCGATTGAAGCTCGTGACGAATTTTTCCGGCGGTATTTTTTCCTTGAGGACCGGCGCCAGCTCGTTGTGCGCGAACAAACACGCGATCAGCCGCTCCTCGGCGTTTGCAACGCGCAGATGCCGCCGCTTTTCCGGGTTCACCTCGTCCCGGCGCGCCGAGAGCGCTTCGGTCGTCTCGCGCAGCTGCCGCTTCTGGGCGGCGCGGCTTTCCTGCCGCACGCTGCGCTTCAGCTGCGTGAGGATCGCGTTCTTGTCGACGCCGAGCTCGTCTGCAAGGCGGCCGACGTACACGTCGCGCTCGATCGCGTTGTCGAGCTTCGCGAGCACGTTGACGGCCTCCATCAGGTACTGCACCTTGCCGTCGCCGGTCTCCAGGTCGAAGCCCTGCCGGAGCTTGCCGAGCCGGTATTCAACGTCGTTGCCGCACTCTTCGATCAGCCTGCGGAAGCGCGCCGCGCCCTCCTCGCCGTAGGCGTTGATGAACTCGTCCGGGTCCTTGTTGCCCGGCACCGTCATCACGCGCACGAGCAGCCCCGCGTCGCGCAGGATCGGGATCGCGCGCTGCGCGGCCTTCTGCCCGGCCTCGTCGGAATCGTAGCAGATCACGACCTCCTTCGCGTACCGGGCCATCACGCGCGCCTGCTCGGCGGTCAGCGAGGTGCCGAGCGAAGCGATCGCGTTTTCAAAGCCGGCCTTGTGCAGCGAGATCACATCCATATAGCCCTCGGCCAGAATCAGCCGCCCGTTGTCGAGCGCGTTTTTCGCGAAATTCATCGCGAACAGGCCGCTGCTCTTGTGGTAGACCGGCGTGTCCGAGGTGTTGATGTACTTCGGCTTCTCGTCGGTCAGGATGCGCCCGCCGAACGCGACGACGTTGCCGCGCAGGTCGATGATCGGAAACATGACGCGGGCGTGGAAGCGGTCCATCGCGCGGCCCGAGCGGGTCTGCACCGCGACGTTCGCCTGGATCATCTCGCTTTCGGAATACCCCTTCGCGCGCAGGTGATTGACGAGCGCAAAGCGGCTTTCCGGCGCCCAGCCGAGCCCGAAATGCCGGATCATGTGCATCGGCAGCCGGCGGCGCGCAAAGTAGTCGAGCCCCGGCCTGCCCTCGGGCTTCAAAAGCGAGGCGTGGAAAAAGCGCGCCGACTCGCGGTTGATCTCCAGCACGCGCTGCCGCAGGCGGGACATCGAATCGTCCACGCCCTGCTCGGGCACCTGCAGGCCCGCGCGCTGCGCGAGCAGCTTGACCGCCTCGATATAGTCCAGATTTTCAATTTTCCGGATAAACGTGATCACGTCGCCGCCCGCGCCGCAGCCGAAGCAGTAAAACGACCCGTTTTCCGTATACACATTGAACGACGGGGATTTCTCGTTGTGAAACGGGCAGAGCCCCACCATGTTTTTCCCGCGCCGTTTCAGGTTGACATACGAGGACACGATGTCCACGATGTCCGAGCGGGATTTGAGTTCCTGCATGAACGCTTCAGGCAGTGCCAAATCACCGCCTCCTTTCAAAACGCCCTCAGACCGGTGTGCCCCAGGCCTTCGGGATAAAGAGATTGCTGTACAGATCGACGGCAAAGCGGTCCGTCATGCCGGCGATGTAGTCGCACGCCGCCTGCTCCTTTCCGTCCGCCTCCGCGATCTCGCGCATGCTTTCGGGCAGGCGGTCCGGGTGGCGCACGTAGTAGCCGAACAGGCTCTCGATCAGGTGCGGCACCTTTTTTTCCTCGCGCTTCGCGTAGTCGTTCAGGTAGACCGCCTCATACATGAATTCGTGCAGCGCGTCGTACGCCTCGAGCACGTCGGCATCCATGTTGACGACGCCGGCCGGGCTGTTGCGGATCAGCGACGTGACCATCGTCGTGATGCGCTTGTTCTTCGTGTCGCCGAGCACGGCGGTGATGTCCCGCGGGATGTCCGACTCGCGGATAACGCCCGCGCGGATCGCGTCGTCGATGTCGTGGTTCATATAGGCGATCTTGTCCGCCCAGCGGATGATGCGGCCCTCCATCGTCCGGGCCTCCTGCCCGGTCGTGTGGCAGCGGATGCCGTCGCGCACCTCAAAGGTCAGGTTCAGGCCGCGGCCGTCGTTCTCGAGCCGCTCCACAACGCGCACGCTCTGCTCGTAGTGGCGGAAGCCGTTCGGCATCAGCCGGTTCAGCGCCCGTTCGCCCGCGTGGCCGAACGGCGTGTGGCCGAGGTCGTGGCCGAGCGCCACCGCCTCGGTCAGGTCCTCGTTGAGCCTGAGCGCCCGGGCGATCGTCCGGGCGATCTGCGCGACCTCGAGCGTGTGCGTCAGGCGCGTGCGGTAATGGTCGCCCTCCGGCGAGAGGAACACCTGCGTCTTGTGCTTCAGCCGCCGGAACGCCTTGCAGTGGATGACCTTGTCGCGGTCGCGCTGGTACGGCGTGCGGATCGGGCACTCCGCCGCCTCGCGCACCCTGCCGCGCGTGTTTTCGGAAAGCGCCGCGTACGGCGAGAGGATCTCCCGCTCGATGCGCTGCGTCTCCTCGCGAATGCTCAACGCCCTGTTTTCCATTATGTACCACCGTGTTCCTTTCCCCGGCGCGCAATTTCCGTGCGCCCGGGCCGACTGCGCCGGCCGCGCCGGCACAGATCCGATATGTACAAGGCAATTTTCCCGTGAAAAGCGCTTTCAAAAAGCCCCCTATTATATGTTATACGCCGCAAACGCCAAAATTACTTCTTTATTTGCAAAATTACTCGCAAAATTCAAAATATTTTTTCCCGGTCTCCTCCGCCGCGGCCTGTCCGTTCGTCGCATCGGCGAGCTTTTTGTCGAAGCTGCCGCGGTCCTCGGGGGCCATGTGGAAGCAAAGCGCCACCCTTTCCTCGAACACCGTGTCGTCCACGACGCCGCCGCATTCGGGCACGAGCGCCGCCACGCGGCCGTACTGGCTGTAATCGCAGACGACGCGGAGCATCAGGCATTCGCGCATCGTGACGATCCCCGCCGCCTGCAGGGCGATCGACGCCGTGTGCGAATAGGCGCGCACGAGCCCGCCGCCCCCGAGCAAAATGCCGCCGAAGTAGCGCGTCGCAACCACGACGACGTCGGTGACGCCGCTCTTCTGCAGCACGTCGAGCACCGGTATGCCGGCGGTGCCCTGCGGCTCGCCGTCGTCCGAATAGCGCATGATGCCGCCGTCGCGCAGGATATAGGCGTACACATTGTGGGAAGCATCCCAGTGCTTCGACCGCTTTTCCGCGATGAAGGCCAGCGCCTCCGCCTCGGTCGAAACGGGCTTCGCGTAGCCGATGAACCGCGAGCGCTTTTCGACGAAATCGTCCTCCGCCTCGCGCAGAACCGTTTTATATTGTGCCATGACCGGCGCCTCCTTCCCCATGCCGCCCGCTTTCCGGACGAAAAACGGGCGATGCTGCAAAGCACCGCCCTAAACAACCGTATGATGAATTACTTCGTGATACCGTAGCGCTTTTTGAACATGTCAACGCGGCCGCTCGTATCAACCAGCTTCTGCTTGCCCGTATAGAACGGATGGCACTTGGAGCAAATTTCAACGCGGATGTCCTTCTTCGTGGAACGCGTGTGAATCACATTGCCGCATGCGCAGGTAATGGTCGTTTCCTGATAGTCCGGATGAATATTTTTCATATCTGTCACCTCTTTCGGTTGATCTCTGCGGTTATTAAGTTAACACTTAAACATAGCGCTAATAATGTTAGCACAAAACCGCGGAAATTGCAAGGCCTTTTCGAAAAAACTTTTTATTCGCCCGCATCCTTATCCAGCAGGATGCGCAGCATCCGCTCGGGATTTTCGAGAAAGCTGCGCGTGACCGTGAAATGCTCCGTCTCGCGGTACGGCACGGGGCGGATCCCCGCCCCGGTGATCTCCAGCACCTCCGCGCCCGGAAACGCCATGAGAATCGGCGAATGGGTCGAGATGATGAACTGCGAGCCCGCTTCCGTCAGGCGGTCGATCTCCCCCATCAGCGTCAGCAGACGCATCGGCGAGAGCGCGGCCTCCGGCTCGTCGAGCAGGTAGAGCCCGTGCCCGCGGAAGCGGTTCTGCACGAGTGCGAGGAAGCTCTCCCCGTGCGACTTCTCGTGCAGCGAGCCGCCGTAGACGCTGGGAATCTCGTCGAGCGTATCGATGTAGCTCGCGGCGTTGTAAAAGCTCTCCGCCCGCAGGAAAAAGCCGTCCTTCGGGTAGGCCGACCGCACGACGGTCAGCGCCGCGCCGAGCTCGGAATGCGTCTCACGCGTCGAAAAGCTGAAGTTCCGCGAGCCGCCCTCGGGGTTGAAGCCGCAGGCCACCGCGACCGCCTCCAAAAGCGTCGACTTACCCACGCCGTTTTCGCCGACGAGGAACGTCACGTCGCTGTGAAACTCCAGGCGGCCGGCCGTTTCCAGATAGCGGACCGCCGGCACATCGTGCAGATAGGAATCCGCTGCAAGCGCGCCGGTCAGCTCGATCCGGCGCACAAATCTGCGTTTCATTGCTTTCCCCCTCAGCCGACGTACGCGATGTACTCCTCGAGGCACATCGAGAGCCTGCGCATCGCAGCCGCGTTTTCCGGCCCGACGTAGCGCAGCACGAGGTCGTTCTGCTCGACGCCCGTGTAATCCGCCTTCCCCGCCGGATAGCGAAACACGAAGCCGTACGCGCCCATGTGGCTCTGCAGCCAGCCGTACGCCGCCGTACCGGCGAAATCCTCCGCATCGCCCGCGAGCGTCACGCAGAGGCCGGTCTGCATGTCCGACTCGCCGGGCGCCGGCACCGTGCGCTTTGCATCCTCGCGCGCCATGATGATCGTCGAGCCGGCCGCCTGCAGCGCTTCGACCTGCTTTTCGTAGAGCGATTCCTGCGCGCTGTAGGAGACGTACCCGGCGTCAAACTGCAGTTCAATGCCGTCCGCCTGCGCCGTCTCGACGAGCATCGAGAGCGCGGGCGCGATCCGCTCGTCCACCTCCACGCCGGCCGTCTCGGCCAGAACGGGCGCAAAGTCGCTTTCGGCCGGATGCGCCTCGTTGATGACGAACAGGTTGAAATCGTCCCCGTACAGCGGCAGGCCCGTTTCCTCGTCATAGCCGACCGGCTGCGCCGAAGCTTCCGCCGCCTCCCCGTCGGCCTGCGCGGAGATCGGCGAAGGCTCGAGCGTTTTCATGACGGAGGGGACGATCCAGGTAAACACCACCGCCACGGCGGCAAAAACCACCAGCAGCGCGAGCAGGACGCCCACGATCCGCTTGGAAACCGCGACCTGCCGCACGCGCGCGTAATCCGGCTTGTAGATCACCCTGCGCCTGCGCCGCCTTCTGGTCGGGCGCCTGCGCCGCACACCGCTGCGCACATTTCTGTTCCTTTCCTCCATGCCCGCTCCTTTCCGGCGGCTCCGCCGCACTTTTCCGATACTTCCTATTATACGGACGCACCGGCAAAAAGCAAGCCCCGCAGGCCGCCTGCGGCAAAATTCACCGCCGGATCCCCGTCACGGCAGGCGGCGGACCGGAAGGCGCAGCACCGTGCGCAAACGCGCCGGCGCGGTGCGTTCAGGTCGCCGCTGCCCGAAACCGCGATGTAGCGCGTCTGCGGCACGTCGATCAGGCCGGGCGTGCGCGGCGGCAGATAAAACTCCCTGTATTCCTTTTTGTAGTCGAACGCCATGCTCATTCCCCCTTCAGGTTCCGCACGCGCTGCGCGATCGAATCCGCAAACGCCGCGTCGGAAAGCTGCGGGTCGCGCGTCGACTTCCAGATTTCGCACGGCAGCTTTTCACAGCCGGCGCAGGTCGCGCGGTGGTTCCTGTTGACCGCGCACGCGTAGATCGGGCACGCCCGGCCCGCCGGCGCGTGGAACACCTTGCCGGCCAGCGCGTTGCAGCCCGCGCATGCGCTGCCAAAAAACGCGCAGTCCCCGCACTCCGTGCCGCAGCAGGTCAGCCCGAGGGCCTCGCGCTGCCGCTTCTTCGGCAGGCCGCCGAGCACGAGCCGGTACGACTCGTCGAGCATCGCGCGCAGCGTCTCGTCCGGCACCGCGCCGTCCGGATTGACCGAGTTCCAGTGCACCTTGTCGCTGTAGTAGCCCGGGATCACATCCCCGGCGTACTGCGCGCGCAGAAACTCGCCGTTCATCGGCTCCAGCCGCAGGTTGATGTAATACGGTCTGCCCGCGTCGTCCAGACAGACTGCGGCGAACATTTTGCCGCCGATGTGGTAGCGCACCCAGTTCCACACCGGCTGCAGGTCCTTCGTCACGCCGCGTTTCTGCAGCAGGTAAGCGTCCAGCCAATCATACTTCATGTTCCGTTCCCCTTTCTTCCTACAATTCTTGTTCTAATTCTTCATACAATGCCTGCATGCGCCGGATGGCCGCGCGCAGCGCTTCGCGCACGTCCGCAGGCTCCAGCAGCACGGCCTTCTCCCGGAAGGTCAGAAGCCATGTGACAAGCTCCTCCCGGTTCGTATAACCCGCCTCGAACAGGAGCCGTCCGTCCGGCTGCACCGTGAAGCAGCCGGCGCCGAACTCCTCCACAAGCCGCCACTTGCACTCCGGCGCAAACAGCGCCTTCACGCGGATGCCGCCCGGGAAGATCCGCTCATTGCGCAGATCCGGCAGCGGCACGGGCCGCTTCTCAAACGTCTCGCCCGTCGCGCGCAGGCCGTCCATACGGTTCAGCTTGAACAGGCGGAAATCCGCGCGCTTTTCGCAGTAGCCCCAGACGTACCAGCTCGACCAGCGGAAAATCAGGTAGTACGGCTCCACGGTGCGCACGGTCTCGCCGCCCGGCGCGTAATACGTGAAGCGGATCCGGCGCGCGCCGTCGATCGCGCTGCGGATCTGTTCGATCTTCGGCGCAAGCGAATCGCGGTACCACGCGGAGAGGTCGATCAGCACGGACTGGTCGCCTGTCAAAAAATCCGACGACCCGGCCGCGAGCTTTTCCATAAGCTGGCCGTAGCGGTTCGTGCCGTTGACGCTGTCGAGGCTGCGCAGGCCCGCCAGGATGTCCCGCATCTCCGCGCTCGTGAGCAGCGTGCGGTCCAGCCTGTAATTCTCGAGAATGGAGATGCCGCCGTTTGCGCCCTGCCGCGTGGCGATCGGAATCCCGGCCCGGCAGAGCGCCTCCAGATCCCGGCCGATCGTGCGGCGCGACACCTCGAACCGCGCCGCAAGCTCCGGCGCGGTGACCGTATCCCGCTGCAGCAAAATCGACAGAATGCCGATGAGCCGGTCGATTTTCATGGTTCGGGCCCTCCTTTTCTCTCGCTTTAATTGTACACGGGAAAACCGGACATCTGTATGTCCTGTTTTCAGTATAGCAGAAAATTTCTTTTTGACAATCTGCCAAAAAGCCGCCGCGTCCCTTTGCAAAGCTTTTCCTTTCGGGCATGAGAAAAGGCTCCCGGCTGAAAGCGAACTGCACCCCGCTTGCCGTCCAGCATATTACGCCGGCTGACAAACGGGGTGCAGTTCAGGCCCATCCGCTTATTCCTTTTTCGATTCGCTTTCGGTGCTTTCGGCGCCGCCGGAGGACTTTCCGCTGTGGACGATCAGGTTCGTGACGATGCCGACGATCAGCGCGACCGCAAGCGACGTGATGTTGAGCAGCGCACCGCCCGTGATCGGGTTGCGGCCGAAGCCGAAGTACAGGCCGCCGATGCCGCAGACCAGAATGGCGCTGACGACGAACAGGTTGCGGCTGTCGCCGAGGTCGACCTTATGCAGCATCTGCAGGCCGGAGACCGCGATGAAGCCGTACAGCGCGATGCACGCGCCGCCCATGACGCACTTCGGAATCGAGTTGATCAGCACGACGAACGGCGTGAAGAACGAAAGCACCATGCAGCCGAGCGCCGCCGTGAGGATCGAAACGACCGAGGCGTTGCCCGTGATCGCGACGCAGGCGATCGACTCGCCGTACGTCGTGTTCGCGCAGCCGCCGAAGAAAGCGCCGACGATCGAGCCGACGCCGTCGCCGAGCAGCGTCTTGTCGAGGCCCGGGTCGGTGATCAGGTCTCGGTTGATGATGCTGCCGAGGTTCTTGTGGTCGGCGATGTGCTGCGCAAGCTCGACAACGCCGATCGGCACGTAGATCATCGCGATGTTGCCGATGGCCGCCGCATCAAGCGGATACTGGCCGTTCGACTGGATCGCCTTGAGGAAGAAGAACTTCGGGTAATCGATGATGCTCGTGAAGCTGAAATTCGAGAAGGTGTCGATGAACGGCTGGAAGGAGAGCACCTGCAGGTAGGTGTTGCCGCACGCCATGCCGATCAGCGTGAAGATGAGCGCCAGCGCATAGCCCGCGCTGATGCCGATGATGAACGGGATCAGCTTGACCCGCTTCGAGCCCTTGACCGAGGCCACGACGATCATGAAGAACGTGAAGAGCGCGCAGATGATCGACACCCAGTTGTACGTCTCCGTGTAGACGACTTCCGCCGCGCCGTTGCCCATGATCCAGCTCGTCGCCGTGCCGGAGAGCGAAAGGCCGATCAGCGCGACAATCGGCCCGATGATCGCGGGCGGCATCAGCTTGTTGACCCAGCCGGAGCCGATAAGGCGGACAAACAGCGCGATGACAACGTAGACGAGGCCGGCGAAGGTCACGCCGATGATGATGCCCCAGTAGCCGTAATTCTGGCCGATCGAGGCGGCGTACGCGCCGAGGAACGTGAAGGACGAGCCGAGGAACACAGGGCTTCTGCGTTTCGTGAAGAGCAGGTAGACGATCGTGCCGATGCCGGCGCCGAACAGCGCCGCCGCGACGTCCGCCTCCAGCCCGTAGCCGGAAACGAGCATCGGCACCAAAAGCGTCGCCGCCATGATCGCGATCATCTGCTGGAACGCGAAAACGAGTGTTTTGCTGAACTTGGGCTTGTCAGCCACATCATAGATTAGCTTCAAATGGATCTTTCCCCCCTGTTTTTTGCTTCCGGTATTCTATCACACGGCCGCATAATTGTCAACGAATCGTGTCAAGTCCGTGAACAGATTGTAAATTGATACGGGAAACGCCGCAAAATCGGACAATGCGCCCGCAAAACGGCAAACCCTCCGCACGGGCTGTCCATGCGGAGGGGAGTTTGCAGTGTGTCGGGGGATTTGGCCGCGCCGGACGGCGCGCTCATTCGGCCGTTTTCTGCGGCTTGTAGCTGACCGTGCCACACAGGCGGTCGCCGGCGTCGCCCGCGGCGGTGTAGATGTAGCCCTGCTCGTTGAGGGGGCCGGGCGCGTAATTCGCCGCGTAGACCTCGACGTCCGGATGGTTCTCGTACAGCAGGCGGACGCCGACCTCGGAGGCAAAGATGCACACGAACTTGATGTTCGTGCAGCCCGATTCCTTGACGAAGCGGATCGCCGCGTCGGCGCTGCCGCCCGTCGCGAGCGCCGGGTCGACGACGATGACCGGGCCGTCCTGCGCGTCGACCGGGAGCTTGAAGTAGTACGTCTGGGGCAGGAGCGTCTTTTCATCGCGGTACAGGCCGATGTGCCCGACCTTCGCCGTCGGGGAAAGCGCGCGCAGGCCGTCCACCATGCCGAGCCCCGCACGCAGGATCGGCACGATCGTGAAGTCCTCGGCCAGCACCGGCGTCACGATCTTCTGCAGCGGCGCCTGAATCTCCACATCCTTCATTTTCAGGTCCTTGAGCACCTCGTAGCCCATCAGCATTGAAAGCTCCTTGACGAGCTCGCTGAACTCCTTCGTGCCGGTGTTCACATCGCAGAGATGGCTGACCTTGTGCCGGATCAGCGGATGCGTAAACACCGTCAGCTTCGAGAGATATTCTTCCATATTAACCACCATTTCCCGCGGTCAGACGCGAATTTTATTCAATCATAGCATAGTTCCCCCGCAAGTGCAACCGGCTTGACGACAAAAATAGAACGTGCTACAATCGTTTCAACAACAAGGAAAAGGGAAGTGGAAAACAATGGCCGTCATTCTCGTGAGCAGCTGCCTTCTGGGCTGCGCCTGCCGCTACAAGGGCGACGACTGCAAGAACGAGCGGATCCTCGCGCTCGCAAAGGAGCACGTGCTGCTCGGCGTATGCCCGGAGCAGATGGGCGGGCTGGAAACGCCGCGCGCGCCCTCTGAAATCGTCGGGGACAAGGTGATGTCGAACGCGGGGCGCGACGTCACCGCCGAATACCGGAAGGGCGCCGAAGCCGCGCTGTACCTCGCGCAGCTCAACCGCGCCGATTTCGCGATCCTCAAGGCGAAAAGCCCCTCGTGCGGCAAGGGCCTGATCTACGACGGCACCTTTTCCGGCAGCAAGGTGCCCGGAAACGGCGTGACCGCCGCGCTGCTGCTCGAAAACGGCATCCCGGTCTACACCGAGGAGGAGCTCGACCGCCTCCCCTTGTAAAGCTATTTCACTTCACAAAAAGGCTTCTGTCCGCAAAAGACAGAAGCCTTTTTTTCATGCTTTTTCCAGCCTGCCGGTCAGCTCCGGCTCGGCAATCGCCGTGAGCCACGATTCCATGCGCCCCTTGCCGTCGACCGCGCCCGAGAGCGCGCCGAGCAGCCGGCTCGCGCCCATGACGACCGCCGCGCCGTCCTGCAGCGCCTGCTTGCTCGGCGTCTCCGAAAGCCGCATGCGCACGGTGTCCGCTGCATCGAAAAACAGCTTGATGTGCCGCGTGCTCGCCTGCTCGAGGAAGGCGATGTCGAGCTTCAGCACCGGCACGCCGTCCTCGTTCTGCGTCCAGAGACCGCGAACGGCGACGAGCTGCTCCTCGCCGTTTGCGCACACTCTGCCGCGCACCGGCGCCTGAAAGCCGACCTCGAGCGTGTTTTGCTGCTCGCCCTCCTCGACCGTCACGTAAAGCTTTTCCGCTTCACAGGAAAAGCGGACGCCGCTGATGCCGGTGGTGTAGTTGTTTTCGAGAAGCTGCACGAACAGCGGCAGCAGCCGCGCGGCGCCCGGCTCGAAGACGTAGCGCCGCCCCGCAATTTCTGCGCTGCGCGCTTCGTTCAGTTTGCGCTGCCTGCGCTGCGCGAGAAAGCCGGCAAGCCCCTTTTCCGGCGGCGCGCCCTGTTCGAGCTGCCGCACCGCCCGGCACAAGCGCCGGTATGCGCGCGGGTCCGGCGGACAAGTATCCGGCAGCTTCACGCCCGCGCCGAAATACGTTTCGCAGAGCGACAGGTACCCGGATTTTCCAAACATGCGGTCGCCGCCGGCGTTCGAGGCGATGACCATGTCGAGGTCCGGGATCACGAGGATGTTCTGCCCGAACAGGCCGTTGAACAGGATCGACCCCGGCCGCGCCCAAAGCCAGCACTGCCAGCCGTAGCCGTAGTCGCTCATCTCCGCCGGCGGCTCGCTCTGCCTGCGGCTCATCTCGCGGATGTAGTCCTCCGGCACGAGCGCCCTGCCGTCCCATTTGCCGCGCTGCAGCACGAGCAGGCCGAGCTTTGCCATGTCCTCCTGCTTGAGGTAGAGCCCCCAGCCGCCCTTCTCGATGCCGAGCGGGCACGTCTCCCAGTGGAAGTCCCGAATCCCCATCGGCCCGAAAAGCCGCGCCTGCAGAAACTCGGTCAGCGTCCCGCCCGTCTTTTTGCAGATGATCGCCGAAAGCATGTAGGAATTCATGCTGTTGTACTGGAACGACTCCCCCGGCTCGAACTGCGGCACCGAATCCAGAAAGCCGCGCACCCAGTCGGTCTGCGTGACCGAGGCCAGCTCGTTGATCGAGGCGCCGCTCGTCATGTTCAGCAGGTGGCGCACGAGCAGGCCGCGCCACCGGATGCGCGCGACCGGCGAGGCCTTCTCCGGGAAAATGTCGGCGACGCGCTCGTCGGGCGAAAGCAGCCCGTCGCCGATCAGGATGCCGGCGCAAAGGCCCGTCACGGTCTTGCACAGCGAATGCGTCACGTGCCACACCGTGCGGTCAAACGGCGCAAAGCTGCACGCGGCGATCACCTTCCCGTGCCGCAGCACGGTCAGGCTGTGCAGGTTTTCGCCGCGGTCCGCCGCGGCCCGCTCCAGAAACGACTGCAGGTAGCCGCTTCGGATGCCGACGGATTCCGGCGCGGCGCGCGGCAGCGCGTCCTCCGGCCCGGCCGGAAACGGGGCCTTCTGCACGCGCATCGGCAGCACCGCCACCTCCTGCTTCCGGCCGGAAAGGCGCGAAAGCAGCTCCGCCACGCGCCGGACTGTTCTGAGGTCCATGGTCCTCCCCCTCTCTTCTCCATACACTCCGCAGTATGCCCGGATTTTCCGGAAATATCAGGAAAGGGCGGCAGTAGGCCCAAGCCACTGCCGCCCGTCTCTTACTTTTCCTCGAAGAACGCCTTGAAGCCCTTATAGGCCATGTAGACGTCGAGCTTCGAAACGACCTCGAACGGCGCGTGCATCGAGAGCACCGGCACGCCGACGTCGATCACGTCGACGTTGAGGTTCGCGATGAACTTCGCGACCGTTCCGCCGCCGCCCTGGTCGACCTTGCCGAGCTCGCCGATCTGCCACAGGACGTCCGCGTCGTCGAACGTGCGGCGGATGCGGCCGACAAATTCGGCGTTCGCATCGTTCGTGCCGCCCTTGCCGCGGGAGCCCGTGTACTTCGCGATGCCGAGGCCGCCGTTTATGTAGCAGGAGTTCTGCGCCTCATAGGCCGAGGCATAGTGCGGGTCGTACGCCGCGGTGACGTCCGCCGAAATGCAGGCCGACTTCGAGAGCACATGGCGCGGCACCTCGCCCTCCGCTTCCGCGAGATCGGCGATGAAGTAGCGCATGAACTCGGAATTGAGGCCGGTGTTGCCGTCGCTGCCGACCTCTTCCTTGTCGGCGAGCACCGTGACGACGGTCTGCACCGGGTTCTTGCAGGCGAGGATCGCCTCGAGCGCCGGGTATGCGCAGACGCGGTCGTCGTGGCCGTATGCGCCGATCAGGCTGCGGTCAAAGCCGATGTCCGTCGCCTTGAAGGCCGGGACAAACTCGATCTCCGCGGAGATGAGGTCGGCCTCGACGATGCCGTACTTCTCGTTCAGAAGGCGCATGACGTTGAGCTTGTAGCCTTCCTTCGCCTCTTCGTCGCGCACCGGGCGGCTGCCGACGAGGATGTTGAGGTCCTCGCCCGTGAACGCGCCGCCGAGCGTCTTCTTCGCCTGATCGGCGCCGAGATGCGGCAGGATGTCGGTGATCGTGAACTGCGGGTCGCCCGGCTCCTCGCCGACGCACACGTTGACGCACGTGCCGTCGCGCTTGATCACCACGCCGTGCATCGCAAGCGGGATCGCCGTCCACTGGTACTTCTTGATGCCGCCGTAGTAATGCGTCTTCAGGTACGCCATCTCGCTCGATTCGTAGAGCGGGATCGGCTTCAGGTCAAGGCGCGGGTTGTCGATGTGAGCCGCGGCGATGCGCACGCCGTTCCTGCAGCCCTCCTTGCCGATGACCGCAAGGCACAGCGCCTTGCCGCGGTTGTTCGCGTACACCTTGTCGCCGGGCGCATACTTGTGCGCCGGGTCGAACGGCACAAAGCCGTGCTTTTCCGCCGCCTTCACCGCGTACTCCACGGATTCGCGCTCGGTCTTTGCGCTGTCGAGAAACGCCTTGTAGCCCTCGCAGAACTTATCGGCCTTTTCGAGCTTCTCTTCCGAGACCTTGAAAAAGCCGTTCTTGCGCGGGTTGAGCAGCGCTTCGCTGAGATCCTTTGCGGACTTTGCCGCTTTCTTAGCCATTTTCCATTCCCCCATAATAAATTTCTTCGTATGTTTCTTTATACTGCAGGACTTTCTGCACATACGCTTCGGTTTCGCCGAAGGGAATCGCCTTCAGGGTCTTCCCGTCGTCCGAATACGCGCTGTCCGAAAGCCACGATGCAACATTTCCCATGCCGGCGTTGTACGCGCACAGCGCGACGGTCAGATCGCCGTACTCGCTGAGCAGCAGCCGCAGCAGCGCGCAGCCGAAGCGGATGCTCACCTCCGGCTCATACAGCGCCGATTCGTCGTACGTCTCGCCCACGTGCGTCTGCATCCAGTAAAACGTCTCCGGCATCATCTGCATCAGCCCCACCGCGCCGACCGACGACACGGCTTCGGCGTCGAAGTTGCTTTCCGCCTTGATGACCGCGTAAACGAGGCTTTCCTCAAGGTCGTATTCCGCGGCCTGCTCCGTCACGATGGATTTGTATTTGCGCGGGTAGCTGAGCTCCATGACGTCCGGCTGCACAGAGCGGAACGCAAACCAGGCAAATCCCGCGAGCAGCACGACCGCCGCGAGCACGGCAGGCCACCTGCGCCTCTTTTTTCGGTTTCGTCTCAAGATCCGTCTCCCTGATCTCCGCAGCCGAGCGCTGCGAGCATATCGTCGAGGTCCGCATCCGTTACGGACGCCGTGTTGTCGAGCACATAGTCGGAGCGCGAGGCGTAAAAGCCGTCCGCCTGCTGCGCGCGCATGCGCCGCTCCGCCTCTTCGCCGGTGATGCCGTCGCGCTGCAGAATGCGCGCTTTGCGCACCGCGCGGTCCGCGAGGACCGACACGACCCGCCGGCAGAGCCGCTCGGCGCCGGCTTCAAAGAGCGTCGGCGCGTCGAGCACGATGACGCGCGCCCCGGCCGCTTTCCGCGCTGCGATCTCCGCGCGCAGCCGGCTGAAGATCACCGGATGCGTGATGCGGTTCAGCGTCTGCGTCGTATCACTGTCCGCAAAGGCGCGGCGCGCGAGCAGCCGGCGGTCGAGCGTCCCGTCCGGTCTCATAATATCACGCCCGAAGGCTTTTTGCAACTCCGCAAGGCATTCGCCGCTGTAAAGCGCCGGGTCGCGCGTCACGGCGTCGCAGTCGATGACCGCGCAGCCGCGCGCCGCAAGCCGTGCGGAAACCGTCGATTTTCCCGCGCCGGTCTGGCCCGTCAGGCCGACCACCCAGGTGCTTTCGGGCGCGTACACGCGGAAGGCCGCGGCGCGGATCAGCCGGTTGTACACCGCGAGGCCGACGCCGTTGCGGCGCGGCATGCGCGCATACACCGTTTTCGCGCCGATCGCGTCGAGCCGGTGCAGCGCCGCAAACAAATCGTGCGCCTGCGAGAGCGCGTCCTCCGCGCGGCCGAACGGCACGCAGGGCACGTCGAGCAGCGGTTCCTCGCCCTGAAAGCAGAGCGCGACGGCTTCCGGCTGCGCGTTCACAAAGCGGGCGTAATCCTCGAGCGCCGCGTCGACGATCGTGATCTCCGCCTTCGGCGCGTAATGCTTATACTTCATGCCCGGCGACGCGACGCGCGCGTTTTCGGCGGGCTTTTCGAGCACCGCGCGGTCGACGTCGACCCGGCCGAGCACGGCGCGGAGCTGCTCGACCGAGACGCCGCCCGGCCGCAGCACGCACGGCACCTCGCCCGCGACCGTGATGACCGTCGATTCCAGCCCGACCGCGCAGTCGCCGCCGTCGACGATCGCCTCCACGCGGCCCATCAGGTCGTCGCAGACGTGCTCGAAGGCCGAGGGACTCGGCAGGCCCGAAAGGTTTGCGGACGGCGCCGCGAGCGGCACGCCCGCCGCGCGGATGATCGCGCGCGCCGCCGGGTGCGACGGCATGCGCACCGCGACGGTGTCGAGCCCGCCGGTCGTCTCCTTCGGCACAATCGCCGATTTTTCCATGATGATCGTCAGCGGGCCGGGCCAGAAGGCCTCGGCCAGCTTTTTCGCCGCCGCGGGGATCTCCGCGACGAGCGGCGGCAGCTCCTCCATCGCGCTGATGTGGACGATCAGCGGGTTGTCGGAGGGGCGGCCCTTGACCGCGTAGATGCGCGCCGAAACCGCGGGGTCCAGCGCGTTGCCCGCGAGGCCGTAGACCGTTTCGGTCGGGATCGCCACCAGGCCGCCCCGGCGGAGGATCTCCCCCGCCGCCTCTATATCATATGCCTGTCCGGCATGCAGAATGCGTGTATTCATGTTCATCCGTTCTCCATGCTCTCCCTGAGCTTTTCGGCGCGGTCCGCCGCGATGAGCGCGTCGATGATCTCGTCGAGGTCGCCGTTCAGAATGTCCGCGAGCCGGTAGAGCGTCAGGCCGATGCGGTGGTCGGTGACGCGCAGCTGCGGGTAGTTGTACGTGCGGATGCGCTCGGAGCGGTCGCCGGTGCCGACCTGGCTCCTGCGGTTCGCCGCGATTTCGGCGTTCTGCTCCGCCACCTTCGCGTCGAGCAGTCGCGCGCGCAGGACGCGCAGCGCCTTGTCCTTGTTTTTGTACTGGCTGCGCTCGTCCTGACACTCGACGACCGTGCCGGTCGGCAGGTGCGTGACGCGGATCGCCGACGAGGTCTTGTTGATGTGCTGGCCGCCCGCGCCGCTCGAGCGGAACGTGTCGATCTGCAGGTCCTTCGGGTCGAGCTCCAGCTCGACCTCGTCAGCCTCCGGCAGCACCGCGACGGTCGCCGTCGAGGTGTGGATGCGCCCCTGCGTCTCCGTTTCGGGCACGCGCTGCACGCGGTGCACGCCGCTTTCGAACTTGAGCCGCGAATACGCGCCGTCGCCGTCGATCGTGAAGCTGACCTCCTTGAAGCCGCCGAGCTCCGTCTCGTTGAGGTTGACGATCTCGGTCTTCCAGCCGCGCTTTTCGGCGTACATCGTGTACATGCGGTAGAGGTTGTACGCGAACAGCGCCGCCTCCTCGCCGCCCGCGCCGCCGCGGATCTCGACGATGACGCTGCGCTCGTCGTTCGGGTCGCGCGGCAGAAGCAGAATCTTGAGCGCCTCCGCGATGCGCGCCGCGTCCTCGCGCGCCGCATTCAGCTCCTCCGCCGCCATCTGGCGCAGCTCTTTGTCGGACTCCGGGTCGTCGAGAAGCTGCTGCGCGCCCGCAGCGTCCGCCTCGGCCTTTTTCAGCGCGCGGTAATGCTCGACGATCGGCGTGATCTCCTTGTGCTCCTTCATCAGCGCCGCGTACTGTTCCCGGTCCGCCGCGACCGTGGGGTCGTACAGTTTGAGGTTCAGCTCCTCATACCGGTTTTCAAAAACCGAAAGATTTTCAAACATAGCGTGTTTCCTTTCTGAAATCCTGTGTCTTTTGAACCGCCGCATCTCCAGAGTATACGCCGCGCATACCCGCGGCACAGCGGGAAGCGCTCCGCCTTCCCCTCTCAAAATGCGGCTTTTTACAATTTGGATCTTTGAAAAGCTAACGCTCGTCGCCCGCGCTCTCGCGCAGGATCTTCCGGATGTTTTTCTCGCACTTGTGGCGGGGCACCATGACCTCGCGGCCGCAGCCCGTGCAGCGGATCTTAAAATCCGCGCCGATGCGCAGCACTTCGAAGATCTGGCTCCCGCAAGGGTGCGCCTTCTTCATCTGCAGCCGGTCTCCGACCTGAACGTCCATGATTCTCCCGCCTTTCCAATAATTTCGATTTTTGATTATAGCACAGAAATGTTAAAAAATAAAGCGGTTTCGGAAAATGTTCCGAAGCCGCACGGAATCCCGCGCAGATCACGCCGCAAGGTCGAGCCCGTTTTTTCTGAGCGCGTGCTGCAGCGCCGCCGCGATGCCGTAAGCCGCGGCGACAGAGACCGCGTCCTTGATCAGATACGGCGCCGAGGCGACCAGAAACGATTCGAGCGGTCCCATGCCCGAAACGACCGCAAACTGCACCGTGCCGAACAGGTGGCACGCGGCAAGCCCCAGCACGCCGAACAGCAGCGCCGCAGGGCGGTGCTTCGCCTTCAGCCCGGCGCCGCAGAGCGCCGCCATCGGCAGAAAGCCCCAGATATAGCCGCCGGCCATGCCGAGCACCGAGCCGACGCCGCCGGAAAAGCCGGAAAAGACCGGCAGCCCCACAAGCCCGAGCGCCACGTACACCGCCGTCGCGAGCAGCCCGCGCTTCCAGCCGAGCGCATAACCGCAGAGCGCAACGGCAAAGGTCTGCAGCGTGACCGGAATGCCCGAGGGCAGCGGGATCGAAATCTGCGAGAGCACGGCCAGAACGGCGGCGAAAACGCCGACCAGCACGATCTGAATGGTTTTTTCCCTGTTTTTCATCACTTCATCCCCCTTATTTTAAATCCTGCCCGCACGGCGCGGAAGCCCGGCGGGAAAATCGCACAGAGCGAAAGCCCGGCGGGAAAACGACCGCAGCGCGCCGCCGGTCAAAAGCCCTTGTGAATCTGCACCTCGCCGGCAGAAAACGCGCGTTCCTCGCCGCTGTCCAGCCGGACCAGCAGATGCGCCTCGTCGGAAATCCCGGTCACGACGCCGTGGTACATCGCGTTCCCGAGCGAGAAATGGATCGCGCGCCCGGTCAGGAAGGAGCGGCGCCTGTATTCGTCGATGAATCCGCCCGTTTCCAAATCCCCGTACAGCTCGAAAAAGCGGTCGATCACGGCGGCGGCCAGCCTGCTGCGCATTTCGACCGGGCACGGCCCGCTGAACAGCGCGCCCGCCGTGTTCCGGATCTCCTCCGGGAAGCCGCCCGCCGGCTCCGCGATGTTGATGCCGATGCCGAGCACGGCCCAGTTGAGGCCGCCGCTTTCAAAGTCGATCGCGGCCTCGGTCAGAATACCGCAGACCTTCCTGCCGTTCAGGTAAACGTCGTTCACCCACTTGATCTGCGGATGCAGCGCCGTCACGTCCTCGATCGCCCGGCACACGGCGACCGCCGCCGCCGTCGTGATGAACAGCGAGCGCTCGGCCGTGCAGGTCGGGCGCAGCAGGAAGCTGAAATAGACGCCCGTGCCGGCCGGCGACTGGAACTGCCGCCCGAGGCGCCCCTTGCCCGCCGTCTGGGCTTCGGCGATCAGCACGAGCCCCTCCTGTGCGCCCTGCTCCGCCTCGGCCTTCAAAAGGGTGTTCGTTGAGGTCACGGCGCGGCGCACGTCGAGCCGCACGGGGAAATCCGTCGTCAGATACCGCGAAACGCTCCCCGCAGAGAGCACGTCGCTGTCGGCGCTCAGCGCGTAGCCGCGCTTCGGCACGGCGTCGATCCGGTGCCCGTCCGCCTCGAGCTTCCGGATCGCCTTCCAGACCGCGTTGCGCGTCACGCCGAGCGAGGCGGCAATCTCCTCGCCCGAAACGTAGCTGCCGCGGTTCCTGTTCAGATAGTCCAAAACTGCATCCTGTATGCGCATAATCCGTCCTCCCCGATGCTTTCCGCACCGGCGTTTTGAAAATTTTCGTCTCCAGTTTACCACAGCCCGCGCGATTCGTCAACCTGTTTTTTATTTAGGGTGACAATTAATCAAAAGCAAAGGGCCGCAAACTGCGGCCCTTCACGCAAATCAATATAACGCGTTTTCCGAACCGGCCGCGCGGCCATGCAGGTGAAAACGCTTATTTCTTGAAGCTGTCC
>NHCFC00100__coassemble_1457_pt1 | contig 33723 bp, 31 predicted proteins | sample NHCFC00100__metabat2_high_PE_026 | metagenome-assembled genome bin NHCFC00100 | reverse complement strand
GGTTCCGGGGATTTTTTGTTTATGATCAGAATCTGTCGCGCTTCACATACGAGGTGTGGAGAATCTCGTGCGCCTTATGGCAGCCCGGAGGACCTCCGATCCACTCGTAGCACTCGTGGACGATCGGGTTCAGGTGGCTCTTGCGGAGCGTCTTGGCCGCGTCCTCATCGTAGAGCGCCTTTGCGCGCAGCGCCTTGATGTCCGTAAAGCTGCGGACGGACGCGGGCTGAATCGGCTGGCCGCCGCCGTTGACGCAGCCGCCCGGGCAGCACATGACCTCGACGATGTGGTACTCCGCCTCGCCCTTCTCGATCTTCGAGAGCAGCTCGTTCGCGTTGTTGAGGCCGCTGACGACCGCAACCTTCACATCCATGCCCGCGACCTTGTACACGGCCTCCTTGAAGCCCTGCGTGCCGCGGATCTCCGTGTACTCGACGTTCGCGTGGTCGGTGCCCTCGAGCACGTCCGCCGCGGTGCGCAGCGCGGCCTCGAGCACGCCGCCCGTCGCGCCGAAGATCGTCGCGGCGCCGGTGGAAACGCCCATCGCCGGGTCGAACTCCTCTTCCGGCAGGCGCTGGAAGTTGAGCTGCGCCATCTTGATCATGCGGGCGAGCTCGCGCGTCGTGATCGAAATGTCGACGTCCGGCAGGCCGGCCGCCGCCTCGTCGTTGCGCATGATCTCAAACTTCTTCGCAACGCACGGCATGACGGAAACGGAAACGATCTTTTCGGGGTCGATGCCCTCCTTCTCGGCGTACCATGTCTTGATGAGCGCGCCGGTCATCTGCTGCGGCGACTTGCAGGTGGAGAGGTTTTCCGTGAGGTTCGGGTAATAGTGCTCGCAGAACTTGACCCAGCCGGGCGAGCAGGAGGTGATGATCGGCAGCTTGCCGCCGTTCTTCACGCGGTCGATGAACTCGTTCGCTTCCTCCATGATCGTCATGTCGGCGCCGAAGTCGGTGTCGAACACCTTGTCGAAGCCGAGGCGGCGCAGCGCCGCGACCATCTTGCCCTCGACGTTCGTGCCGATCGGCAGGCCGAATTCCTCGCCGAGCGCGGCGCGGACCGCCGGCGCCGTCTGCACGATGACGATCTTGTCCGGGTCGTTGATCGCGTTGAGGACGTCCTGCGTGTTGTCTTTTTCGGTGAGCGCGCCGGTCGGGCAGGCGTTGATGCACTGGCCGCAGGAGACGCACGCCACGTGGCTGAGCGGCTGCTCGAACGCGCAGCCGATTTCGGTATCAAAGCCGCGGTTGTTCGCGCCGATCACGGCGACGTGCTGCTGCTGGCAGGCCGCGACGCAGCGGCGGCAGAGGATGCACTTCGCGTTGTCGCGCTCGAGGTGCAGCGTGGAGTAATCCTTCTTGCCCGCGGGCACCGCGCCCTCGAAGCGGTTCTCGTCGTCGATGCCCATGTCGTTGCAGAGCTTCTGCAGCTCGCAGGTGCCGCTTCTCTTGCAGGAGAGGCACTTGCGGTCATGGACGGAGAGCAGCAGCTCCAGCGTCATTTTTCTGGACTTCTGCACCTTCGGCGTGTTGGTGAACACCTCCATGCCTTCGTTTACGGGATATACGCACGCGGCGACGAGCGAACGCGCGCCCTTAACCTCGACCATGCACATGCGGCATGCGCCGATCTGGTTGATGTCCTTCAAGAAGCAAAGGGTAGGAATGTCGATTCCGGCCTCTCTGGCAGCTTCAAGGATCGTGCTGCCGGCAGGCACTTCGCAGGCCATGCCGTTGATCTTGATGTTTACCATATCCATTGTATACACACTCCTTCCTTATTTCTTCTCGATTGCGCCGAACTTGCACTTTTCACGGCAGACACCGCACTTGATGCACTTCTGCGTGTCGATGACGTGCGGCTGGCGGACGGCGCCGGAGATCGCGCCGACCGGGCAGTTGCGCGCGCAGAGCGTGCAGCCCTTGCACTTTTCGGCGTCGATGACATAATTCGTGAGTGCCTTACATGCGCCGGCCGGGCAGCGTTTCTCGGTAACGTGCGCGATGTACTCGTCACGGTAATATTTGAGCGTGGAGAGAACCGGGTTCGGCGCGGTCTGGCCGAGGCCGCACAGCGAGTTCTCCTTGATGTAGTAGCAGAGCTCTTCGAGGCGGTCGATGTCCTCGAGCGTGCCGTTGCCGCTCGTGATCTTGTTGAGGATCTCGAGCAGGCGCTTCGTGCCGACGCGGCACGGCGTGCACTTGCCGCAGGATTCGTCAACCGTGAACTCGAGGAAGAACTTCGCGATGTCGACCATGCAGGTCGTCTCGTCCATGACGATCAGGCCGCCGGAGCCCATCATGGAGCCGATGGCGATCAGCGAGTCGTAGTCGATCGGCGTGTCGATGAGCGACGCCGGGATGCAGCCGCCGGACGGGCCGCCGGTCTGCGCGGCCTTGAACTTGTGGCCGCCCGGGATGCCGCCGCCGATGTCTTCGACGACCTCGCGCAGCGTGGTGCCCATCGGGACCTCGACGAGGCCCGTGTTGTGGATCTTGCCGCCGAGCGCGAACACCTTCGTGCCGGGGCTCTTCTCGGTGCCGATGCTGCGGAACCACGCCGGCCCCTTGAGGAAGATCTGCGGGATATTCGCATACGTTTCGACGTTGTTGAGGACGGTCGGCTTCTGGAAGAGGCCCTTGAGCGCCGGGAACGGCGGGCGGCATCTCGGCTCGCCGCGCTTGCCCTCGATGGAGGTCATCAGCGCCGTCTCCTCGCCGCAGACGAACGCGCCCGCGCCGAGGCGCAGCTCGATGTCGAAGTCGAAGCCGGAATCAAAGATGTTCTTGCCGAGCAGGCCGTATTCGCGCGCCTGGTCGATCGCGATCTGCAGGCGCTTGACGGCGATCGGGTACTCGGCGCGGATGTAGACGTAGCCCTGCGTCGCGCCGATCGCGTAGCCGGCGATCGTCATCGCTTCGATGATGCTGTGCGGGTCGCCCTCGAGGATCGAGCGGTCCATGAACGCGCCCGGGTCGCCCTCGTCGGCGTTGCAGCACACGTATTTCTGGTCGGCCTGGTTGGCCGCCGCAAATTTCCACTTGAGGCCCGTCGGGAAGCCCGCGCCGCCGCGGCCGCGCAGACCGGAGTCGAGCATCGTCTGGATGACCTGCTCCGGCGGGATCTTCTCCGTGAGGATCTTGCCGACCGCCTGGTAGCCGTCGAGCGCGATGTACTCGTCGATGACCTCCGGGTTGATGACGCCGCAGTTGCGCAGCGCGACGCGCATCTGCTTCTCATAGAACTGCGTCTCGTTGAGGGACTTCGTTGTGGTATCGTCGACGACGGTCTCCTTGTAGAGGAGGCGCTTGACGATACGGCCCTTCAGAAGGTGCTCTTCGACGATCTCCGGAACATCCTCCGGGGTGACCATGCTGTAGAAAGCGCCTTCGGGGTAAACGATCATGATCGGGCCGAGCGCGCAGAGGCCGAAGCAGCCGGTCCGAACGACGTTGACTTCCTTTTCAAGGCCTTTGGCGTTGATCTCCTCGTGCAGCTTTTCGATGATCTTCTCGCTGTTCGAGGAGGTGCAGCCCGTACCGCCGCAGACCAGAACATTGGAACGGAACATAGTTTAACCTCCTTATTTCTGATTTGCGCCGATGGTGTATTCCGTGACGACGTTGCCGTTGACCAGGTGGTCGTTGACAACGCGCAGCGCCTTTTCGGGTGTCATTTTCACGTATGTAGTCTTGTCGCCGGCGGCGTCGATGACCTCGACGACCGGCTCATACTGGCAGATGCCGATGCAGCCCGTCTGCGTGACCATGATGTCGGAAAGGTCGCGCTTTGCGACCTCGTCGACGATCGCGGTGAGAACGGGTCTTGCGCCCGCGGCGATGCCGCAGGTCGCCATGCCGACGAGCACGCGCGTCTTCGCCTCGGAATTCTCGCGGATGTTGACCGCTGCTCTCGCTCTATCTCGGATTGCCTGAAGTTCAGCTAATGATTTCATTGTAAAGCCTGTTCCTTTCTGCGCCGTGCGCATTTTGTGGTTCGTTCGATGGTCAGGCGCCGACCTCCCCGTCCATCTCCGCTATATAGTCCCGGATCCATGCGGAAACCTCCGGTTCGCTGAAGGGGATCTCCCCAAGCTGCTCCCGGAGCGCCCGCGTGTCGAGCGACGCGCGCTTTTCCGCGCCGTCCGCACCCGTCTTCGTGCGGATGTACTCGAAATCGATCTCGGGGTTGCAGGTGATCAGCAGGTGGATGACGGAGCCGATGTCGCCGAGCGGGATCATATCGACGTGCGACGGGCGAAAGACCGCCGTCAGCGTCGTGCCGGCGCCGAGCTTCGAGTCGATCGTGAACGAGCCGCCCGTCATCTCCGCCTCCATCTTGAAAAGCGGTACGCCGAGGCCGACCTTGCGGGTCGTGCGCGTCGTGAAAAACGGGTCGATCACGCTTTTCACCTGCTCCTCGCTCATGCCGCAGCCGTTGTCCGTCACTGTGATGGCGAGCGTATCTCCGGGAACCGATTCGTCGATCCGGATCGTCGTGAGCGACGCGCCGGCGCGGATCGAGTTCTGCACGATGTCCATCACGTTCAGCGAAAGCTCCCGCATGGCCTTACGCCGTGTACTTGGCGAGGATCTTATCGACGTCCTCGGGCACAAGGCGGCCGTAAACGTCCTCGTTGACCGTGAGGACCGGGGCGAGGCCGCAGGCGCCGATGCAGCGGCAGGCCGTCAGCGAGAACAGGCCGTCCTCCGTACATTCCTCCGGCTGGATGCCGAGCTTCGTGACGAGGCGGTCGAGCACCTTGTCCGCGCCCTTGACGTAGCAGGCGGTGCCGAGGCAGACCGAAATGTTGTACTTGCCCTTCGGCGTCAGCGAAAACTGCGAGTAGAAGGTGGAAACGCCGTAAACCTCCTCGAGGGAAACGTCGAGCCCGCGCGCGATTTCCTTCTGTACCTCCATCGGAAGATAACCGTAGATCTCCTGCGCGCCCTGCAGCGCGGGCATGACCGCGCCCTGCCGGCCCTTCAGCGACTCGATCAAATCGAGCAGCTTCTGGTGCTGTTCAGGAGTATCGGTAAACGGTATGGTACTGATACGCTTTTGCATTGTATTTCCTCCCTGAAAAAATAGTGGAAAATGTTTCAAACTACGCGCTGCGCGCCGGGCGCGAAACATCCGCGGAGCGCGGCACGTCTCTTTGCATTATATCAAAATCGATATACAGTATAATTCTCCTAGGGAATTAAAACGGAATCTTTGGTTTGTGCATGACAAAAATTTCGCGAAATTTTTCGCCGCAAAATACAAAATTCTCGCTTTTGCCCGGCAAAAAAAGCATACAAATTCGGTATACATTCCAAAAATCTCTTTTCAGTTTGTCTATATTTTTATCGATATTTCATATCGATAAAAATATAGCTATTTGTTCCCGCCCTTTTCCGCAGAAAACGGAGCCGGGAAAGCTGCCGTCGGAATCCCGATATTCAAAAAGCGGGCGTTATGCAAAATTCGCATAACGCCCGCTCAGGGGTCCACATCCAGAAAGCGCCCCGGCCCGCAGCCGCGGAGCACGTCGAGCAGCGCCCCGGCCGTGCGCGCCGGCAGCTCGACCTGCGCCATGTTTTCCTGCATCAGGTGCAGGTAGTGCGCGTCGGAATCGCGCAGCAGAATCATGTCCTGCAGCTCCGGGTACAGCCGGAGCACCGCCGCGCGGTCCGCGCCGCCCGAAAGCTCCGCCGCCCGGAAGCCGGCCTCCGGCGGGATCGCGCCGAGCGCGGCCGTCACGCTGTAGGCATCCTTGTCCACATGCGCGGGAAACGCCGCCCCGCCGTACGACGCGGCAAGCGCCTGCACGTCGTTGACGCTGATCTCGGTCGCGGTGATCAGCAGACGGTCGATCCGGCCGATCTCCTCGTCCCGCTCGTTCAGAATCAGCTGCTCGCCGAAGATCTCCGGCCGGTTCGGGATGTGCATCGTGTGCGCCGCCACGTATTCGTCAAACGCGAGCGCAGCCTCGACCGTCTCGAACAGGCAGACGACGTGCGCCTCCTCCGCGGTGCACAGCTCCATGCCCGGGATGACGAGCACGCCCGCCGCTTCGCCGACGCGCACGGCCGCCGGCGCGTTCCGGCAGGTGTTGTGGTCGGTGACCGCGAGGATCTCGCAGCCGAGCAGCGCGGCCATGTTGACGAGGTTGTTCGGCGTCATGTCGTTGTCCCCGCAGGGAGACAGGCACGAGTGCGTGTGCAGGTCGTACCGGTAGCGGCGCATCGCCGTCACGCTTCGAGCGCCGCAGCGATTTGCAGCGCCGTTTCGTAGGCGGGCAGCGACGTCGTGTAGACCGCGACCTCCTGCTGGTTGGCGCGCGCGAGCGCCTCCGCGTCGAGCGCGGCGTCCTCGACCAGCACGATCGCCGAAACGTCCGCAAGCGTCGCGACCGCGATCGCGTTGATGTTGCCCATGACGGTCAGCCAAACGTCGTCCGCCTTGGCGCGGCCCATCACCCAGCTCAGCAGATCGCCGCAGTAGCAGCCGAGCGCCTCGCGGTCCGCGCCGCTGCTCTCGGTCAACAGCTTCCAGCCGAGCTTTTCGGCCAGCACATCGATTTGCATGTCATTCACCGTTCCTTTCCTTCGCCGCGTCGGGCCTGTTCTTTTCCGCGCCGTGCGGATAAATGCCGCCCTCCAGGTTCGAGATCGTGTCCGCGAAGCGCTGGATCTCCTTGCGCAGGATGAAGATGCAGTCCTCCTTCCGGCACTTGCCGCGCACCACGTCCTCCGCAAACGCGCGGCAGGTCGGCGCGCCGCACGCGCCGCAGTCCAGACCGGGCAGCGATTCCTCCACGTCGCCGATCTCGACCATCATCTCCATCGCGCGGCCGATGTCGTCCGAAAGCGTGAGCACATTCGAAAACTCAAGCTCCCCGTTCCAGTTCATCTCCTGCGGCACCGGCGCGTTCTGCTCGAGATGGCTCTGCGAGACCGGCAGGTATTTGCGCAGACGCTGCAGCCGCGCGATCGCCACATACGGGTTTTCCACGCAGAGCACGCCGCCGACGCAGCCGCCCGAGCAGGCGTTCAGCTCGATGAAGTCGAGCTCGCCGATGCGCTCGTCCTCGATTTCCTCCAGCACGCGGATGACGTTCTCGATGCCGTCCGCCGCAAGGTACTTCTCCTTCAGCAGCGCCGAGGATTCGCCGCCCGACGACGCCCAGCTCACGCCGATGATGCCGGAGCTGGAAAGCGGCTCGACCTCTTCGGGGCTGAGCTTATCCATCCGGTGCGAAAGCTGCGGGAAGATCTCGCTGATCGCGATCGCGCCGTCCACCTTCGATTTGCCGATGCCGATCGGCATGCGGATGTCCGTGACCTTGGCCGGGCACGGCGTGATGAAGAAGCAGCCGATCTGCTCCTCCGGCAGGCCGGTTTTCTCCCGCGCCTTCCGCTTTGCGATCGTCGCGGCCGTCTCCATCGGGGAGAGCAGCGGCAGCACGTGGTCGCACAGGTCGGGGAACCGCACGCGGATCAGCCGCACGATCGCCGGGCAGGCCGAGCTGATGACGGGGCGCTTCAGCGCGCCCGCATCCATCAATCGGCGCGTCGCCTCGCTGACGAGCTCCGCCGCGCCCGAAACCTCGACGACGTCGTCGAAGCCGAGCTTCTTCAGGCCGGTCAGCACGTAGTCCTGATCGTCCAGATTGTTGAACTGCCCGTACAGCGACGGCGCGGGCAGCGCGATGTTGTATGTAAAGTTTTCCAGCATGGAGAGATGGTCGTGCTTCGCGCGCTTTGCATGGTGCGGGCAGATCCGTATGCACTCGCCGCAGTCGATGCAGCGCTCGCTCGTGATGACCGCCTTGCCGTTGCGCACGCGGATCGCTTCCGTGGGACAGCGCTTGATGCAGTTCGTACAGCCGACGCATTTGCTCTCATCCAGCGTGACCGAGTGGAAAAAGATTCCCAACGCCTACGCCTCCTCCTTCATTTCCGGGATACAGCCTCACGGCTTCGCGCTCTGCGCGTAGACGACCATGCGCAGCGTCGTGCCCTCGCCGACCACCGAGTCGATCGTCATTTCGTCGGAGTATTTTTTCATGTTCGGCAGGCCCATGCCGGCGCCGAAGCCCAGCGAGCGCACGTTGTCCGGCGCCGTGGACCAGCCCTCCTGCATGGCCTTGTTCACGTCCGCGATGCCCGGCCCGTGGTCGGTCAGCACGATCACGACCTTGTCGGGGTCGATGTCGACGGCGGCCTCGCCGCCGCCCGCGTGGATGACCATGTTGATCTCGCCCTCATACATCGCGATCGCGACGCGGCGGATCGCCGTCGGGTTGTAGCCGAGCTTTTTGAGCCGGTGCTTCACGTCGCCCGAAGCCTCGCCCGCGCGGGTAAAATCGTCTCCGGGGACTGAATACTTGAGCTGCAGCATACTCATGATACGTCGCAACCTCCTCTGAGCCCGTTTTCGAACAGCAGGCCGCACGCCGTGAACATGCGGTACGGCGTCGCGAGAATCGAGATCTCCTTCTGCTCCGCAAGGTTCAGAACCGGCTGGTCCGGCCGCTTGCCGCGCACAAAGATGATGCAGTGCATATCCATCATCTCCGCCGTGCGCACCACCTGCGGGTTGACAAGGCCCGTCAGCAGCACGGACTGGTCCTTGACGAACGCGAGCACATCGCTCATCATATCGCTGCCGCACGCCATCTTGACCTCTTCATCCAGATTTCCCTCGACCAGGATTTCCGCTTTCAAAATGCCGATGATGTCTCGTATCTTCATGAACTTACAACCACCCTTTCGCCGTGTTTCGGAGCGCCTGTACGCGGCATCCGCTGATATTACCTTTCATTATACACAATACACGCAAAAAATCAATGGAGTGCAGGAAATTTCAACGCTTTTCCATAACGCAGGCGGGTTTTCGTCCTGTAAGCGCGGCAAACTGTCCACGGTAAAAAGACACACAATGCACCGTGTTCGCACAGAGAGAACTTTTCCCGGGCCGCCTGTTTGTTTTTCGTACAAAAACAGTTGTATTTCTGTAAAAAACAAATTTCTTCTTGACTTTTCGCTTTTTCCGTGTATATAATAAATGAAACTTCACCGTGTTAAAATGATGCGTGAAGATTCGAACAATACCAGAAAGGAAGATCTTACTATGAATCGCGTGTACAACTTCTCAGCCGGTCCTTCCATGCTGCCGGAAAGCGTCCTCCAGAAAGCCGCGGCGGAAATGCTCGACTACGAGGGCAGCGGACAGTCCGTCATGGAGATGTCGCACCGATCTAAGGTCTACGACGGCATCATCAAGGGCGCGGAGCAGCTTCTGCGCGAGGTGATGCGGATTCCGGATAATTATAAGGTGCTCTTTCTGCAGGGCGGCGCCTCCTCGCAGTTCGCGATGGTCCCGCTGAACCTGATGACAAAGAGCCGCAAGGCCGACTACGTGCTCTCCGGCCAGTTTTCGACAAAGGCCTATAAGGAGGCCTGCCGCTTCGGCGACTGCAAGGTCGTCGCCTCCTCGAAGGACGACAACTTCAGCCGCATCCCGGCGCTCGACAAAAACGAATTCCGCCCCGACGCGGACTACTTCCACATCTGCATGAACAACACGATCTACGGCACCGTGTTCCGCACGCTGCCCGACACCGGCGACGTGCCGCTCGTTGCGGACATCTCCTCCTGCATCCTGAGCCGCCCGATCGACGTCTCGAAGTTCGGCCTTCTGTACGCGGGCGCGCAGAAAAACGTGGCGCCGGCCGGCCTGACGATCGTCATCATCCGCGAGGATCTGATCGGCGAGCCGCAGGCGGGCACGCCGACGATGTTCACCTACAAGGTGCACGCGGAAAACGACAGCATGTACAACACGCCGCCGTGCTACTCGATCTACATGTGCAAGCTCGTGCTCGAATGGATCCAGAACGAGGTCGGCGGGCTCGAGGCCATGGAAAAGCGCAACGTCGAAAAGGCCGGCCTGCTCTACGATTTCCTCGACCGCTCGAAGCTTTTCAAGGGCTGCGCCGAAAAGGACAGCCGCTCGATCATGAACGTCACGTTCGTCACCGGCGACAAGGACCTCGACGCGAAGTTCGTCAAGGAGGCCGCCGATGCGGGCTTTGTCAACCTCAAGGGCCACCGCAGCGTCGGCGGCATGCGCGCGTCGATCTACAACGCGATGCCGCGCGCGGGCGTCGAAAAGCTCGTCGAATTCATGGAAAAATTTGAAAAGGAGAATGCGTGATGCACAAGATACTCTGCCTCAACAAGATCAGCCCGGTCGGCACCGCCCGGTTCGGCGCGGGCTATGAATTTTCGACCGAGATGCAGGACCCCGAGGGCATCCTCGTGCGCTCCGCCGCGATGCACGACATGGCGCTGCCGAAGTCGCTGCTCGCGATCGCGCGCGCCGGCGCCGGCGTCAACAACATCCCGATCCAGAAATGCGCGGAGGCGGGCATCGTCGTGTTCAACACGCCCGGCGCAAACGCCAACGCGGTCAAGGAACTCGTGCTCGCGGCGCTGCTGATGACCTCCCGCCGGATCATCCCGGCGATCGAGTGGGCCAAAACGCTCAAGGGCAGCGGCAAGGAGGTCTCGAAGCGCGTCGAAAAGGGCAAGAGCGCCTTCGCAGGCCCCGAGATCCTCGGCAAGAAGCTCGGCGTCATCGGCCTCGGCGCGATCGGCGTGCTCGTCGCCAACGCCGCCGAAACGCTCGGCATGCAGGTCTACGGCTTCGACCCGTTCCTCTCCGTCGACGCGGCGTGGCACCTTTCGAGCAGCGTCGCGAAGGCGGCCTCGCTCGACGAGATCTTCGCAAACTGCGACTACATCACCGTACATATCCCGCTGAACGACTCGACCCGCGGCTATATCGGCGCGGAAGCGTTTGAAAAGATGAAGCCCGGCGTGCGCCTGCTGAACTTCTCGCGCGGCGAGCTCGTCGACACGGCGGCGCTGCTGCCGGCGCTCGAGAGCGGGCGCGTGGCGGCCTACGCGACCGACTTCCCGGACGACGCGCTGCTCGGCGTCGAAAACGTGCTGGCGATCCCGCACCTCGGCGCCTCGACGCCGGAGAGCGAGGACAACTGCGCGGTGATGGCCGTCGACCAGATGCAGGACTACATCGACAACGGCAACATCACGAACTCGGTGAACTTCCCGGCGATCTCGATGCCGCGCGGCGCCGAGACGCGCATCTGCATCGCGCACCGCAACATCCCGAACACGATCAGCGCCTTCACGACGCTGTGCGGCGAAGCGGGCATCAACATCGAGAACATGCTCTCGAAATCCCGCGGCGACTGGGCGTACACGATCCTCGACGTCTCGAACGACGTGGACGCGGCGCTGCTCGAAAAGCTCGAAGCGCTCGACCCCGTCGTGCGCGCCCGGGCGATCTGACCCGGCGTTTCGTCGGCACGGCCCGCTGTCGGCACAGGTATCCCGCACAAAAACCGGATAAAACGACAAAAAGCGGCTTCTTTGCTCTCAAAGAAGCCGCTTTTCCAGATATTCCGCGACGCCGTCCGCGTCGTTCGTGCCCGCCACGTCGTCCGCCGCCTGCCGCACCGCCGCAATCGCGTTGCCCATCGCGACGCCGCAGCCGCACATGCGCAGCATGCCGAGGTCCACGTAGTCGTCGCCGAAGGCGATCATCTGCGCGGGCGCGATGCCCGTGGCCGCGGCGATCGCCTCGATCGCCCGTTCCTTCGTCGCCGAAGCCTTTGTGAATTTGTACAGCGGCGCGTCGGAGAAAGGCGCCCAGTCGCAGTCCGCCACGCACGCGGCGATCTGCCGCGCGACCGCTTCCGACTCGGTCTGCACGCTGATCTTCAGCGCCGGCTCGCAGAACCCGCGGTAATCCGTGTACACCACGTCGTTCCAGTCCGGCGCGATGCGGCGCGGGTCCTGCCTGTAGTTCCAGTAATGGTGCGTCATCGTATCCACGGTGATCTCCGCGCCGCCGGTCAGCCGCAGCCCCTCCTGCACGAGCCGCGCCGTCTCCTCCGCCGAAAACGCGCTGCAATAGAGCGTCTCCCCGCCCGCCTGCACGAGCGCGCCGCCGCTGGAAACGACGAAATCCGGCTGCACGCGCGCGACGTACTGCGCCGCGTTGGACGCGCCCCGCGCCGTGCAGACCGCGATCGCGCAGCCCTTTTCCCGGCACCGCGCGAGCACCGCAAGCGTGCGCGGGGAAATCGTCTTGTCCGAGCGCAGCAGCGTGCCGTCCAGATCGAGTAAAATCAGCTTCCACACAGGCCTCACCTCCATAATTTGTACCAGTATAATACGGCCGCGCGCCGCTGTCAACCGCCGCGCGAAAAAAAACTGTTGACAAACCGGAAAACGGTGCTATAATGCGAAATAAGAACCGAATACATCAAAGGCATTGACGAGGAAGAGTACGCGCGACGGAATGCGCAGAGAGGGAGCGGCCGGTGTAAGCTCCCGTGAACGCACGCGGAAAGTGACCTCCAAGCTGTGAACCGAACGGGGCGCTGCGCCCTCAGTAGACTTCAACGGAATTTCCACCGTCATCCGGAAAACGGTATCGGACAGCGCGCTGTCCCGCACCGGCAAAGTGCAGAGGCTTCCTCTGAAATTGGGTGGTACCACGGACAATGTTCGTCCCAAGCAGTACAGTTTGTGCTGCTTGGGACTTTTTTTGTATCCGGTCGAAATCTTTCCGAGAAAGGAAGCAGAAGCATGGAAAAGTTCTACAACTTCGCGCACATCGAAAAGGAGACGCAGGCCTTCTGGCGCGAAAACAAAATCTACCGGTTCGACCCCGACTCGAAAGCCCCGGTCTACTCGATCGACACGCCGCCCCCGACCGTCAGCGGCAGCCTGCACATCGGGCACCTGTTCTCGTTCACGCAGGCCGAGATCATCGCGCGGTTCCACCGGATGCAGGGCGAAAACGTCTTTTACCCCTTCGGCTTCGACGACAACGGCCTGCCGACCGAGCGCCTCGTCGAGCGCGAGCAGGGCGTCCGCGCCGCCGACATGCCGCGCAGCGATTTCATCGCGCTCTGCCGCGAGACGAGCGCGCGCTACGAAAAGGAGTTCCGCGATTTCTGGGAATCGCTCGGCTTCTCGGCCGACTGGGACCTGCAGTACCGCACGGTCAGCCCGGCGGTCCAGAAGCTCGCGCAGGAGAAATTCCTCGAGCTCGTCCGCATGGATAAGGCCTACCTCAAAGAATCGCCGGTCCTCTGGTGCACCGAATGCCGCACCTCGATCGCGCAGGCGGAGCTGGAGACCGCCGACCGCGAGACGACGTTCAACTACCTGCCGTTCCTCTGCGGCGGCGAGACGATCGAGGTCGCGACGACGCGGCCCGAGCTGCTGTTCGGCTGCGTCTGCCTGTTCGTCCACCCCGAGGACGCGCGCTACCGCCGGTTCATCGGCAAAACCGCGCGGGTCCCGCTCTACGATTTCGAGGTCCCGATCCTCGCGGACGAAAAGGCGGACCCCGAAAAGGGCACCGGCGCCGTTCTGTGCGCCACGTTCGGCGACAGCACCGACGCCGCCTGGTACGCGGAGCACGACCTCCCCTACCGCCGCGTCCTGCTGCCGGACGGCCGGATCGCGCCCGAGGTCCCGTACCTCGCCGGCCTGCGCGTCCCGGCGGCGCGCGCGGAGATTCTGCGGCTGCTCGAAGAAAATGGGCTTCTGCTGCATCAGGAGACGCTGACCCACACCGTCGCGCTGCACGAGCGCTGCGGCAGGCCCGTCGAGATCCTGCCCTCCCGCCAGTGGTACATCGACATCCTGCGCGAAAAGGACCGCTTCCTCCGGGCCGCCGACGAGATCCGCTGGTACCCGCCACAGATGAAATCGCGCTACACCGCGTGGGTCGAAAACCTCAAGTGGGACTGGTGCATCTCGCGCCAGCGGTACTTCGGCGTCCCGTTCCCGGTCTGGTACTGCAAGTCGTGCGGCCGCCCGGTCTTCGCCGCGCCGGAGCAGCTGCCGGTCAACCCGATCGAAACGCCGTATACGGGCACATGCGCCTGCGGCTGCACCGAGTTCCTCCCCGAAACCGCGGTTTTCGACACCTGGGCCACCTCGAGCCTCACGCCGCTCATCAACGCGCAGAACGGCCTGCCGGCGCTGCCGATGACGATGCGCACGCAGGCGCACGAGATCATCCGCACGTGGACGTTTTACACGATCGTCCGCAGCCTGTACCACACCGGGAAGCTGCCGTGGAAGGAGCTGATGATCTGCGGCTTCGTCCTCGCGAAGCCCGGCGAGAAAATGGGCAAGTCGAAGGGCAACGCGCTCGACCCGGCCGCGCTCATCGAAAAGCACTCGGCGGACGCCCTGCGCTACTGGACCGCCGGGGCGAAGCTCGGCACCGACACGCTCTTTTCCGAAAAGGAGCTAGACGGCGCGAAGCGGTTCCTCACAAAGCTCTGGAACGCCGCGAAGTTCGTCTTCGCGCGCCTCTCCGACTATGCGCCGGACGGCGCGGCGCTCATTTTGCCCGCCGACCGCTGGATCCTCGCCCGGAGCGCGGAGGCGGCGGAAAAGGCCGCGGCGCTGCTGCGCACCTACGAGCCCGGCCCCGCGCGCCGGGAGATCGACGCGCTGTTCTGGCACGACTTCTGCGACGATTACCTCGAGCTCGTCAAGGACCGCCTGTATAAGCCCGAAATCTACGGCGAGGCCGCCCGCCGCAGCGCGCAGGCCGCCCTGTACGGCGCGTTCCTCTGCATTTTGAAGCTCTACGCGATCTACGTCCCGCACATCACGGAGCACCTGTACGGGCTGTACTTCCGGCAGTTCGAAAGCGCGCTTTCGATCCACCGGCTGCGCTGGGACGCGCCGGCCGAGCCGGACGATGCGCTGCTGCGCTTCGGCGCCATTTTGCACGAAGCCCTTTCCGCGGCCCGGCGCTACAAGGCGGAGCGCGGCCTTTCGCACAAAGCGCCGCTGCCCTGCCTGACGCTGCCGCGCGGCGAAGCGGAGGACTGGCTGCGCGAGACGGAGCCGGACCTTCGCGCCTGCACGGCCGCGAAGCAAATCGAATACACCGCGCCGTAACGCTTTAAGCGCGGCGCGCACAGACAAAAAATCCGCGGAAGCCCGAGGGCCCCGCGGATTTTTTCCGTTTCCGTTTTATCCGACGCGCAGCAGCTCCGTGATGCGCAGCACGACGTCCAGCTCGCTGGCGTCCTTCGGAATCGACGCCCAGAAAGCCCGCGCTTCGGAGTTTTCCGACTTCTGCGCCGCGGCCACCGCCTCGCGGATGCCGCCGAGCACCGCGTCGCCGTCCACACCGTGCCGGTCGGCAACACGCCTGATGAGTCCGTTATTTTCTGTATGTTTCATAGAATGACCATCCTTTCTCGTCGAGCGCCCCTGCGCGCGGTCAGTGCGCGAAGCTCCTGTGATCTGATCTCCTGTTCGTGCCGGCAGCGCTCCGCAGCCTGTCCGCTTTCACTCCATCGAAAAACGGAGTTTTCTGTCCGCATTCTGCGGTTCGCTGTCAAATCTGCGACAACCCTGTCGGATTTCGCAAGCTCATTATAACAAGCCTTTCCCGCAGTTTCAAACAAAATCGTTCGCTCTGTTTCGACACAATCGGACGGATTCAGGGCTTTTTCTAGTAAACATCTTCCTTTTCCCTACAAACCGCCAGATATAGTTACAAAAAATTCATTTTTCGCCACGGGTTGTGGTTCCCAACTCGGGCATACCGGCACTTCAGAACGCTCTTCCGCCGGGCTGCTGCATGTTGTCCGGCGCCTGCATGCCGCCAAGGTTGCCCGTGCCGCCCTCAAACGTCAGCGTCTTGGTGGCGTCGCTCGCAAACGCGTCCGGCCCGAACATCCCGTTTTCCGCGGAATCGTCCGTGCCGCCCGCGGCGTTGAAGCCGTCTCCTCTTCCGCGGTCCCGGCGTCCCAGCCGCCGAACATAGCATTGCCGGTTTTCACCGCCGTATTCGCGCTTCCGCCGCCCGACGTCACCGCGAGCGCACCGCCCGAAATCAGGACGCCGTCGTTTGCGACGAGGCCGTCGTCGGCCGCCGTAGCGGAAACGCGCCCTGCTCCTGCCGCTGTGATGCAGCCATTATATTTTTTTAATGTGAAATCCCGGTGAAATAAAATTGAGGGTTCGCGGAAAATCACAGGATAATCAGCATCAGCGGCGTGTGGCCGGCCTGCTTCAGGCGGTCGACCGCCTCCTGCATGTCGAACGCGCGCGTCGGCGGCAGCAGCGCCGCATTGTGAAAAACGAAGCCCGCATCCGTGCGCGCGCCCGCGATGAAGTGGTTGCCGCGGAAAATTCCCCGGTTTTTATAGAAGATCACCGCCGCGCGGCAGAAGCGCGTGCGCGCCTCCCACCGGTCCGTGCCGAGCACGCAGAGCTCCGCCCGGCCGAAGCGCCGCTGCAGCCAGCGCTGCAGGCGCAGAACGTTCATGCCGAGCAGCCCGCCGCAGGACGGCAGCCGCCTGCGCTCCATCGCCCAGACCAGCGCCTTGAAGTCCGGGTTCTTCCCGAGCGCCACGGCCACGTTGTACGCGGCGACCGCGCCGCAGCCGCTGCGGCCGACCGTGGAAAACCGCCCCCACCGCATGTTCCGCACGCTTTGTTCCGTCTGTCGCTCCAGATATGCGCCCATACCGCATGCCTCCCCGTGGAAATATCAAAAAAATTGTAGCACGCGCTGTTCAATTAGTCAATTGCCGAAACACCTCCCGCGTGCTAGAATGGAGAAGAATCCGCTGCCGAAAACGGCCTTTCCGGCAGCTCTCCCCGCGCCGTACAGAGCCGCGCGGACGACAAACCGAAAAGGCAAGGTGACCCGATATGTACACGACCGATTATCTGCAAACCTTCATCGACACACTCGCGCTGCCCGAGGAAAGCCGCGCGCCGTTGCGCGCCGACTACGAAACGCTGCTTGCCGCGCCCGGCGCCCTCGACGAAATGCGCGCCGCGGAAGCGCTGCTTTTCGGCGGCGCCGACTGGGAGGCGATCGTCCCGCACATGGACCGGCTGCACGCGTGCAGCGGCCTGCACCGCCATGTCGTCGACTTTCTGTTCCTGATGGCCGCGAGCGAGCGCCTGCGCGCCGACTACAAGGCCGCCGGCCTGCCGGACGCGCTCTTCTGGGACACGATCGCCGACCTCAAGTTCAAGCTGATCGAATGCCACGACGTCTACGGCATCTGGGGCACGTTCGTCGCCTTCTGGCACCCGTGGTTCTACACGATGCGCCGCTTCAAGCTCGGCCGCCTGCAGTACGAGGCCATCCCGTTCAAGAACGACGCGCCGGTCACGCTCGGCGGCTATACGGTACAGCCCGGCGACACGGTCTACAACATGCACATCCCGTCCTGCGGCCCGCTGACCCGCGAGGCGCGCTTTGCGTCCTATAAGCAGGCGTACGACTTCTACAAAAAGGACCTCGGCGGAAAGCCGATGGCTTTCGTCTGCCACTCGTGGCTGCTCTACCCGAAAAACCGCGAGATCCTGCCCGCCACGCTGAACATGGTCGATTTCATCAATGATTTCCACATCTACAAGTGGGAGGAGGACGACGTGTTCCACGACAAGTGGCGCGTGTTCGGCAGGGACTTTGAAAAGCCGGACAGCGCGCTGCCGGAGGACACCACCCAGCGCCGCTGCTTCAAGAAGTGGCTGCTGGACGGCAAAAAGACCGGCAGCGGCCAGGGCATCTTCCTCTACGACGGGGAGCGCTTCATAAAATAACGGGTTTTGCTTGACAAAGCCCCGGCTTTGTGCTATATTCTTTATCTGGTTAAAGGGTTATATAGGTTCACGACTTGGGTGAACGTTTCTACCGGCCGCCTTGTGGCCGACTATAACGCGCCGCACTCCGCGGGCGTATAGCCGGCTGAGGCGGTTTTTTCTGTGCATAATACGATTTGAACTGCGTGGAGCAGACGGAAAGGTGGAGTTTTCATGAACACAGACATTCTCATCATCGGCGCCGGCCCGGCCGGCATTTTTACCGCCATGGAGCTGCTGCGCCGCGGCAGCCGCAAAAAGATTCTGCTCGTCGAAAAGGGCCGCGCCGTCGAGGAGCGCCGCTGCCCGAAGGCGCAGACCGGCCGCTGCATGAACTGCAAGCCCTACTGCCACATCACGACCGGCTTCTCCGGCGCGGGCGCGTTTTCGGACGGCAAGCTCTCCCTCTCGACCGAGGTCGGCGGCGACCTGCCGCAGCTCATCGGCGACGACCTCGCGCAGTCCCTGATCGACTACACCGACTCGATCTACCTCGAATTCGGCGCGGACGAGCACGTCGAGGGCGTGAGCGAAAAGGACGCCGTCAAGGAGATCCGCAAGCGCGCGATCCAGACCGGCCTGAAGCTCGTCGACTGCCCGATCCGCCACCTCGGCACCGAAAAGGCGCAGGAAATCTACGCCGCCATCGAACAGCACCTGCTCAAAAACGGCGTGGAGATCCGCTTCGGCTGCGCCTGCACCGACCTCATCATCCGGGACGGCGTCTGCCTCGGCGCGCACCTTTCGGAGGGCGGCAACACGTACGAGGTCTACGCCGGGCACACGATCGTCGCCGCCGGCCGCCGCGGCGCGGACTGGTTCGACAAGCTCTGCGCGCGCCACAACATCGCCCACGCGCCCGGCACCGTCGACATCGGCGTGCGCGTCGAGGTGCGCAACGAGGTCATGGAGACCGTCAACAACGTGCTCTATGAATCGAAGCTGATCGGCTATCCGAAGCCGTTCAAGAACAAGGTGCGCACCTTCTGCCAGAACCCCGGCGGCTTCGTGAGCCAGGAGAATTACGACAACAACCTCGCGGTCGTCAACGGCCACTCCTACAAGGACATGAAGTCGCAGAACACAAACCTCGCGATCCTCTGCTCGCATCACTTCACCGAGCCGTTCGACCAGCCGATCGAATACGCGCAAAAGGTCGGCGAGCTGACGAACATGCTCGGCGCAGGGCACATCCTCGTGCAGCGCTACGGCGACATCCTCGACGGCAAGCGCACCTGGCAGGAGGAGCTCTCCCGCTCCAACCTGAAGCCCACGCTGCCCGACGCCGTCGCGGGCGACATCACCTCGGCGATGCCGTACCGCACGATGGTGAACATCCTGAACTTCATGCAGGCGGTCGATCACGTCGTGCCCGGCTTTGCGGCCGTGGAGACGCTGCTCTACTCGCCGGAGCTGAAGTTCTACAGCAACCGCGTCAAAATGGACGCCGCGCTGCGCACCAGCGTACAGAACCTGCACTGCCTCGGCGACTCGAGCGGCTGGACGCGCGGCCTGATGATGGCCTCCGCGATGGGCGTGCTGATGGGCCGCCGGCTCGCGGAGGAAAACTGACGCGCGCTTTTCCCGGAAACAAAATGCCCCGGCACTTCCGTGTGCCGGGGCGACTTTTATCTGCCTCTTGCCTTGATTTTTCCGAGCGCTTCGTGGATCGCCTGAAGCACCTTTTCCTCCGTCTCCCTGCTGTTCCGGTAGGAGAGGTGGGTGGCGGTGTGCTCGTCTCCGATCTCGCCCAGCGCCGTCGCAACCGCGGCGCGGATTTCGGGGTCCTCGTCGTCGATCTCCGTGATCAGCGTATTGCACGCCGCGTCCTTGCCGATTTTACCGAGGCCCTCGATCACGGCCAGCCGGACCGCCTTGTCCTTGTCGTGGAGCATCTTCAGAAGATCCGCTTCCCTGTTCTTCTCAATATCCTTTTGCACCTTAGCCAGCTTGCTCATACAGACCATCCTTTCGCGAAGCATTTCAAACAGCTTTCCCTTTTTCAGCCGGCGCAGGGGCCGGAGAGGCTTCCGGTCCGCCGCTTTCGGCTGAATCAAAGCGTGTGCTGCAAGGGAGCGGTGATAATCCCTGTTGATTATTTCTCCCTTTTATATTAAAATAACAGATGGGCCGGCATAGCGCAATGGGCAAGTTTTTGCTTTCGCGGCTTATGCCACACTTATAATTTTTTGTGGATTAACGAGGTAAAAATAGTGAAAAACGACGCAAAATCAGATCTCCGCTTTCGGAAAAATGAGAGCCTGATCCGAACGGTGTTCAAGGAGATGCTCTCCGAAATGGACTATGCAAAAATCACCGTCTGCGCGCTGGCCGACCGGGCTCAAATCAACCGAAAAACCTTCTATCTGCACTACGCGTCTCTGGACCATCTCCTCGCCGTTTTGCAGCTTGAGATCATGGAGCCGTCCTTTGCGCTCATGGAGCACTCCAAATTTCCCGACGATCTGGAGAAGCTGGTCCGGCACAGCTTCCTCTTCCTGCTGAACGCGAGCGAACTCGAGAAGAAGATTCTGTCCGCAAAGGGCAATTTCCCCGAGGGGATGAGCCCCGAAGATTATGCGCGAGAAAAATTCTACAAGGTCTGCGGCCGGCTTCCCGGCTGCACGCCGGCGGAAAGCCGCATTGTCGTCGCCTTTTTCTCCTCCTGCTTCTGGGGGATCTCGATGCAGTGGCTTCTGGACGGCCGCGCCGTGCCGCTTGAGGACATGGTCGCGCTGACCGTGAACCTGATCTCCAGCGGCCTGCACGGGCTTCCCGCTTTCCGAAACGCCCTGCCGAACCGCACAGCGCCGTAAATGCAAAAACCGTCGAGTTTTCCTTGAGAATTCACAGCCTTTGTGATACAATCAATGTATTGCAAAGGCTCCTTTTCCCTGCGCGGGGGAAAGGAGCCCTGCCGGGCAGGGAACAAATCGTCCGGAACCGCGCAGATTCCAGAGGGCGGCGGCCGGAACGCCGGCAAGCGCCCGAAATTCAGGAAAAACAAGGAGAAGTGAGTACATATGAAGCTGGGCATCGTGGGGCTCCCAAATGTCGGAAAAAGCACACTGTTCAACGCAATCACCAACGCGGGCGCGCAGTCCGCAAACTACCCGTTCTGCACGATCGAGCCGAACGTCGGCGTCGTGGCCGTGCCGGACAAGCGTCTCGACAAGCTGGCCGAGATGTACGAGCCGGAGAAGTTCACCCCGGCGACGATTGAATTCGTCGACATCGCCGGCCTCGTGAAGGGCGCCTCGAAGGGCGAAGGCCTCGGCAACAAATTCCTCTCGAACATCCGCGAGGTGGACGCCGTCGTGCACGTCGTGCGCTGCTTCGAAAACGACGACATCATCCACGTCGAGGGCTCGATCAACCCGGCGCGCGACATCGAGACGATCGACCTCGAGCTGATTCTCGCCGACATCGAGGTGCTCGACCGCCGCATCGACAAGGCGAAGAAGATGGTCAAGGCCGACAAGAAATACCAGGCCGAGGTCGATTTCTTCGAGCGCGTCCACGCGGCGCTCGACGCCGGGCAGCCCGCCCGCAGCGTCGAATGCACCGAGGAGGAAAAGGCGCTGCTCTCCACCGTCAGCCTCCTGACGAACAAGCCGATCATCTTCGCGGCCAACATGAGCGAATCCGACTTTGCCGACGGCATCGAGAACAACCCGGGCTATCTCGCGGTGAAGAAGATCGCCGAAGCGCAGCACGCGGCCGTCCTGCCGATCTGCGCCGAGGTCGAGGCCGAGATCTCCGGCATGGACCCGGAGGAGAAGGCGCTGTTCCTCAGCGACATGGGCCTCACCGAGTCGGGCCTCGACCGGCTGATCCGCGCCTGCTATTCCCTGCTCGGCCTGATCTCCTACCTGACGGCCGGCAAGCCCGAGGTGCGCGCCTGGACGATCACGAAGGGCACGAAGGCCCCGCAGGCCGCCGGCAAGATCCACAGCGATTTCGAGCGCGGCTTCATCCGCGCGGAAGTCATCGCCTTCGACGACCTGATGGCCTGCGGCTCGATGGCCGCCGCCAAGGAAAAGGGCCTCGTGCGCAGCGAGGGCAAGGAGTACGTGATGCAGGACGGCGACATCGTCCTCTTCCGCTTCAACGTCTGATTCCGGGCGTTTCAAAACGCGCGGTGCGCCGACCGTTTTCAGCCAGCCGGAAGCGCCGGCGCGCTCTATAGAACTCCATATAAAACCGAAGAGCAAAAAAAGAGGAGCCGGGCACGCGCTGTGCCGGCTCCTTTTGCCGTTCGTTTTTGGCCCCCGCCTTTCGGGCGGCGTCAGTTGTTTCCGCCGGTCGGCATGTACGGGCGGATGCGGCCGCAGAACTCCGCAAAATTCTGCGTCTGCAGAATCACGCGGCCCGGGCCGACCAGCCGCGTCAGGAACAGGCCCTCGCCGCCGAGGAAGATGTTCATGCCGCCGCGCACGGTCTCGATCTCGTAGCTGACCGTGCTCTCGAACGCCACCACGTTGCCGGTGTCGACGCGCAGCACCTCGCCGGGCGCCAGCGTCTTTTCGACCCGGCTGCCGTCCACCTCGAGGAACGCCGTGCCCATGCCGCCGAGCTGCTGGAGAATGAAGCCCTCGCCGCCGAAAAAGCCGGAGGAAAAGCGCTTCGTAAACACGGTATCGAGCGAAACGCCGCTCTGCGCGCACAAAAACGCGCCCTTCTGGCAGACGATCCCCTGCCACTGCGCGACGTCCACCGGCACGATCTCGCCGGGCACCGTCGCGGAAAAGCCGATCTCCGCGTTCGCCGCCTGCGCCGTGTACGTCGTCATGAACATCGATTCCCCGGCGAACAGCCGGCCGAGCCCCTTCATAAAGCCGCCGTGCGTGTTTGTCTCCATCGCGATTGCATCGCTCATCCAGGCCATGCCGCCCGACTGCGTGAACACGGACTCCCCGTATTCCAGCCGCATTTCGACCGCAGGCATCACGTTGCCGATCACCCGATACTGCATTGAAAACCACCCTTTCTTCGTTTCCTTTGGAAACGGTTTCTGCCTCTATGGTAACAGATCGTCAAAAGGCTGTCAAGGCCGCAGGCGCGGCACGCAAAAATCCCCGGCGCTGCGGGTGCAGCACCGGGGATCTCCGTTTTCAGTTTGGCGTAATGCCGTTTTGCTTCAATCAGATGATCGCAAGCAGGATGAAATTCAGGATGAACAGGATCGTCGCAACCCAGAGGATCGGATGGATCTCCTTCGCCTTCTTCTTGCAGATCTTGACGATGCAGTAGGTGATGAAGCCGAACGCGATGCCGTAGGAAATGCTGTAGCAGAGCGCCATGAAGAGGCCGGCAAAGAAGGCCGGGATCGCTTCGGAAAGATCCGTCCACTCGATTTCCTTGAAGGACGAGGTCATCATGATGCCGACAACCACGAGCGCCGGCGCCGTAGCCGCAGAGGGAATCGCGCTGACGAACGTCGCGAAGAACGCGCTGATCGCAAAGCAGATGGCGACGACAACGCTGGTCAGGCCGGTTCTGCCGCCCGCCGCGATGCCGGAAGCGCTCTCGACGAAGGTGGTCGTGTTGGAGGTGCCGAAGATCGCGCCGATCGACGTAGCCGTCGCGTCGGCAAACAGCGCCTTGTCCATCTTGGACTTGAAGCCGGAGCTCTTGTCCATCATCTTCTCATCTTCCTCGCTGAAGATGCCGGCGCGGCGGCCCGTGCCGATGAAGGTGCCGATGGTGTCGAAGGTATCGGAAATGCTGAACGCAAAGATCGTGATGAGGACGAGCGGGAGCTTCGCCGCATCGGTGAACAGGGACGGCAGGCCCGCCGGCGTGAAGATCGCGCCGAACGTGGACGGGAGCGCCGCGCACGCCTCGGTGAAGCTGACGGAGTCCGCCATCGTCGTGACGCCCATCGGGATGCCGATGATGGTCGTCACAACCATGCCGATCAGGATCGCGCCCTTGACGTTGCAGACGAGCAGGACGATCATCAGGACCAGGCCGATGAGGAACAGCCACAGAGCCGGCTGGTTCAGCGTGGCGAGCGCCGGTACGATGTCGCTGGTCACCACAGCGCCGCTCTCATCCACCGTTGCGCCGGAAAATGCAACGAAGTCGATATTCAGGAAGCCGATGTACGCGACGAACACGCCGATGCCGCCGCCGATCGCATTCTGCAGGCTCTTCGGGATCGCCTTGATGATGTACTTGCGGATCTTCGTGACCGTGATCACGATGTTGAACAGACCGCAGATGAACACCATCGACAGCGCCTGCTGCCAGGTGAAGCCGAGGCCGAAGCAGACCGTGTAGACGAAAAATGCGTTGAGGCCCATGCCTGGCGCCTGCGCATACGGAACGTTTGCGACAAGGCCCATGATCAGTGTGCCGATGATGGACGCGATGATGGTTGCGAGGAACACGGCGCCCCACTCCATACCCGCCTGGCTCAGAATGCCGGGGTTAACGACAATGATGTAAGCCATCGTGAAGAACGTGGTAAGGCCCGCCATGATTTCGGTGGAGACCTTTGTCCCGTTTTCCCTCAGTTTAAAAAGACCGTTCATGAAAACTTCTTTTCCCCTTTCCTTCGGCAGACAAAGCCGGTGCTTCGGCCCGCCGCGCCCGTTCGGCGCTGGGCGCGCGGCCCGTTTTCCCTTTCCTGTCTGCCCGCTTTCCGCTTTTTTCCGGCCCGGAATGCCCAGCCGGAATCGAATACTTATAGTATACCGGCATGTTCACAGGAAATCAAGAGAAAAATAAAAGAAAAGTCACATTTTATTCACAGGCTGTTCAAAAGCGTCGAAGACACAGCGCACCGCGCGGCGCGCTTCCATGCGCCGGAAATGCGCCGGAAATACGAAAACAGCCGGAGAGCCGCCTGCGCGCAGCTTCCTCCGGCTGTTGTTCAAATCTGCTTCAAATACCGCACGCCGTAGGGCGGAAGCTCCACGCGGCCGTCGACCTGCACGGTCTCGCCCGTCAGCAGGTCCAGCGCCGCGAAGCTGCCGCGCGCGTCGATGCTGCACGGCGCGTTTTCGGCGTTGACCGCGACGAACACCGTCTCCTCCGGGCACTTCCGCTCAAACAGCAGGTTCTTGTTCTGGATCGTCACGTTGCGGTAGTCGCCCCAGTTCAGCGCGCGGCTTTCGCGCTTGACCGCCGCGAGCTTTGCGATCCATTCTGTCAGCGCGTTTTCCTCGGGCCGCTCGAAGCACGGGCGCAGCGCGTTGTCGCCCCGGTGCTTTTCGCCCTCGGCGCCCCACTCGCTGCCGTAGTAGAGGCACGGGATGCCCGGCATCGCGAACAGCACGCCGTACAGCGGCACGAGCTGGTTCTTGTCCGTCAGGATGCTCGCGACGCGCGTGACGTCGTGGTTGTCGGCAAAGTTCACGAGGTGCTTGCCGCGGTACAGCGTCCACGGCTCGGGGCCGAACTGCCGGCCGAGCGAGTGCGCGATCTCGAAGAGGTTCATCGAGTTGAACGCGGAGTAAAGCCCCTTGTAGCACTCGTAGTTCGTGACGCTGTGCAGCACGCCGTCGGCCGTGATGCGGTTGTAGTCGCCGTGGATCATCTCGCCGATCAGCACGAAGTCCTGCTTTTTCGCGTCGCAGAAGGCGCGCAGGCGGCGCATGAAGCCCTCGTCGAGCATATAGGCCACGTCGAGGCGCAGGCCGTCCACATCGAATTCGCGGATCCACCCCTCGACGCAGCCGAGCAGGTAGTCGACGACGGCGGGGTTCTGCAGGTTGAGCTTCACAAGCTCGTAGTGCCCCTCCCAGCCCTCGTACCAGAAGCCGTCGTTGTAGGCGGAGTTGCCGCCGAAATCGATGCGGAACCAGTCCTTATACGGCGAATCCCAGCGCTTTTCCTGCACGTCGCGGAACGCGAAGAAGCCGCGCCCCACGTGGTTGAACACGCCGTCGAGCACGACGCGGATGCCGTTCTCGTGCAGCGCGCGGCACACCGCCGCAAAGTCCGCGTTCGTGCCGAGGCGGCAGTCGATCTTCGTGTAGTCCCGCGTGTCGTAGCCGTGGTTGTCCGACTCGAACACCGGTGAAAAATACACCGCGCCGACATGGAGCTTCTTCAGGTGCGGGATCCAGTCGGTCACCTTCGCGATGCGGTTGACGCACACGCCGTCATTCGGCATCGGCGCCCCGCAGAAGCCCAGCGGATAAATCTGATAAAATACGGTTTCATAAGCCCACATGCTGCTCAATTTCCTCCCCAGATATTCTATTTCATCCGGCCGGCAGGAAGACTTCCTCCCCGCCGCGCCGGCATTCCTGTGCGTCTCAGATATTCCCGCTCAGCGCGATCGCCTTCTTGTTCAGCGCGCGGAAGCGCTCCGGAATCTTTTCGTCGATCGCGCGGCAGAGCTCCTCGGCCGTGAAGCCGAGCACGCCGCTTTTGGCCGCCGCGCCGAGCAGCGCGAGGTTCAAAACCTTCGGCGAGCCGCACGCCGCGCAGACCGCGTCGCCGTCCACAACCGTCAGGTTTGCGATGTTCTCGCGCAGGTACGCGAGCATCGCGTCGCCGCTGTAGCTGCCCGAGAGCGAATCCGTCACCGGCTTGATCGCGCGGCTGTTCGCAACGACCGCGCCGCCCGGCTTCAGGTAGCGCAGGCAGCGCACGGCCTCGGCCGGCTCGAACGCGAGGATCAGGTCCGCCGCATGCTCCGGGATCAGCGGCGACGCGGCCGCGCCGATGCGCACGTGGCTGACGACGCAGCCGCCGCGCTGGGCCATGCCGATCGTCTCGGCCGTATGCGCGCCGAGGCCGCGGTTGATCGCGCACTGGGCGAGCAGCTTCGAGGCCAGCACGGTGCCCTGGCCGCCGACGCCGCAGAGCAGAATGTTTCTCGTTTCCATTACGGTTTCGCCTCCCCTTCCGTTTTCATACCGATCGCGCCGACCGGGCAGACCTGCGCGCACAGGCCGCAGCCCGTGCAGAGCGAAGCGTCGATCTTCACCGCTTCGCCGTCGCGGTAGATCGCCGGGCAGCCGAGCGCCGTGATGCACTTCTTGCAGCGGACGCACTTTTCGCCGATCGCCATCGTCCCCTGCGGCTTCGTGACCGCGATGCACGGCGATTTATAGATGATCGCCGAAACGCCCTTGACCGTATAGGCGTGCTTCGCGGCCTCCACTGCGGCCTTCAGGTCGAGCGGATCGACGATCTGGATGTCCGCGACGCCGACCGCCTCCAGAATCTTCGGAATGCTGACCTTTTCGGCCACGTCGCCCATCATCGTCACGCCGGTGCCCGGGTGGGGCTGGTGGCCGGTCATCGCGGTCGTCGAGTTGTCGAGCACGACGACCGTCAGGTCCGTGCCGTTGTACACGGCGTTGATCACGCCGGGGATGCCGGTGTGGAAAAACGTCGAATCGCCGATGAATGAAAACGCGTGGCGGTCCGGCTCGCCGCGGTGGACGCCCTGCCCGACCGTGATGCCCGCGCCCATGCACAGGCAGGTTTCGGTCATGTCGAGCGGCATCGCGTTGCCGAGCGTATAGCAGCCGATGTCGCCGGCAAAGACGCACTTTTTGCCCTGCATCGCGACCTTGACCGCATAGAACGACGCGCGGTGCGGACATCCGGCGCAGAGCACCGGCGGGCGCACCGGCAGCGCAGGCGGCTCGGGCAGTTCGTCCGCCGTTTTGGGCAGCGCGATCCCGAAGTACCCGGCCAGCACGGCCCTGACGCTCTCGTTCGTGTTTTCGCCGGCCGCCTGCACGTCGCCCGTCAGCTTGCCGCGCACCGTGACCGCGAGATGGCGCTTGCCGCAGAGCATCAGCAGCGCGCGCTCGAGGACGGGGTCGAGCTCCTCGACGCACAGCACCTCTTCCGCGTCCGCGAGGAACGCTTCGGCAAGCTGCTCGGGGAACGGGAACGGCGTCGCGACCTTGAGCACGCGCGTGTCCGGGTCGCCGAGCGCGTGCAGCGCTTCCTGCACGTACATCGCGTTGACGCCGCCGGTCACGACCACGCGCTTCGCGTGCGCGCCGTCTGCGCCGTACGTTTCCACCGCGTTGCGGCTGTATGTGGAAAAGTCGCGCGCGATCTCCGGGTTGCGCTTTTCGATGCGCGCGTGCGCCTGCAGCGAGAGCTTCGGGAAAATGACCCAGCGCGGGTCCTTTTCAAAGTGCCCCGCCGGGACCGCCCGGCGGACGTCGTCGGTATCGATGACGGCGCAGGCGTGGCAGACGCGCGTCGTCGGGCGGAACAGCACCGGCGTGCCGTACTTTTCGGAGTAGTCGAACGCCTCGCCGATCATGTAGTACGCCTCCTCCGGCGTCGCGGGGTCGAACACCGGCAGCTTCGAATACTGCGCGAAGGTGCGCGTATCCTGCTCGGTCTGCGAGGAGATCGGGCCGGGGTCGTCGGCGACGAGCACGACCATGCCGCCCTGCACGCCGATGTACGCGAGGCTCATCAGCGGGTCGGAGGCGACGTTCAGGCCGACCTGCTTCATCGTCACCAGCGCGCGCTTGCCGGTGTACGCCGCGCCGGCGGCCACCTCGAGCGCGACCTTTTCGTTTACGGACCACTCGACGTAGACGTCGCCCGGGCGCGCCTTCGCGATCGTCTCGAGCACCTCGGTCGAGGGCGTGCCTGGATAGCCGGACACAACGCCGACGCCCGCGCGGATCGCGCCGAGGCCGATGGCGGCGTTGCCCATCAACAATTCTTTCATTGTAATCACCATTCCTTATTTTTTGTGCCGGTCGGCGAAGCCGATTGCCGCTTTGCTCGTCGCGGCAAAGGCACAAATACTGTGTGAAAAAGTATTTTTCACACGACAGTCCCTCTCTTTCTGAACGGGGAACCGGAAAGCGGCCCTTCTCCCGCCTTCAGGCTCAGAATGTGTAAGCGCCGTCCGCCGTGCGGCGGATATCGGCTTCATAAAAAGCGGTCATCGCGCGCACCATGTAGTCGGTGTCGCGCGCACCGGCCGTCTCGACGCACGCGTGCATCGCGAGCTGCGGGATGCCGATGTCCACCGTGTTGAGCGAGAGGTGCGCGTTCGCGATGTTGCCGAGCGTGGAGCCGCCCGCCATATCGGAGCGGTTGTGGAACACCATCACCGGCACGCCGGCGCGCCGGCAGATCTCGCCGAATACCGAGGCGGAGACCGCGTCGGTCGTGTATTTCTGGTTTGCGCTGTACTTCACGACGATGCCGCCGTTCAGGTAGCAGCGGTTCGTCTCGTCGCACTTCGCGGCGTAGTTCGGGTGCACGGCGTGGGCGTTGTCGGCCGAGAGCATGAAGCTCTCGGGCAGCTTTTCGAGCCATTCGGCCTCGCCGATGCCGAGCGCCGCGCGGATGCGGCAGGCCGTGTCGGTCAGGAACGTGGAGTCCGCGCCCTGCTTCGTGCGGGAGCCGACCTCCTCGTTGTCGAACACGGCGCAGACGTTCAGCTTCTCCGCGTTCTCCGCCGCAAGGAACGACGTCACGGCCGAAAACGCGCACTGCAGGTCGTCGAGCCGCGGCGCCACGATGAACTCGCCCTGCGCCCCCGCGACCGTGCCCTTCTGGCGCGGGTAGAGGAACAGGTCGCCCGCGAGCAGGTCCTCCGGCGCGACGCCCGCCGCCGCGGCGACAAGCGCCGTGTAGTCGGCCTTTTCGTCGCCGAACAGCGGCAGCAGGTCGACCTGCGGGTTCAGCTTCTGGTCGGCCATGCCGCGCGTCATGTGGATCGCGAGGCTCGGGATCACGAGCAGGTCGCGGTCGATGTTGACGAGCACGGTCTTGACGCCCGCATCGGTGCGCACGACGGCGCGGCCCGCGAGCGAAAGCGGGCGGTCGAACCACGAGGAGAGGATCATGCCGCCGTAGCCCTCGGTGTTGAGCTTTTTGTAGTGCCCCTCTACCGTGATCTCCGCGCCGGTCTTGACGCGGAAGGTCGGCGAATCGCTGTGCGCGGCGACGATCTGCATGCCGCCAAAGCGCTGCGGCACCGAGAACGCGAGCAGCGAGGAGCCGTTGCGCAGGACAAAGTAGCGCTTTCCGGCCTCGAGCCGCCACGGCTGATTTTCAAAAAGGCGCGTGCAGCCGGCGTCCTCCAGCATGGCGGCGAGGTTTTCGACGGCGTGGAAGCACGACGGGCTTTTGTCGATGAATTCAAGCAGTTTCCGGTTTGTTTCGTTTGCAGTCTGCATTCTGATCTTCCTTTTTTAAAATAAGCAAAAATAGGCGCGAAGGGCGCGGGCGGCGGTCACGCTTTTTTACATGGCGCCGCAAAAGCAAAGGAACGCCTTTTTAAGGCGTACCTTTCCGGCAGAGCATGCGTCTGCGCTTTATCCGAACATCCACGGGATGATTTTTTCCACATATGCGCTCCAGAATTTCATGTCGTGCATGCCGGGGCCCTCTTCATAGATATGCGGCACACCCTGCGCTTTTAAAAACGCGGAAAACGCGCGGTTGTTCTCGAGCAGGAAGTCCTCCGTGCCGCAGCACATGTAGATTTCCGGCAGCTTCTTGCCGGCGGCGCGCAGCTTCTTCACGAGCGTTTCCGGATTGTTGTCGCTTTCCTCGACATGCTCGAGGTCGCCGAAGCATTCGCGGTAATACTCATAGTTTGCCACGGGGTTGCTCTCGCCCGGCTTCATGGACGCGATCTCGTGGACAATGAGCGCAGAGGAAAGCGCGGCCGCCTTGCCGAACGTCTCCGGATAAGCGAGCGCCGTGTGCAGCGCGCCGAAGCCGCCCATCGACATGCCCATGATGTACGTATCGGCCGGGCTCCGGGCAAGGCCGAACGTCCGGCGCACGTAGTCGACCAGCTCCTCGCCGACAAAGGTCTGGAACTGATGCCCTGTCGAAATGCCGTCCAGATAAAAGCTGTTTTCGACGCTCGGCATCACGATGGCAAAGCCGTACCGCGCGGCGAGCTCCTCCGGCACCCAGTTGCCGGCGCAGCCCGTGTAGCCGTGCAGAAGGAACAGCGTCTTCAGCTGCTTCGCCGGCTGGATTGCTTCTCCGACAGGCGCTTCCACGTGCATGTCGTTCGGAATCAGCATTTCAAAGGACGCCTGCCGCCGCAGCGCGTTCACGTACAGTTGAATTCTGAAATAGGCCATATCGTTTTCCTCCCTGAATTTGCATTTTCATTTATTTTAACACAAAACAAAAGCGATGTGTAGCCCCAAATTCGGCAAAACACATCGCTGTTGCATTCATCTGCATTCATTTTTGATCGGGAACCGCGTCGAACTGCGTGAAATCCGGCACGTACCGCGCTTCGGCGGCGCTGCGCTCCTGGCAGAAGCCGTCGAGGTCGAGCGCCATCATGTGGTCGAGCACCTTGCGGTACTCGCGCGCGGTGACGCGGCGGTTGACGTCCGCATACCGCGCGTCCGCCGGGACGCGGCCCATCGGCACGTACTGCGCCATCAGGCTGACCGGCACGCCGGGGAACTCCGCCGCGAGCAGGTCGAGCACGGCGAGCGAATTGCGCGTGTGCGCCGGCAAAATCAGGTGCCGCACGATGACGCCCCTTTGCAGCAGGCCGTCATCGCCGTATACGTTTTCGCCGGTCTGGCGCACCATCTCGCGCAGCGCGGCGAGGGCCGTCGCGCGGTAATCCGGCGCGTTCGAAAGGCGCACGGCCAGCGCGTCGTCCGCGTATTTGAAGTCGGGCAGGTAGACGTCCACAAGCCCCTCGAGGCTGCGGAGCGTCTCGACCGATTCATAGCCGCCGCAGTTGTAGACGACCGGCACCTTCGGCTTGTACTGCCGCAGCGCCGCGGCGATCTGCCCGGCAAAATGCGTCGGCGTGACGAGGTTGATGTTGTGCGCGCCCTCGCTTTCGAGCGACTGCATGAGGGCGATGAAGCCCGCCGCATCGAAATCGCGCCCGTGCGCGTTCTCCGCGGAAATGGTGCTGTTCTGGCAGAACACGCAGCGCAGGGAGCAGCCCGTAAAGAAAACGGCGCCGCTGCCGCGCGTGCCGCTGATCGGCGGCTCCTCCCAGAAGTGGAGCGCCGCGCGGGCGATGCGCATCTTCTCCCCGCTGCCGCAGTAGCCGCGCTGCGCAGCGCGGTCCACGCCGCAGCGCCGCGGGCAGAGCGTGCAGCCCGTCATTCGGCGTCTCCCCGCAGCATCAGGAACGCGGCGTTCGAGCCGCGCTTGCCGCGCGTGACGCGGTGGGAAAAGACGAGGTCGCTGTTCTCCATCGAGCACACGCCGCCGACCGTGATGTTCTCCGGGCGCACGCCGCAGGCGAGCATGAACCGCCGGTTGCATTCCCAGAGGTCGACGTGGAACTTGCCGTTCCCGTCGTCGGTGACGAACGCGCCGCTCTCGGGCAGCGCGAGGAATTCCGCCGCGCAGGGCTCGTCGACCTCAAAGCTGCGCTTCGAGATGGACGGGCCGATCGCCGCGAGCAGGTCGGCGGGATCGGTGCCGAACTCCGCCTGCATCTTCTCGACCGTCGCCTTCGCCATGCCGCCCACCGTGCCGCGCCAGCCGGCGTGCGAAAGGCCGATCGCGCGGTGCTTCGGGTCGTAGAAATAGAGCGGCACGCAGTCCGCGCAGTAGACGAGCAGCGGCAGGTCGGCCGTGTCCGTCACAAGGCCGTCGACGCTCTCCATGTCCTTCGGCTTCCAGATGCCGACGCCGGCGTTTTCCATCGTGACGCGGCGCACGACCGTGTGGTGATCCTGCGCGCCGGCCGTGATGCGCTCCGCCGGGATCTGGAGCGCCGCCGCAATGCGCCGGAAATTCTCCGCGACGTTCTCGTCGCTGTCGCCGCGGCCGAAGCCGAGGTTCATCGCGGCGAACTCGTTGCGGCTCACGCCGCCGATGCGCGTCGAAAACGCATGGGCGACGGGCAGGTTTTCCCACGCGTCGAACACGAGGAGCCCGACGCCCGATTCGATTTTCAGCTGCATGTTTTCGATCTGCATCGGCTCCGCCTTTCTCGGCTTTTCGATCTTCGGCAGGGGGATCGTCTTCTTCGTGACCGTGATCCCCTCGTACTTCTGCTTCACGCGCACCTGCCCGCAGAACTCCCAGCCGCAGCGCGCGCACCGGAACGTCGCGCGCAGGCTCTTGTTCTTCACGCTCCACTTGCCGCGGCGCTTCGCCTCGCCGCCGCACTTTTCACAGGTGAAGCGCAGGTGCTGCCGCTCGATGAGCGGGCTTTCCGGGTCGCAGATGTAATTCGTCTTGAACGTGATCCGGCGGTAGAACTCCGGGTCCGTGCAGTCCTGCACATGCGGGCGGAAGCTCTCGCGCGTGTAGAGCTTTTTCAGCACCAGCGCGGAAAGCACGCTGTCGTCGAGCGCGCGGTGGTGGTCGAGCTGGCCGTCGTCGACGCCCGCCAGCTCCGCCGCCCTGGAAAGGCCGAGCTGCTCCTTGCCGTCCAGGCCGAGCATCTGCTCGCAGTACACCTGCATGTCGGCGTAGCGCGAGAGGAACGGCACGATCTCCGAGCCGCCGAAATAGCGGCAGTTTTCGATCAGCGCCAGAATGTCCGACGTGCCCCACGTCGCAATCACGCAGTCGCCCGCCCACTTGCGGAACCGGCTGACGACCTGCATAAAGGGCATCGCGTCGGTGAGATTTTCATCCGTGATGCTCGTCAGGTCCGAGATGACCGTGCTGATCTTCTTCGTGACCTGCGGCCGGACAAAGCACGAGAACCGGTCTGCGATATTCAGCTTTTTATCGAGCTTGACGGCGCCGAACTCGATGATCTCATTGATAAATCCGTGGAGCTTGCGGCTGTACGCGCCGTTCCACTCCAAATCCAAAACAACTATATTCATCTGGTCTGTGCTTTCCTGAAAAATTTTTGAATTGATATTTCGATCCGTTTGCGCGGACATCCGCCGCGGGCCGCGCCCGCACGGGAGCTTTCTGAAAGAACGCGTCCTCCGCGCCAATTTCTTCCAAATACGAGCTTGTGCACACAAGCGACCACGCGGACGCTCGCCGCGGGCCGCACCCGCTTATTTCTTTTTGGCGGCCTGCTTCATGCGCAGCTCCTTCGAGAGGACGA